>Ga0255097_1000342_pt1 | contig 20444 bp, 16 predicted proteins | sample Colum_Atlam_RepB_2_FD_188436 | JGI IMG/M metagenome (GOLD analysis project Ga0255097, IMG submission 188436) | Freshwater microbial communities from Columbia River, Oregon, United States - Colum_Atlam_RepB_8d | ecosystem: Environmental > Aquatic > Freshwater > River | place: USA: Oregon...
GTGCCGTTTGAATAACCAATCAATGAACCGACATTGTTCTTACCAGTCACATTGAAATTAATCAGTCGGAGATTCTTCACTGTGGAACCAGATTCTATCTGCGAAAAAAGCCCGACATAATCCGTCGTGGGTTTGTTTAGAGTGAAATTTGAAAGTGAATGGCCATCACCGTCGAATACAGAAGTGCCGGCGAGAATCCCCAGCGACTTTTGCGTCATTGCACTCAAATCAATATCGCGCCCAAGAATAATGTGCTTGTCATCCAGCAATGCAGTACTGTCGGCGAGAGTTGAAAATTGCGCCGCCGTGCAAAGCGTTATCGGTTCATCTGCAGTCCCAAATCCCACAGGAACGCTTTTTATAAATGAGGAATTATCGCAAACATTCGTCAAGTTCGCTGGAAGCTGAAAGGTGAAGAAGTCAATGTCACCTACATGAAGGTAGCTCTTTGCGGAAACACCATACTCCAGTGTTGAACTTTCACTTTGCGCATTATTGGGCTCGAATGCCCAAGTTTCATTAAAGTTAGTAAAATCGGTAGTCGCTGCGACCCCAATTCCGAGCGAGTAGACTGCTTCGGACGCCAGATCTGGAGCAGACAATATAACGCGATAGTCGAAACCGCCAAAATAGGGCAGCTCGACGACGATGTTGCCGGTGTATGGAGTGCTAAAAAACTTTAATTTTCGATGCTTAAGTTCGACAAAGCCGGAAACAGTTCGATTTTTAGCGGCTACAGAAAATCGCGCCTTACGGCTATGAGCTGTAACGGTCATGCGATCCGTCCAAGCATTCCCTTTCGCGTCTCGCAATGTCACAAGAATAACAAAATCTTTTGACTCGTCTGCAAATGACCCAATCGAAAAGTCTACATCTGCAGTGGCTGACTTTCCTGCTTCGATACTATTTAGAACGCCTTGTGTCGTGCCAGTTAACATCAGGCCAGTCGTTGGGGATGACAATGAATAACTGACACCATTTACGATACTCGAACCGACGTTGTGAACTGTGAAAGTCGCATCGTAAGATGCGCCAGCAAAGTGGAATTCTGCTGGTGAATTGAGAGTAGATTTGAAGTTGTATGCTGTATCCTGAAAGATTAAATCACCGATGTCTTGATCTTGTCGATCCACGCGAATGTTTGGCACTTCGGCGATCTTTTTTCCATCTGCAGATTCTATCACGGCCGAATACTCACCAGTTTCGAGCGAATCAGCGAACAATTGCGATCCGCTTACAGTTGCAACTCGTTTAACACTCGAATTTGATGCGCCGGTAAAAGTAACTTTTCCAACCACGGCGCTTCTGCCAATTAACCCCAGTCCACTTTCAAGACTTCCTTTCAAAGAAGCATTTTCGATACCAGATCGAATTAGGAAATACTCTTTCTTATCAACTACGAGGCGTGCATAATTTGCGCTGACGGCTTGAAAATCATAGGAACTTCCGTAGGACATCTTATACGAAATAGTGCCATTTGCTTGAGACGAAAACGGTATGTTTTGCTTTTGCTTATTGATCGTAAGTTGCGACTTACTGACGGTGTACAATTCATTGGTGGCGATAGCAATCCACTCTCCGTCAAGATCATCGGACATTTCTGCTTGAGGTACGCCAGGGGCTCCAGAATCTTGCGATGATTCTGAAGTTGGCGCAGATTCCGAATTTTGTATCGTCTCAGAATTTCTGGCTAAGTCATTCGCCACGGATGATTCCGTCGAGGATCCTGAATCTGACGATTCGCACCCAGTGAACGTGAGCCAAAACGCAGAGAACAAAGCGAAAGAAAAAGAAGTTCTTTCTATTTTGGTCAACCAGCGTCTACCTTCAATGTGATTCACACTCTTCATGATATTTTCATCCCCTCAATCTCTCACGAATACGGCAAACATTCTGGTCTAGGAGTCCAATTAATAGATTCGGCTGCCTAGAATTCACCCTTAGAAATTGATTTAAGGCGCGAAAACTACACAGCAAAATCCGCAGTATTCAATTCGTGTTTTGTCGGCAGCTTGAGGGTAATCCTTGAATGCTTTGACAAGAATTTGAAGTGAATGAATTTTCGGTGACATTTAGTATTTCAGATATTTTTCGACTATTTCCATGTTAATCAAAGGGCGTGCATTTTCTTGCAACCAGTCTAGTCCATTCGAAGTACCCTTGTTCACTGACGCAGAACTTGCATGAAATGCGTAACCCCGTTTGACCAATTAATCTTTAATGTCATTCGAATTATTTCGGGCACCCGCCGAATTTGAAAATCAGAAAAAGAAGTTATTGGCAGCTTAAAAGGTGATGGCTGACCTGGTGAAGAACGAAAGTTTTGCTTATGGTCGGGTCTGCTCATCTTAACTCGTGACCATTGAGACTTGTTGCTCAGCGCAAGGCTGGATACCCATCAATTGGCATGTACCAGATTTTATCAAAATCCCAGCCGATAAATGTACTCTGCGTTTTCACTTCTGCAGTCATTTTTCCGTAGGTTGCAAACATCCAATGTGATTTGATGCGGTCAACTGTTACCTACCAGCCGGTAACAGTTTCAATGATCAGACTCGACAAATGCTTTGATCCGCAGGCCGCCTCCGAGAATTAAATCCCATCTTCATGTACAGTTACAGGCAAATCTTAACAATTCCCTAAAGCCCTCGAAGTCGCGTCCGATCCGGATGATGCCAAGAGCGGTTGTCAACCGATTGGCGAGACTCTGAAAGTGAACGTCGATGTGAACTCTTACGATGGACTGAAAGATATGACTGACAAGATTCGCTACATCTATCTGATATCAATCGCGAGTTTTTTGGCAGCTGTCGGGGAGGTTTCAGGACTCGCTGAACCAGGTGGTACGACAACTTTGGAATGGCAATCAACCAATGATAAAATTGGGCTTACGCAAGAAACATTTTCCGAAATGGTTGGTAAAGCGAGGGATTCTTCAAAAACCACTCTCCCGAAGTTTCAAGACGTCCGCAGCAAGTGGTTTCAGGCAGATGAATTCCGCGACGCTCCGTACTATTTCGCAAAGTCAGATTATTGCGAACGTGGGTTCGGAAAAGAAAGCCAATTCGGCAGATCGCAGCTTGGCCAATTTGCAGGCACAAAAGCGAACCGTGATCATGACTTCGTTTGTCTACTCGTGATAGCGAGCAATATGGGAACAAGATTGATCAGCACGGCAGAAAAAAATCTTGAAAACGCTCCACCGAGCAAGGCTGATAAGTTGAAACGTGCCGTCGATAAAGCTTGGGAATCGGTCAAAATATTGGCGATTAAACAGATATCGTGCCCTTCCGGAATGCGTCCGGTAAAGTCAAACATTGGCATTGCCATTGTAGAAGATGGTTTCGATGGAGCTAGCATCCTGTGTGAATCGGATGTGCTTCGCGACGAACTGGTGTGTCCTGCTGGTGGGAAAATGGTGTTTGATGGGCAACATATTGAATGTCGGAAAGAGCAAGCATGTTTTGTAGAAGAATTGGAAGTCTCATCAAAGAAGTTTCCAAAACTTTCACGATTTCTTGGTAGTTATCGATTCTGTCTAACATGCATTCAAGGTTCATTTGACGAACGCGAGACACTTGCAAGTCTAAAAAAAGATTTTCTGCCAAGATTCATTAAGCAAGAAGACGCGTTGTGCCGGAAAGATGCGCATTAGGAATCGGGCTAAATAATTTCCCTGGTATGGAATAAAGAATTGCCGTGATGTTCCGTCGGTGTAGCTTTGCCATCACGGATCGCAAAGAATATCGCATCATGAAAAAGCTAAAAGTACAACATCATCCCAAATCGAGAGACGCCGAGGGATAACAGACGAGGCGTCTGTTTGATTAGTTACCGAGTCGACCAAGCCAGCTTTGGCAGACGGACGTGACCTCTATCCACATCCCTAGGGATAGCTGGCACTACGCGGTCACAGTAATTGACTACTACTCGCGATTTCTATTAGCGGCTCATTTGACCAGTTGTTATTCGGCGGCGGAGTGCGCGATCCCCCTTGAGAAAGTGCTGATCCAGTATCGCACCCGGAATCTTTTGAGCAAGCCTAGCTGTTTACATCTGACCTTCAAAAACGAAGGAATCTGAATTAGCATGGAGAAGTTTCGCGAAAGATAAGATGCCCTCGTCAAGACAAGTTGTTGCTCAGCGCAAGGCCGGATACCCACCACTTGGCATGTACCAAATTGTATCAAAATCCCAACCAGTAAATGTGCTCTGTGACTTCATCTGAGACGTCGTTTTTCCATATTCGGATTGGCTACCGCTACTTTGCGATTGGCCAGTCGTCTGCCTATCCCAAAATGAATCGTAAAGATTGATCCTAGCATGACCAATCAAACCTCCCGGGCAGGTGCCGTGACAATAATCGCCGAATTGCCTCTCCACAGCCCCGGATGCGAAACAATCGATTACGTAACCTGATTCAATACTTCCAATCAAGCCGCCAACAACAGCGCTGAGATATGTTGCTGATACACTTCCTGTGGCGTAAGAAGAAAAAAATACTCCTTTACCTAGAACATTTCCAACCAATCCACCTACTTGACCATCCCGAGCAGCAACTACAGCACTGGATGATGAATAATCAATCCGCACCGAACCTCCTTGACCAATCAAACCACCGACTGTGCTTATGCCTGAAACACTTCCGCCTATTACTGCAACTTGCGAAATCGTCCCATCAAAATCTCCCGCCAGCGCACCAACATAGTTCCGTCCAGTAACAGAGAAATTTGACAACTTCAGATTCTTCACCACTGAGTCATTCGTTACTCTGCTGAACAAACCAACGTAATCTGACGATGGCTGACTTATAGTGAAATTAGAAAGCGTGTGACCATCACCATCGAAGATAGAGTCATCTAATATGAGCGAGCCACTTGAATGGCCAGTCATGTCGATGTCTCTTCCTAACACAAGGATACTGTACTTCATTCGATCCTGGTTAGCCTTTAGCCATGAAAAATGCTTCTTGTCGCAGATTACGATTGGATCGGAAAACGACGTTCCTAATCCGAATGGTTGATCTTGATTATACAATTGTTCTTCGCAACGATTTGCTGCATTTGACGTCGTCGGTAGTGTAAAGCTATAGAAATCGATATCGCCGATGTGAAGATAGGATTGAATCCTAAATCCTTTTTCGAGTTCTGTACTTTGAACTTCGGTGTCGTTTGGTTCAAATGCTGACGTATCTAGAAATGACTCAAAACTGCTGTTTGCGTTGCGGCCAATTCCAATGGAATATGAAGTCTCGCCTTTTAAATCGACAGCCGACAATATAAGTTGGTATTTGAAGTTCTGAATCGTTGGCAGAAAAATTTGTGCAGATTTGCTGTTTGAACTGTTTTCACCGACTGTACTAAATGATTTCAATACTCTGTCTTGCAAGACAACAAAGCCGGAAATCACAGCCCGATCTGAAGCGAACGAAATCCCGAACACAGATCTCCAAGCCACGACAAAAACACGGTCGTTCCATTGATTTCCCCCGACATCCCGCAGCACGATATCAATCGGTAACTCGTGTTTTTCGTTTGGCAAGTCACCAATGGAGTACTCCAAAACAATTGTTTGCGACTCCCCGGCTGGAATCGAATTTAGAATGCCTTGAGTTGTCCCGATTAAAGTGAGATTGGCATCCGGCGATGAAATTCGAAAATTCACTCCCTTAACAATTTCCGTGCCCACGTTCTGAATTTTCAACAAGCCCTTGTATTTTCCGCCGCGAACATTCAAATCATTTTCTGGATAGAACGTGGACTTGAAGTTGTAGGCCGTTGCATTAAAAACAATGGATCCAATATATTGTCCGCTGCGATCTATGCGCATGCTGGGCAAACTCGCCATTCTTTGACCTGCATCATCTGAAACTTCTACGTTGTAAGTACCTGATTCCACCGATTCAACTTTGAATGCAGAACCATCAATTTTCGCGACTTTTTTCTTGTCGGGGTTATCATTGTTTGAAAAGGTAATCGAACCCACTTTCGCCGTTCGTCCCAACAGTGAGAGGCCATTTCCTGGAACTTCGCCAAGTACATTCGCGTCATCTATTCCGGAACGAATGAGATAAACTTCTTTGTCAGAATACTCCATCTTGGCAAAGACCGTCGAAATCAGCGTAAAACGGTAGGTCTGAGCACCGTAGGGAATTGTACCGTCGGCGTTAGGTGGAGTGCCAAATGTAATTGTCGCACCATTCTGACTGATAAATTTTTGAATGGATGAAGATGTTTCGTTTCCAACGGTCAGCTGCGTTTTTGAAACTACAAAAGGTTGTCCTCCAGCAATAGGCAACCACTCACCATCGGTACTTTCGTCAATGGAGGCGCTAGGAATCGAAGGTGCGGCGGGTGCTTGCTCTGCGGGTGCAACTTCCGACGAGGACGATGAAGAACTCGAACTGTCGCAACCGTGCAGGAGCAAGCCAAGCGAAATACTCAGTAGGGTGTGACAGAACTTTTGAAATCCTAGCTCGATTTCCATCAGTCGCTACCCCATTCAGTTCAAGGACAGTATCGATCCTTTTACAAAAAACATTACGTCTCGGCGTAACTAGATGATATTTAATCGAGTTTTCCATGCGATGCTGTGCCGATCTTGTTATCGGCATTGGCACTTTTGGCTTTAGAGATTTGGACACAACTCCATGTTGTTATTGGACATTAAATGAGCGATGCGAATCGGCACGTGAACAGTCCATTGCAACCAGTCCTACGCAAGAATCCGAGCAATTGGCGAAATTGCACGAATTGCAGAAAATAGGCAAACTTGTATTCGGGAGTTCGGTTACGAGCTGTGTCCACGCAGGACATATTGATTTTTACTCATTTTGAGTTCCTTAACCGCGTGCAACTCATTCGAAAAAACGACAAGCAAGAAATTCGATCAGTGCGCATTCGCGGGCTCGCCTTTCTTGATTGCCCGCCGAATCAACATGGCAGCTGCTTGTTCAATTCCCTGCAACGGGGCCATTCCTCGACTTGCGAAAGTCATAGCCAAATCGCTGCTTTCAGCATGACATGAAACATTAAACGGAATCCCAGACGGGAAAGCCTGCCCCTGATCAACGTGACAACTCCACGTTAATACATTTGGAGAGTCTTTGTTCACTGACGCAGAACTTGCATGAAATGCGTAACCTCGGTTGATCAAGTAGGTTTTAATATCGCTCGCCGTGTTTCGAGCAACTTCATCTTCTGCTACCAAACTAAGTTTGACTGCGTTTTGACGCTTGGATGAAACTCCCATTGCCTTAGCGTATTCTTCATTGAAACTCCTCGGCAATGCAGGAAATTGAGCCCCCAGTTTTCCGATGGCAATCCAAATGGATAGGTCGGAAGAGGCTTGTTTGGTGGATGCGGAGAAAATTTGTTCCATTTTGCTTTTATTCATTGGCGTAGGTGCTGCTTTCAAAATTTCGAGTTGAGTTTGAATTGCAGTCTGGCGGCTTTCTGCCCGAGCGTTGATTCCGTCCGTGATTTTTGATTTTCTTAGTCCGACATGTATGATCGTTTGACCCTTGCACTCTGTTTGATGAAGAACTTCAAAGCCAGACAATCTGAATTCAGATTCAACCCTATTTGATGAAGTCAGGGCGACAGATTTTTCTGTTTCGAAAATTTGTCCTTCTACTGTCACTTTTGAATCAAAAAATCGAGATATGTCAGCTAGAGCATTGGCCTGGGCTGAATCATAGTTTGGGCCCTCACCATAGCCGATGATGTGGCTTTGATGCTTTTGACTGTCAAATTCGACACAAGTTAGATTGGATGGCTGTTCTGCGAAGGCTGCAACAGATGAATGAATGAAGAGAGAACACCAGAACATTGAGCGAAGAAACGTTAACGACAAAACTTTCCACATGATTCTATTCCCTCATGCAATTCGATGCAGTCAGTTTTTCCGCAACTAATAGTAATAGGGCCAGAGATCGCGAGTCTCCGGCCCAATTAGACCAAATTTAGTGCGCAACTTCCGAATCAGCCTTAGCAGGGGCGTCGTCAAGATTTTCCAAAAACTGTTGTTGAGCGTTCAATAGTGATTCTCTGATTTTTGGATTTCCGCCCTTTGCAACACTGGTTGCCTCTTTCAATTGCCGTGCAAGTTCCGATTTTTTGATAGCAAGTTTAGCAGAGCAACGAAGTTTCAAAACGCGATCTCCTGATTCATCGCTTGTTTCAACTTTTTCCCAATAGCGATGAGTAGGACGAATTCCGCTCAACTTCGCGTTAGACAGGAAAGCTGTTAGGGCTTCGTATGACGGGTCGTCTTTTGCGTTTGCTTCATCCACTTGGCCACTTGAACTGATGCCTTCTTTGATGTACCGCGACATGGCGGAACGACCATCCAATTCTGCAGCCTTAAGACACGCTTCTGACCTTGAATCTGCGCCCATGGTCATCTGTGAAATGAAGATGACGTCTTGACCTTCGTCACGCATTGCGATTTCGCCTGTCGCCCACTCTGGTGTTTCGTCTTTGTTGCCCATTCTTTCGATCACATTGGATTTTGCGAACGTTTTCGATGGCGTGGTCGTGAAGCAAGACGTTGATAGAATGGAACAAAGAACAAGACAAATGCGACTGCGATTCATGGCAATTTTCTCCAAAAAATTGAAATCTAAAAATCCAAGACTATGACTCAGTTCGCAAACACTGGATCTGATTCAAGCACAGTTATTTTAGCATATTTGCTACTTTTTTTCGGACGTCGCTAAATTCGTTTGCGTTAGTAAGAAAATTTTACATTTTGCCAACTAAAGTATTCCGACGTATGTCCGATACATGCAGAGGTCTCATGGAGAAACGAAGTGTTTTTATCACCCAAAGCTATCATGCAGTCAGGTCTGGCCTGTTGTATTGCGCTGTCGGCATGTACGAAGCCGCGCGCACGTGTTTTCGACAACCCCATAGATCCTGAAGTCGTCGCGGCCAAGGAAAGAGAAGCTGCGGCAGAGGCAGAAGCAGCAGCAGCAAAAGAAAAGGCAGCTTCGTCATCTTCCACATCAACAGGAGATACAACGACGACCACAGAAAATGATGGGATTGGCGAAGTCGAAATCAAAACTCTGAAGTCATATTCGTCATCATTGCCTTCCACAGAAGATGGCACCAACAAAATCGTGAGCATGGTTTACGACTCTACGGCTTCCCAGTTTTTGCTTTTGAAAGATATGGTGAAGAGATTCAGCGATAATCTCGAATACCGCCCACTGCTGAAGATTCCGTGGACGGCCGGGCAAATGCCAGATACCTATTCATCAACTCAGATCAACATCGATGATTGGGTGCCTGCGAATGTACATCGATTTGGTTCTAGCTACTACTCGTCAGGAAACTTCAGCGAATCCGCGAGTACATACAGCGAATGGTACATCGTCACTTACAATCAGCAAGGTGTGCCTCAAAATAATGTTCGCGTCGATCTCGACGGAAATGTGAGCACCCAAGATCGAAAGGACATGCACTTCTACATTTTCTCTGATGGCTCCAGCAGTCTAAAAGCCATAGCGACTAGATACAGCACCAAACTAGTGCAATCAATGTGCACTCTGGATCTCAACGGAAGCAGTATCATTGAGTCTTGCGAGAATGCGCCCGACTCAAATCCAAGCTACGCTGCAACAGCCTCAAACGCCGCGAAAGGGTTTGCGGTTTTATCGAATAAGCTTTACCTCATGGCCCTCGCATCAACGGGCAACTACGAAATCCAACAATTTGATATGAAGTACACTTACTCAACAAGATATTCGTTTGGCTCTCTTACCATTCCAAAGAAAGAGATGGATTCTGGTCTGCTTACTACAGATGGTCAGGAATTGTATTTCGTCAGTCTTGATGGGAATACCTTGAATGTGCGGCAGTTGAAGCTAGTAGATTGAAAGATGAGCTCTACTTGGCAAACTCATAGGTGAAATCGTAGAAATCAATATCACCCACATGAAGATAGCCATTCTTCGAAGTTTGGTAGTCTATCTTGGCCGACGCGGCCTCCGAGTCGTTTGGCTCAGATATCCACGTTTCCACAAAATTCTTCAAGTCTGAGTTAGCAGGAACATCAACCCCAATAGAATAAGCCGTTTCAGCATCTAAGCTTGGTGCTGACAAGACTAATGAATACTTAAAACCCCAGATAGCCGGAACTGACCTTCCCTCAGTTTAGTTGACTTCGAGTTATGCCAGAAGTAACAAGGCATTTCGGAGATTCAAATGACCACAATGATTCGAAAAAAGTACGATAAGCAGTTTAAGCTCGAGGCCATTAAGATGGTCACAGAGCAAGGTCTCACTCAAACGGAGGTCGGTAGACGTCTTGGAGTTGACCCATCATCAATCGCCTACTGGATCCGCGTTCATAAGACGGACGGCATCGATGCCTTCCCAGGCAATGGCCGACTTAAGCCAGAAGACGACGAGTTGCGCCGGCTGAGGCACGAGAATAAACAGCTCAAACTCGAATGCGAATTTCTAAAAAAAACAGCGACGTGGTTTGCAAAGCAGCAAGGTTGAAATTTCAATGTATCAAAGCCAGCGTCGGTAGCTATTCAGTTTCGATGATGTGTCGCGTGCTGAATGTGTCAGGCACGGGCTATTATAGCTGGCTACGTCGTCCTGAAAGCGGGAGATCTAAAGCGAATGTTCGACTGGTCGAGATCATTGAGAAGGTGCACGCGGGCAGCCGTAAAACCTACGGTAGTCCTCGAGTACATGCTGCTCTGATGGGCCTTGGAGAAACCTGCGGAAAATCACGAGTAGCGCGTCTTATGCATAAGAATGGGATTCGAGCCAAAACGAAGAAGAAGTTTCGAGTAACGACCGACTCAAAACATAAACTTCCCGTGGCCGATAATATTCTAGAACGAGACTTCTCGGTCGGACCCAGGCAGAAAGCATTTGCTGGCGATATCACATATCTTTGGACTGGCGAAGGCTGGCTTTACCTTGCTGTAGTTATGCAGCTTGCGACAAGAAAGATTGTTGGATGGGCAATGAAAGAATCGATGGATCGCTCGCTAGTCATCGACGCACTAAAGATGGCTGCTAGGCGCGCGCATATCGACGTAGGAGCGATCTTTCATTCGGATCGAGGTAGTCAATATGCCAGCGAAGACCATCGCACAGTGCATGATATATTTGGATTTACGCAAAGTATGAGTCGCAAAGGAAATTGCTGGGACAACGGTGCTATCGAAAGTTTCTTTGGCACCCTGAAGACAGAGCATATATTTTTTGAAAATTTTGCGACACGAGATCAGGCAGTGAGTAACGTCTTTGAATGGATCGAATGCTTTTACAATCGCACGAGAATTCATTCAACGCTTGGCTATGTGACACCAGAAGAGTATGAACGGCAGCTATTGGCGGCTTAACTGGTTGTCAACAAAATCGAAGGAACGTCAGTGAATTCGGACTCATTTACGTTTGCAATTCTTTGAACATTTGAGTTGGTTTTGCTTTCGAACGAGATGTCGCCTACTTCAACCAAATCACTAGCAAGTGATAGTGACGAATTCAGTTTTCCTCTTACTGATGCGTCGTCAATACCCGATCGAATCAAAAAATATTCTGCGTGGTCTGTAGTAAGAGTCGCGAAATAAGTGTCAAGCAACTTAAATTTATACGCGCTCGGGTACAACTTGGGACTTTTGATATTTTCAAAAGAAGTTTTTTCGACTCGAAACTCGACGACACCATCTTCGTCCGAGAAAAATGGAAGTGTTCGGTTTGCTGACACCGCATGAATTTGCTTATTGGTTAGAACATATTTTTCATTCGTCGCAATGGCAACCCATTCTCCGTCAGCATCGCCAGAAAGACTTGCGGAGAATTTCTTTGCATCTTCGAAAGTAGAAGAGTCCGTGTTCAGGTCTGAGCAGCAAACGACATTGAAAACTAGACATGCAACAAATAGATGCAAGCAAAGAACACGCTTTGATTCAAACTGGTGCATTTTCAAGATATGCAATCCTACTGTTTTGTTGCCAATCAGGCCCCCGTTACGATCTTCGGTCTTTACTTTCCAAAAAATTAGAGAATGCTGCAACCAGTTGAAAACAGCGGTATAAGCTGTCAAAATGATTGAATAAATAATCTAGCCCAATTCACAGCTGCAGGAGTTAGCGTGCCGTTCAGAGCGCTCATTTTGATTCCACTCTTCATCTGCAGTCAAGGTTTCGCTTCAGATTCAGCGCCAGAATCATGTCGCTATTTTTGGAACGAAAGTAATGCCGATGTTTCTGTTTCCGATGCGGATGTGTTCTTTCGTCGATCGCACTGTGCGTCGAAATTCTGGTGATACCACGAGTTGCTTTACGAGGATAAATGCAGGCTTCTGGTTTTGAACCTCGCATTTTTCAAAATTCACGTTTCAGTTTAGCAATTCAAATATGACCACAAAAAAGTTCTGCCCGACATTACGACTCTTACGGAATCGTCAGTGTAAATCCATTAGTTGTGTACGTGTTACCCCACGCATCAGTTAAGTTAATGGCGATGGGCGCTAAGCCTGATGCCGCGCCGGCCGAGATGTTGAGTCTTAAATAATATGAGGATGATGCGTCGCAAGAGCCATAGTAAGTCTGATAGTTTTCTGTGTACCCGCATGTTTCACTGCCCGCTGAAGCATCGTTAAAGTACATTTTGTTCTGAGTCGTTGTGTAGTAGGCAAAAGTAATGCCGCTATGGGTTGTTGACGCCACTCCCGTGACGCCTTCAGCACCAGCAGCGCCGTTGTTCCTGACTTTGACTTTCACATAGACAGTTTCGCCTTTGTTCGCAACGCCATTGCTGTTTGTATCGTACACAATTGCCCCGGATGTCACGGAAAAACTCGCCGCAGGATCTGCGACCGTCAGATCGAAAGTCGCTGTGTACGTATTGCTCCAACTGTCTGTAAGCGTAACTGTGATGGGAGCCGTCCCAGATGGAGTGGAGCTGGCAAGAATTAACTTCAAATAATGAATTGAGGATGATTCGCCGCAATAGCCATAGCGAGCCTCAAAGTAGCTGTAAGTGAACCCGCATGTTTCACTGCCCGCTGAAACATCGTTAAAGTACATTTTATTCTGAGTCGTTGTGTAGTAGGCAAAAGTAATGCCGCTATGGGTTGTTGACGCCTCTCCCGTGACGCCTTCAGCACCAGCAGCGCCGTTGTTCCTGACTTTCACCTTGACGTATATTTCCTCTCCTGGATTTGCGACATTGTCACCATTGCTTTCACCAACAATCGTCGCACTCGCTATTGGTCTGAACCCGAGAATATTTGGATCGGTCAAAGTAAACGTATACATGTCCAAATCTCCAACATGTAGGTAGCTAGTGATCTTGCTGCGATAGGGGATATCTGTTGCAACGCTTTCTTCATCATTGGGCTCGAATGCACTAGTTTCGAAAAACTTCTGCATATTTTCGTTGGACTCGCTTGGATGTTCCACGCCGATAGAATAGACCGCTTCATTTCTGAAATTCGCGGCTGAGAGCAAAATTTTATATGGGTGATTCGTTATATATGGAACATGAGTAGTCCCCGCTTTAAGGGGAATCATTCGACGATCCTTGAACACAATCATTCCTGACACCGAAGTCAAAGTCGAAACATTGATGTTAACGCGAGTGTTGTAAATGGTAATGAACTTAATGTCATTCCAAGACTTACCTTTGACGTCGCGCAACTTGATCGCGATGGGAATTTGCTTTTCTTCAACCAATTGCATGCCTGACAATGTGACTTTGACTTCTATCTCGATCGCTTTTCCAGGCTCAATGGAATTCAAAATTCCAGCCTTGGTTGCTTCATCAAATTTTACAATTGGGTCATCAGAGCTGAGTTGGTAGTTCACGCCCTTGACTACTTTCGTTCCAACGTTTGTAACTTTAAGTTTGGCTTTGTAGGTCTCTTGATTGAAGTAAAAATGTTCGTCTGCAGCAAAATCTGTTTTGAAATTGTACTCGGGAGCATCGACAGTAATGACGCCGATATGGTCGTCAGCTTGGTTGACTCGTACGGAGCTAATTTGAACATCCGGAACATTTGCTACTTTCGATTTAGCTGTCACGCTGTAGTTGCCTGTTCTCAAATCACTAGCTTCAAATGTACCGTCGTCATTTACAGTAGCAGTTTTGGCACTGTCGGAATTTTTGAACTCCAAATCGTAGGATTGCGCGACTCGAGTCGATTCAGTGAGTCCGAGCGAGGTCGAGGCAAGGGAAACCATTTTCCCCCTAACTTTTGCGTTATTGATGCCCGAGCGAATCAGAAAATAGGTCCATTCGTTCCCATTTTGCGTCGCTTCAACTCGAAGCAGCGTCGGCGTTACAAGATTTGCGACATGATGTGATTGCTCATTGGAGAATGTGACGGAATATTCATTGATAGAGGTTGGTTTAAGAATCGATGACAAATTGGTAACGGAATCTAAATCGCTTTCATCACTGGCCGGCCTGAGTGAACGATTGTCAATTTTGAATGCGGCTTGGGTATCGATTTGTATCCATTCGCCTAAAAGTGTGTCGAAGATAGTCGTGGCTGCGCTGCTATTGTCTGACTCAGGGGCATCAGTCGATGGCGAAGAATTTTCTGATCCCTCAGAGCAAGCAACCAATAGAAAGACAACAGCGACCAAGTTTGCAAAACGCTTCATCAAAAATCCTCACTCCCAAAGTCAGTGGACATTTTTCAGATCTCGTTCCCTTCGCATTACAGATCTATGTTCGGCTCGAGAATCGACAAACTTTAGGGCGTTAAAAGGTCACAAATATTGGCAAATTTGGCCGAAAATTATGCCGATAGGGGCGGTCGAAAAAGCATGGGGAAGAAATCCCCATTCAGACCGCGCAAATTCGCTATCTCACCATCGCAACGGGTCACAATGATTGCGTTTTCCAAAACATTTCACATATTTTCTAAAGAACGAAACACCCCTGCCGATCACATGGATGAGACGAATGGCTTTTGATGCGATGCATTTGTCGAACGAGCTTTGTGCGATTAGGGGCAAGAGTTTGATGTCTAAAAGAAGAAAATTTTCGAGCCTTAGGACATTTCAATGAGCATGCGCTTTATGAGTGGATATCGTGCGAGGGTCAAAATAGTTGCGAGCTTGACGCGACTGTTCTGTTTCTTTTTAGTTTACGGCAGTGCATCCGCAATGGCTGGGCAGTCAGATTCCGTTGCTGAATTGGCGGAACCATTGGCGGAGAAGGTCGTTGAAAAGAGTGCGCCGAGACTGCGGTCTGAAGGTGCAAAGGCAATTATGATTAGCGTCGGAACCTGCGAAGTTAACGGAGGAGCGGTGATCAGCAGACTTTTCTGTGAACGCTTTCGTGAAGTTGTGGAGCGAGAATTTGTTAACAAGCGAGGTATCGCGCAATTGCCCAAAGAACAGTCCGATCAAATTCGAAATGATATGGCGAAAGAAGTCACATATCAAAGTGGATCCATGATGGTGAATCCAGACATGGCAGCCAAAATTGGAGAGCAGTACTCGGTTTCCGCGATGGTCCAGCTTGATGTGAAACAAATTTCAGAATTCAAAATGCAAGCGACAATAAAATCACTGAACTTGACTAAGGGCGTGGTCACGATTCAAGATGACGTTAAGATTGAGTATTCTGCCACAACAAAAAGCCGAACCTGGACACAAACGCTCGTACCTTGGTCAATTGCTGGTGTTGGTTTCTACGGAGCATACGCAAGTTATGCTAAGAGTGAAGAATACGAGAAGCATGCTCGCACAAAATATGCATCTTATCAATCGACGGAATCGTCGTCTGAGGCGGCATCATATCGCGAAGAAACAAAGTCCCTAGATGAAAAATCCTCATTGCAAAAAGACATAGCGTATGGCTGTGCAGCCATCGGTGTTGCGTCTGTGGTCTACTATTTTTGGTCGGGACAAGATTCATTTGAATACAAAGTGACCGCGAATGATCGAGCAAATGAAAGCGGAGTGGTTCTGCGCTTTGAGCCGTCGATTTGGAAATCATCGCTTACATTAAGTTATCAAAAGCCATTTTAGTTTTAGAACGAATCAGCCCAGCGAATGGTTCGTTGAGCTGAGAACATAGACAGAGGGGGATGAAAATGAATTTCTATTTGAAAGTGTTGCAGAACTACGCCCAATTCACGGGGCGCGCTAGTCGAAGTGAGTTTTGGTACTTTCAGTTATTCAATTTAGTAGCTTCGTTTATTGTTGGATTTGTTGGTGGCTTGTTGGATGCGCCTGTGTTGAATTCCATTTACTCACTCGCAGTGATCGTTCCGTCTGTGGCAGTCTGGATTCGAAGAATGCATGACGTTGGTCGTTCTGGTTGGTTTTGCCTAGTGCCAATTTACAACCTCATCTTGGCAATTTCAACTAGCGAGACGCAGACAAATGCTTATGGACCTGTTCCGAATGACGCGCAACCATATAACCAATTTGCTCCAGTTAACCAAAGCAATTCTGTGAGTTCCGCTAAGGTCGAACAACTCGCAAAGTTGCACGAACTCGCAAAGACGGGGGCACTCAATCAAGCGGAATTTGAAAATGAAAAGCGCAAGATTCTTGCTGCTTAATAATTAGATTTCTGCACTGCGTTGGAAACAGTGTTGATGAGCGAACCGGCGGGTTGCAAAACCCGTCGGCACAACGAGGCGAAAATGACAAATGCCATTTTGAAAAAAAGCTACAATTTGCGTCTGGGCGAGCAGATTCGCGGGCCATTTAGCCAGGCTGATGTCAGCAGATTCGTGCTCGGTGGAACACTCAGCATTGATGAATGTTTCGTGCAAATTGATGGCACAAATGATTGGGTGCAGTTGCGACAGGCAGTTGACTTTGAAATAGACATTCAAATGCGCCATTCCCTTCATCCGACTGCTAGTCCTGTTTCTTTGGCTCCCATTTCAATTCCTCAGCAACCCCTATCCAATGTTTTGCGAACACAATCAAAGAATTCAGACTGGAATCGTTCTAGCGACAAATTCTACGAAGACGAGATTTTTCCAGTAGCTGCTAGCGGCGTAACAACTTTCAACGTGTTCGCTTTCCTATGTTTTTCATATTGGTTTGGTTACAAGGGCATGTGGAATAGTCTCGTAAAATGGACCATTATTTCGGCTTTGGGCAATGTGGTCGCGATTGAAGTATTCAACGAGCAGTTTGCCTGGTTTCTTAACTCGGGACTGTGGGTGTTGATCGGCTTTAGAGCAAACATTGAATATCGACGACACTACATTATGCGCATTTCTCAAAATCGTTCACCTGCATCAAATAGTATTGCGCACGGTCTTCTTGGTGTAATTATTGCTTTTGTTTTGTCAGTTACAGCTTATTTAGCGCTGTCCCCGGATATTGATTCAGACGAAGATTCTCAAGATTATTCGGAAACTAAGGCGTCATAAATTGACTTAGGCTTGTTTTACAACGGAAGTCCATTTTTTGCCTTGTTGATCAGCATAGCACTTCTAACAACTATTACAGTTGTAATCAATGCGGCAGTCGCAATATCGATTCGTCTGGCAGCGGCTTCCTTGTCGTTGTCATTCAGGAATCTTGCAAGAAGCGTAATGGCAATTGATAAGAAAATGGCAAATAGCCCTTGGGTGTGAAGTTTATCAATTAACGTTGTGGTGGCACTTATCCCAATGGCTGCTTCTGAAGCTTGTTGATTGATTACTACCGAAAAAACCATTGCAACTAATAATCCCATTCGCCCGCTGAAAATATCGTCTGCTTTAGTTGTCATAAAAAAAGCGATTATTGTGATGGCTAGAGAAATATACAGAGGGGTTGCGATTTTCGCAAAGAGGCCGGTTGCGTGTCGAGAAATTGTTAAGGTTGCGACAGTACGAGCATAGGTGCTTCCTGAAGTCGAAGAAGGATCGCCAAATGTTGAAGTATACTTATGTATATCCGATTTAATTTCTAAATCGTCGATTTTCCATCCTTGCAATTCCACATTTGAATCAATTGCAGAATTTTTTGAGTCAGCCTCAAAAATTAGTTCACTTGCATCAGCAATTGACTCTTCAAGTACAAAAGAGAGCCGATGTTTATCGAAAGGAAAATTTTTGATGTCGAATTCGTTGCTGAAGGTGCCATGAATCTTTTCTGCGGCCCATGTCACGCTCCCTTTGGCCTCAGAGTCGGAGACGAGGACCTTGTGATCAATTGCATTGATCAAATCTCTGGTCTTTAGCAGGTCGACTTCTGATTTCACCGGAGAATTGTACCAAATCCAAATATCAGCACCAAACGATCCATTGCTTGTGTTTATGTCTTGCAATGCGCTTACGTATATTCCCGTTTTGACGGTTACCGGATTTGCGCTCCCTGTAAAACTCAGGGCTAGCATCGCAATCGACGTAAAAATAAATTTGCCAACTGTAGACTTCATTGGATGGATCATTCCTAGCTTTTGATCAATTGTTCAATAGAATAGCTGAGAAGATTCGTATTTTCAATGCTCGGTTCTCAGTCGAACTACCATTCTGTCTTACCTTTGCGAACGTGAGAAAGTTTCAAAAAATAGCTTCATCTGCTCTCACAGTCGACAGTTAACGAATATCCAAAATTATTCTAAAGTTTCGACGTAGTCAGTCGATAATCACGTCAGAACTCGGTTGTTCCAACAGTTACAAATGATCGAAGGACATTGATTAACAGTTTACGTTTTGAGGATTCCAATGCTTTTTTCCAAGGTGCAAAGAATATTGACTTCATGTTCTTGGATGTATCTATTGCTAGCCACCACTTCCTCGATCTCGTGCGCTACGTACAACGAGATTTTTGGCTTCGATAAGCCTATGGAATTCTATGACGAGATCGAGGAACGGCTAAAATCGGGAAATCTTTCTCCACAAGAAGCGCAAAGTCGATTGCTTGAATCAGAGGGTGAACTCCTTAAAGAGTGGGTGCTCAACAGTCAGTTTCATTGTGAAAAGAAGCCCAGGTGCGCCAACTTGTTAATCCGTGCTCGCAAGGAAGAGAGTCGAATCCGTGCGGAGGAGACAGTAAAAAGCGAAAAACGGGCAGCAGAAGAAGCTGAGAGGGTCGCAAAAGCTCAGAAAGATGAAGAAGTGAAACGTGAAGAAGCGCAAAAGGACGAGATGGCGCGTTTAGAAGTCGAGCAAAAGCGATTAGAGTTAGAGCGGTTTCAAGCAGAAACGGCGCTAAAATTGGCTGAGGCTGAGCGATTGAAGATTGAAGCCGAGCAGGAAAAGGTGCGCACAGAACTAGCTAGAAAGGCAAAAGCGGAAGCCGAAATTCGCAAGCATCAAGCAAGTCTGCCTAGGAACCTGCAGGAATATTTCTGGCCGAAGCGTGCCAAGCAGGCAATCCATTACGCACAAGCAAGTGAGGGAGTGCAGCAATACGACTACACAATCGAGCCGAACAAAATGGTCGTAAAGTCGCAGGAATTTTATGGTGCAAAGCCCATCGGTGATTCGCATGTAGTTAGTTACCGCGTTACAGGCGCCGGAATTGAAAGACGGGCGTTGGATGAAGAAGGAGTGATCACAATTCCGTTAGCTCTTCGTCATGGTGACACGACAAAATTTATCGGTGAAGACCTTTGGACTGTTCGCTTTGAAGCGCTGACATTGAAGATAAAATCTGGCTATAGCATGGTTGATGGGCACGAGAAGGGGGCTGAAACTAAAAAGTATGACTGCGCGTCGTTCTCGTCAGACATGAATTTCATGGGCAGAACGGTGACTATTCAACATTGGTTCTGCAAAGGTCTCGGTTATGCAAAAATGCGAGCCGCTTCTACAAATGGGGTAACTGAATTCAAGATCGGAACGATAATTTGGGACGACTCAGCGGGGGAGGCACATTAGGGTCAGTCGGATGCTGGGATTTACGGAGCCTATGCAAGTTAAATTGAAGGCGAAGAATATGAGAAGCAGGCTCGCATAGCGTACGCAATTTACCAATCAACGGAATCGTCGTCTGAGGCCGCATCATTTCGCGAAGAAACAAAGTCCTTAGATGAAAAAGCATCATTGCAAAAAAAACATTGCGAACGGATGTGCAGCCATCGGAGTTGCGTCTGTCGCCTACTACTTTTGGTCGGGATAAGATTCATTCAGATACAGCACCAAACTAGTGCAATCAATCTGCACTCTGGGATCTCAACGTAAGCGGTATCATTGAGTCTTGCGAGAATGCGCCCGACTCCAATCCAAACTACACTGCAACCGCCTCAAATATTTACCAACCAACCGACGTGGTCCGCAGATAATTCGCCTTCCCGCAAGAATATTCCGAAAAGCATGTTAGGACCGACGATTTTGAATCGAACTCGAAAATTTTTTTGCGGATTTAAGTTGGTTAGAGCAGCCGGCTCATAACCGGCGGGTTGGGGGTTCAAGTCCCTCTGGGCCCACTTTTAATCCACGATTAACTTCACGATATTTCGTCATGCTCGAAAAACTTTCGGTCATGGACCAGAGCG
>Ga0255097_1000344_pt1 | contig 20370 bp, 17 predicted proteins | sample Colum_Atlam_RepB_2_FD_188436 | JGI IMG/M metagenome (GOLD analysis project Ga0255097, IMG submission 188436) | Freshwater microbial communities from Columbia River, Oregon, United States - Colum_Atlam_RepB_8d | ecosystem: Environmental > Aquatic > Freshwater > River | place: USA: Oregon...
GTCCCTGACTGTCCTCCCCGGTGCCGCCTCCCTGTCGGCATTCCGCCTGGAACGCCTGCTGGCTGCCCTGCGCCCCCACGCCCCCGGCCTGAGCGGCCTGCGCGTCATCGACCTCTACCTGGTCGATGCCGATGAGACGGTTGCCCGGGCGGACCTGCGCCGCCTGCTGGGCGATGGCCCGGACGGCCTGCCGGCGGCCGACGGCCGGGTCTACGTGGTGCCCCGCGTCGGTACCACCTCGCCCTGGTCCAGCAAGGCCACGGATATCGCCAGGGTCTGCGGCCTGACCGGCGTGCGCCGCGTGGAACTGGGCCGGGTCTACCTGCTGGAGGGCGCCGCCAGCCTGCCGGCCGAAGCCCTTGCCGATCTGCACGACCCGATGATGGAGTCCGTGCTGCTGGACGAGACGGCCCTGCAGCACGTGTTCGACGGCCAGGCGCGCCGCAGCCTGCGCACGGTGGACGTGCTCGGCGGCGGCAAGCCGGTGCTGGTCCAGGCCAATGCCGACTGGGGCCTGGCCCTGTCCGAGCAGGAGATCGACTACCTCGCCGCCCACTACCAGCAGGCCGGCAAGAATCCGACCGACGCCGAGCTGATGATGTTCGCGCAGGTCAACAGCGAGCACTGCCGCCACAAGATTTTCAATGCGGAATTCACGCTGGACGGCCAGACGCAGGAGCTGTCGCCCTTCCAGATGATCCGGCTGACCCATGCCGCCGCGCCGGAAGGCGTGCTGTCCGCCTACAAGGACAACGCCGCGGTGGTACAGGGGCCGACCGCGATGCGCTTCTTCCCGGAAGGCGACCGCGTCTGGCGCGAGCACGAGGAGCCGGTGCACATCCTGATGAAGGTGGAGACGCACAACCACCCCACCGGCATCTCCCCGCACCCGGGCGCCGCCACCGGCGCCGGCGGCGAGATCCGCGACGAGGCCGCGACCGGCCTCGGCGGCAAGCCCAAGGCGGGCCTCTGCGGCTTCACCGTGGCCAACCTGAAGATTCCCGGATTCGAGCAGCCCTGGGAGGCCGATCTCGGCCGCCCGCCGCGCATGGCCAGCGCGCTGCAGATCATGCTCGACGGCCCCATCGGCGCCGCGGCCTACAACAACGAGTTCGGCCGCCCGAACCTCGCCGGCTACTTCCGCACCTTCGAGATGCGCACGCCGGACCGCCGCAACCGCGGCTACCACAAGCCGATCATGATCGCCGGCGGCTACGGCAACATCCGCGAGGGCCACGTCGAGAAGCGCACCGTGGTCGAGGGCGCGAAGCTGGTCGTGCTCGGCGGCCCGGCGATGCTGATCGGCCTGGGCGGCGGCGCCGCCTCGTCGATGGCCACCGGCGCCTCCAGCGCCGAACTGGACTTCGCCTCCGTGCAGCGCGCCAATCCCGAGCTGGAGCGCCGCTGCCAGGAAGTGGTGGACGCCTGCTGGGCCATGGGCGCGGCCAATCCCATCCTGTCGATCCACGACGTCGGCGCCGGCGGCATCTCCAACGCCCTGCCGGAACTGGTGCATGCCGACGACCGCGGCGGCCTGTTCCGCCTGCGCGACGTGCTCTCCGCCGACCCGGCGCTGTCGCCGATGGAAATCTGGTGCAACGAGTCGCAGGAACGCTACGTGCTCGCCATTGCGCCGCAATCGGTGGCGCTGTTCGAGCAGCTCTGCAAGCGCGAGCGCTGCCCCTTCGCCGTGGTCGGCACCGCCACCGCCGAGCAGCAGCTGGTGGTGGAGGACGGGCTCGACGGCAACCGTCCGGTGGACATGCCGATGCCGGTGCTGCTGGGCAAGCCGCCGCGCATGAAGCGCAGCAGCGAGCGCCAGGCGCCGGAACTGGAGCCGCTGAAGATCAAGGGCCTCAACTGGACGGAGGCCGCCGAGCGCGTGCTGCGCCTGCCGGCCGTGGCCAACAAGAACTTCCTCATCACCATCGGCGACCGCACCGTCGGCGGCCTGACCGTGCGCGACCAGATGGTCGGCCCCTGGCAGGTGCCGGTGGCCGACTGCGCCGTCACCGCCAGCGGTTTCGAGGCGACCACCGGCGAGGCCATGAGCATGGGCGAGCGCCCGGTGCTGGCGCTGCTCGACGCGCCGGCCTCCGGACGCATGGCCGTGGGCGAGGCCATCACCAACATCGCCGCCGCGCGCATTGCCCGGCTGCGCGACGTGCGCCTCTCGGCCAACTGGATGGCCGCCTGCGGCCAGGGCGACGAGGACGCGCGCCTCTACGACACCGTGCGTGCCGTCGGCGCCGAGCTGTGCCCGGAACTGGGCCTGGCGATCCCGGTGGGCAAGGACTCGCTTTCCATGAAGAGCGTCTGGCAGCAGGACGGCCAGACCCGCACGCAGACCGCGCCGCTGTCGCTGATCGTCTCTGCCTTCGCGCCGGTGGCCGACGTGCGCCGCTCGCTGACGCCGCAGCTCAGGGCGGACGCCAACACCCGGCTGCTGCTGATCGACCTCGGCGAGGGCCGCAACCGCCTCGGCGGTTCGGCGCTGGCCCAGGTCTACGGCCAGATCGGCGACCAGTCGCCGGACCTGGACGATCCGCAGCTGCTCAAGACCGCCTTCGAACTGGTGCAGACGCTCAACGGCGAGGGCCGCCTGCTGGCCTACCACGACCGCTCCGACGGCGGCCTGTTCGCCACGCTGGCCGAGATGGGCTTCGCCGGCCACTGCGGCCTCGACGTGACGCTGGACGGCGTCGGCGACGACCCGGTGGCGGCACTGTTCAGCGAGGAGCTGGGCATGGTGCTGCAGGTGTCCGCGGCCGATGCCATCGACGTCGCGGTGCGCGCCAAGGCCGCCGGCCTGCCGGTGCACGAGCTGGGCGCGCCCGCCGCCGACGACATGCTGCGCATCCGCTTCGACGGCAAGCTGCTGCTGGCCGAGTCGCGCGAGCGCCTGCACAAGGTCTGGGCGGAAACCAGCTACCGCATGGCGGCGCTGCGCGACAACCCGGACTGCGCCCGCGAGGAGTTCGACAACGTCGGCGCCAAGGACGACCCGGGCCTGGGCATGAAGCTGAGCTTCAAGCCGGCCACGCCGGGCATCCAGCTGGGCCGCCGCCCGCGCGTGGCGATCCTGCGCGAGCAGGGCGTCAACGGCCACGCCGAAATGGCCTGGGCCTTCCACACCGCCGGATTCGATTCGGTGGACGTGCACATGAGCGACATCCTCGAGGGCCGCACCAGGCTGGCGGACTTCGCCGGCCTGGTCGCCTGCGGCGGCTTCTCCTACGGCGACGTGTTGGGCGCCGGCCTGGGCTGGGCGCGCACGATCCTGTTCAACGAGCGTGCCCGCGCCGAGTTCCAGTCCTTCCTGGCCAACCCGGAGCGCTTCGCGCTGGGCGTCTGCAACGGCTGCCAGATGTTCGCCGCGCTAAAGGACATCGTGCCCGGCGCGGAAGCCTGGCCGGCCTTCCGCCGCAACCGCAGCGAGCAGTTCGAGGCGCGCTGGACGCAGGTGGAGATCCTGGAGTCGAAGTCGCTGTTCTTCGCCGGTATGGCGGGCTCGCGCCTGCCCATCGCGGTGGCGCACGGCGAGGGCCGCGCGGAGTTCTCCGCCGAGGGCCATCTCGCGGCGCTGCAGGGCGCCGGCCAGAATCCGATGCGCTACATCGACAACCACGGCCGCGTCGCCACGCGCTACCCGCAGAACCCCAACGGCTCGCCGGCCGGCATCGCCTCGGTCTGCAATGCCGACGGCCGCGTGACGATCCTGATGCCGCACCCGGAGCGCAGCGTGGCCGGCACCGCCGGTTCCTACTGGCCGCAGCGCTTCGAGGGCCACACGCCCTGGCTGCAGATGTTCAGGAACGCGCGGAAGTTCACCAGGTAAGGGCTGTAGTCCCCTCCCTGGGAGGGCGAGTCACGCAGCCTGGGTTCGCCGACGCGAAACCGGGCTGTTTTCACTCAGTTCGCGCAGTAGTCCCGCTTGCCGAGGGAATGCTCCAGACCGACACCTACGCGGGACTCCGGCAGCTCGCGGAACACCAGCAGGATGCAGCGCTCGGAGCGTAGATCGAAGTCCGCGTAGTAGGACTGTCCCGCCGCGGGGATGAAGCTGATGCCGGCCGTGCAGCTATGCGAGACGTTGTAGCCTTGCGAGTAGAAGGAGCGGGTCAACGTGATGCGTTCTCCGCTCGGCACCTCGACATAATTGTCCGGGCTGCGGCTGAGGGCGTACTGGGTGTTCTGCGTGCACAGCCTCAGGTCTCCGGAGGCGCTGACGTTGACCCTCGCGGTCTTCACGCCTTTGGGCGCGACGTAGGTTTTCACGCAGCCTTGCAAGGCCAGGGCCGCGGCGACGGCCAGAGCGAGTCTCGAGTTCATTGGGTCTTCGGCCCCTTCACTTCGTTTTCGTATTGCGCCAGCACTTTGGCGGCATCAAAGGTGACGGAACTGGGCTGGTCTTCGTAGAGCATGTAGACCTGGCCCAGCGGCTTGCCGGTCACCGGGGATACGAAGGCCCGATCCAGCGGGCGATCGATGACCGCCGATAGCAAGGAGTCGTAGATCCGGAAATGGGGCTTGCCTTGTGCCTGAGCCAACTCTGCGCAGCGGTACAGCAGGTAGACGGCTACCTTGTCCTGGGTGATATAGCCATTGCCACCGAATCCGACGAGGGTGAGTTCACCCGGGCCCTTGCTGTCCCAGAATCCTCCGGTCCAGCCGAGCAAGGGATTGCCCGCACTGTGATAGCCGGTGGCGCAACCGGACAACAGTGAAACCGCCAGTGTGGCTGCGATGATCCTGAACATGATAGGTCCCCGAGAGAAAGCGCCGCCCCCGAGCGGCGGGCAGAATGCTGCATGGAATAAGGGCCTGTCGCAACGTGAACCTACTGTCAGGTTCGAGCGTGGTTAGTCATCGCTTGCGGAGTCGTCCAGAGCGTACAGCCGCCAACGCCCCTCGACACCCTTCAGGCGGTACTCGCCACGACGGCGGAAGCCGAAGTCCGAGCCCGCCAGCAGCGCGCGCACGGTGCTCGACACCATGATGTCGCCGGGCGAGGCTTCGGCCATGACGCGGGCGCCGATGTGCACGGTCAGGCCGCGCACGCTGGGGCCCACCACCTCGCATTCGCCCGCGTGCACACCGACGCGGATTTCCAGGTCCAGCGTTCGCGCCTCCTCGCGGATCGCTCGGGCGCAGAGCAGGCTGCGGCCGGGGCTGTCGAAGGTGGCGAAGAAGCCGTCGCCGGCGTTGTCCACCTCGTGGCCGCGGAAGCGGTGCAGCTGCTTGCGCACCATGCGGTGGAAGCGGCTCAGCAGGTCGTGCCAGGCGGCATCGCCGCGTTCGGTGGCCAGCACGGTGGAGCCGACCAGGTCGAGGAACAGCACCGTCACCAGCACGCGGTCGGCGTAGACCTTGGAGCGGCCGCCGGTGAGGAATTCCTCGACGATGCCTAGCACCTCGTCGCCGCGGTCGATGGCGAAGAAGGATTCGCTCCCGTCGATCTCCACGCGGCGGCTGCCGGCGATGCGCTCCTCCAGGTACTGCGCATGGGCGGTGGCGTCCATGTACGGATACTCGCGCCGGTGCAGCAGCAGCGTCGGGCAGCGGATCGCCGGCAGGCGGTCGCGCAGGTCCATGTTGAGGAAATGGCGCGTGTGCGCCTCCACCACCCGCGGCGTCGCGGCGGCGCGCTGCAGGCGCGCCACGCCGGCCAGGAAGTGGCTGTCGCCGGCGCGGGCCGGGACCAGCGTCGCCGCCAGGCTTTCCGTGGCCCAGTGCTTGCGCAGCATCGCGCAGTGCTGCTCGGCGCGTTCCGGCGATTCGCCCACCGGATGGTCGGGGGCGTGCAGGTAGCGGGCGGTGGCGTTGCCCAGGATCAGCGCGGACACCCGCTTGGGATAGCGTGCGGCAAAGGCGATGGCGATGGCGCCGGCCTCGCGTTCGGCGAAGATGGCCGCCTTCTCCGAGCCGGCGGCGTCCAGCACCGCCAGCAGGTCCGCGGCCCAGTCGTCGGCGCTGGGCAGGGCCTGCGGCGAGATGGGGCCGGAGGCACCCATGCCGCGGCGGTCGAACAGGATCAGCCGGGCGAAGTGGGTGATCTGGCGCCAGAAGCGTTCCACCTCGGGCAGGTCCCACAGCAGGTCCACCTGGGTGGTGATGCCGCCCAGGTGAACCAGGTCGAGTTCGCCCTCGCCCAGGGTCTGCCAGGCGATGTCGTTGCCGCCGCTATCGGCATAGAAGGTCTGGGGCGCGGCCAAAGCGGGCTCCTCGTCTTGTCGTTGTGCGGCCAGCATAGCGCTAACCGCCCGGGCCGGGCGGCGCATTCGCCGCCGCGCCGCTGCCCCCTGGGCGAGCGGGCAAGGGCGCGCCGGGGAGCGCGTGCTAGGCTCGGGAGATACCCAAGCAAAGCCCCGATCCGAGCCTGCCCGCCATGTCCAAGCCCAGCCTGCTCCGTACCGCCGTCGACCGCGTCCGGCGGCTGCCCAAGCCCCTGTTCAGCCGCGCGGTGACGCGGATGTTCAACTTCCAGGTACGCTTTGCCGGCACCGCCGGCATACGCTTCGAGGAACTCTCGGAAGCGCACTCGGTCCTGGTACTGGAGAACCGCAGGAAGGTGCAGAACCATATCGGCGGCGTGCATGCCGCGGCTATGGCCCTGCTGGCGGAGACGGCGACCGGCGCGGTGTTCGGCATGAACGTGCCGGCCAGCCATCTCCTGGTGATCAAGAGCATGAACATCCGCTATGTTCGGCGGGCCCAGGGCGACCTGCGCGCGGTGGCCACGCTGGGTGCCGAGCAGCGCCTGCGCATCCTCAGCGAGCCCAAGGGCGACCTGCTGGTGCCGGTGACGGTCACCGACGAGAGCGGCGAGCAGCCGATCGAGTGCGAGATGGTCTGGGCCTGGACGCCGAAGAAGAAGTAGGACTCAACGCTGTCATTAGAACGACTAGAGAGACGAGGAGGAACAATGAGCGACCAGGACAACCGCGTGCGACTGCGCGACATCGCCAAGGGCGTCGTGAGCACGCTGCCGGACTTCATGACGGTCAACAAGGGCCTGCTGCAGCTGGTTTCGCTGCGTCCCGGCTGGCGCGGATCGATCGGCTCCGTCATCGAGAAGCATGCCCGCAACAACGGCGAGCGCGTGGCGCTGGCCTTCGAGGGCCGCCGCTGGACCTACGCGCAGTTCAACGCCTGGGCCAACCAGGTGGCGGCCCTGCTGCGCGAGAAGGGCGTGAAGCCCGGTGATGCCGTGGCCGTGCTGATGGAGAACCGTGCCGAGGTGCTGGCCTGCGTCGCCGGCATCGTCAAGCTCGGCGCCATCGCCGGCATGCTCAACCACCAGCAGCGCGGCGAGGTGCTGGAACACAGCATCCGCCTGGCCAAGGCCAAGGTCATCATCGTCGGCGAGGAATGTGTCGGCGCGCTGGAGAGCACCACCTGCGAGCCCGGCCGCGACGGCGAGCGCCTGTACCTCTGGGAGGGCGAGGGCAAGGCGCCGCGCGGCTACACCGCCATGCGTCCGCTGGTGCGCGACATGCCGGAGGACAACCCGCCGGAGACGGCGCAGATCATCCAGAAGCAGCCGGCCTTCTACATCTTCACCTCCGGCACCACCGGCCTGCCCAAGGCCTCGGTGATGTCGCACTACCGCTGGCTCAGCGGCATGGCCGGCGTCGGCCAGGGCTCGCTGCGCCTGAAGCCGGAAGACATCTTCTACTGCTGCCTGCCGCTGTACCACAACAATGCGCTCACCGTGAGCTGGGGGGCGGCACTGGGCAGCGGCGCCACGCTGGCGCTGAGCCGCAAGTTCAGCGCCTCGCGCTTCTGGGACGAGATCCGCGACTACAACGCCACTGCGTTCTGCTACATCGGCGAACTGTGCCGCTACCTGCTGAACCGACCGGCCAGCAGCAATGACCGCAACCACCGCGTGCGCGTGGCCATCGGCAACGGCCTGCGCCCGGAGATCTGGGACGAGTTCCAGAGCCGTTTCGGCATCGAGCGCATCTGCGAGTTCTACGGCGCCAGCGAGGGCAACCTGGCCTTCATCAACGGCTTCGGCCTGACCAAGACCGCCGGCTTCTGCCCGATGACCTTCGCCATCGTGGAATTCGACGCCGACACCGAGCAGCCCCTGCGCGACGCCAAGGGCTACATGAAGAAGGTGGCTTCGGGCGGCATCGGCCTGCTGATCAGCGAGGTCACCGAGCGGCGTCCCTTCGAGGGCTACACCGATCCCAAGGCCAGCGAGGCCAAGCTGTTCCGCAATGTCTTCAAGAAGGGCGACTGCTGGTTCAACACCGGCGACCTGGTGCGCGACCAGGGCTACAAGCACATTGCCTTCGTCGACCGCGTGGGCGACACCTTCCGCTGGAAGGGCGAGAACGTCGCCACCACCGAGGTGGAGGGCGCGCTCAACCGACATCCGGCGGTGGAGCAGGCCGTGGTCTACGGCGTGCAGCTCGCCGGCTGCGACGGCCGTGCCGGCATGGCCGCGCTGAGCTGGAAGGGCGGGGCGCTCGACGGACTGGACCTGGCCCGGCATCTCGGCGGCATCCTGCCGGCCTATGCCGTGCCGCTGTTCCTGCGCCTGCGCGAGGAGCAGGAGATCACCGGCACCTTCAAGTACCGCAAGGTGGATCTGAAGAAGCAGGGCTTCGACCCCGCTGCCGCCGGCGAGCCGATCTACGTGCTGTGCGACCGCGGCCGCGGCTACGAGCCGCTGACGCCGGAACTGTTCCAGCGCATCAGCAGCGGGGAACTGCGGCTGTAGCGTGATTTCCAAATCCGTTCGTGCTGAGCCTGTCGAAGCATGAACGGATTCCAACCGAGGCCAACTGGTTGCCACCCGCCCTTCGACAGGCTCAGGCCGAACGGCAACGCGATCCGGCCATGGTGGCTGGGAGATTGGCATGCCGCTTTACTACGTCCTCGCATTCGCCATCGGCGTGCTGCTGCCGCTGCAGACCGCCATCAACAGCAACCTGCGCGCGCAGCTCGGCGACAGCGTGCTGCTGGCGACGATGGTTTCCTTCGGCGTCGGTGCGCTGACCATGGCGCTGCTGGCCCTGTGCACCGGGGAGCGTCCCGGGCTGCAGGCGCTGTCGCAGCTGCAGTGGTGGCAGTTCAGTGGCGGCCTGCTGGGCGCGGCGATCGTGGCCGGCAGCATCCTGCTGGCACCGCGCATCGGCCTGGCCGGCATGACGGCGCTGATCGTCGGCGGCCAGCTCTGCGCCTCGCTGCTGTTCGACCGCTACGGCTTCCTGGGCTTGGCGGAGCGCGCGCTGACCGCACCGCGCGTGTTGGGCGTACTGCTGGTGCTGGCGGGCATCCTGCTGGTGAACTACGGCGACCGGCTGCGCACCTGAACGGCGTTGCCGCTCCGCCGCCCCGTCAAAGCCGGTCCGCATTCTCCAGCAAAATCGCCGCGCCCAGTCCGCCGCCGGCGCAGCTCGACACCACGGCGTAGCGCTTGCGTTCCTGCTGCAGGCGGCGCGCGGCGGTGGTCAGCAGGCGCACGCCGGTGGCGGCGAAGGGATTGCCCAGGGCCAGCGATCCGCCCCAGGTATTGAGCCGGTCCTCCGGGATGACGCCGATGGCCTGCGCGAGGCCGTGATGCTCGCGGGCGAACTCGGCGGAGCCCAGGCAGGCCTGGTTGGCGAGGATCTGCGCGGCGAAGGCCTCGTGCAGTTCCCAGACGCCGATGTCGTCCATATCCAGGCCGTTGCGCTGCAGCAGCTTGGGGATGGCCATGGCCGGGCCCAGCAGCATCTCGCTGAACAGGTCGTCCACGCCGGCCAGCACGTAGTCGCGCACCACGGCCTGCGGCTCCAGCTTCAGCCGCCGGGCGGCGCCCAGGCTGGACAGCAGCAGGGCGCCGGCGCCGTCGGTCAGCCTCGAGGCATTGCCGGCGGTGACGATACCGTTCTCCCGGTCGAACACCGGCTTGAGGCGGGCCAGCTTCTCGGGACTGGCATCGCCGCGCATCGAATCGTCGCGCGTGACCGCTTCGCCGCGGCCCGGCAGCTGCACGGGCACGATGTCCTCGGCGTAGCGGCCCTGCTCCCAGGCCTGCATGGCCAGGGCATGGCTGCGCGCGGCGTAGCGGTCGCTGTCCTGCCGCGCCACGCCGAACTTCTTCGCCATGGCCTCGGTGCAAGCACCCATCGTCATCTTGGTGGTGAAGTCGGAGGCCGAGGGCATTTCCGGCAGCAGGTCGCCCGGGCGCAATCCGCCCAGCACGCGCAGCGCATTCTTCGCGGAGGGATCCTGGTTCAGCTTCATCAGGCCGCGGCGCAGGCGCTGGCGCACCCGCACCGGCGGATCGGAGAAGGTCTCGGTGCCGCCGGCAATGGCCAGTTCCGCGCGGCCCAGCGCGATCATGTCGCAGACCGTGCCGACGGCGATGTTCGGCGACAGGCCTGCCATCGACAGCGTGAAGGCCGGGATGGTGCTCGGCAGGCCGGCACCGAGCATGCACTCGCGCGCGACGTTGGTGGTCTCCACCTCGTGTACCACCGTGCCCATGGCCACCACGTCGACGCGTGCGGCGTCGATGCCGCTCTTCTCCACCAGGCCGGCGATGGCGCGCGCGCCGAGTTCGTGGCTCATCAGCTTCGCGTAGGCTCCGGCGGTTTCCATGAAGGGAGTGCGGGCCCCGCGGAGGATGACGGGCAGGCGATCGTGCAATGGAGCGGTCATGTCGGTGTTCGGAGGGAAGGAGGCGGGAAGGCCCCGCGGCCTGCATGGTTATAGAGAAGTCCGAGGCGCTTGTCGCCATGCGGCCTGGGCGATGCCGGTCGGGCTGTCGTCGCCGCAAGCCATCGCCGCATGCCGGCTGATGCTGCACTGCAATAGAAACCAAGATTGGCTAGCGCGCCATGCGGCACCCCTCCGCAGGCCAAGGTCAGCGGGGGGCGGCGCGTGCAATCTAGGGGCTCATCATCGACCCGTTGCGACCATGAAAGTCGGAATCCAGATCAAGCGCGGCCTCAACGTGCCGGCGCCCTACGAACAACTGCTGCCGCTGCTGAAGGACGTGGAGGGCACCATCCGCCGCTTTCCGCGCCTGCGCAAGCTGACCAGGCTGCGCAAGAAAAACAGCTATCTCTGGGAGATGAAGTCGATCGGCTCGCGCATCGTCAACATCGCGCACGAGGTCAGCTACGCCGCGCAGTACGACATCGACACCGAGAAGGGCGAGATCCGCTGGACTGCGATTCCCAAGCATGGCAATGCCACGCTGGAGGGACGCTTCCGCCTGAAGGACCTCGGCGGCCAGACGCGCCTGATCGTGGAGATGCAGGGCGAACTGCGCGACGTGCCGGTGCCGCTGATGTACCGCCTGGTGGCGCCGCCCTTCATCCAGGGGCGCTTCATCTACCTGGTCGACAACTTCCTGCAGCGCACCGGCGAGGCCGTCGTCGGCCGCCCCCTGCCGGGCGCCGACAGCGTCTAGACGCTTTTTACCCACGACAAACGAACATGACCGCCACCCAGAACCTGATGGGCTTCGGGCTGAAGATCCTCAATCGCCTCGGCGGTTCGCCGATGCTGGACGATCCCAAGCTGCGCAAGGCCGCCACCGCCGTGATCCGCGGCGCCACTTCCACCGGCTTCCGCCTGATCGGCACCGTCAGCCGCCAGTTCAAGAGCGCGCCGCGTCCCAGCAAGGCCCTGCGCCCCGGTGCCGCGGGCGGGGACCTGTTCGACCTCACGCCCACCGACGAGCAGCAGATGATCCGCGACACCGTCGCGGGCTTCGCAGCCGAGCAGCTGCGTCCGGCCGCGCAGGCGGCGGATACCGCCTGCGGAACCCCGAAGGAACTGCTCGCCGCGGCGGCGGAACTGGGCATCGGCTCCATGCAGGTGCCGGAACAGCTCGGCGGCGCCGCCGGCAGCGAGCGTTCCGTGGTCACCAACGCGCTGATCGCCGAATCGCTGGCCCACGGCGACCTGGGCATGGCGGTAGCCTGCCTCGCCCCGGTGGGCGTGGCGGTGGCCCTGGCCGAATGGGGCACCGCCCAGCAGCAGGCCACCTACCTGCCGGCCTTCACCGACGAGAAGGCGCCGGTCTCGGCCATCGCCGTGCTGGAGCCGCGCCCGCTGTTCGATCCCTTCAAGCTGTCCACCGCGGCCAAGCGCACCGATGCCGGCGGCTACGTGCTGAGCGGCGAGAAGTCGCTGGTGCCGATGGCGGCCAGCGCCGAGCTGTTCCTGGTCGCCGCCAGCACCCCGCACGGCCCGGCACTGTTCATCGTCGAGTCCAGCGCCAAGGGCATCCACATCACCGCGGAGCCGGCCATGGGCCTGCGCGCCGCCTCCACCGCGCGCGTGCGCTTCGACAACGTGCAACTCAGCGCCCAGGCGCTGCTGGGAGCCGGCGAAGGCGATTTTTCCTACGAGAACTTCATCGCCCGCAGCCGCCTGGCCTGGTGCGCGCTGTCGGTCGGCACCGCCCAGGCGGCGCTGGACTACCTGATCCCCTACTGCAACGAGCGCGTGGCCTTCGGCGAGCCGATCAGCCACCGCCAAGCCGTGGCCTTCAACATTTCCAACATCGCCATCGAGGCCGAGGGCATGCGCCTGCTGACCTGGCGCGCCGCCGCGCTGGCCGCGGCCGGCAAGCCCTTCGTGCAGCAGGCCGCGCTGGCGCGCCGCCTCTGTGCCGACAAGGGTGCCGTGATCGGCGCCGACGCGGTGCAGCTGCTGGGCGGCCACGGCTTCGTCAAGGAGCATCCGGTGGAGCGCTGGTACCGCGACCTGCGCGCGGTGGGAATCATGGAAGGCGGCCTGCTGCTCTGAGAACCCGGCAATGATCAATCTCGAAAACCCCAAGAAGTTCCGCGGCCTGGTGTCCCAGGCCCAGCAGGTGGCCCGCGAAATCTTCCGGCCCAACTCGCGCAAGTACGATCTCGCCGAGCACGAGTACCCCAAGGAGCTGGACATCCTCGGCGCCCTGCTCGATGGCATGAATGCCAGCGGCGCCGGCGAGGGTGCCGGCGCGGCCGGCGTGCGCCGCGACGCCGTGCAGGACCAGGGCAACCGCAACAGCAGCAACATGTCCACAGCGCTGGGCACCATGGAACTGTGCTGGGGCGACGTCGGCTTCCTGCTGACCATGCCGCGCCAGGGCCTGGGCAACTCCGCCATCGCCTCCGTGGCCAACGACGAGCAGCTCAAGCGCTTCGCCGGCCGCTGGGCCGCCATGGCCATCACCGAGCCGCACTGCGGCTCGGACTCCGCCGCTATCCGCACCACGGCGACCAGGGACGGCGACTACTACGTGCTCAACGGCGACAAGATCTTCGTCACCAGCGGCGACCGTGCCGACCTGGTGGTGGTCTGGGCCACGCTGGACCGCAACATCGGCCGCGCCGCGGTGAAGTCCTTCGTGGTCGAGAAGGGCACCCCGGGGTTGGAGCTGGTGCGGCTCGAGCACAAGCTGGGCATCCGCGCCTCCGATACCGTGCAATTCGCCCTGCGCGACTGCCGCGTGCACAAGGACAACCTGCTGGGCGACCCCGAGATCAACGTCGAGAAGGGCTTTGCCGGGGTCATGCAGACCTTCGACAACACCCGCCCCCTGGTGGCGGCCATGGCCGTCGGCCTGGCCCGCGCCTGCCTCGAAGAGACGAGGAAAATCCTCGAAACGGGGGGTATCGTCGTGGACTATAACCGGCCGGCGTCCGTCCAGACCGCCGCCGCGGCGCAGTTCATGGCAATGGAGGCCGATTACGAGGCCGCCCGCCTGCTGACGCTGCAGGCAGCCTGGATGGCCGACAACCGCAAGCCGAATTCCCTGCAGGCCTCCATGGCGAAAGCCAAGGCCGGCAGAAGCTGCGTGGACATCGCGCTCAAGTGCGTGGAGCTCTGCGGCAGCCTGGGATACGGCGAAGGCGAGCTGCTGGAGAAGTGGGCGCGCGACTCGAAGATCCTCGACATCTTCGAGGGCACGCAGCAGATCCAGCTGCTGATCATCGCGCGGCGCCTGCTGGGCAAGACATCGGCGGAGCTGAAGTAGCAGCTCTGCCACCGAGGCACTGGGAGGCTCTCCTCGTCGAGTCCTCCTTTACCTGGCGGGCCGGGATGACCGGTCCGCCTTTTTTTATTCCTGCCCGGGAATTCCAACCAAGCCGTTCACATCGAGTAGCGCCGCGAAGCGTCGCCTATCGGGATGCGCAGGGGCGTGCCTCGATACGCACGCTCACGAGGCTACTCGGCAAGAACGGGTGGGGGAACCCTTCAGCCCGCAGCCGTTTGCCGCAGGCAAGCCGGGATCGTCGCCGCCGCCATCGTCCCGGCTTCGCTTCGCGAAACCGGGCTGCGACTTTCATGTCCGAAACCGGTAACGGGTGTGGGAGCTGCTAGCCGCGAAAGCCGGTCATCATGTGGGTTGACCTTCGCGGCTAGCACCCACTCCTACAGCAAGACGTTTTTCTAGCCGCGGTCCCGCGCGCTCTGCGCGTGTGCCTGCAGGCCTTCCGCATCGGCAATCCGCCCCGCGATCCTCGCCAGCGGCTTGGCGCCTTCCGGCGTGCAGTCGATCAGGCTGCTGCGCTTCTGGAACTCGTAGACGCCCAGCGGGTTGGAGAAGCGGGCGGCGCGCGAGGTCGGCAGCACGTGGTTGGGGCCGGCGCAGTAGTCGCCGAAGGATTCCGGCGCGTGGCGGCCGAGGAATACCGCGCCGGCGTGGCGGATCTTCTTCAGCAGCTCGCGCGGTTCGGCCACCGACAGTTCCAGGTGCTCGGGGGCGATGCGGTTGGATACCGCCGCGGCTTCGGCCAGGTCGCGCACGGCGATTAGCGCGCCGCGGTCGCGGATCGAGCTGCGCACGATCTTCTCGCGCGGCAGCTCCTTCACGCGCTCTTCCATGGCCTGGGCCACGCGGTCCAGGTAGTCGCGGTCCGGCGAGATCAGGATGGCCTCGGAGTCCTCGCCATGCTCGGCCTGCGAGAACAGGTCCATCGCGATCCAGCGCGGATCGGTGAGGCCGTCGCCGATCACGACGATCTCGGAGGGGCCGGCGATGGAGTCGATGCCGACCTGGCCGAAGACGATGCGCTTGGCGGCCGCGACATACGCGTTGCCGGGACCGACGATCTTGTCCACGGCGGGAATCGTCGCGGTGCCGTAGGCCAGTGCGGCCACGGCCTGTGCGCCGCCGACGGTGAACACGCGATCCACGCCGGCCAGGTGCGCGGCGCCCAGCACGGCGTCGTTGAGTTCGCCGCCCGGCGCCGGCACCACCATGATGACCTCGCCGACGCCGGCGACCTTGGCCGGGATGGCATTCATCAGCACGGAGGAAGGGTAGGCGGCCTTGCCGCCCGGCACGTAGAGGCCGGCGCGGTCCAGCGGCGTCACCATCTGGCCCATGCGGTTGCCGTGGGCGTCGGTGTACTCGAAGGGGGCGATGCGCTGGTGCTCGGCGTAGGCGCGGATGCGCGCGGCGGCTTCTTCCAGCGCCGCGCGCAGGTCGGCGGGCAGGGCTTCCCAACCCTGGCGCAGGCGGTCCTTGCCGATCTCCAGCTCCGCGATGCTGGCGGCGCTGCGACGGTCGAAGCGGTTGGTCAGTTCCAGCACGGCGTCGTCGCCGCGCGCGCGCACGTCGGCCACGATCTTCTCGACCGCGGCCAGGACGGCGCCGTCCTGTTCGGGCGCACGGTCCAGCAGGCGGCCCAGCGCGGCGTCGAAGCCGGCGTCGCGGGTATCGAGGCGATTGATCTCGATCACGGGCCGCTCACCTTGGCGATGCGCTCCAGCAGGTCCTGGATCGCGGCGTGCTTCATCTTCATGGCCGCCTTGTTGACCACGATGCGCGAGCTGACCTGGCAGATGATCTCGGTCTCTTCCATGCCGTTGGCCTTCAGCGTCTTGCCGGTGGCCACCAGGTCCACGATGACGTCGGACAGTCCCACCAGCGGCGCCAGTTCCATGGAGCCGTAGAGCTTGATGATCTCCACCTGCTCGCCCTTGGCGGCGAAGTGGCGGCGGGCGATCTCGGGGTACTTGGTGGCCACGCGCAGGCGGCGGGTGCCGCTGCCGGGCTTGTGGCCCACGCGGGCGGCCACGCTCAGGCGGCAGCGGGCGATGTTGAGGTCCAGCGGCTCGTAGAGCGCGTCGCTGCCGTTCTCCATCAGCACGTCCTTGCCGGTGATGCCCATGTCGGCGGCGCCGTACTCGACATAGGTCGGCACGTCGGTGGGACGGATGATCAGGAAGGAGACGTTCTTGTCGCGCGAGGGCACGCGCAGCAGGCGGTCGATGTCGCCGGCCGGCTCCAGGCCCAGCTTGGCCAGCAGCGGCAGCGATTCTTCCAGGATGCGGCCCTTCGAGAGGGCAATGGTGATCTGGCTCATCTGAGTCACTTGATGCGGGTGATGCGCCCGCCCAGCTGGGCGAGCTTGTCCTCGATGTGCTCATAGCCGCGATCGAGGTGGTAGATGCGGTCGACCACGGACTGCCCCTGGGCGGCCAGCGCGGCCACCACCAGCGCCGCGGAGGCGCGCAGGTCGGTCGCCATCACCGGCGCGCCGGTCAGCGATTCCTTGCCGGTGATGATCGCGGTATGGCCTTCCAGCTTGATGCTGGCGCCCATGCGCTGCAGCTCCGCCGCATGCTGGAAGCGGTTCTCGAAGATCGACTCGGTGATGACGCCGGTGCCCTCCGCCAGGCAGTTCAGCGCCATGAACTGGGCCTGCATGTCGGTGGGGAAGCCCGGGTGCGGGTGGGTGATGATGGTCACCGCCCGGGCGCGGCGGCCCTGCATGTCCACCTCGATGAAGTCCTCGCCGGTGCGCACGTAGGCGCCGGCCTGCTGCAGCTTCACCAGCACGGCGTCGAGCAGGTTGGGATCGGTATGCGTCACGCGCACCTGGCCGCGCGTCATCGCGGCGCCGGCCAGGAAGGTGCCGGTCTCGATGCGGTCCGGCAGGATCGTGTGCTCGGCCGGCTTCAGGTCCTTGACGCCCTGGATGACGATGGTGGTGGTGCCGGCGCCCTTGATCCTGGCGCCCATGGCGGTCAGGCAGCGGGCCAGGTCCACCACCTCGGGTTCGCGGGCGGCGTTCTCCAGCACGGTCTCGCCGTCGGCCAGCACGGCCGCCATCATCAGGTTCTCGGTGCCGGTGACGGTCACGGTGTCGAACATGATGCGGGCGCCCTTGAGCTTCGACGCCTTGGCATAGATGAAGCCGCCTTCCACGCGGATCTCCGCGCCCATGGCCTCCAGGCCCATCAGGTGCAGGTTCACCGGGCGCGCGCCGATGGCGCAGCCGCCGGGCAGCGAGACCTGGGCCTCGCCGCGGCGCGCCACCAGCGGGCCGAGCACCAGGATCGACGCGCGCATGGTCTTGACCAGCTCGTAGGGCGCGATGTGCGTGGTGATGGGCCGGGCGTTGACGGTGACGCTGTTCGTGCCCTCCGGCGAGACCTCCACGCCCATCTGCTTGAGCAGCTTGTAGGTGGTCTTGATGTCCTGCAGCGCCGGCACGTTGTGCAGCGTGAGCGGCTCGTCGCTGAGCAGCGCGGCGCAGAGGATCGGCAGCGCGGCGTTCTTGGCGCCGGAGGCGCGCACCTCGCCCTTCAGGCAGGCGCCGCCTTCGATCAGCAGCTTGTCCATCAGGCGGCCCTCGTCTTGAGCTGCAGCGCGTGGATCTCGCGGCCCATGCGCTCGCCCAGCGTGGCGTAGACCATGCGGTGCTGCGCCAGCGGCAGCTTGCCGGCGAAATCGGCGCAGATCACGTCGGCCTCGAAATGCGTGCCGTCCTCGCCTCGCACGGTCACCTGGGCGCCGGGCAGCCCGGCTTCGATCAGCGCTTTGATTGTTTCTTTGGTCATCATGGGGCGTTCACTTCTTGAGCTTGTAGCCGGTCATCAGCATCCACAGGCACACCGCGGAGGCCACCAGGAAGAATCCCAGGCTCCACAGCAGGCTTTGCAGCAGGGGGACGTCCGCCTGGCCGAAGAAGCCGTAGCGGAAGCCGTCGATCATGTAGAAGAAGGGGTTCAGGTGCGAGGCCTGGTACCAGAAGGCCGGCAGCGCGTGCACCGAGTAGAACACGCCCGACAGGAAGCTCAGCGGCGTGATGAAGAAGTTGGTGAAGGCGGCGATGTGGTCGAACTTCTGCGACACGATGCCGGCGATCAGGCCCAGCACCGCCAGGCTCGCCGAGGACAGCAGGAACATCGCCAGCAACGCCGCCGGTTCCCGGATCGGCAGCTGCACGAAGGGAATCGTCACCAGCAGCATCGCCGCGCCCACCAGCGTCGTGCGCACCAGCGCCGCCGTGACGTAGGCGCCGAACCATTCCCAGGGACCCAGCGGCGCCATCTGCAGGAACACCAGGTTGCCCATCACCTTGGACTGGATCAGGGAGGACGAGGTGTTGGCGAAGGCGTTCTGGATCACGGTCATCATGATCAGGCCGGGCAGCAGGAACTCGGTGTAGCTGACGCCCGGGTACACCGAGGCGCGGCCCTGCATGGCCTGCGCGAACACCAGCAGGTAGAGCAGGGCGGTGATGACGGGCGCGGTGACGGTCTGGCCGAGCACCGACCAGAACCTCATGACCTCCTTCTTCAGCAAGGTCTGGAAGCCGATCTGGTCCGGGCTCATGCGTCGTCTCCGCCGGTCAGCTCCACGAAGATGTCCTCCAGGTCAGGGTCGCGGGTGTGCACGTCCTCGATCGCCACGCCGGCCAGGCGCAGCGTCTCCAGCACCGAGGCGATGGGGTGCCTGGCCGTTTCGAGCTTCAGCTCCACAGAACCGTTGGGTTCTCCGGACACCAGGGCGCGCAGGCTCTCGGGCAGCACTGCACCGGCCGCCAGCTTGAGCCGCAGGAAGCGGAAGGGGTGGCGCGCCAGCAACTGCTGCGTGGTCTCGATCACCTGCACCTGCCCGTGGTCGAGGATCGCGATGCGCTCGCAAAGCTCCTGCGCTTCTTCCAGGTAGTGGGTGGTCAGCACCACGGTGGTGCCCTTGCGGTGCAGGTCGGTCATGAAGGACCAGAGCGTGCGGCGCAGTTCCACGTCCACGCCCGCGGTGGGCTCGTCCAGGATCACCACCGGCGGCTTGTGCACCAGGGCCTGGGCCACCAGCACGCGGCGCTTCATGCCGCCGGAGAGGGCACGCATCGGCGAGCCGGCCTTGTCGGCCAGGTCCAGGCGCTCCAGCATCTCGTCGATCCAGGGCCAGGACTCCTTGCCGCAGCCGTAGTAGCCGGCCTGGATGCGCAGCATGTCGCGCACCTTGAAGAAGGGGTCGAAGACCAGTTCCTGCGGCACTACGCCGAGTTTGCGGCGGGCGGCGCGGAAATCGGACACCGTGTCGTGGCCCATCACCGCCACCGTACCGGCATCGGCGCCGACCAGGCCGGCGATGATGCTGATCAGCGTGGACTTGCCGGCGCCGTTGGGGCCGAGCAGGCCGAAGAATTCCCCTTGGCGGATCGAGAAATCGATTCCGCGCAGGGCCTGGAGCGGGCCATAGGACTTACGGACGCCGGAAATGGCGACCGCGGGCATGGGGGAGGAGGACATAGACGCTCATTATACTGCCCACCTCCCATCCGCCGTCTTTCGCCATGCCGACGCTGACCGTCGACCAGCTGCACTGCCTGCAGGACACCCCCGAGTGGACCCCGGACGAGGTCTACCTGCTGCTGGCCGTGGCCGGCCGGGCCGGGCGCTGCCGCCTGCGGGCCTTCACCCTGTCCGCCCCCGACTGGCAGGGCCTGCTGCCGGGCCAGCGCCGCCCCGGCCGGCTGGAGGTGGACCCCGACTGGGGGCCGGACAGCCTGGTGCTGGCCGCCCTGCTGGAACGCGACGGCGAGGAGGATTTTGCCCCCGGTCCGCGGCTGGACCACGTGCTGCAGTCCCTGGACAGCGTGCGCCGCCTGTTCGTCAGCCTGCAGGACCAGCCCCGGGTGTTCCTGGCCGCCCAGCTGCTGTCGGAAATGGACCTGGCGGTGAGCCGGGCGCTGGGCAACGACCTGCCCCTGGGGCCGGCCCAGCTGGTGGAAGCCCGCCCCGGCGAGCCGGCAGAAGTGACTTTTGCCGCCGCCGGCGGCCGCTACCGCCTCCGTTTTGCCCTGCCATGAACACTGCCATCCTCTGGTTCCGCCGTGACCTGCGGCTGGCCGACAACCCCGCCCTGCACCTGGCCCTGCGCGAAGCCGAAAGGCTGGTCCCGGTCTTCATCTGGTCGCCGGAGGAGGAGGGGGAGTGGGCGCCCGGCGGGGCCTCCCGCTGGTGGCTGCACCACAGCCTGGCCGACCTGGCCGGGGAGCTGGCGAAGCGCGGCTGCCCCCTGGTGATCCGCCGCGGCGACAGCCTGGCCGAACTGCGCCGGCTGGCCGGGGAAACCGGCGCCGGCGGGGTCTTCTGGAACCGCCTCTACGAGCCGGC
>Ga0255097_1000345_pt1 | contig 20350 bp, 17 predicted proteins | sample Colum_Atlam_RepB_2_FD_188436 | JGI IMG/M metagenome (GOLD analysis project Ga0255097, IMG submission 188436) | Freshwater microbial communities from Columbia River, Oregon, United States - Colum_Atlam_RepB_8d | ecosystem: Environmental > Aquatic > Freshwater > River | place: USA: Oregon...
GTTGAGCAACTGGATGGCCCACTGGCAGAGCGTGCCGAAGGCCTGGGTGGAAACCCCCATGCGCCCGTAGACCGCCGCCGCATCGCCCGCGAGCTGGCGGCCGCACCCGCGGCGGCGGTCTACGGGCGCATGGGGGTTTCCACCCAGGCCTTCGGCACGCTCTGCCAGTGGGCCATCCAGTTGCTCAACATCGCGACCGGCAACCTCGACCGGGAGGGCGGCATGATGCTGCCGCATCCGGCGGTGGACCTGATCAAGGGCGGCAACTCCAAGCCCGGACATTACGCGGCCTGGAAGACCCGCGTGCGCGGCCTGCCGGAGTTCGGCGGGGAATTGCCGGTCTCGGCCTTGGCCGAGGAAATCCTGACGCCGGGCGAAGGACAGGTCCGCGCGCTGGTGACCATCGCCGGCAACCCGGTGCTGTCCACGCCCAACGGCCGCCAGCTCGACGAGGCCCTGGGCCGGCTGGAACTGATGGTCTGCGTGGACACCTACCTCAACGAAACCACGCGGCATGCGCACTTCATCCTGCCGCCTACCGGGGGGCTGGAACACGACCACTACGACCTGGTGTTCCATCATCTGGCCGTGCGCAACACCGCCAAGTACAGCCCGGCGGTCTTTCCCAAGCCCAAGGGCAGCCTGCACGACTGGGAGATCTTCGTGAAGCTGGGCCGCCGCCTGCGCGAGCGCCTGGACGAGCGGCCGCGAGGATCGCTGCTGCAGCGCCTCGGCATCCGGCTCAAGGACGAGTTCCTGCTGCGCGCGCCGCCGCATCGCATCCTCGACCTGGGCCTGCGCCTGGGGCCCTACGGCCGCAAGTCGCCGCAGAAGCTGAGCCTGGCCAAGCTCAAGGCCAACCCGCAGGGCATCGACCTGGGCCCCCTGCGTCCGGCGCTGCCGCAGCGCCTGCACGGCAAGGCCAAGCGCATCGCCGCCGCGCCGGCCCAGGTACTGGCCGACCTGCAGCGCTTCGAGCGCGAGCTGCTGTCCCAGGAGGCCGCGGCGCCGCGTCCGGGAGAGCTGTGGCTGATCGGCCGCCGCCACGTGCGCAGCAACAATTCCTGGATGCACAACTCGCAGCGCCTGGTGAAGGGCAAGCCGCGCCACCAGCTGTTCATGCATCCGCAGGACCTGGCGGAGCGCGGCCTGTCCGACGGTCAGAAGGTCAGGGTGAGTTCGCGCGTGGGCAGCGTGGAGGTGGAGATGCAGGCCACCGAGGACATCATGCCCGGCGTGGTTTCGCTGCCGCACGGCTGGGGCCATGCCCGTCCGGGCGTGAAGCTGCGCATCGCCCAGGCGCATCCGGGGCAGAGCGCCAATGACCTGACCGACGACCAGGCGCTGGACGCGCTGTCGGGCAATGCGGCGCTCAACGGCATCCGCGTGAAGGTGGAGGACGCGGCGGTGCAGGCCGCCTAGGGAACCTCTGATAAAGTTCCCGCTTGCCCTGCGCCTGTCGCAGGGCAAGCGGGAACTCGTCGACCCGCCATGGGGAAGTCCGCCCGTGCTCCGACAGGCCCGGCACGAACGGACTTTTCAGGGATTCCCCGGGGGTGCTACCCCGGCTTGGACCCTTCGTATCGGGGCAGATTGTCGGTGATGGGATACCAGGGCGCCTTCGACCCCGCGAAGATGTGGTAGGCATTGGCGCACTCGACCGGGGTTTCGACCGTGCCCAGCCTCAGGCGCAGGATTCCGGGCAGGTCATCGCGCGCGCTCCACAGCGGGCTGCCGCAGCGTCCGCAGAACACCCGGGCCTTCTGCGGGGTCGCGCGGTACTCCTTCAGCAGTTCCGTCCCGGCGGTGAGGCGGAACCGCTCCCTGCCGATCGGGCTGACCGCGACGAAGGCCGAGCCCTGTGCCTTGCGGCATTGCGAGCAATGGCACATCGAGATTTCGGCAATCGCGCCGTCATATTCGTAGCGGACACCGCCGCAAAGACAGCTTCCCTGGATCATTCCGTCTTCGTCCTGTCGCAAATGGCCGCCAATCCGGCACTGGTGCACAACCTGACGCCCGAACCACGTTGTCGGCCCGGTGCTGCTCCAGTAGATTGGCGCACGCATCCGCCATGGACCGCAAGCCTCCCGGGGAGAGCCGCTTTGTCGTCGTCGTCCCGCTACACCGCGCACGCCTTCCATGACAGCCTGCCCAATGGCCGCAGTTCCGGTGAACTGCTGGTCACTGCCGCGGGCTTCCAGTTCCGCTGTGCCGCCGGCACGGTGGACATTCCGTTCCGCGGAGCGGAACTGCGCCTGGGCGGCGCCTCCGACCGCCTGGTCTTCATCAGCAATCCCGCCCGGCCCGGCTGGTCGGTCTACACCGATGACCGCGGCCTGATCGCCGATCCGCTGCTGGCGCAGCAGCCCGAACTGCAGCCGGCCCTGTCCGGCATGCGGCGCAAGCGCGCCGGCGGCTGGCTGACGACGCTGGCGATCGCCCTGCTGCTGCTCGGCCTGCCGCTGGCCCTGCTGTTCAACATCGACATCTTCGCCGGCATGGCCGCCAAGCGCATCCCGGCGGAATGGGAGGAGGGACTGGGCAAGCGCGTCTTCGCCCAGTACGAGATCGGCGCGCAGCTGGTCGAGGACAAGGCGATGGCGGCGCAGCTGAAGAAGCTGACCGATCCGCTGGAGCGGCAGATCGAGAAGCCGCGCTATCCCTTCCGCTTCCATATCGCCAAGGACAGCCAGATCAACGCCTTCGCCCTGCCGGGCGGCTATGTGGTGATCAATTCGGAGCTGATCCTGCGCGCGCGCACCGCCGACGAGCTGCTGGGCGTGGTGGCCCACGAGATGTCGCACGTCACCGAGCAGCACGGCATGCGCTCCGTGATCACCTCCGCCGGCGTGCTGCTGATCGCGCAGGCGCTGCTGGGCGATGTCGCAGGGCTGGCGGCCACGCTGGCCTCGGCCGCACCGCTGCTGCTCAACCAGAGCTATTCGCGCAGCTTCGAGAAGCAGGCCGACAAGCGCGGCGTCGAGCTGCTGCAACGTGCGCGCATCGACCCGCTGGGCATGGTGCGCTTCTTCGAGCTGGTCCAGGCGGAGGAGAAGAAGCGCCGGGAAAAGATCCGCAAGACCACCGGCGACCGTACGGCGGACGTGCTGGAGGGGGCTTCCAAGTTCCTCAGCACGCATCCGCAGACCCAGGATCGCATCGAGGCCATCCGCAAGATGGCGGCGAAGCAGCCGGGGCCCTACGTGAACCTGGACGCGGAATTCCTGCGGCTGCAGGAGCAGGTCCGGACGTTCGTGGCACAGGACAACAAGGAAGAGGAAGGGAAGGAAGATGAAAACCAGGATTGAGGGCAGGCCGGCGTTCGCCTACCTGCAGCTGACGCTGGAGCCCGGCGAATCCATCGTCGCGGAGTCCGATGCCATGGCCAGCATGTCGGCCGAGCTGGACCTGCGCACCCGCCTCAACGGCGGCTTCTGGCGCGGCCTGGCGCGCAAGTACCTGGGCGGGGAGTCGCTGTTCATCAACCGCTTCAGCAACGCCACCCAGCAGCCGCGCACGCTGACGCTGGTGCAGCCGACGCCCGGCGACATCTTCTGCCGCGAGCTGGCCGCGGGTGAGACCTATTACCTGCAGCCGGGCGCCTTCCTGGCCGCCGACGAGTCGGTGACCCTGGGCCTGAAGTGGGCGGGCCTGGTGTCCTGGATCGCCCGCGAGGGCCTGTTCAAGATGGCGGTCACCGGCCCGGGCCGGGTCTGGTACGGCGCCTACGGCGCCCTGCTGGAGCGCGCGCTCGACGGCGAGACCATCGTCGACACCAGCCACCTGGTGGCCTACGAGCCGGGCGTGCAGCTGCGCCTGCAGCTGGCCGGCGGCATCTTCTCCAGCATCTTCGGCGGCGAAGGCCTGGTGACGCGGCTGTCCGGCAAGGGCAAGTACGTCATCCAGACCCGCAGCCTCAGCGGCCTCAGCGGCTGGATCAACCCGAAGCTCTGGGGCTGAGGAGCTGAACATATGGATATCGAACTGGTACATCGCCCCGGGAATACCGCGGCCAAGGTGAAGTTGGCGCAGGGCGAGACGCTGACCGCCGAGGGCGGCGCGATGATCGCCATGAGCGGCGACATGGACATCACGACCACCACCCACAAGAAGGGCTCCGGCTCGCTGCTGAAGAGCCTCAAGCGCATGTTCGGCGGCGAGTCGCTGTTCCTCAACCACTTCTGCTCGCCGCGCAACGGCGCCGAGGTCTGGCTGGGGACCCAGCTGGCCGGCGACATGCTGGTCCACCGGCTCGACAACGAGAGCCTGATCGTCCAGGGCGGCTCCTGGGTGGCGAGCGAGGAAGGCGTCGAGGTCGGCATGGGCTGGCAGGGCTTCAAGTCCCTGCTGTCCGGCGAGCACGTCTTCTGGCTCAACCTCAAGGGCAGCGGGCAAGTGCTGCTCAGCTCCTTCGGCGCGATCTACCCGGTGGAGGTGGACGGCGAGTACGTCGTCGACAGCGGCCATATCGTCGCCTTCAACGAGACGCTGAAGTTCGAGCTCAGCAAGGCCGGCAAGAGCTGGCTGCACTCGATCCTGGGCGGCGAGGGCCTAGTCTGCAAGTTCAAGGGGCGGGGCACGGTCTGGTGCCAGTCGCACAACCCGGGCAGCTTCGGCCGTGCGCTGACGCCGACCCTCAAGCCGCGCCGCCAGTGAGGACAGGACCATGAGCGAACCGCAATACAACGTGATGCTGACCGGCGAGCTGGTGCCCGGTGCCGAGCGCGGCCGGGTCGTCGCCCTGTTCGGCGCCAAGTTCGGCCTGCAGCCGGCGCAGGCGGAAGGCCTGTTCAGCGGCCGCCCGGTGGTGATCAAGCGGGGCGTGGACGCCGCCACGGCGCAGCGCATCGTCGATCAGGTGCGCCAGATGGGCGCCGTCGCCGCCGCACAGGCAGCCGACCTGCCGCCTCCGCCCGTTCCGGCTCCGGCCGCTGCCGTGCCGCCGCCGAACGGCGCCACGCCGCCGCCGCTGCCGCCGTCGCCGCCACCGGTGCCGCGGGCCGCCGCTGCCGCCCCCCAGCCCGGCCTTCCGTTCCGCATCGAGGGCGAGCCGGACTTCGCCTTCCTCACCGTGAAGATTCCCGCCGGCGAAACGCTGAAGGTCGAGGCATCGGCTATGGCGACGATGGACACTCACATCACCATGAAGACCAAGCTCGGCGGCGGCCTCAGCCGCTTCGTCACCGGCGAGTCGATCTTCATCAACGAGTTCACCGCGCAGAATGCACCCGGCGAAATCGGCATCGCCGCCGGCGCGCCGGGCGACATGCGCCACATCTACCTCGACGGCCAGATCATCTACCTGCAGAACTCGGGCTACGTCGCCTCCACCTCCGGGGTGGCGGTGGAGAGCAAGTGGCAGGGACTGACCAAGGGGTTCTTCTCCGGCGAGAGCCTGTTCCTGATCCGCTGCTCCGGCAAGGGCGACCTCTGGTTCTCCAGCTACGGCGGTGTGATCGAGGTGGACGTGGACGGCGACTACGTCGTGGATACCGGCAACATCGTCGCCTTCACCGACGGCCTGGAGTACCGCATCACCAAGGTCGGCGGCTACAAGTCGCTGTTCTTCTCCGGCGAGGGCCTGGTCTGCCGCTTCTCCGGCCGCGGACGTGTCTGGATCCAGACGCGCAAGGTCGGCGCCTTCATCGCCTGGACCTTCCCCTTCCGCCGCGTGGTGAAGCGGGGGTGATTCTTCGCGCTTTGGCGATGACTAGATGTCATCGCCTGCGAAGAATCACGGGCGGCCATGGATGGCCGCCCAGGGGCCAGATCGAGAGGCGAAGTCCCGCCATGGATGGCATCCCCGCATCCCGGCGATGACTAGATGTCATCGCCTGCGAAGAATCACGGGCGGCCATGGAATGTTTGGCCTCGCTGAGGCATGACTTAATGTCATGCCGAAGTAAGCCAAACATGCCCAGGGGCCAGATCGAGAGGCGAAGTCTCGCCATGGATGGCATCCCCGCATCCCGGCGATGACTAAATGTCATCGCCTGCGAAGAATCACGGGCGGCCATGGAATGTTTGCCTCGCCGAGGCATGGCTTGATGTCATGCCGAAGTAAGCCAAGCATGGGCAGGGGCCAGATCGGGAGTCGAGGTCCTGCCATGGATGGAGCCACCCGCTTGACTCCCTCTGCCGCAAGATACGCAGGGTGGACGAAATTCACGGACACCCTCTCCCCAATCCCTCTCCCGCAAGCGGGAGAGAGGACAACGGTCAGGCGATGCCGTAGTACCCCGCGATCATCCGCTCGAACCAGCGCTGCGGCAGCAGCTTCCTCAGCACGCCCACGGCGAAGCGCTGTGCCAGCGGTCCGACGAGGTGCCGCAGCTTCGGATCGCGCGCCTCGATGATCTTCTCCAGCCGCCAGGCGATGGCCTCCGGCGTGGCGCCGCCCTGTTCATCCTTTTCCATCACCTCCACGGCGGTGCACAGGGCCTTGTGGTAGGGGCCCTGGGCCGCGGCGGCGGCCATGCGGCGTTCGGCGGTGAAGCCGGTGCGGAAGTCGCCGGGCTCGATCATCGCCACCCGGATGCCGAGGGGGCGCAGTTCCATGCGCAGGGATTCGGTCATGCCCTCCACCGCGAACTTGCTGGCGCTGTAGAGTCCCTGGAAGGGGATCGACACCAGCCCGCCCATCGAGCTGATGTTGACGATGCAGCCGGAGCCTTGGCGCCGCAGCGTGGGCAGCACGGCCTGGCAGACGCGAAGCACGCCGAAGAAATTGGCGTCCAGCTGTTCCTGGGCCTCGGCGATGCTGGTGTCCTCCACCGAGCCGGCGATGCCCCAGCCCGCATTGTTCACGACCACGTCGATGCGGCCTTCGCGGGCCAGCACCAGCTCCACGGCCCGCCGCACCGACTCCTCCGAGGTGACGTCCATCGCGATCAGTCGCAGGCCAGGGCCGGGTTCCGGCGGCAGCGCTGCCGCGCGGCGGCTGGTGCCGTAGACGCGGTAGCCGAGTCCCTGCAGGTACTCGGCGCAGGCCTTGCCGATGCCGGAGGAGGCGCCGGTGATCAGGACGACGCGCGGGGAAGCAGGCTTCATGGTGCGGGAACTCGCCAGGTCGGTCAGGCTGCGGAGCTTACTGTGCCCTGCGGCCGCGCCGGGAGGACTGCGTCACAGCCGTCCGCGGCGAACCCCCTGGGCGTCCGCCGCGGTGCTCGTGACGGCGAGGGCGGGGGCCTAGCATGCTCGCCACGATATCCGGGTCGGAGGGGACCTCATGCGCATCGAATCGGCGGGCCGGGCCTTGATGCCCGCGCTGCTCCTGCTGCTGGCCGCCTGCGGCAAGACCGAGGCGCCGCCGGCGACCGCGCCGGCGGCGTCGGTTCCCGCCACGGCCGGCGCCGAGCTGCAGGCGCTCTACGACCGCAGCTGCAAGGCCTGCCATGCCGTGCCGGGTACCGGCGCGCCTCTGAGCGGCAACGCCCAGGCCTGGGCGCCGCGGGTGGCGCAGGGCATCGATACCCTGCTGGACCACACGATCGGTGGCTACAACGCCATGCCGCCGATGGGCGCCTGCATGGACTGCTCTGAAGAACAGTTCGAGGAGCTGATCGAGCTGATGTCCGGCACCACTTTCGACTGAGCGCCCGATGAGCCTGTCCCGACGTGAACTGATCAAGGGCCTGGCCCTGGTGGGCGCTGCCGGTGCAATGGGCTTGCCGGGGCTCGCCGCCGCGGCGCGGCGCAACCGCACCATCGTCTGGCGCAACTGGTCCGGTGCGCAGAGCTGCATCCCGGCCGCGCGCCTGGGGCCGGCCAGCGAGGCAGCCCTGGCCGAACTGCTGCGCGCCAGCCGCGACGTCGTCCGTCCGGTGGGGGCGGGGCATTCCTTCAGCGCCCTGGTGCCCACCGACGGCACCCTGGTTTCGCTGGCGCGCCTCAGCGGCATGATCGGGCGGGATGCGGCGACGCAGCAGTCGGAGTGGTGGGGCGGTACGCCGATGTCGCAGATGGGCGCGCCGCTGAAGGCGGCGGGCCTGGCGCTGACCAACATGGCGGACATCGACTACCAGAGCCTGGCCGGTGCCATCGCCACCGCCACCCATGGGACCGGCATCGGCTTCGGCTCCTACTCCACGCAGGTCACGGGCCTGCGGCTGGTCACGGCTTCCGGCGAGATGCTGGATTGCGACGCGCGGAACCGCCCCGAGATCTTCAACGCCGCGCGCGTTTCGCTCGGCGCCCTGGGCCTCGTCACGCGGGTGAAGCTGCAGAACCGCCCGGCCTTCCGCCTGCGCGAGAAGATGTGGATCCAGAAGACCGAGGAAATCCTGGAAGGCATCGACGAGCACCGCCGCGGCAACCGGCACTGGGAGATGCACGTGCTCACGCACTCCGACTACGCCGCCGCGGTATCGCTGAACGAGACCACGGATGCGCCGAGCCCGCCGCCGGCCGACCCGGAAGCGGAGGGCGGCAACGAATACATCAAGTGGATCGCACGGCTCGACAAGTACGGCAGCGACTGGCCGGCCGCGCGCCGCGCGCTGCTGAACCTGGTGGCCTCCACGGCCGGCTTCGAGGAGCGCGTCGGCGAGTCCTACGAGGTCTTCGCCAACGTACGCAACGTACGCTTCAACGAAATGGAGTATTCGGTGCCGTCCGAGGCGGGTCCGGCCTGCCTGCGAGAGATCCTGGCGCTGATCGACAAGAAACGCCTGCCGACCTGGTTCCCCATCGAGTACCGCTATATCAAGGGCGATGACCTGCCGATCTCGATGTTCGAGGGCGGCGAACGCTGCGCCATCTCGATCCACCAGCACTACACGATGGACTACCACAACTACTTCGCCGAGATCGAGCCGATCTTCTGGAAGCATGGCGGCCGTCCGCACTGGGGCAAGTTGCACTCGCTGAACGCGCGCCAGCTGCAGAAGCTCTATCCGCGCTGGAGGGAGTTCACCGAAGTCCGGCAGGCGCTGGATCCGCAAGGGCGCTTCCTGAATGCGCATCTGCGGTCCATATTGGGCGTGGCATGAACTGCCGGGCTACCCGGACGTTCATGCCGAGCCTGTCGCAGCGCTGGCGGCCGCAGCCGTTCATCCTTCGACAGGCTCAGGGCGAACGGCAGGCCAGGCAGGGGGGTGAGAAAGGATGAAACGCCGCCATTTCGTGATCGGTGCCGCCGCGCTGGGCGCCGGGGCGGCGCTGGCGCTGCGTCCGCGCGCGGAGGCCCGGCCGCATGACGACTACTTCCGCGCGCTCAACGAGGAACTGCGTCGCCACGGTCCCGCGCGGCCCTGCCTGCTGATCGACCTGGACCGCCTGGATCGCAACATCGCCGCGGTTGTGGCCTCGGTGCGCGCGCCCAGGCACTACCGCGTGGTGGAAAAATCGCTGCCCAGCCCGAAGCTGCTGGAGTACATCATGGGCAAGGCCGGCACGAACCGGCTGATGTCCTTCCACCAGCCCTTCGCCAATGCCGACGCCCGCCTGTTCCCGGCCTGCGACATCCTGGCCGGCAAGCCCCTGCCGGTGCGTTCGGCCGAGCGCTTCTACCGCGAACTGCAAGGGCCCTTCGATCCGGCCCGGCAGATGCAGTGGCTGGTCGATACGCCGGAGCGCCTGCGGCAGTACCTGGAACTGGCGCAGGGCCTGGGAACGAGGCTGCGGATCAACATCGAGATCGACGTCGGCCTGCACCGCGGCGGCGTGGCCGACGACGCTACGCTGGCAGGCATGCTGGCGCTGCTCGAGGCGCAAGCTGAGCGGCTGGAGTTCGCCGGGTTCATGGGCTACGACCCGCATGTCACCGCGCTGCCTCGCTTCGCCGGCTCGCGCGAGGAACTGTTCGCCGACGTGATGCGCCGCTACGGCGAGCGCGTGGACTTCCTGCGTCGCCAGCACCCGGCGCTGTGGCACGAAGGACTGACGCTCAACACCGCCGGAAGCCCTACCTACAAGCTGCACGAGCAGGAAAGCCTCTGCAACGACATCTCCGTGGGCTCGGCCTTGCTCAAGCCCACGCATTTCGATATCGACACGCTGGCGGAGCACGTGCCCGCCGCCTTCATCGCCACGCCGGTGCTGAAGGCCGTGGGTCCGTTGCGCCTGCCGGCGCTGGACGGCCTGTCGCGCCTGGCGCGCGCCTGGGACCCGAATGCGCGCGAGATGTTCTTCGTCTACGGCGGCAACTGGATGGCGGACTACGAGTCGCCGCGGGGCCTGCGCCGCAACGGGCTCTACGGCAAGAGCTCCAACCAGGAGAACGTCACCGCGTCTCCCGGCACCGGCCTGTCCGTGGATGACCATGTCTTCCTGCGGCCGCAGCAGTCCGAGGCGGTGCTGCTGGAGTTCGGGGACTTGCTCGCCGTTCGCGGCGGGCGCATCGTCGAGCAGTGGCCGGTACTGGCCTAGGGCCGCCGCAGCGGCCGCGTTTCACCATGACTAGTCCAAGCCGGCAGAACCGGCGTACAGGGGGAAGGTTTCCATGAGAATCATCATTGCCTCAGCCGCGGCCCTGCTGCTGGCGGCCGTCGTGGCCGGCTGCGGCGGCCGCAGCTCCGACCCGGAGGGCGGCACGACGCGCTCCGCCCCCCTGGCAGATCCGCAGCGCGCGGCCTGCGTGACGAAGAGCCCCTACCTGAAGGTGGGGGCAGGCCTGGACGCGCCGGGCCGCCTGGACGTGGCGGTGCCGCGCGTCGGCGAGCCGGCCAGCTGCAAGGGCAATCGCCGGTTCCGCTTCGGCTCCGGCCTGCACGACATCACCGGCGTGGTGGCCAACACCAGCGGCATGGGCTGGGAGAACCCGGCGCAGGTATTCGCCGGCCTGCACCAGCGCCAGTATGCGCGCGCCTTCGCCGTAGAGTCGCCCTGCAACGGCAAGCGCGTGATGGTGGTGGTGGCCGATATCGGCATCATGACCGGCGCCCTGCGCACGCAGGTGCTCGCCGCCATCGCCGCCGATCCCGGGCTGTCTTCGCGCTACGGCGCCGACAACCTGATGCTGTCGGCCACGCACACCCACCAGGGGCCGGCGGGCTACTCGCATCATCTTGCGCACAACCTGCTGCACTTCGGCTTCGACGCGACCACCTTCCAGGCCATTGCCGGCGGCATGTTCGAGGCCGTGAAGCGCGCCGATGCCAACCTGCAGGCACATCCGGAGACGGCGTCCATCGGCCTGTCCTCGGGCGAACTCCTCGACGCCAGCATCCAGCGCTCCGCTCCCGCGTACGAGATGAATGCCGAGGCCGAGCGCCGCGAGTTCCTCAACGCGCGCGGCGAGGAGGTGCGCAACAACAAACGCATGGTGCAGCTCAACCTGGTGCGCGGCGACGGCTCCGCGGTCGGCATCCTCAACTGGTTCGGCGTGCACGCCACCGTGATGGGGCCGACACAGCACCTGGTCAGCTCGGACAACAAGGGCTACGCGGCGCTGGGCTTCGAGCGCATCATGAAGACACGCTACGACGCCGAGCCGGGCACGGACAGCTTCGTCGCCGCCTTTGCGCAGGCGGACCAGGGCGACGCCTCGCCCAATCTCTTCATCCTGGAGCGGCCGCACCCGGACCCGACGCGCGGCGGCGGTGCCGACGATGCCGAGTCCAACGCCATCTCCGGCACCAAGCACCTGGCCAAGGCGCTGGAGCTCTACGCCCGCGGCGCGGCCCTGTCGGGGCCGGTGGACTCCCGCCTGTTCCATGTGAGGATGGACCAGGTCGAGGTGACCGACCCGGTGGTGCTGGCCAGCCTCAGGCATCCGGCGGAGCTGGACGCGGAGGTCAAGCGCACCTGCTCGCCGGCGCTGGGCCCTTCGTTCGCGGCGGGCGCGGAGGACGGCCCCGGGCCGGCGGTGGAGGGCGTCAGCTGCGCGGCGGGTTTCGACGTGCTGGCGGCCGCCGTCGCCGATTTCCAGACCCTGCTCGCCATCCGCCCGCCGGAAGCGGTCGGGCTGCCTCCCGCCATACTGCCGCTGAATCTCGTGTCCACGGCCTTGCTCTGCAACCTGCAGTACCTGCCGCCCACGCCGGTGCTGGGCGACTTCTCCTGCCAGGCCGAGAAGCCGGTGGCGCTGCCGCTGTCCGCCGCCGGCATACCGGCCGAGCCGCTGGTGCTGCCGTTCCAGCTGGTCCGCCTGGGCAATCTCGTGCTGGTCGGGCTGCCCTGGGAGGTGCCGACCATGTCGGCGCGGCGCATCCGCAAGCAGATGCTGGAGGTGCTGGCGCCGGTGGGCGTGGATACCGTGGTGGTGGCACCGCTGACCAACGACTTCGTGCACTACCTGCCGACGCGCGAGGAGTATGCCGCGCAGCAGTACGAGGGCGCCTCGAACATCTTCGGCCCCTGGACGCTGGCGGCGGTGCAGCAGGAACTGCGCCGCCTGGCGCTGACGATGCGCGACGGCCAGCCGGCTCCGGAGGGCCCGGCCTACATCGAGGGCAACCCGGTGCTGCTGCGCACGCCCTACGTACCGGCCGACCTGCCGCTGCCGCGCGCCTTCGGCACGCTGGTGACGGACGTGCCGCCGACGGCGGCGCCGGGCCAGACGGTGACCGCCGCCTTCCAGGCCGGCCATCCGCGCAACGACCTGCGCACGCAGCAGAGCTACGTCTACGCCGAACGCCAGAAGGCCGACGGCAGCTGGGAGGTGGTGGCCCAGGATCGCGATCCGGAGCTGCTGTTCGTCTGGAAGCCGGCGGTGCCGCAGGTGCTGCCGGTGGACCTGCCGGTGGTGGGCAGTGGCCTGTCCTCCACGGCCGAGGCGGTCTGGCAGATCCCGCGGAACACGCCGGCCGGCACCTATCGCCTGCGCCTGGAGGGAGCCGCGCAGACGCTGGCGCTGCCCAGGGCCAGCTACACCGGCATCTCCAGCCCGTTCACGGTCGGCGCACCGGTTTCGGACTGCCCCTGAGGCTTCCGGGTGGGTTGAATTTCTCCCCTGGATTGTCGTGCTGCCGACAGTCTGCCCCGGCCTCGCCGGGGCAGACTGTGCGCATAACGACAAGATCGAGGAGAGAAGATGGCTCTGCGCCGGCTGATGCCGCTGGTCCTGTGCCTGCTGCTGACCGCCTGCGGCGGCAGCGGGCCGCTCGAGGCGCCGGCGGCCGGGGAGCGGCAGGCCTGGGTCGGAGCCTGGTCCGCGGCTCCTTACGGGCCCTACCCGCTGGGGCCGCTGAGCGATCTGCTGCCGGTGCCCCTGCCGCCGGAACTGCCCCTGCCGCCGGTTCCGAGCCTGCTGCCGGGCAACCAGGCGGTGGACCAGAGCTTCCGCATGGTGGTGCGGCCTACGCTGGGCGGCGAGCGCCTGCGGCTGCGCCTGTCCAACCTCGTCGGGGACCGGCCGCTGCGCATCGGCCCGGTGCGCGTCGCCCGGCGCCTGGCCGGTCCCGCGCTGGTGCCGGGCAGCGATCGCCCCGTGCTGTTCGGCGGCCGGGCCGAGGTGCTCATCGAGCCCGGTGCCGAGGCGGTCAGCGACGCCGTGGACTTCGCCTACGCCGTCGGCACCGACCTGGCGGTGTCCTTCCAGGTGATCGGCGAGAGCGGCCCGATCACCTGGCATGCGGTGTCCTTCGCGCTGAACTACGTCGGCCTGCCGTATCTCGGCGACAGCACCGCCGATCCTGCGGGATTGAGCTTTCCGCAGCCGACGCTGGGCTGGTTCTTCCTCAGCGGGATCGACGTGCTGGCGCCGCAGTCCCCGGGCGCCATCGTGGCCATCGGCGATTCGATCACCGACGGCGCCTACTCGGTGCCCGAAACCCATACGCGATGGACCGACTGGTTCGCCGCGCGCCTGCGCGCCGCGGGCGTCGGGATGGCGGTGCTCAACCAGGGCATCAACAGCAACACGGTCACGCGAGCGCGCGACGGCTTTGCCGGCCCCGCCGCGGTGGACCGCTTCGACCGCGATGTCCTCGGCCGCGACGGCGTGCGCGCGGTTGTGATCTTCGAAGGGACCAACGACCTGGCCTCCGGCGTCCCGGCCGAGGAGATCCACGCCGCGATCCGGCAGCTCGCGCGGCGTGCCCGGGACGCCGGGCTCTGCGTCGTCGTCGGCACCATCCCGCCGCGCATGGACGTGGCGCTTGGATGGGAGCCCGGCAGCATGGAGCCGCAGCGACAGCGCCTGAACGAACTGATCCGCGCCGACGGGTCCTTCGACGCCCTGGCCGATTTCGAGGCCGCGCTGTCCCTGCCGGGCATGCCCTCGCTGCCGAACCCGGCGCTGTACTTTCCGGACCTGCTGCACCCCAATTCCGTCGGCTTCGCCGCGCTGGCCGAAGCCGTGCCGCTGGAGGCGCTGGTGCCGCCGCCGGCGGGTCATTGCAAACCTTGAAGGAGTGGCAGACATGACGCAGCTTGCAGGGAAGATCGTATGGATCACCGGCGCCTCCAGCGGCATCGGCGAGGGCCTGGCGCAGCAGGCCGCGCAGCGCGGGGCGAAGCTGGTGCTGAGCTCGCGGCGCGAGGCGGAGCTGGAGCGCGTGCGCCGGGCCCTGCCGCGGCCACAGGACGTGGCGCTGCTGCCGCTGGACCTGTCGCGCCTGGAGGACCCCGAGGACGCGGCGCGTCGCGCCGCCGCCTTCTTCGGCCCGGTGGACGTGCTGGCCAACAACGCCGGCATCTCGCAGCGTACCACCGCGCTGGAGACGCCGATGGCGGCCTACCGCCGGATCATGGAGGTGGACTTCTTCGCGCCGGTGGCGCTGACCAAGGCGCTGCTGCCGGGCATGGTGGAGCGCGGATCGGGCCACGTGGTGACGGTCAGCAGCGTGTTCGGCCACATCGCCATGGCGCGGCGCACGGCCTACGCGGCCGCCAAGCATGCGCTGCATGGCTTCTACGACAGCGCGCGCATCGAGCTGGGGCAGCAGGGCGTCCGCTTCACCTTGGTCTGCCCGGGCTTCGTGCGCACGAACGTCTCGGCCAATGCCCTGGGGCCGGACGGCAAGCCCTGGGGGCAGGTCGACAAGGAGATCGGCGGCGGCATGGACCCGGCGGTCTGCGCCGAGCGCATCTGGCAGGCGGTGGAGCAGGACCGCTACGAGGCCATGATCGCCGGCAAGGAGGCGATCGCGGTCTACTTCAAGCGCTTCCTGCCCCTGACCGCGTACACCGCCTTTGCGCGGAGGCTCAAGGTGATGTAGACCTGAACGCAGAGGAGGGGCCACATGAAGAAAGAAAAGCCCGCTGCAAGGTCCGGACTGACGCGCCGCGACTTCATCCATGGCGTGGCCGCGGCCACCGGCAGCCTGATCCTGCCCGGCTGCGGCAGCAGCACGCAGCCGGGAGGACCGGTAGGGCTGCCGCCGCCCGAGGAATCCGGCATCGACCATATCGTCGTGCTGATGATGGAGAACCGCTCCTTCGATCATTTCCTGGGCTGGGTCCCGGGAGCCGACGGCATCCAGGCGGGTGTCAGCCTCAAGGATGCGGCCGGCAACACCCGCCAGTCCCGCAACCTGGCGCCGAACTTCCAGAACTGCCAGCTGGCCGATCCGGACCACAGCTATGACGGCGGCCGCATCCACGTCAACGGCGGCAAGATGGACGGCTTCCTGCTGACGCAGCCGGTCGGCGACGACTTCGCCATCGGCTACTACACGGCCGACAGCCTGCCGTTCTACAAGGGCTGCGCGCAGCACTGGACGATCTGCGACCGCTACTTCAGCAGCATGCTCGGCCTGACCACGCCAAACCGCATCTACATGCATGCGGGACAGACGGACCGGATCGTGAATTCGGTGGAGATCTCCAGCCTGCCGACGGTCTGGGACCGCATGATCGAAAAGGGCCGCAGCGTCGCCTACTACTACCAGGACGTGTCCTACCTGTCGTTCTGGGGCAGCAAGTACACCGGATTCTCCAACCGCTACACCAGGAGCCGGCTGCAGTCCGATGTGATGGAGGGCCGCCTGGCGAACCTGACCTACATCGACAATGTGGGCTCCACGCTCAACGAGGGCGGCAGCCTGTCGCGCGACGACCATCCGGTCGCCGATGTCCGTGACGGGCAGGCCTTCCTCAACGAGGTCTACGACATCCTGCGCCAGGGCCCGGACTGGGAGCGCACGCTGCTGGTGATCAACTACGACGAATGGGGCGGCTTCTACGACCACGTGCCGCCGCCGTTCGCGCCGGTCGCGCCGGAGGAGGCCGCGCTGGGCAACGATGGCCGCCTCGGCGGCCGCGTGCCCTGCGTCATCATCGGGCCGCGCGCGAGGCGCGGGCATGTCGAGCACCGGCAGTTCGATCCCAACTCGATCCTCAACATGATCGCCTGGCGCTTCGGCTTCGAGCCGCTGGGTGCCCGTGCCGGATCGGCCAACCTGGCGCATGCACTGGACTTCTCCGCCGCGCCGGACCTCGCCGCGCCGGCCTTCGACGTGCCGGGCGGGCCCTTCGGGGGGCTCTGCCTGCCGCTGGCGACGATCCTGCACCTGGCCGGCCTCGAGGCGCCGGTGCCGCTGCCGGAGCTGCCGGTGGTACCGCTGCCGGAGCAGATCCAGTTGCCGCCGATTCCGGGCCTGGACGAACCGCTGCTGCGCCTGGTCAGTCACCTGCAGGAGCTGGACGTGCTGCGCCGGCTCGGTGCCGGCTTCGGGTTCTAGGCAATGGCAGGACGTGATCGGGAGACGCCATGACGGAACAAGCGAAAATCTGCGTGTTCGGCGCCGGCAGCATCGGCTGCTATGTCGGCGGCCGGCTGGCGGCCACGGGCAGTGCCGTGCAGTTCATCGGCCGCCCGCGGCTGGCCCGGGAACTGTCCGCGACCGGCCTGCGGCTGACGGACTGGGAGGGGGCCGACCTGCGCGTGCCCGCGGCCGAGCTGCACTTCGCCACCATGCCGCAGGCGGCGGCCGATGCCGACCTGGTGCTGGTCACGGTCAAGTCCGCCGCCACCGACGAGGCGGGGGCCGAACTGGCCGGCCTGCTCAAGCCCGGCGCCGTGGTGGTGAGTTTCCAGAATGGCCTGCACAACGCCGAGCTGCTGCGCCAGCGCCTGCCAGGCCGCACCGTGCTCACCGGCATGGTGCCGTTCAACGTGCTCAACCGGGGCGGCGGTGCCTTTCACCATGGCTCCGAGGGCAGGCTCGAGGCCGAGGAGCACCCGGCGCTCGAGCGCTTCCTGCCGGCCTTCGCAAAGGCCGGCCTGCCGCTGGAACTGCACGCGCAGATGCTGCCGGTGCTCTGGGCCAAGCTGCTGCTCAATCTCAACAATGCCGTCAACGCGCTGTCCGACCTGCCGCTGAAGGAAGAGCTCTCCCAGCGTGCCTACCGCCGCTGCGTGGCGATGGCGCAGGAGGAACTCCTGGGCCTGCTGGACACGGCCGGCGTGACGCCCGCGAAGCTGACGCCGTTGCCGCCTCAGTGGATTCCGAAGCTGCTCGGCGTGCCCGATTTCCTGTTCCGGCGGCTGGCCAGCCAGATGCTGGAGATCGACCCGCTGGCGCGCTCCTCCATGTGGGAAGACCTGCAGGCCGGACGCAGGACCGAGGTCGACTTCCTCAACGGCGAGGTGGTGAAGCTGGCCTATGCCCAGGGACGGCAGGCGCCGGTCAACGCGCGCCTGATGTCGCTGGTCCACCAGGCGGAGCACGGCGGGCAGCGGCAGTGGAGCGGCGAGGCGCTGCTGCGGGAACTGCGGCGGGCGCGAGCGGGCGAGTAGGGAGCAGGGGACTTCCGGGAAGGTTGCCGTTCGCGCCGGGCCTGTCGAAGGGGGACGGCAATTCATCGACCGACGGCGGGGAAGTCCGCGCGCTTCGGCAGGCTCGGCACGAGCGGGCTTTCTTGCGAGCGTTACCGCATTCAGACCCCTACCGTGTAGGCTCCCGCGATCAGCGGCAGCTGGTGCGCGCGGATGATGCCTGGCGGTGCCGCGAACACGTGCGGGATGGCGTGGATCATCGGCATCGCGGTCAGCGTGGCCGGGTCGAAGTCGCGGGTGCCGCCGGTCTGCTGGTAGAGGCAGCGGATGTTGGGCTGGCCCTGGATCTCCACCAGCCAGCCGTCTTCCACCGGCCAGTTCGGCTCCAGCTTCGTTCCCAGCTTCCAGGCCACCTTCAGCTCGATCACCGCCTTGCCGTTGACGCGCGCCGACCAGCAGCAGCGCAGGCCGCTGATGCAGCCCTTGCCGATCTTCATGTAGCCCAGGTCCACGTCCTCGGTGGCGGCGGCGTATTCCACGTCGAAGCGGATCTCGTCCACCGCGATCTTCAGCGCCTCGGCCATCATCTCCACGGCTTCCTTGAAGGAAGGCATGGCGCGCTCGGCCAGCGGCGGCGCGGCGGGGTCGTCCACCTTCAGGCCGAAGCCGATGGCCTCCCAGGTCCCGGCGGATTCGTAGGGCGTGGCATCCACCGATTCCAGCACCGAGATTTTGTCGATGCGCGCGCAGCCGGCCGACGCAGCCAGGGCGATGATGTTGGCATGGCCCGGGTTGACGCCGCCGCCGTAGATCGAGGAGCCGCCCTTCTGCGCGGCGGCCTCCAGGCGTGCCTTGGCTTCCGGGCCGAACTGCGTGCCGGTGATGAAGTAGGCGGTGGAGACGATGTCGCAGCCGGCCTCCAGGATCTTCACCATCTCGTCGACCTTGGGGAACTGCGGCATGTAGCAGACCACGTCGGGCCGGGTCGCCAGCAGGGCGTCGATATCGCCGGTGGCGCGGATGCCCAAGGGCGGCAGTCCGCAGAGCGTGCCGGCGTCCTGTCCCTCCTTGTCCGGGGAATGGCACCAGCAGCCCACCAGTTCCAGCAGCGGATGGGCGACGATGGCCCTCAGGGCGGGCTTGCCGACCACGCCGGTGCTCCACTGAAGCACCCGGATGGGCTTGCTCATGGCTTCTCCTCGTTTTCGGTATGGGTCGAAACTAGAGGGGTTTCAGGGGCTTGGCCTGATCCGAAAGGACGGGATGGATGCAAATTTACCCCTGCGACTGTCGCGCCGCCGACAGTCTTGCGGGGGGGTGGGAGCGCAAGATGCGCCCATCAAACGAGGAGAACCGACATGCCCACGCTCAAGCAATTCCTGAACGAATACCAGGAAAGCCACCAGAACCCGCTGAACTCGGCCATCCACATGGTCTGCGTGCCGGCGATCTTCTTCTCCACGCTGGCCCTGCTGTGGCTGATCCCGGTGGGCCGCTGGCTGGGCCTGTCGGCCGAGGTCGCGCCCTGGGTCAACCCGGTGACGATCTTCGCATTGCCGACCGGGCTGTTCTACCTGCGCCTGTCCTTCGGCAGCTTCGCGGCGATGGCGGTGTGGTTCGCGGTCTCCATTGCCGCGATCGTCGCGATCCAGCAGGCCGGCGGCCCGCTGCTGTGGATCGCGGTGGCGACCTGGGTGATCGCCTGGGCGGTGCAGGTCTACGGCCACAAGGTGGAAGGCGCCAAGCCCTCGCTGGTGGATGACCTGCGCTTCCTGCTGATCGGGCCCCTGTTCGTGATGGACAAGGTCTACCGCAAGCTGGGCGTGTAGGCGCCAGGCGAAAGAGGTTTTTGTAGCAGCGGCCGCTGGCCGCGACGGGTAAGGTGTTCGACCGGCCGCTGCTGCGCCGCTCCCAAGGGAATGAAGGCGCTAGCCCGCGTCCGCGATCTTCTGCAGGGCCGGGAGGTCGCGGATGCGCAGGCGGCCGTAGTCCACGGCGACCACCCCGGAAGTTTCCAGCAGCTTGAGTTCCTTGCTGACGCTCTGGCGCGAGGCGCCGAGCATGCGGCCCAGGTCGTCCTGCGGCAGGTGCAGGTCGATCAGCATGCCTTCGGGCGTCTGGCGGCCGTACAGCGCCAGCAGGTCGATCAGGCGCCGCGCCAGCCGTGCCGGCAGGGAGGCGAACTGCGCGTCCTCGATGTAGCTGAAGGCCAGCCGCAGCTTGCGGCACAGCATCTTCACGAAGTGCGGATACAACTCCGGCTGGGCGGCCAGCACGGCGAGGAACTTGTCCCGCGGCAGCATCAGCATCTCGGTAGGGCCTACGGCACGCGAGTCGTGCGTGCGCGGCAGGCCGTCGAACATCGAGATCTCGCCGAACCAGGCGCCGGGCTCGAACTGCATCACCAGCAGCTCCTTGCCTTCGCCCGAGACGCTGCCCGCACGGATGCGGCCACTGACCACGTTCCAGAGGCCGTCGGGGGCATCGCCCTGCGCGAACAGCAGCTCGCCGTCGGAAAGGCGCCGGCGCACCGCCATCGCGGCGAACTGCGTGACCACGTCCGGCGGCAGTTCGCGGAACCAGTCGCTGGCCACCAGCGCGGCGCGCTCCTCGCTCCAGCTCATGGGTATCGCTGCGGGTTGCGCAGTTCCAGGTCGTAGTCCCAGGCGTGGGAGCCGGTGGCCACCGAGAAGCCCAGGGGCAGCGGGCCGTCGCCGCTCTGCCGTGCGCTGCCCAGGCCGAGCA
>Ga0255097_1000347_pt1 | contig 20322 bp, 17 predicted proteins | sample Colum_Atlam_RepB_2_FD_188436 | JGI IMG/M metagenome (GOLD analysis project Ga0255097, IMG submission 188436) | Freshwater microbial communities from Columbia River, Oregon, United States - Colum_Atlam_RepB_8d | ecosystem: Environmental > Aquatic > Freshwater > River | place: USA: Oregon...
GCTCGGGTGTTCGCATGTCGCTCGCCATCGTCCGGAGTCGCGGGCTGGTGGGAATCCAGGCGCCGCCGGTCGCGGTCGAAGTTCATCTGGCCAATGGCCTGCCCGCCTTCAACATTGTCGGCTTGCCCGATGCTCAAGTGAAAGAGAGCCGCGAGCGGGTGCGCGCGGCAGTCCTGCAATCCGGCTTCGAGTTTCCCCAACGACGCATCACGGTCAACCTCGCCCCGGCCGATCTGCCCAAGGGGTCAGGGCGTTTTGATCTGCCGATCGCCATCGGCATCCTGGCCGCACAGACGGGTCTGCCCGCACATCGCCTGGCCGAAATCGAACTGATGGGTGAGCTCTCACTTACGGGCGAACTCAAGCCAATTCACGGCGCATTGATCCTGGCCTTGGCGGCCCGGCGCGACGCCCCCGAACGCCTGATCGTGTTGCCCCGCCAGAGTGCCACCGAGGCCTTGGCCACCGGCCACACTCAGCTGCGGGCGGCCGGATCTCTCGCCGAGGTCTGGGCCCACATTACGGGTACTGCCGCCTTGCCACGGGCGCAGGCGCCCGATACGCCGCCTCAGCCTGCGGCATCACCCCTCGATCTGGCTGACGTCCGAGGCCAGGCGGGGGCCCGCCGCGCCCTCGAAATCGCGGCCGCCGGGGGACATCACCTGCTGCTCATCGGTCATCCGGGTACAGGCAAAAGCATGCTTGCACGACGCTTGCCCGGAATCCTGCCCGCCATGACCGACGACGAAGCGCTTGATGCAGCCGCCCTGCATGCGCTCAGCCAGCCGGGCTGGCACGCCGGTCTGTGGGGTCAGCGCCCCTTCCGGGCCCCGCATCACAGTGCCTCGGGGGTAGCCCTGATCGGAGGCGGTTCCCCACCCCGGCCCGGGGAGGTGTCGCTGGCCCATGGGGGCGTGCTGTTTCTGGACGAGGTGGGGGAGTTTCGTCGGGACGCCCTGGAGGTGCTGCGTGAGCCGCTTGAAACCCGCCGGGCCAGCCTATCGCGGGCCGCCCGAACAGCCGACTACCCAGCCGCCTTCCAGCTCGTGGCCGCCATGAATCCCTGCCCCTGTGGCTGGATGGCTCATCCGTCCCAACCCTGCCGATGCTCCCCAGATGAGGTTCGGCGCTATCGCCAGCGGCTCTCCGGGCCCCTGCTGGATCGGATCGATCTGATCGTCGCCATGGAGGCCATTGATCCTGCCCGCCTTGCGGGCCCCTGCGTGTCCGAATCCAGTCATACGGTCCGCGATCGCGTACGCCGGGCCCGCGCTCGGGCCCTGGAGCGTCAGGGTCAGGCCAACGCCGAGTTGCCCGATTCGCTCATCGATCAGCATTGCGCCCTGAGCTCCGAGGCTCGTGACCTCCTTGAGCGGGCAATCCGGTTGCATGCATTGAGCGCGCGTGCGGTACCCCGGCTGCTGCGCGTGGCGCGCACCTGCGCCGATCTGGATGACGCCCCGATCCTTGCAGCCTCCCATCTCTCTGAAGCCATTCGCTGGCGCCTGCCTCTGGCCAGTCCACGATCCACCCATCCGGAGCCTGCTCCCTCATGACCTCCCCATCGTCCTCCGCTGCTACACCCCCACCCCTGCCCGAGGGCTGCACCGACGTGGTCGACGTGGTCTCGGATGTGGTCTGCCCGTGGTGCTACATCGGCAAGCGACATCTCGACTCCCTCATCGCGCAGCTGCCCGCCACCGATCGGATTCTGGTGCGCTGGCATCCCTATCAGCTCAATCCCATCATGCCCATCGAGGGGGAAGATCGGCAGGAGTATCTCGAGGAGAAATTCGGCAGTCGGGAGCGTGCTGCCAAAATCTATGAGCGAGTGAGCGCGGCGGGCCGCGAGGCTGGCCTGCAACTCGATTTCGATCGCATTGCACGCATGCCCAACACTGCATTGGCGCATCGGCTGATCAGTTGGGCCCAGGAGTCCGCCACCCCAAGCGGGGTGTCCGCACATGCCCTGGCCGAGACCTTTTTCAATGCCTTCTTCACTCAGGGTCGCGATGTGGGCGATCGTGAGGAGCTGCTGCGACTCGTGGGGCAGGCCGGTGGCGATGCAGCCGATGCACAGGCCTGGCTCGAGCGCGAGGGCGGCATCGACACCCTCAGGGAATGGGCCCGCAAGGCCCGGGCCTTCGGCATCAATGGCGTGCCCTTTTTCATCTTCAATCAGAAGCTCGCGGTCTCGGGCGCGCAGCCTGTACAGGTCCTGCAGGATGTGCTGATGCAGTCACGTGAGGCAAGGGCGTCCGCTGCGGGTCGCTAGGGCCAGCGTGGCCGCGGTTGCGCGATCGGCATCGACCATCGCAGCCCGGCACGACCCGCGCAGATAAACTCCTTGGCTTGGCGATTCTGCATCGCCCGGCTTTCCTCTGTTCTCTTTTCTTCTGCTCCCGTTTTTTCTGTTTCCTCTTTCTCCCGTTCTCGCCGCCGCCACACATCGTCCAAAAAGCATTCCGGAGACACCATGACCCAAGCCACTGGCCCCTTGTCGGGCATCCGCATCGTTGAGCTTCATGCCATCGGCCCGGTGCCGTTTGCAGGGCAGTTGCTGCGCAGCCTCGGGGCGCGTGTGCAGCGCGTTTCGCCACCCGCCGACCCGGGCCTGGGCGTGAGCATGGATCCCAAGTTTGATCTGAGCAACGATGGCAAGGAGCCGGTGGCCATCGACATGAAGTCGCCCGAAGGGCTCGCTCAGGCACGTGCCCTGATTGACCAGGCCGATGTGCTTCTGGAGGGGTTTCGGCCTGGCGTGCTCGAGCGGCTGGGCCTGGCGCCGGCCACCCTGCTCGCCTCCAATCCGCGTCTGGTGATCGGGCGACTGTCGGGCTGGGGCACCGAAGGCATTCTCGCGCCGCGTGCAGGTCATGACATCAACTATCTGGCCATGGCGGGGCTGCTGAATGCGATCGGCCCCAAGGAAAGCCCGGTGCCGCCCCTCAATGTTGTGGGCGACTATGGCGGCGGCGCCATGCATCTGGCGGTGGGCGTGCTGGCGCAACTGGTGCAGCGTTCGGTCGATGGCAAGGGCGGCGTGGTCACCTCCAGCATCCTGGCGGGCTCGGTCGGCCTCTCACCGCTCTTCTATGGCCTGATTGCCGCTGGTCGCTGGAACACCCAGCGGGCCAACAACCTGCTCGACGGCGCCACGCCCTATTACCGGCTGTATGCCACCGCCGACGGCAAGCATGTGGCCGTAGGGGCCATCGAGCCCAAGTTCTATGCCGAGCTGATCAAGGTCACCGGGCTGCAGGGTCAGATCGATCCGGCCAAACAGAACGATCGCAGCACCTGGCCCGAAACCATCCGGCTGTTTGCCGAGCGCTTTGCCCAGCGCACGCGCGATGCCTGGGGTGCCGATGCCGAAAAGGTCGATGCCTGCCTGTCGCCCGTGCTCGACTTCCTCGAGGCCGCTGCACATCCGCACAACCAGGCCAATGCGCTCTACAAGCAGCAGCCCTTTGCCCAGCCCGATCGCATCGTGCAGTTCGATCGCTGAGTGAGTCGCTCTGAATGCATGGGGTTCGGCCGGGATCGATCGCGCACCCCGTTGATCAGTGAAGTGGGCGCTGCTGAGATGAGGGTCTGCAGCAGGGCCCAACTGCGTTGAATCACACCAAACCGCAGGCCCTGGCACTCGCCAGCGGAGTGGGCAGTGCGCTCGGCGCGGGCCTGTGTTGGGGGCTGGTGTTCGTAGCCCCGGTCATGCTGCCCGATGCGCATCCGGTGGCCCTGTCGCTCGGGCGGTATCTGGCCTTTGGCCTCATCGCCCTTGCGCTGGCCTGGCCTGCCCGCTCTGCACTGCGTGCACTCAGCCGAGCCGACTGGCTGGAGGCCCTGAAACTGGCGCTGGTGGGCAACCTGGTCTATTACGGCTTTCTGGCCAGCGCCCTTCAGGTGGCCGATGTGCCGCTGCCCACACTCATCATCGGCTCACTGCCGGTCGTGATCGCCATCACCGCCAACCTGAGTCTGCGTGAGATCGCCTGGGCTCGGCTCTGGCCGGCCCTGCTGGCCATCGGAGGTGGTGTCGGGCTGGTCCATGCCAGCGAGGTTCGGGCGGGTCTGGGTCGTGAGCCGGTGCTGGGCGTGTTGCTGGCACTGGGCGCCCTGGTCTGCTGGACCTGGTATCCGATCCGCAATGCCCGCTGGCTGCAAGCCCATCCGCAGCACAGCGCATCCACCTGGGCGACCGCTCAGGGTCTGGCCACGCTCCCTCTGGCCATCGTGGGTGCGGGCCTGGCGGGCGTCTTCTGGATGGCGGCTGGCCCGAGCGAGACGGCACCCTGGGGCAGTCAGCCCCGCGCCTTCATCGGGCTGATGGTGGCCATCGGCCTGCTGGCCTCCTGGCTGGGCACGCTGCTCTGGAATCAGGCCTCACAGCGTTTGCCCACCACCCTGAGCGGCCAACTGATCGTGTTCGAAACCCTGGCGGCCCTGGCTTACGGCTATGCCTGGCGAGGCCAGTGGCCGGATGCCACCGCGCTTGGAGGTATTGGTCTGTTGTGCGCGGGGGTGGCACTGGGGGTCAAGAGTGTTCGCGCAGTCGGGCCTTGAATGCACCGCCTGATCACCCCCTGAGCTGGAGACTGACCGCCCAGGTTGCGCCGGCAGATCACCGAAGGTGTCCCTGGCGCCTCTACCGCCCACCCCACCGCCTGGGCCAGCCCATGAACACCAGCAGGCAAACCCCATGCAGCGCCGCAAGCCCGAGCAGCGCACGTCGGAAGGCCTGATCCTCCGCAACACCCGTGGCGCGAATCAGATCAATCGCCACACCGAAGCCCCACTGGCTCAAAAACATCCAGCTGAAGATGATCAGGTTGAAGCCGGTCAGGGCCCGGCCAGCGAGCTCAGGCGGAAAGGCCAGGCCCACGCGAGGCTGCACCAGCGTGTACACCGTAGCGGCCGTGGCAAACACGATCCACAGCCACCACCACTCGGGTGCCGTGTTGAAGGCAATCACCACCTCCAGCGCCACGACCGCAGCCGTCCCCCAGGCGACCACCTTGGCCAGCGCTGCGCGCTCCGAAGGTACCCTGGGTGCCACCACACCCAGCCCCAGAAATGCAATCAGCAATCCGAGATTGAACAGAAAAAGGCGATCGGCTGCGGCATCACCCGAATACCCCAGCACCCGATTGAGCCAGGGGCCGACCCACAGGCTTTGCATCGCCACAAAACCGCCCTGCACGATGCCGGCGGTCATCGACATGCGCCAGAAATAGCCGTTGCGAAACACCGCGCCGTAACCCGCGAGCGACGCCCAGAAGGACAGTGTTGGTACCGACGACACCGATGCATCTCGCGTCGGCACACGCTCTTTACCCCGGGGCATCACCGTCCACATCAGCAGGCCGATGCCCGCCAGCATCGCTGCGCAAACCCAGAACACGCCACGCCAGCCCAGCAGCGGCAGGGCCTGGTGCACCGGCACCGTGGCCGTCAGGACACCGGCCGTGCCTGCCATCAGCATCCAGGCCGCGAGCCGGGTCTGCAACGCTGGATCGAACCACTGCCGGAATGCGGTGAGCGAAGCCATCAGGCCTGCAGACATGCCCAGCCCGATCAGGGCGCGGGCCAGCCAGAGCTGGGTCACGGTCTGCGAAAGCGCAAAGCAGGCGCAGCCTACGCCCGCAAGCGTCATGAGCACTGCATTGACCCGGCGTGGACCAAAGCGGTCGAGCCAGATGCCCAGTGGCAATTGCATCAATGCAAAGGCCAGAAAGTAGGCACTGGAGAGCGAGCCGAGCTGGCCATTGGTGAGGCCGAGCTCGGCCCTGAGCTCGGGCGCCAGCACCGCATTGACCGAGCGCAGCCCATACGACATGAAGTAGCCCGCGGCCAGGCAACCAAAGATGCGCAGCGCAAGCACCCCGCGCGCGGATTGCATGGTCGAGCTCATCGCACCAGCAGCACAAAGCCATCCAGAAACTGCGCCACCGATTCCTCATGGCCCGCGCGCTTTGACGCCGACTCGGGGGCCAGCACCATGGCCTGCCAGAGGCGATTGCCCTGCGCCACCAGGCGGGCATCCATCACGGCGGGCTGGTTGCGCATCTGGCCGCGCACCTGAACCTGAAGTGCGGTGGTGTGTCCCGCGCGCTGGCCCGCCCCATCTTCAATGCGCACCTGAACCTGTCGGGCAGCTGCTTCGGTCCCGGCAATATTGGCCACCATCGATGTGCGCAAGGCGGCCAGTACCCGCTCACGTGTGCCGGGGCTATCGTCGGGCAGGCGCAATACGCCCACGGTGTAGGAGGTCTCATCGATGCGCGCGCCATGCAGGCTCATCTCGATGGCCAGACCTTCAAGGGCCACCTGACGCGTCATGCTCGCAGGCTTGGCGGGCAGCATGGCTGCAAAGCCACCCTCGGCGGGCTGCACGCGGCGCCAGTCGTACTCCGGGCTGCAGGCGGCCAGCAGGAGCACCCAGCACGCGATCAGGAAAAGTCTCATCCGCATCCTCTGTCACAGGCGTTCATGGTAACAATGCAGATCGTTGGGGCACGCCAGGAGGCTTGTGATGCTGTACGAGTTCAAATCCAGAGCCACCGGTACGGTGGTCATGACTGCGCCGGTGGCTGAGCGACTGCTTGCCATTGTCGGGCGAGAGCCTGCAGCCCGAGGTATTTTCACAGTGGAGCAAATGGGCCCGGCGCTGGCTGCGCTGCAGGCGGCGGTCGATGCCGAAACTGCCGAGGTCCAGCACGCTGCGCAGGCAGCCCAGCACGCAGGCCGCGCGCCTGACACTCACCCGTCATCCGGCAAGAAGACCGCCACGGCGGATTGGCCCGAGCAGGACGCCCCTCAGATGCCTGCACCCATCACCCTGCGCCAGCGTGCGTGGCCGCTGATGGACATGCTGCGCACGGCCCAGGCCAAGGGCAAGGATGTGACCTGGGGCGTTTGAAGGGGCGTTTGAAGGATCGTTTGAGGCGTCGTTTGAATACCCGCCCGGGCGTGACGCGACGCGCGCAGGGCCGATGCCGGACGGCCCGGTGCTCAGCGTGGCTTCAGTCGGATATCGTTGCGCACCGAGCGCACGCCAGGGGTCTTGCGAGCCGACTCCACCGCACCGTTGATTTCGGCCTGATTGTTGGCGAAGCCAGAAAGCTGCACCACCCCCGATGCAGTCTCGACATTGATCGCAGCGCAGGCACTGGCACCTCGATCCGAGCAGATCGCCGCCTTGACCTTGCTGGTCACCCACGCATCGCTGCCCCATTTGTTGGCGGTATCCACTGCAGCACAACCCACCGAGAGCGTGAGCGCGAGGGTAGCCAGCGCCGCGCGCAGGGCTGTACGGGCGGGGAAAGACGACAATGTGAACGCAGTTCGTTGCATGCCAGGCTCCTGGGTCAAGATTCAAGAACTCGCAAGGCTAGCTCAGCGTCGTGGCCCGCCATTGCCCCTGCTCACCAGCGGCCAACCGACACCGATCAACTGCCGAAATACCTGAGCAGCGCACCCGGCGGTTTCTCGTCACCAATCGGCTTGACGATGCCATCGACCCGCAGGACCGGCTCACCGTTCAGGGTGTAGAGCCCCTGGCAGAAGATGAGCGACTTGGTGGTACGCAGCACCTGAAGCCGCCCTTCGATCCAGGCCCCCGTGGGCACCGCCTGCATGAAGTCGCCTGTGAGGTGCACCGTGGTCATGAAGCGGTTGACCTGGGTCTGCACATTGGCGCCCAGCACCAGCAGCATGTCACCCAGGGTCATGAGCAGACCCCCATGGGCAAAGCCCGATGGGCTGCAGTGGCGCTTTTCGATACGCAAGCCCAGCACCAGACGGCCTGCCAGGCCTTCTTCGCGATGCCCGTAAAGCGGGCCGATGGAATCGACGAAGGGATTCTCGCCCAGCATCAGGCGAACAAAACCCTCAGGAATGTCAGAGGCCCCATCAGGCTGAGAGGCTGGCACGAGCGATTGGGTGGACGCAGTCATTTCAGTTGCAGATCACAGAAAACGGGATGGGCCACAGCCCCGAAAACGGGATGGGTCAGGGCTTGGCGCAAATAGAACCGTGCATCACCCCAACGAGGGCGCCAGCGCACGGCGCAGATCCTCGATGCTGCGACCGCTGCGCTGGGCATAGTCCTGCACCTGGTCCTCACCAATGCGCCCCACATTGAAGTACTGCGCCTGCGGATGGGCAAAATAAAAGCCCGACACACTGGCCGCCGGGGTCATGGACATGGACTCGGTCAGGCCCATGCCGATCTCGGTGGCACGCAGCACCTCGAACATGGCCTGCTTGATGCCATGCTCGGGGCAGGCCGGATAACCCGGAGCCGGGCGAATGCCCTGATAGCGCTCGGCAATCAGCTCGTCGTTGGTGAACTGTTCGGCGGGCGCATAGCCCCAGAGGTCCTTGCGCACCCGCTCATGCAGGCATTCGGCAAAGGCTTCGGCCAGCCGGTCGGCCAGGGCCTTGACCATGATGGCCGAGTAATCGTCATGCTCGGCCTCAAAGCGCGCCGCGCGTTCGTCGGCCCCCAGACCGGCGGTGACCGCAAACAGCCCGATCCAGTCCTTGATACCGGAGGGCGCGCCCTTGAGATCACGCGGCGCAATGAAATCCGACAGGCATTTGTTGTCGATACCCTCACGCTTGGCATTTTGCTGACGCAGCCCGTGCCAGGTGAAGGCCACCTGCGAGCGCGATTCATCGGTGTAGACCAGGATGTCATCGCCCACCGAGGCGGCCGGCATGAACGCCACCACGGCGCTCGCACTCAGCCAGCGGCCCTCGATGATGCGCTTGAGCATGGCCTGGCCATCGGCAAAGACCTTGCGGGCCGACTCACCCACCACCGCATCATTGAGGATGGCGGGATAGGCCCCATGCAGATCCCAGGTCTGAAAGAAGGGCTGCCAGTCGATGTAGCGTGCGAGCTCGGCCAGATCGAAGTTGCGAAATTCACGCCGTCCCGTGAATTTGGGCGCCACCGGACGATGGGCCTCGGCACTGCCCCAGGCGAGTTTGGGCGCATTGGCCCGGGCCAGCTCGATGGGCAACAGGGGGGCAGCCTTCTTGCCGGCATGCTGCTCGCGCACCCGCTCGTAGTCGGCGCTCAGCTCAGCCAGATAGTTCGTGCGGGCATCATCCGACACCAGATTCTGCGCCACCGGTACCGAGCGGGATGCATCGGTCACATGAATGACCGGGCCGCTGTAATGCGGCGCAATCTTGACGGCGGTGTGCACCCGCGAGGTGGTGGCACCACCAATCAGCAAGGGCACCTTGCGATCACGGAACCACGGGTCACGCTCCATTTCGGCCGCCACATGGGCCATCTCTTCCAGCGAAGGCGTGATCAGGCCCGACAGCCCGATGATGTCTGCATTCTCGGCCTTGGCGGTCTCGAGGATCTTCAGGGCGGGAACCATCACGCCCATGTTGACCACCTCAAAGTTGTTGCACTGAAGCACCACCGTCACGATGTTCTTGCCGATGTCGTGCACATCGCCCTTGACCGTGGCCATGACGATCTTGCCGCGAGCGCGGGAGTCTCCGGCAGCCGCCTTTTCAGCCTCGATGAAGGGCACCAGATGGGCCACGGCCTGCTTCATCACGCGGGCCGACTTCACCACCTGCGGCAGGAACATCTTGCCCTCACCGAAGAGGTCTCCGACGATGTTCATGCCCTGCATGAGTGGGCCCTCGATCACCTCGATCGGCCGCCCGCCGCGATCGGCCACCTCCTGGCGAGCCGCCTCGGTATCGTCGACCACATACTGCGTGATGCCGTGAATCAGGGCATGGGCGAGCCGATCGCCCACGGGCGCCTCGCGCCAGCGCAGGTCTTCTTCCTTGCGAACACCGCCTGCCTTGAGGGTGGCGGCGAACTCGATCATGCGTTCGGTGGCGGTCTTGCTGCGCTCGGGATCATCGGCGGGCAGGTCTGCAGACAAGCGCGGCGCACGATCGAGCACGATGTCCTCGACCCGCTCGAGCAACTCGGGGGCGATCTGCTCGTACACACCGAGCTGGCCGGCATTCACGATGCCCATGGTCATGCCGGCCCGAATGGCGTGATACAGAAAGACCGTGTGAATGGCCTCGCGGGCGGCGTCGTTGCCCCGGAACGAGAACGACACATTCGAAACACCCCCCGAGACCTTGGCGCCGGGCAGGTTCTGGCGAATCCAGCGGGTGGCCTCGATGAAGTCCACGCCATAGTGATCGTGCTCCGGAATGCCGGTGGCAATCGCGAAGATGTTCGGGTCGAAGATGATGTCTTCGGCCGGGAATCCCACCTGCTCGGTGAGCAGGCGATAGGCTCGCGCGCAGATCTCGGTCTTGCGGGCCAGCGTATCGGCCTGACCCTGCTCGTCGAAGGCCATCACGATCACGGCGGCGCCATAGCGCCGGCACAGCTTGGCCTGACGCAGGAACTCCGCCTCGCCCTCCTTCATGGAGATGCTGTTGACGATGGGCTTGCCCTGCACGCAGCGCAGGCCGGCCTCGATCACGCTCCACTTGGAGGAGTCGATCATGATCGGCACCCGCGCGATGTCGGGCTCCGAGGCAATCAGATTCAGAAAGCGCGTCATGGCGGCGGCCGAATCGAGCATCGCCTCATCCATGTTCACATCGATGATCTGTGCGCCGTTTTCGACCTGCTGACGGGCCACCTGCAGGGCCTCGTCGTACTGGCCGTTGAGGATCATTCGGGCAAAGGCCTTGCTGCCCGTCACGTTCGTGCGCTCACCCACATTCACGAAAAGACTGTCGTCTTCAACGTTGAAGGCCTCAAGACCAGACAGCCGCATGGCGCGTGAGCGCTGCGGCACCTGGCGTGGGCTGAGACCCTGCACGCCCTGGGCAATGGCGGCGATGTGTTCGGGTGTGGTGCCACAGCAGCCCCCGGCCACATTCACGAAGCCCGCCTGTGCAAACTCCCTGAGCAGCGCCGAGGTCATGGCGGGGGTTTCGTCAAAGCCGGTATCCGACATCGGATTGGGCAGGCCCGCATTGGGATACACGCAGATGAAGGTGTCGGCCTTCTTGCTGAGCTCCTCGATGTAGGGCCGCATGAGCGCCGCACCGAGCGCGCAGTTCAGACCCACCGTGAGGGGCTGGGCGTGGCGGATGGCATTCCAGAAGGCCTCGACCGTCTGGCCCGACAGGATGCGCCCCGAGGCGTCGGTGACCGTGCCCGAGATCATGATGGGCAGCCTGCGGCCGATGCGCTCGAAGCACTCGTCGATCGCAAAGAGCGCGGCCTTGGCATTGAGCGTATCGAAGATGGTCTCGACCAGAATCAGATCGACGCCGCCCTCGATCAGGGCCTCGGTCTGCTCCAGGTACGCCGCACGCAGCTCCTCAAAAGTGACATTGCGTGCGCCCGGATCGTTCACATCGGGGGAGATGGACGCGGTTTTGGGCTGAGGCCCGAGCGCACCGGCCACATAGCGCGGATGCTCGGGCGTGCTGAACCGGTCGGCCTGCTCGCGGGCCAGCCGGGCCGAGACCAGGTTCATCTCGCGCGCGAGCGAAGCCAGGTGGTAGTCGCCCTGGGCAATGGTGGTGGCGCCGAAGGTGTTGGTCTCGATGATGTCTGCGCCTGCCTGCAGATAGCCGGCATGGATCTCGCTGATCACCTCGGGTCGCGTAAGCGACAGCAGCTCGTTGTTGCCCTTGACGTCATGCGCATGGTCGGCAAACCGCGCGCCGCGATAGTCGGCCTCGCCGAGCTTGTAGCGCTGGATCATGGTGCCCATGGCGCCATCGAGCACCAGGATGCGCTGGGCCATCTGCGCGCGCAGATGGATCTCGAGCGGGCTCACCGGCAGGGCGCCGGACGACTGGGCGCCTGAAGTGGGGGATGCGATGGAAGACATGGATAGAACAGCGCAAGGCGGGCAACCCATGATTTTAGCCGCTCAGGCCACTCGGGCGGCGACGCGGATACAGGCCTCGAGGGGATTGACGACTTCGATGCCTTCAGCCCCTGCGTAGGCCTGTGCCACCGGGGCGACCAGCAGTTTGCGTACCGCACCGGTATCCGCGGCCGCCTGGTGAAAGCCCCTGGACACCGTGGGTGCGGAGGATCGCTTGACCTCGATCACCCAGGATTCGCCGCCCTTGAACTCGAGGACCAGGTCCGCCTCGGCGCCATGGGCCGTTCTGTAGAAGCTGAGTTCAGCGCCTCTGGCAGCGGCGGCAAGCTGTTCGAGCACGAAACCCTCCCAGCTGGCTCCTGCCACCGGATGAGCGAGCACGGACTCGAAATCGGGCAGTCCAAGAAGGGCATGCAGCAAACCGCTGTCACGCACGTACACCTTGGGGGCACGAACCAGTCGTTTGCCGACGTTGCCATGCCAGGCAGGCAGGCGACGCACCAGCATGAGGTCCACGAGGACATCGATGTATCGACCGACGGTCTGGCCGCTGATCCCCAGCGCCGCCGCGAGTTCGGACTGCCTGAGCAGACCGCCTTGTCGATGCGCAAGCATGGTCCACAGTCGCCTCAGAGTGGCCGCCGGAATGCGCGGGCCGAGGGTGGGAATGTCGCGTTCAAGGTAGGTCGCGATGAAGGCGTCTCGCCATTGCAGGCTGGCGCTGTCCTGCTCTGCCCGAAGTGACAGAGGAAATCCACCTCTGACCCAAAGCGTCTGACGCGGGTCGACCGAAGGCCGTGCCTGATGCCACTCGCCAATCGTGACTGGAGGCAACTCGAGATAAGCCACCCGGCCCGCCAGGCTTTCGCTGCTCTGGCGCAGCAGCGCCCCCGACGCCGAGCCCAGAAGCAGAAACTGGCCGGCGATTTCTCCTTCTCGCCGCCGCTCATCGATCACCGCACGCAAGACGGCAAACAGTTCGGGCATGCGCTGAACTTCGTCCAGGATGACCAGCCTGTTTTTTTGCGCGAAGAGAAAGGCTTCGGGATCGTCGAGCTGTCGACGTGCGGAGGGGAGTTCGAGATCGAGATAGAGCATCGGCCGACCGGGCCAGTCCAGCGCACGGGCGAGCGTGGTCTTGCCCACTTGCCGGGGGCCAAGCAGAGCCACGGCCGGGAAGCGCTGCAGCGCCGTGATCAGCGAGGTCTGCGCAAGACGCGGGAACTCGAATCCGGATACATCGGCTTTTGAATCGGAGGGCAAACCATCAGACATCCGTGCATTTTGCCCAACTAGTGGAAGAATTGCACGGTTATTTCAGGGCATGCGCAACCTTCAACACCGAGAACCTTGCCAGCGGCATGGCGCGCGGCCATCTGGGGCGCACCAGACTCACCAAGCCGGAAATCGAAGCGAAGAAAAGACTCGCCCTGCCTGAACGGCACGGCGCTCGATTTCTGCGGAGGAGTCGATCAGGCCCTTTTGCTCAAGAAAAATCAGGAAGGCTCGGGTGCTGACCTTTCGACAGTTGTCGGGCACCAGAAAACTGGCGCGTGCGATCTTGTGGTCCTTAAAGAGAAAGACGCCGGTCTTCGTGGGAGACCCCAGGGCCAAGTCATTCATCGTTTCCTGAATGGCCACTTCACCGAGGTTGCGACTTCGAGGCGTCCGAAGATGCCACCCAGTCGCTCGCAACCCGATCACTGATGCAACTCCCCCACCACCATCCGGTTTTGGGCCGTCGGCCAGGTGCGCATGGCGATGCGCTCACCATTGAATTCGCCCACCACGGTGCGGGCATCGGCCGGCAGGCTGAGCTTGGCGCTGGCCAACCCAGCCACACCCGGCGGGATGCCAGGCAGGGGTTTGCCATCCAGGCTCATGACATCGCGGCCCACACCAAAGTACCCGCGGGGCCGGGCAAAGCTCACCACGGAGCCTGCCTTGCGATCAGCCTCGGTCAGACTGGCCACCCGCAGATGAACGATGTCGGATGAGCGGGGAAAGGGCGAGCGGTACTGATGCACGGTCGCAAACCCGGGCGCGCCGTACTCGAACTCCAGGCAGGTCTGGGCATCGGTCTTGAGCGGCCCCCAACGGCCATCGGCGCCGGTGGTCTTCTCGAGCAGGGGCGCGCCCTGGCGCTCGCCACTGGCACAGTTCACGCGATGGGCCACCACCCGGGCGCCCGCCACCGGCAAGTTGGTCGGCGACCCCGCGGCAGCGCCATTGATCTTGCCATCGAGCACGACCTCGGACTGGACCACGATCCCCGCGGTTGGTGCCTTGCCCGTGATGAACTGGTAGGTCTGCTCGAACGCCTTGCCGTGATACGACACCTCGCGATGATCGAGGCCAGCCAACACCCGGTTGTCGGCACCCTTGAGCTCGGGGCCACGGGCGTCCACCTCGGTGGCCCAGCCCGGACGGCCGATCCACTCCCCCGTGGGCTGCGCGAATTTGTCGTTGTTGTCTGAACGCAGGGTCATCCACCTGGGGCCGGGCGTCACCTCCAGACCGTTCGGGCCTTGCGGCGCATTGAGCGTCATCAGCACGGGCCCGGCGCCATTGAATTCGTTGCCGGGCCTGAAATCGGCCCGAGCCCACACTCCGTGGTTGGGCGTGCCGCCCAGGATGGCATGCGAGACCTTGGCTGCATTGCCATTGCGCAGGTAGGTTCGGATGGCATTGCCGCCGCGCGAATTGCCCACCAGCACCACCTGCTTCGCGCCCGTACGCGCCAGGACCGCATCCACTTCGCGGGCCAGGAATTCAGCATGCTCGGCGGCCGAGGTCCGGTTGGCTTGAGGCACGGCATCGTCGTCCCGAGCCAGGGGATTGGGTGCATCGATCGCATGCAGCCGATCGCGGGGCCAGCCATTGGACTCGAATCGCCACAGCGTGGTCAGCCACAGGGCGGCGGTATCACCATTGCCATGCACAAAGACCACCGGCGGATGCTGGGATGCGCGATCCAGACCCAGCGAAGGCAGGCCGGGCAGCCCGGCACAGGCCGAAAGCGAGAGGGCGAGCGCGGCGAGCCCCACGCGGCGGGCCGGCATGGACACTGTCAAAAAAGAACGGAGGGTCGGGGAGGTCAACTCAAAGTCTCCAAAAATGGGGGCGCGCCTTGCCTGGCCGGCAGGTAACCCTCAGACTGCGGTTCAGGATTGCGCTGACCTGGTCTGATGAGGATCCGTCAGCGCACAGACCCGATGAACCATACCGCAGTTCAATGACAGGCCCACGATGGACAGGCCCGTCACGCAACCCGAGCTGCCTGCCAAGACGCCCGACGAGACACCCACCATGAGCCGCACCCTGCCTGCCCTGCCTGCCGACGGACTGATCGCAGTCGTCAAGCGCGACTGCCCCACCTGCGAGTTGATCGCCCCGGTGCTGGCCGACCTGCAGCAACGCGGCGCGCTCGCGGTGTACACCCAGGATGATCCGGCCTTCCCTGAAACCGTTGCGCAGCCCATTGATGATCGCGACCTGCTGATCTCGCATCGACTGGAGATCGAGGTGGTGCCGACCCTGATCCGGCGCAGTGGCGGTTCGGAAACCGGTCGCACCTACGGATGGGATCGCGCCGAGTGGGAAAAGCTGAGCGGCGCCGCCGGCCTGGGCCTCGGACTGCCCGCCATGCGCCCGGGCTGCGGCGCGCTCAATGTGGAGCCGGGCCGACGCGAGGATCTGCTGATCCGCCTGGGTGAAACCGGCCTGGCCGCCCGCCGGGTGGATTTTGGCAATGACGAGGATGAGTTCGAGGCGATCTTCGAGCGCGGCTGGACCGACGGCCTGCCCGTTGTGCCTCCGACCGAGCGGCGCGTGCTGCGCATGCTGGCTGGCACCACCCGCGACCCCAAGGAGGTGCTGGGCCTGTGCCCGCCCAACCTGGTCGAGCTCACCGTCGAGAAGGTCGCCATCAATGCCGTCATGGCCGGCTGCAAGCCCGACTACCTGCCCGTGGTGCTGGCCGCAGTTGAAGCCGCACTCGACCCGGCCTTCTCCATGCATGGCGTGCTGGCCACCACGATGTTCGTGAGTCCGGTGGTGGTGGTCAATGGACCGGTGCGCCGGCAGATCGGCATGAATGCCCTGGGCAATGCCCTGGGCCAGGGCAACCGGGCCAATGCCACCATCGGGCGGGCGCTGCAGCTCATCATCCGCAATGTGGGCGGTGGGCGGCCGCAGGAGGTTGATCGCGCCACGCTGGGCAATCCGGGCAAGTACACCTACTGCTTTGCCGAAGACGAAGAGGGCTCAAGCTGGGAGCCGCTGTCCAATGACTTCGGCATTGCGCGCGGCACCTCGGCGGTCACGCTCTTTGCGGGCTACGGGCTGCAGGGCATCGTCGATCAGAAGGCCCGCGACCCCGAAAGCCTGGCCAACAGCTTTGCCGAGTCGCTCAAGGTGTTGCACAACGTCAAGCTCGCGCCCGCCTGTGACGCCCTGCTGGTGGTGTGCCCCGAGCATGAGCGCACCTTTCGGGCGGCAGGCTGGAGCAAGGCCCGACTGCTCGAAGAACTCTACAAGCGCTGCGAGATTCCGCTGGAGCGGCTCGAACAGGGCGCTCTGGGCATTGCCGAGGGCTACCCGCCCGGCGTGCTCAAGAGCTCGCGCAACAAGTTTCGCCCCGGCGGTCTCATGATCGTGCGTGCCGGGGGATCTGCCGGAATGTTTTCCGGCATCATCGGTGGCTGGACTGGCGGCGGATTCGCCGGTTCCATGCCCGTTTCAAGAGAGGTGAAATCGTGAGCACTGTGCTGGATCCGACGGCCGAGCTGAGCCCGTCGACCCGACCGCGTCTGGTTCGTCCAGAGCAGCTCGAGGGTCTGACGGTGGGTCTGCTCGATATCTCCAAACCGCGCGGCAACATCTTTCTCGATCAGCTCGAATCGCTCCTGAGCGATCGGGGGATCGAGGTGCGCCGCTACATGAAGCCCACCGTGGCCAAACCCGCACCCGTGCCGCTGCGTCAGCAGATCGTGGGTGAGGTGGATCTCGTCATCGAAGGTCTGGCGGATTGAGGCTCCTGCACGTCGTGCTGTACGCATGACCTGGCAGATCTCGAATCCAGCGGGATTCCTTCCGTGGGCGTAGCCACCACCGAGTTCATCGATGCCGCTGCCGTGCAGTCGCGCGCGCTCGGCACCGATCCGGCCTATGTGTTTGTGCCCCATCCGGTGCAGGACCGCACCGATGACGAAATGCGACAGATGGCCGAGCAGCATCTCGACGCCATCCTGGCGCTGCTGGTCAAGAAGAAGCAGAGTTAGACCCCGGGATTGCGGTGCCTGCGAGGGCACCGCTCCCGGGTGCAGTACGCACACCCTTCAAAAGCCTGCAATCCGGAGCCTGCTCCGGACTGAGGCGCACGAACAGGAGACTCCCATGCATCTCGAAGGCAAGGCAGCCATCGTCACGGGCGCGGGCCGCGGTATCGGCCGCGATGTCGCGTTGTTGCTCGCGCGCGAAGGCGCCAAGGTGATCGTGAACGATCCGGGCGTGGGTCGCGGCGGCGAGGCCACCGAGGAGCGTCCGGCCGATGATGTGGTCGCCGAGATCCGCGCCGCCGGCGGTATGGCGATCGCCAACTACGACAGCGTGGCCGACTACCAGAAGGCCGGTCGCATGGTGGCGCAGTGCGTGGAGACCTTCGGCAAGATCGACATCCTGATCAATGTGGCCGGCATGCTGCGCGAGAAGATGATCTGGAACATGTCGGAAGACGACTTCGATGCCGTCATCAATGTGCACCTCAAGGGCCACTGGGCCATGTCGCATCATGCGATCAAGTACATGCGCCGCGAGGGCTATGGCCGCATCGTGAATTTTTCGTCCGATGCCTTCAAGGGCTCGGTGGGTCAGTGCAATTACGCGGCTGCCAAGGCCGGCATCATTGGCCTCACCCGCTCGATCGCCAAGGAAACCGCCAAGTTCGGCATCACCTGCAATGCGATCTGCCCGGCGGCAGATACCCGCATGATGATGAACGAGGCCGTGATTGCCAACCAGAAACGCAAGCTCGAAGCGGGTCTCATCACTCAGGACCAGTACGACCGGTTCTTTGCCGGTCGCGGGCCCGAGCACATTGCACCCATGGTGGCCTACCTCGCCACGGACGGCGCCGACATGATCAACGGCCATGTCTTTCATGTGGAAAAGGGCCGCATCAACAGCTACTTCTACGGCGAAGACTTCAAGACCCTCACCAATGACGGCTCGCTCTTTACCGTGAGTCAGCTGGCCGAGCTGATTCCGGCCACCGTGGCGCAGGGCCTGACCCCGGTCGTGCCGCCCGTGAAGATGGCCGATGCCGTTCGCGCTGGCGAGTCCACGAGCAAGAGCGCAGCCTGACGCGCGCACTTCGCCCATTGTTTTGAACCCACCCCGCGTCCGTTCCTTCGGGCGCCCTGAACCGGGGCGGTGAGGGCTTTCGGCCCACGATTCACCCCCCCACTTTCACCAGGACTCAGACAGGCTTTCAACCATGAGCGATACCGCTGACACCCCCTACACCCCACCCAAGATCTGGACCTGGAACAAGGCCAATGGCGGGCGCTTTGCCAACATCAACCGGCCAATCGCCGGGCCCACCCACGACAAGACTCTGCCCGTGGGCAAGCATCCGCTGCAGCTCTATTCGCTCGGCACGCCCAATGGCGTGAAGGTCACGGTGATGCTCGAAGAGCTGCTCGCCCTGGGCCACAGCGGCGCCGAGTACGACGCCTGGCTGATCCGAATCAATGAGGGCGATCAGTTCGGCAGCGACTTCGTCTCGATCAATCCGAACAGCAAGATTCCGGCCCTGCTCGATCGCAGCGGGCCGGAGCCGGTGCGGGTGTTCGAGTCGGCGGCCATCCTGATGTATCTGGCCGAAAAGTTCGGTGCGCTGCTGCCCGCGGGCGGCCAGGATCGCGCCGCCTGCCTGTCGTGGCTCTTCTGGCAGATGGGCAGTGCGCCCTATCTGGGCGGAGGCTTCGGGCATTTCTATGCCTACGCACCGGTCAAGATCGAATACGCCATCGACCGGTTTGCCATGGAAACCAAGCGCCAGCTCGATGTGCTGGAGCGGCATCTGGCCCAAAACGAATACATGGTGGGCAACCAGTACAGCATCGCCGACATCGCGATCTGGCCCTGGTATGGCGCGCTTGCCAAGGGGCTGCTCTACGGGTCGGCCGAGTTCCTGCAGGTGCATGAGTACACCCATGTGAACCGCTGGGCCGATCAGGTGGGGGCGCGAGCTGCGGTCAAGCGCGGACGCATGGTCAACCGGGTGCAGGGCGATCCGGCAAGCCAGTTGCATGAGCGTCACGACGCAAGCGACTTCGACACCAGGACGCAGGACAAGATCGCCAAGTGATTGCGTCGTGAAGGTCCTCATCCTCGCCAACCCCGCCTCGGGGCGCGATGTGCGGCGCCTGGCCGCGCGCGCCTCGACCATGACGCACGAAACCAAGCGCGACTGGGTGGCACGCATTGCCACCGGGCTCGATGCGGCGGGGGTTGAGGAGATCTTCATCCTGAAGGAACCCGCCCGCATTGCGAGCGGTGCCCTGCAGTGGATGCCGCTGCGCGCCCGGGTGCGTGAACTCGAAGTGCCGATCACCAACAGCGCAGCCGATACCGTGGCCGTGGTGCGGGCGGCCCGCGATCTGGGATGCACCGCCATCGTCTCGATGGGTGGCGATGGCACCAATCGCATCATCGCGCGCACCTGGCCCGAGGTGCCCCTGCTGCCCCTGTCCACCGGCACCAACAATGTCTTTCCGGTCTCGGTTGAGGCCACCTGCGCCGGGCTGGCAGCGGGTCTGGTGGCCACCGGACAGATTGCACTCCAAGACGCGGCTCAGCGCTGCAAACTGATCCATGTACAGGGGCCGGGCTGGACGGATCTGGCCGTGATCGACGCGGTGCTGCTGCATGATGACCACACCGGCAATGCCCTGCCCTTCGATGCCGCCCGCATCGCGGCGGTGGTGCTCACCCGGGCCGAGCCGGCGGCGGTGGGCATGTCGCCCCTGGGCGGGTTTTTGCAGCCGGTGGGATTTGGCGATGAAGGCGGGCTGCTGGTGCGGTGTGCAACCGCCTGGGAGGAGGCCAACGCGCCCACCGACGCCACGAACGTCCAGCATCCGCCCTCTGCATCGAGTGCGGCCGAGGCGCAATCCAGCAGGACGGCCGTGCGCCCCTTGCACATTCCGCTCTCGCCAGGCCTCTTCGGTACGGTGCGCATCCGCGGCCATCAGCGGCTTGAGGATGGCCAGGAATGCAGCCTGGATGGTCCAGGCGTGATCGCCTTTGACGGTGATCGCCTGCACGCCCTTCAGGTCGGCGAATCCGTGAGCCTGAGTGTGCGTCGCGATGGTCCCTGGATCATCGAGACCGCGCGCTGCCTTGATCAGGCCGCCCGTGAGGGGCGGCTGGGCACCCAACCTCCCCAGCCCCGACC
>Ga0255097_1000353_pt1 | contig 19959 bp, 19 predicted proteins | sample Colum_Atlam_RepB_2_FD_188436 | JGI IMG/M metagenome (GOLD analysis project Ga0255097, IMG submission 188436) | Freshwater microbial communities from Columbia River, Oregon, United States - Colum_Atlam_RepB_8d | ecosystem: Environmental > Aquatic > Freshwater > River | place: USA: Oregon...
TCCTCCTGGCGTGGCATGCCGGAAATTGGCGGGTGTTACGGAAACCCTCTCCCGGCCTTCGGTCACCCTCTCCCGCAGGCGGAAGGGGACGGCAACGCATAGAAAAAGGCGGAACGGCAGGACCGTTCCGCCCAATGATAGGAGACTCGACGAGGAGAGCCTCCCAGTGCTCTTGCGGCGGACCCTGGCCCGCGGCGGTGAAGCTAGAACTGGCTGGCCGGCGTGCGCAGGACCAGGCCGTCGAGTTCGCCGGTGATCCTGATCTGGCAGCAGAGGCGGCTGTTCTCCTCCACGGAGAGCGAGCCTTCCAGCAGCATCTTCTCTTCCTCCGACATGGGCGGCAGCTTGGCCAGCCAGGCCGCGTCCACGTAGGTGTGGCAGGTGGCACAACTGCAGGCGCCGCCGCAGTCGCCGACGATGCCCGGCACGAGGTTGTCGAGCGCGGCCTGCATGACGGTGCTGCCCACTCCCGCCTCCACGTCGCGCTGGGTACCGTTGTGCTCGATGAAGACGATCTTCGCCATGATTCGGTTCACTTCCACTGAGATTCGAGGGGGATGGAGCCCCAGGAGGCTTGCTCCACGGCTCGGAACATTTATGATATATATTGAATCATAAGATACACAATGGCTCATATCAAGGAAAATCTCGCCCCGGCGGGCGTCGTGACGGATGCCCGGATGCTCAGGACCCGCAAGGCCCTGCGCGAGGCCCTGCTCGCACTGATCGAGCGCAAGCAGCTGGACGAGATCACGATCCGGGACATCGCGGCGGAGGCCGGCATCGGCTACGCCACCTTCTTCCGCCATCACGGCTCCAAGGCGGACCTGCTGGACGATGTGGCGGCGGAGCAGATCGCGCAGCTGATGGCGCGCACGCTGCCGCTGATGGAGTCCACCGATACGAAGGCGGGCTGCCGGGCGCTGGCGGAGTACGTCCATGCGAACCGCGCGATCTGGTCCGCCCTGCTGACCGGGGGCGCCTCGGGGGCGATGCGCGAGACCTTCATCCGCATGTCGGTCCAGGGCGCGGCCCACATCAAGACGCTGAGCTGGCTGCCGGTGGAGCTGGGCGCGGTGTTCGGCGTGGGGGCCACGGTGGAGATCCTGGCCTGGTGGCTGCGCCGGCCGGACGAGGTCTCCACCGAGCAGATCGCGGAGATCCTGCATCGGCTGGTGGTGATGCCGACGGTGGGGAGCGGGTGAGGACGGAGAAATCCGGAGCGCCCTGCAGAACCCTTTCGCACAGAACCTGCGGAAGGCCGAGGGAAATGCTCCCGCCGTCGATCAACGAGTTGCCGCCCGCCCTTCGACAGGCTCAGGGCGAACGGCAACTGGCCAGAACGTCGCTTCCCCCATAAAAAAGCCGCCGTTGCCTTGGGGCAGCGGCGGCTGGATTTGCAGCAGACCTTACTTGGAGCGCTTCTTCACGCTCGCGCCCACCTGCTTGGTGATGCGGGCGTCCAGGTCCGGGAATTTCTCGGGGCGCATGGTGCCGTGCAGGCTCAGGCGCAGCATCTCGCTGGAGAAGCGCTTGGCCATGGCCTGGCGCTCCTTGGCGGTGCGGGCATGGGCGCGGGCGAACACCGGCCAGAGGAAGGTGCTGATCAGCATCATCACGGAATGCACTTCCGCGTCGATGCCGGGCTGGGCCATGTCGGATTGGGCGAAGCGCTCGAAGTGGGCGCGGTACTCGTTCCAGAAGGGATCGCTGGCGGGGCGGTTGGAGCTGAGCACCTCGAACAGCCAGACGCGGCCCAGCTCGGGGTTCTCCATGGCGAACTCGGCCATGTGCTCGGCCACGTCCTGGGCATTGGGCATCTCGCCCTTTTCCGGGTTGCCGCCGCCGAACACGGCTTGGCGCAGGCGCTCGGACATCCAGGCGGTGGTGGCTTCCAGGAGCTGCTCGCGCGTCGGGAAGTGCTGGTATGCCGTGCCGCGGTTGACGCCGGCAAGCTGCGCCACCTGGGACACGCTCAGGCCCTCGGGACCGTCCTTGGCCAGCAGCGTGCCCGCGGCCTCCAGGATCGCCAGCCTCGTGCCTTCCGGGTCCCGCTTGCGCCTTTGCATTTTCTTTCCTGTCCCTGTCGCGATTGCCCCGTCGAACATTTTGTCTAACTCCCTGTCCTTTGGCCAATTTTAGCCGCTTTTAGCGACTTCATATACAACGATGTTGTCTAGATTAGGAAGGTGTTCATCGCGACGCGGGGCGGCTCAGGCGAATTCGTAGGCCTCCAGCCACTCGGCGATGGCCCGCACGAAGCGGGCTGCGTCCGCGCCGTTGATGACGCGGTGGTCATAGCTCAGCGACAGCGGCAGCAACTGGCGCAGCACGGGCTTGCCCTCCCCGTCCGGCAGGAAACGGTCCTGCGTGCGGCAGATGCCGAGGATGGCGACCTCGGGCGCGTTGATGATCGGCGTGAAGCCGGTGCCGCCGATGTGGCCGAGCGAGGACAGCGTGAAGCAGCCGCCGGACATCTCGGCCATCGACAGGCCCTTGCTGCGCGCCTTCTCGGAGATGCGCGCCACTTCCTCGCCGATGGCGTCGATGCCCTTGCTGTCGCAGTCGCGCAGCACCGGCACCAGCAGGCCGGCGGGCACGTCCACGGCGATGCCGATGTGGAAGTACTGGCGCGAGGTCAGCGTGGTGCCGTCGGCACTCAGCGCGCTGTTGAAACGCGGGTAGCGCTGCAGGGCTGCCACCGAGGCCTTGACCAGGGCGGACAGCAGCGAGCGCTTGTGCTCGGGGTGCGCGGCGTTCCAGGCCTTGCGGCGCTGCTCGAACACGGTGACGTCGGCGTCGTCATGATGCGTGACATGCGGGATGGACACCCAGTTGCGGTGCATGGCCCGCGCGACGTACTGCTGGGTCTTGCCCAGCGGCTTGGCTTCCACCGGGCCGTAGGACGAAAGGTCGTCGGCCGGCCAGGGCAGCAGGTTATCGAGGTTGCTCATACGCGCTCGATGATGATGGCGGGAGCCATGCCGCCGGCGGCGCACATGGTGACGAGGGCACGCTTGGCATCGCGGCGCTCCAGTTCGTCCAGCACGGTGCCGATCAGCACGGCACCGGTGGCGCCGATGGGGTGGCCCAGCGCGATGGCGCCGCCGTTGACGTTGATCCTCTCGCGGTCGATGCCGAGATCGCGGATGAACTTCTCCACCACCACGGCGAAGGCCTCGTTGACCTCGAAGAGGTCGATGTCCCTGATCGTGAGTCCGGCCTTGGCCAGCACCTTGCGCGCCGCCGGCACCGGGGCGTTGAGCATCAGCGTCGGATCGTCTCCGAGATTGGCCGTGGCCACCACGCGGGCGCGCGGCTTGAGGCCGCGCTTCCGGGCGTAGCCCTCCGAGGCCAGCAGCAGCGCGGCGGCGCCATCCACGACGCCGGAGGAACTGCCGGCGTGGTGCACGGGCTCGATCTCCAGGTCCGGGTAGCGCAGGTTGATGAGCTTGCGGAAGGTGGTGCCCCTGGCGTCGATCGGCATGTCGGCGATCTGCGCGAAGCTGGGCTTGAGGCCGGCCAGGTCGGCCAGCGTGGTGTCGGGGCGCGGATACTCCTCGCGGTCCAGGATCACCTGTCCGTCGTCGCCGACGACCGGCACGGTGGAGCGCGCGAAGCGGCCTTCCCTGATGGCGCGCGCCGCGCGCTGCTGGCTCTCCAGCGAGAAGGCGTCCAGAGCCTCGCGGCCGATGCCTTCCAGCGAGGCGATGGCATCCGCGCAGACGCCCTGGTGCGACTGCGGGTGCCGCGCAGCGAGGCGCGCGTTGCCGGAGCCCATCATCAGCGACTTGAAGCCTGCCGCACGCTCCTGCTCGGAGATCGTGGTGATCAGCGACATCATCTCGGTGCCGCCGGCAATCACCAGGTCTTCCAAGCCGGAGCGGATCTGCGCCGCGGCCAGGCTGGCGGCGGTGATGCCGCTGCCGCAGAAGCGGTCCAGCGTGACGCCGCTGACGCGCACGTCGAAGCCGGCGTCCAGGGCCGCCATGCGGCCCATGTCGCCGCCCTGCATGCCCTTCTGCGCGCTGGTGCCCCAGATGACGTCGTCGATCTCGGCGGTGTCCAGGCTGTTGCGCTGCTGCAGCGCGGACAGCACGGTGGCGGCGAGATGCTGCGGGTGCAGGTTCACCAGCGCGCCCTTGCCGGGCTTGCCGAGGCCGCGCGGCGTGCGCACGGCGTCGATGATCAGGGCTTCGGTCATTCTGTTCTCCTTGGCGGGCGCGCGTCGGAAGCGCTCCGGGGCTTGTGGCTTTGGGGCAGTATAGGGCGGCTTCCGGGTATTAGTCGACAGTGTTGCCTATTTATATGGGACGTGGTGCCGGCGAAAGGCGGTATCCAGGCCCAGACGGAAGTTGTCGTGGAAACGACTGGATACCGGCTTTCGCCGGCATGACGGCTCTCAAGGCGTGAACAGCGGGGGATGGTCGCCGCGGTTGTCCGGCGTGTCGGCGTGCCAGCGCACGGAGCCGTGGGGGCGCTCCAGGCGGCGGTGCACGCGGGGCCCGCTGCCGGGGGTATGGAAGCTGTCGGCCTTGAGCTGCAGGTCACGGTCGGCCTGGGTGAAGCGGCTGCGCTGGCGCAGGTAGTCGCCCCAGGTGGGACAGTGGTAGCGCTCGGTCCAGAGCTCGGCGTCGGCGATGTCGCGGGCCAGCGACCAGTCGAAGGCGCCGTTGCGCAGGCGCATGCCCTGCAGCTCCTGCATGACCTGGTAGAACTGCCGCGCCTGCCCGGGGTCCACGCGGTACTCGATCTCGATGACGATAGGGCCGCTGCGCGCGGTGATGGGCAGCGCCACCTCCGGCTCGTTGGAGATCTCGAAGGGCTCGGTGCCGGCCGGCTTCAGCGGCGGCATGGGCCATAGCCGGCCGATCAGCGGGGTCAGCGCCAGCATCAGGCCGGACGCCATCAGCGTGCCCTGCAGCCCCCACTCCGCCGTCAGCAGGCCCCAGATCCAGGCGCCCAGGGCGATGCCGCCGGTGAGGGCGGACTGGAACCACGACAGGGCCCGGGCCGCGACCCAGCGCGGCGCGGACAGCTGCACGCCGACGCTCAGCAGCGTGGTCTGCAGCAGGTAGAACACGCCGGCCACGGCCATCACCAGCACGCTCAGCAGCAGGCTGTGGCTGAGGCCCAGCAGGATCACCATCAGGCCCGCCAGCACGGAGCAGAGGCTGACCGCCATTTCCGCCTGGAGGCGTTCGCGCACGGCGCTGACCGCCAGCGCGCCGGCGATGGCGCCGATACCCATGGCACCGAGCAGCAGGCCGTAGGTGCTGGCATCGCCATGCAGCAGGTCGCGCGCCACCAGCGGCGTCAGCGCCGACAGCGAGGCGCCGGCGAAGCCGGTGGCGAAGCCGCGGATCATCACGCTGCGCACCGGCGGCGAATGGATGGCGTAGCGCGCGCCGGAGATGATGGCGCGGTGCAGGCGCTCCGGCGGCAGGCGCGGCGGTACGTGCTTGCGCTGCCAGAGGTAGAAGGCCAGCAGCAGCGGCAGGTAGAACACCGCATTGACCGCGAAGGTGGCCATGGCGCCGGCCGCCACCACCAGCAGGCCGCCGATGGCGGGACCGAAGCTGCGCGCGATGTTGTAGCTGACCGAGGACAGCGCCACGGCGGCCGGCAGGGTTTCCGGCTTCACCTGCTCGATCACGGAGGCCTGCCAGGCGGGGCCGTAGAGCGCGACGCCCGAACCGATCAGGAAGCAGAACGCCAGCAGCAGCCAGGGCGTGGTGAGGCCCAGCCCGGCGATGACCGTCAGCGTGGCGGCGCAGCAGGTGGCGAAGCCGAGGCCCGCCATGGCGACCTTGCGGCGGTCGAACATGTCGGCGATGGCGCCGGCCGGAACCGCGACCAGCATCAGCGGCAGCATCAGCGCGGTCTGCACCAGGGCCACCATGCCCGGTGAGGGGGTGAGCCGGGTCATCTCCCAGGCGGCGCCGACGCCCTGGATCAGCTGGCCGAGGTTGGACAGCAGGCTGGCCGACCAGATGATGAGGAAGCTGCGCTCGCGCAGCGGCTCGAAGGCGGCCCAGCCGCGGGTTTGCGTATTGGCAGCTTCACTCACAACGCAGCACCAGGGTACCTCCGAAATCCGTTCGTGCCGAAGTCCTGAGCCTGTGGAAGGATCGAAGCACGGGCGGGCTTCCCCCTACGGACCGTCAACAAGTTGCCGCCCGCCCTTCGGCAGGCTCAGGACCAACGGCAACTTTATCAGACCGTCCCTAGCCGGCGAGCGCACGATGCGGCTTGCCGTTGTCCTGCCGGTCGATGAAGCCGAACACGGCGTCGTTGAAGGCGTCGTTGGCATCGCCGGCCACCATGTGGTGGGCACCGGCGATATCGATGTATTCCGCGTGGGGCACCCACTCGTGGAACTCGCGCACGGATGCCTCGCTGACGATCTGGCTGCGCCCTCCCCTCAGCAGGAGGGTGGGCAGGCGCAGCGAGCGGGCCGGCTGCTCGAAGGGATTGGGCCCGTCGAAGCGGTGCTTGGCGCCGGCGTCGCGGCCCATCTGCATGAAGGCCGGGTCCCAATGCCAGTACCAGCGACCGTTGCGCAGGCGCAGGTTGCGCTGCAGGCCGCGGGTATCGCGCGGGCGCTCGCGGTGCGGCAGGTAGGCGGACACCGCGTCGGCAGCCTCCTCCAGCGAGGCGAAGCCGTCGGGCGCGCTGTCCATGAAGGCGATCACCTCGCGGGCGCCGCGCTCCTCGACCCGCGGGGCGATATCCACCAGCACCAGGGCGGAGGCCGGCGCCGGAAGCTCGCCGCAGACCAGGATGCTGACCAGCCCGCCGAGGGAAGCCCCGACCAGGACGGGCGGGCGCGGCAACTGCGCGATGACCTCGCGCAGGTCGGCGGCGAACAGCGGCAGGCCGTAGCGGCCGTCGGGCGACCAGTCGCTGTCGCCGTGGCCGCGCAGGTCCAGCGCGATGCCGCGGTAGCCGCGGGCCGCGGCTTCGGCCAGTGCGCGCCGCCAGCTCTGGCGCGTCTGGCCGCTGCCGTGCAGGAACAGGATGACGGGGCCGCCGGCGGGCCCGGCGCCATCGGCCGCCAGCGTCAGGCCCGAGCCGCGGAACCGCAGGCTCTCGATCTCGTTCACCGCGGGCGCATCGCGGCTCAGGAGGAGGCCTGCGGGCCCTCGGCCGCCATTGCCGCCACCACTTCGTGGTAGGCGCGGTGGCATTCCAGCCCGGCCGGCGCGCCGCAGTAGCCGGTGACATGGAAGAACAGGGCCTTCAGTTCCTCCGGCTTGATGCCATTGCGCAGGGCATTGCGGATGTGCACCTTCATCTCGTTGCTGCGGCCCATGGCGCTGACCAGGGCGACGGTGATGAGGGTGCGCTCGCGGATCGGCAGCTCTCCGCCGCTCCAGACCTTGCCCCAGACCGCTTCGGTCACGTACTCCTGGATGTCGCGGTTGAACTCCGGCGCGTTGTGCATGGCATTGGCCACGTAGGCCTCGCCCAGCAGCCGGGTACGGCGCTCCAGGCCCTTCCTGAGGTCTTCGCTCGACATCGTTTCGCTCCTGATCGGGATGGTCGGGCGCAGGTTACTTCATCGTCGGCATCGAGAACTCGGCGCGGCTCTCCAGCTCGCGCGGCCAGCGCTGGGTGATGGCCTTGAGGCGGGTGTAGAAGCGCACGCCCTCGCGGCCGTAGATGTGGTGGTCGCCGAACAGCGAGCTGCGCCAGCCACCGAAGCTGTGGAAGGCGACGGGAACCGGCAGCGGCACGTTGACGCCGACCATGCCGACCTCGATGGCGGAGGTGAACGCGCGTGCGGCGGCGCCGTTGCGGGTGAAGATGGCCGTGCCGTTGGCGTAGGGATGGGCGTTGATCAGCTTGATGGCCGCGTCCAGGTCGGGCACGCGCAGGATGCCGAGCACCGGCCCGAAGATCTCTTCCTTGTAGATGCGCATCTGCGGCTGCACACCGTCGAACAGCGAGCCGCCGAGGAAGAAGCCGGGCTTGTCGAGGAAGCCGGGGCGACCGTCGATCAGCAGCTTGGCGCCCTCGCCGATGCCGGTGGAGATGTAGTCGGCCACCTTGTTGCGGTGCTCGCCGGTGATCAGCGGGCCCATCTCGGTGGCATTGTCGGTGGGCAGGCCGACCTTGAGCGCCCGAACCCTGGGCGAGAGCTTCTCGATCAGGCGGTCGGCGCATTCGTCGCCGACGGCAACGGCGACGGAGATGGCCATGCAGCGCTCGCCGGCGGAGCCGTAGGCGGCGCCGAGCAGGGCCTCGACGGCATCGTCGATGTCGGCGTCCGGCATGATGACCATGTGGTTCTTGGCGCCCCCCAGGGCCTGCACGCGCTTGCCCTGCAGGGTGCCCTGCTGGTGCACGTGGCGGGCGACCGGCGTGGAGCCGACGAAGCTGATGGCGGCGACGTCCGGGTGCTGCAGCAGGCCGTCGACGGCGCTGCGGTCGCCCTGCAGCACGTTGAACACGCCGGCCGGCAGGCCGGCCTCGGCGAGCAGGCGCGCCAGGATGATGGAGGCGGAGGGGTCGCGCTCCGAGGGCTTGAGGATGAAGCTGTTGCCGCAGGCCAGGGCCACCGGGAACATCCACAGCGGCACCATCGCCGGGAAGTTGAACGGGGTGATGCCGGCGACCACGCCCAGCGGCTGGCGGATGCTGTAGGCATCCACGCCGGTGCCGACGTTCTCGTTGTACTCGCCCTTGATCAGGTCCGGGATGCCGCAGGCGAACTCGACCACCTCGAGGCCGCGCACGACTTCGCCGCGGGCGTCGCTGACGGTCTTGCCGTGCTCGGCGGAGATGGCGTGGGCCAATTCGTCGCTGGCGGCTTCCAGCAACTGGCGGAACTTGAACAGCACGCGGGCGCGGCGCAGCGGCGGGGTGTTGGCCCAGCCGGCAAAGGCAGCCTTGGCGACCTGCACGCACTGGTCCAGCTCCTCGGCCGAGGCGAAGGGCACCCTGGCGGTGACCAGGCCCGTGCTCGGGTTGTAGACATCGCCGCTGCGGCCCTGGGTGGCCACGGCCTTGCCGCCGATCCAGTGGGGAACCGTGGGGACGGAGGCGAGATTCGATTGCGCGGATGCGGACATGCGGGACCCTGGATTTTGGCGGACGGCGAATGGGGCTTGTCGGGCGTGGCCCGGTTATTCCCCCACGCTAGCGCGCGGGTCAACTCAAGTCAACAGTGTTGTTGATTCAGTCAAGAGGCAGGCCGCGGCGGAGCAAGAGTGCTCCCCTCTCCCGCAAGCGGGAGAGGGGACCGATGGCACTAGACCGCGAAGCTGTAGCCGCCATTGACGGGATAGGTCTGGCCGGTGATCCAGCCTGCCCCTTCCGAGCAGAGGAACAGGGCCATGGCGGCCACGTCGTCGGGCTGGCCGAAGCGGCGGATGGCATAGCGCGCGAGCAGGGCCTTGGCCTGTTCGCTGGCCAGGAATTCGCTCTTCTGCGGTTCTTCCAGCGCGGGTTCCAGCGTGGACAGGGAGATGCAGTTGGCGGTGATGCCGTGGCGCCCGGCCTCGCGGGCGATGGAGCGCATGAAGCCGGCCGCGCCGGCCTTGGCGGCGGCATAGGCGGCCAGGCGCGCCTCGCCGATGCGGCCGGCGTCGGAAATGACCGTGACGATGCGCCCGCGCTCCTGCGCCACCATGCCCGGCAGGGCGGCGTGGCAGCAGTTCATGACGCCCTGCAGGTTGGTGCGCAGGAAACGATCCCAGTCCGCGGGCCCGGTTTCCCAGAACAGGCCGGTGGGCCGCATGCTGCGGCCGGGCCCGGTATTGCCGGCGTTGTTGACCAGGATCGTGACCGGTCCCAGCGTGGCGGCGCGGGCCATGGCGGCCTGCACGGCGGCATGGTCGCCGACGTCCGCGGGCGCCGCGGCGGCCGGCACGCCCAGCGCGCGGATTTCCGCGGCGACGGCTTCCGCGCGCTCCGGCAGGCAGTCGTTCACGGCGACGCCGCCGGCCCCGTGCCGCGCCAGCGCCAGGGCGATGGCGCGGCCGGCGCCCTGGCCCGCCCCGCTGACGAAGGCGACCTGGCCGCCGAGATCCAGCGGATCGGGGCCGATCATGCCCGCCCCGCCCTCAGGCGGCCTTGGAGTGATGGGAGAACATCTTCATGAGGTCGCCGGAGGTGATCGGGCGGGCCTGCTCGCCCTCCGCCAGCGGCTTGGCGCCGCCGCTGGACACCGGCGTGGTGTCCACCCCGTCGGCCTTGGCCTTCGCCCGCAGCGCCCCCACCGTCAGGTCCTCGCGACGGTGGTGCTTGAACGGGTCGAAGTTGAAGAAGCGCATCGCGTTCCGGTGGGTAACCTTGTCGATCTGCGCATCGGTGAGATGCCGGATGCTCTTGTACAGGTACTCCGGAACCTCCGGCCACAGGCTGTCCGAATGCGGGTAGTCGCATTCGTAGGCCACCATGTTCTCGTCCAGGGCGTCCAGGTTCTTCAGGCCGAACGCGTCGTCGATGAAGCAGTTCAGGAAGTGACGCCGGAAGATCTCGCTGGGCTTGGTGGCCCCGAAGCGGCTGTGGGTCCAGGCCTTGTGCCGCTCGTGGCTGAAGTCGGCGCGCTCCAGGAAGTACGGGATCCAGCCGATGCCGCCTTCGGACAGGGCGATCTTGAGCTTCGGGTAGCGGTGCAGGGCTTCCAGGTTGAGCCAGTCGGCGGCGCCGGTGGCGATCGACATGGGCATGGTGGTGATCCAGGCTTCGATCGGGGTTTCCATCGAGGCGTGCGGCGCGGGGTTGCCGGCGCCGATGTGCAGGCAGATGGCGATGTCGTGGTCGGCGATGGCCTTCCACAGCGGTTCCCAGTACGGGTTGTGGATGCTCGGCAGGCCCTGCACGGTGGGGTTTTCGTTGATCGAGACGGCGGTGCAGCCCTTCCGGGCGATGCGCTTGATCTCTTCGACCGTGGCGTCCATGTTCCAGGTCGGCAGCAGGGCGCAGGGAATGAAGCGCCCCGGGTGGGCTCCGCACCATTCGTCGATATGCCAGTCGTTGTACGCCCGCAGGTGGATCAGCGACAGGTCCTTGTCGGCCACCTTGTGGAAGCGTCCGCCGTCAAAACCCGGGAAGCTGCCGAAGTTCAGCGAAGCGGCGATGCCGTTGACGTTCATGTCGTCGACGCGGGCCTTGGATTCGTAGCAGCCCTTGCGCAGCTGCTCGAAGCTGGTCGGCTCCATGCCGTATTCCTCCAGCGGCCGCCCCACCACGGCATTCAGGCCCACCGATGGCATCTTCAGGCCCTGGTATTCCCAGTACGTGGTGCCGTTCGGCGCCACGCGCAGCGTCGGCGCCGTCTTCAGCTCCTCGCCAGACAGGTGCGCCTTGAACATGTCCGGCGGCTCGCTGATGTGATCGTCCACGCTGATCAGCACCATGTCGTTCATCTTCATGAATCTTCTCCTAGGGCAGCGCGCGGCATCAGGGCGCGGGCGCGGTTGCAGGGGTGTACGGGTCCAGCGGCTGCGCCGGACCCTGGCTGAAATCACGGATCGCTCCGACGCGCCGGGCCTGGGCCTTGCGCGTCGGCTGGAAGCTGTAGCAGTTCGGCGGCATGCGGCTGGCGTCGGACTGCCGCTCCATGGGGATGACGCGCCCATGGGCGAGGATGGCGCCCCAGCGCAGCAGGCGCGCCGCCTCCTGGCGCGGCGGGTCGAGCGAGTCGATCCAGGGCCGCAGCTGATCGAACAGGCCGAGACCGGCGAGCTCCGCGGGCTCGACGATACGATGGTCCTGGTCGCTCCAGCCCAGCAGGGGTTCGCCGTCGCGGCGCAGTTCCACGCGGCGCCGGCCCTCGACGGGATCGGACACCAGGATGTCGTAGACCAGCGGAGCACGGTCCTGGGCATGCGCCGCCGCCAGGACCGCCAGGTCATGCAGGTGGGTGCAGTTGGCGGTCTTCTCGCCGCGCGAGGCGAAGGCTTCCAGCGCGACGCCGGTGAAGGTCTGCCGCAACTGGGCCGGCGCCCCCGGACAGGTGGTCCAGGGCGCGCGGTGCATGATGGGCTCCACCTCGGTCACCACGCCGGCCTCGTGCCGCAGGATCACCGTCATGTGGTGATAGTCGTCCTCGACCTCGCTGCGCACCCATCCCCGGCCGGGCGTGACGCGGAAACGGCGCCGGAACCCTGGGAGCTGGTCGAGCGCGCTCACGGCTTCAGTCCCTGGCCAGCAGCAGGGCGGTAGCCAGCGGGCCGCCGCCGGAGGTGGCGACGGCCACCTTCGGGTCTCCGGCGATCTGGCGCTCGCCGCCCTTGCCGCGCAGTTGCACCACCGCCTCGTGCGCGAAGCCGAACCCGTGCAGGCGGCCGGCGCCGATCTGGCCGCCGAAGGTGTTCAGCGGCAGCTCGCCGTCCAGGGCGATGCGCCTTCCGCCCTCGATGAAGCGCCCGCCCTCGCCCACTCCGCAGAAGCCCAGGGACTCCAGCCAAGCCACGGCCTGGAAGCTGAAGCCGTCGTAGAGCTGCACGGTGTCGACGTCGGCCGGCTTGTAGTCGGTATGCTTCCACAGCTCCGCGCCGGTGGGATAGCAGGCCATCCACTCGGCCTGGTCCCAGCTGTGGCGCTCGACGGTGCCGGCCATCGCGGCGATGCGCACCGGCGTGCAGCGCACCTCGTCCAGCGCGTCACCCGCCGAAACGATGATCACGGTGGAGGCATCGGTAAAGCGATCGCAGTCGTAGAGGCACAGCGGCGAGGAGATCATGCGTGCCGACAGGTACTCGTCCATCGTCAACGGCTCGCGCACCAGGGCGCGCGGATTCCTGCAGGCATTGGCCCGGTCGGTCAGCGCGATCTGCGCCAGCTGCTCGCGCGTCAGGCCGTAGCGCTTGACGTGGCGCATGGCGTACTGCGCGGTCCAGTTGGCCGCGGAGATGGCGCCGAAGGGTGCGAACCACTGCGAATGGCCATCGACGCGGTCGCGGCGCAGCGGCGGGTACTCCTCGGGCCGCGCCAGGGCCGCCGCCTCGTAGACGGTGCGGAAGCAGATGACGTGGCGCGCCAGGCCCGCGCGCACGGCGGTGGCGGCGGCCACCACGGCACCGAGCTGCGAGGTGATCTCGCCGCCACCGGCGTACCAGCGGGCGCTGATGCCCAGGGCGTCGATCAGTTCGTCGGCCCCCACCGGAGAGAAGCCGAGAAAGGCAGGCACGCGGCCGGGATAGGTGGAGACGCCATCGATCTGGCCGATGCCGAGGCCGGCTTCGTCCAGGGCCTCGCGGACGGCATCCAGTGTCAGCAGCAAGGGGTGGCGCTTCTGCTTCACGGCGATCTCGGACTGGCCGATGCCGCTGATATAGGCTTCGTCGACGGTCATCAGCCGAGCTTCTCGAACAGCGGCAGCCAGACGTCGTCCTGCTGCAGGAAGGTCACCTTCACCCGATCGCCGAAGTCGACCGAGTCCGCCGGGCAGCCGACGATGTTGCTGGTGAGGTACACGCCCGGCGCGCCATCGATGGCGATGCGCGCGATGACATAGGGCACCTCGAAGGCCGGGTGGAACTTCTGGTGATTGACCGTGAAGCTGTCCACCACGCCCGTGCCGGCCACGGCCTCCGGAACCACCTTCTCCGAGAGGCAGTGGCGACAGACGGGACGCGGCGGATGCACGAAGCTCTTGCAGTCCTGGCAGCGGTGCAGCAGCAGACGCCCTTCCGCGCCACCGGTCCAGAAGGGCCGGTTGTCGGCATCCAGCCGGGGCAGCGGACGGGTCACTGCCATTTCGTCACCACTTCAGCCAGACGTGGTCCGGGCCCACGACATGGCCGCCGTGGAAGGTCACCGGCTTGGAGGCGTCCAGGCTGAACGCCGGCAGGCGGGCGAGCAGTTCCTCGTAGACCACCTGCAGTTCGACCCGCGCCAGGTGCGAACCCAGGCAGCGGTGCGGGCCGGCGCCGAAGGCGATATGCACGCTGTTCTCGCGCTTGTGGTTGTAGACCTCGGGGTTCGGGTACTCCTTGGCGTCGAGGTCGGCGCCCGGCAGGAACAGCATGATGCGGTCGCCCGCCTTCAGCTGCACGCCCTGGAACTCGATGTCGTTGCTCACGCGGCGCAGCGGTACGGTGAAGGTGTAGCGGCGCAGCATTTCCTCGGTGGCGGCCGGGATCTGCGAGGGATCGGCGCGCAGCTGCTGCTGCAGCTCCGGATGGGTGGCCATGTGGTAGGCGCCCAGGCTGATGCCGTTGACGACGGTGTCGAGGCCGGCGGTGAACAGCACCACGCAGTAGTTCTCCATGTCGTTGATCGTGGTCTCGCGATCGCCGATACGGGTCTGCCACAGCATGCTGATCAGGTCGTCCTTCGGGTTCTCCTTACGATCGAGGATGGTCTCCTTCATGATCGCGGTGAGCTTGAGCATGCGCCGCACGATCATCGCGGGATCGTGGTTCTTGATGTTCTCCATGTGCTCCTTGACCAGGGCACGGTAGGCGGCCTGCTTTTCCAGCGGCAAGCCGAACATCTTGAGGAACACCTGCACCGGCAGCGGTTCGGCCACCTCGGAGACGAAGTCGGCGGAGCCCTTGGGCTTCATGCCCTCGATCAGGGAGATGGCCAGTTCGCGGATGCTGCCCTTGAGCTCGTTGATGGCCTTGGGCGAGAAGGCGCGCTGCAGCGGCGCGCGGTAGATGGTGTGGTCCGGCGGATCGATGTTGATCGGCAGCGGCTGCGGGATGTGCGGCGCGCCCGGCGGCAGCTTGGCCAGCATCTCCTTGATCTTGGACTGCGGCACGATCTCGCTGGAGAACTTCTCGACGTCGCGCGAGGCCTCGAAGTTGGCGGAATGGCTGACGAACATCCAGTGGCCGCCGTTGCGCGGGGTCCAGAAGATCGGCGGCGCGCTCTTGTGCATGTCCAGGATGCGCGCGTGCGGATTGGCCAGGTAGGCCGGGTCCGCGAACATGTCGAAGTCGTAGAAGACCGCGTCCGTGATGTGGTCCGGACGTGCCACCGCGGGGCTGAGGGTTTCGCTCATCTTGGTGCTCCGGGGTTCAGGCGTTGGCCATCAGGCTGCGGGGATCGATCTGCCCCGTGGCGATGCCGGCCATGAAGCCGCCGTCCACCGCGAAGGACACGCCGTTGACGTAGCTGGCTGCCGGGCTGTTCAGGAACAGCAGCGCGGCGGCCTGCTCGTCGGGGGTCGAGCGACGGTTGATCGGCTGCATCGCCGCCTCGAGCACCGAAGCCTTGGTGGCCTGCTCGAAGTGGCTCATCATCGGCGTCTGCGTCGGGCCCGGCATGGTGCAGTTGATGCGGATGCCGTTCTTGATCAGGCGGTTGGACATCAGCATCGTCCAGACGATGATCGCCTCCTTGGAGAAGGCATAGCCCTCGCGCACGGTCTCGGCATTGTCCTCGCACCACTTCACGGCGGCCTCGTAGCTGTCGGCCTGGATCAGCTGCATGATGGTGGGAATGCGGCGGCTCCAGCCCATGCCGCCGTTGGAGGACACGCTGACGATGGCGCCGCCTGCCTGCATCAGCGGCAGCACGCGCTCGGTGACGCGGCGCGTGCCGGCGTAGTTGACCTTCATGACGTCCAGCGCCGGTGCCGTCTGCGGCAGGCCCGCGCAGTTGAACAGCGCATCGACCTTGCCGCCGATCTTGCCCACGGCGGCGTCGATCGCGGCCGGGTCGCGCAGGTCCACCTGGTTGAAGGAGGCGAGCTTCAGGGCCGTGGGCTTGTAGTCCAGGCCATGCACCTCGGCCCCCTGCTCCAGCAGCTGGCGGGCCGTCGCCTCGCCCATGCCGGAGAAACAACCGCTGACCACCACGCGCCTGCCCTTGTATCCCAGAAAGTCCATGTCCCGATTCTCCTGCGGCTTGGTTCTTATCAAGTCCTGATTGCGGATGGCGCGCCGGCGGCGCGCCGCTTGCGGTCTACTTGCTGTCTTCTTCGATGATCATGATGCGCTCGGGGCAGGCCCGGGCACCACGCCGGGCGATCTGCTCCTGCCCCGGCGGCACGTCAACCTCGGTGATCGCGATATAGCCATCGTCGTCGAGCGGGAAAAGGGTTTCCGAGATCGCGGCGCAACGGGCATTGCCCACGCACCTGGCCTTGTCGATGCGGATTTTCATGTCGTCCTCCAGACGCCGCGCGGACAGTAGAAAGAGTCGTGGCCCACGCCGCGCCTTTATCGCACAAAGCCCGTTAACACTCAACAGTGGTGTTCATAAAGAGGATTGTTCCAGGCCGGCAGGGCACTTGACCACGGCGGCATAATCAATCAACAATGGTGTTCATCAATGACCGGCCCGCCCCTGCAGGCGCCGGCACCCGCGGCGAACCGGAGGAAGGACAGATGGACGGCAACGGCGCCCCGCCGCAGAGCTTCGATTTCGTCATCGTCGGCAGCGGTGCCGGCTCGATGTGCGCCGCCCTGGTGCTGCGCAAGGCCGGCAAGCGCGTGCTGGTGCTGGAGAAGACCGCCCTGGTGGGCGGCACCACCGCCATTTCCGGCGGCGTGATGTGGATTCCGGCCAACCGCTACATGAAGCAGGCGGGCATCGAGGACAGCGCGGAGCAGGCCACGGCCTATCTCGACGCGGTGATCGGCGAGCGTCCGGACATGCCGGGGGCCTGCCGCGAGCGCCGCCTGGCCTATGTCGAGCAGGCGCCGCGCATGATCGACTTCCTGGCGGAACAGGGCCTGAAGTTCCGCCGCATTCCGTCCTGGCCCGACTACTACGACGCTCCCGGCGCCTCGGTGCCCGGCCGCGCCGTGGTGTCGGAGCTGTTCGACATCCGCCGGCTCGGCGACTGGCGCAAGAAGCTGCGCCCCGGCTTCCTGCCCCTGCCCGCCAACCTCGACGAGGCCATGCAGCTGCCGCTGGTCAAGCGCAGCGGCGAGGCCAGGAGGACGCTGCTGCGCATCCTCGGACGCGCCGTCGCCGACAAGCTCACCGGCCGCCAGCGCAGCACCGCCGGCCAGGCCCTGCAGGGCCAGCTTCTGCATGCCGCGCTGCAGGCCGGCGTCGAGATCTGGCTGGAGGCCGAGGTGAAGCAGATCCTCCTGCAGGACGGCCGCGCCAGCGGCGTGCGGGTCGTCCGGGCGGGCCGGGAGCAGGCGGTCGCCGCCTCCCTGGGCGTGCTGATCAATGCCGGCGGCTTCGCCCGCAACCAGCGCATGCTGGATCGCTACATCCCCGGCACCTCCGCCGCCTGGTCCAGCGCCATCGAGGCCGATACCGGCGAGATGATCGAGGAAGGCCAGCGCATCGGCGCCGCACTGGCGCAGATGGGCGAGCGCATCGGCATGCAGATCGCGCTGCCGCCGGGCAGCGAGAGGATGATGATCAAGGCGGCGATGCAGAACGACGTCTGCAAGCCGCATGCGATCGTGGTGGACCAGGCCGGCCGCCGCTATGCGCGGGAATCCTCCTCCCACCCCGAGTTCAGCGAGCGCATGATGGAACACGCCCGCAAGGCGCCGGCCATACCGAGCTGGATGGTGTTCGACAGCCAGTACCTGGGCAAGTACATGCTGGCCGGCACGATGCCGGGCAGGAAGAAGCCCAAGGCCTGGGCGGAGGCGAATTTCCTGCGCAGCGGTGCCACGCTGGAAGCGCTGGCCGCGGACTGCGGCATCGACCCCGCCACGCTGCGCGCGACCGTGGAACGCTTCAACGGCTTCGTGCGCCAGGGCCGCGACGAGGACTTCCGCCGCGGCGATTCGGCCTACGACCGCTGGGTGGGCGACCCCCTGCACACCCCCTCGAACACGCTGGGCACGATCGAGCAGGGGCCCTTCCATGCCGTGCAGCTCTACCCCGGCGACGTCGGCACCTTCGGCGGCCTGCTGACCGACGCTCAGGCACGGGTGCTGCGGACGGACGGTTCGGCGATCCCGGGCCTGTACGCCACCGGCAGCTCCACCGCCTCGGTCATGGGCGGAGTGGAGCCCGGGGCCGGCGGCAGCATCGGGCCGGCGATGACCTGGGGCTATGTCGCGGCCCGGCATGCACTGGGCGCGACGACGGACTGAGCAACGAAGGAGAGCGGCGATGAGCGAAGCATTCTTCTACAGCCTCGAGGGCCCTCTGGACACGGTGCCGGTCGGCCTCCAGATCCGCGCCGCCAACCTCGCCGGCTTCGGCGACCTGGTGCGCGGCCTTGGTGCCGATCCTCGCGAGCTGCTGGAGCGGCACGGCATCGACCCACGGGCGATGCGCGACCCGGATGCCTATATCGACAGCAAGGGCCTGGTGCAGCTGATGGAGCATTGCAGCCGCGCCTTCAACGACCCCCTGTTCGGCCTGCGCCTGGGCGAGTTCCAGGATCCGGACACCTTCGGCGCCATCGCCACGCTGTGCCGCTCCGCGTCCAGCTTCCGCGAGGCGCTGGCCTGCTTCATCGACTACATCCCGGTGGTGCACTGCCCTCTGGTGGCGATGGAGCTGGTGGAAGGTCCCGAGCTCGCCGAGCTGCGCTGGCGCGTGCAGAGCGACCCGGGCGCCGCCGACCAGGCCAGCTACAAGGGCACGCTGATGACGATGAAGCTGCTGCGTCAGCTTGCCGGGCGCTCCTTCAAGCCGCGCTACGTGGGGCTGCGCATCGACGCCAGGCAGAAGGACCTTCCGGAGATCGCGAAATTCTTCGGCTGCGAGTTCCGCCCGCGCGCCGAGGTCAGCGTCATCGCCTTCCCCAGCGCCGTGCTCGACCAGCCGGTAGCCAGCGCCAACCGCCTGCTGTTCCGCCTGCTGGGCGGCTACTTCGAGCGGGTCCGCAATGCCTCGCGCCAGGGCATCGTCGAGCGCGTGGAGGACTATGTGCGCGGCTCCCTGTCGTCCGGCAAGTGCTCGATCGAGCACTGCGCCGGCAAGATGGGCATCCCGGTCCGCACGCTGCAGGCCAGCCTCAGCGGCCACGGCCTGCGCTTCTCGGAGATCGTGGAGCGCCAGCGCCGGGAACTGGCCGAGAGTTGCCTGCAGGCCAGCGAGGTGGCGCTGGACGAACTGGCCGCCATGCTGGGCTACTCGGAGCAATCGAGCTTCGGCCGCGCCTTCAAGCGCTGGACCGGCTCCACGCCGCAGGGCTACCGGCGCCGGCTGGAGCTGCGCAAGGCCGCTTAGTGCAGCGAGTCCCTCGGCGGGGTGAAGGCCCGGTGGGCCTCCGCCCTTCCCGCCTCGGCTTTTCCTGTCGATGACCCATGATGTGCCTGCGCATGCAATAGGCCCGAGGCCCCGCCTGCCTGCCGATAAGATCGCGGCATGACGAGCCTGAAGCGGGAAGCCTGCCTGATCGGCGGCGAATGGGTCAGCGGCGAGCGCTGGATCGAGGTCGACGATCCGGCTACCGGCGCGGTGATCGGCCGCGTGCCGCGCCTGAGCGCCGCCGAGACCCGCCGCGCCATCGACGCTGCCGAACAGGCCATGGGTCCCTGGTCGCGCCTGACCGGCAAGGAGCGTTCCCGCATCCTGCGCCGCTACCACGACCTGATCATGGCACGGCAGGAAGAACTCGCCGCCCTGCTGACGCAGGAGCAGGGCAAGCCCCTGGCCGAGGCCCGCGGCGAAATCGCCTATGCCGCGAGTTTCATCGAGTGGTTCGCCGAGGAGGCCAAGCGGATCTACGGCGACGTGATCCCCAGCCACGCGCCGGACAAGCGCATCGTGGTGCTGAAGCAGCCCATCGGCGTGGTGGCGGCGATCACGCCTTGGAACTTCCCGGCGGCGATGATCACGCGCAAGATCGGCCCGGCCCTGGCGGCCGGCTGCGGCGTGGTGGTCAAGCCGGCGTCGCAGACCCCGTTCACCGCGCTCGCGCTCGGTGCGCTGGCCGGCGAGGCCGGCCTGCCCGCGGGCCTGCTCAACGTGGTCACCGGCAGTGCCGCCGAGATCGGCGATACCCTGACCGCCAGCGACAAGGTGCGCAAGCTGTCCTTCACCGGCTCCACCGAGATCGGCGCGAAGCTCTACGAGCAGAGCGCGCCGACGATCAAGAAGCTGAGCCTGGAACTGGGCGGC
>Ga0255097_1000355_pt1 | contig 19830 bp, 23 predicted proteins | sample Colum_Atlam_RepB_2_FD_188436 | JGI IMG/M metagenome (GOLD analysis project Ga0255097, IMG submission 188436) | Freshwater microbial communities from Columbia River, Oregon, United States - Colum_Atlam_RepB_8d | ecosystem: Environmental > Aquatic > Freshwater > River | place: USA: Oregon...
CGTATCTATCATCTGGAGATCAATCTGGCCGCAACTGGTCCGCTTTATCAGGCGCAGGGGGGGATGCTGACGGGCAGTGGGCTGGAAGACCGGATCATCGGCTCGGATCTTGCCGACACCTTGCAGGGGGGCGCGGGGGATGACTTTTTGCACGACGGCGGCGGTGATGATCTATTGCTCGGCGGGGCAGGAGCCGATGTTTTTGTCTTTGACCGCGACGGCAGCGCCGACCGCATTGGCGACTTTCAGGATGGGATCGACCGGCTGGATGTGTCGGATTGGGGCCGCATCTATACGGCCTCGGCGCTGAACATCACGATCACTGCCTCCGGTGCTGTGGTCAGTTACGGCGCGGAAAGCCTGACGATCACCAAATCCGGCGCGGCGGCCTTGCACCTGACGGATGCCGACTTTCTGTTCTGAGCTGGCGTTAACCGGCCTTTCGGCTTGCGTAGCCCCGGCGCGATGCGCCAAACACGGAAGACGGTTCAGATTGGGATTGGCGCGATGCGGCATGTGCTGGTGACGGGTGGGGCAGGCTATATCGGGGCGCATGCCTGCAAGGCGCTGGCGCGGGCAGGCTTTGTGCCGGTGGCCTTTGATAACCTGTCGACCGGCTGGGAAGACGCGGTGAAATTCGGCCCCTTCGTCAAGGGCGATCTGATGAACCGCGCCGAGATTGACGCCGCCTTTGCCCGCTATCGTCCGGTGGCCGTCATGCATTTTGCCGCCCTGTCGCTGGTCGGTGAAAGCATGTCCGATCCCGGCCGCTATTGGCGGGTCAATCTTGGATCGGCCTTGAACCTGATCGAAGCGGCCATCGCGGCGGGCTGTCTGAATGTCGTGTTTTCCAGCACCTGCGCGACCTATGGCGATCAGGATGGTGTGATGCTGGACGAAACAACCGCGCAGCACCCGATCAACGCTTATGGTGCCTCAAAACGGGCCATCGAAGATTTGCTGAACAATTTCAGCGCCAGCCACGGGCTGAAAAGGGTGATCTTCCGTTATTTCAATGTGGCGGGGGCCGATCCCGACGGCGAGGTCGGCGAACAGCACCGCCCGGAAACCCACCTGATCCCCCTGATGCTGGACGCCATCGAAGGCCGCCGACCGGCTCTGACGCTGTTTGGCACCGATTACCCGACGCCGGATGGCACCTGCGTGCGCGATTATGTGCATGTCAGCGATCTGGTCGATGCGCATGTGTTGGGGTTGAACTGGCTTTTGGAGGGCAAGGGGAATTCTGAATTCAACCTTGGCTCGGGCCGTGGCTTTTCGGTGCGCGAGGTGATTGCCGCCTCTTCTGCTGTGACCAACCGCCCTGTGCCGGTGGTCGAAGGTCCGCGCCGGGCAGGGGATGCGGCGGCGCTGGTGTCTGGCTCGACCCGTGCGCTCGAGGTTTTGGGCTGGAAGCCACGCTATGCCGATCTGGCCGAGATGATCCGCCATGCCCATGCTTGGGGCCAAAAGCCGGGCTTTGCCAAGTAACCCGTCCAGATAACCCGTCCAGATAACCCGGCCGGATAACCCGGGCCGCGCGGGATGCCGCGCTTGACAGCTCCACGATTTCCCCTGATAAGCCCGCATCCCGGACAGGTGCGAATCTGTCCGGGCAATTTTCATTACGCCCAGAAACGGGCGCGCTGTCCGAGGCGGGGAAACCCGAGAACACCCAAAGATCGCAAGATCGGCGGGGGCCAAAGGGCGCGGTTGACAAAGAAGGAAAGACCCATGTTTGCGGTCATCAAAACCGGTGGCAAGCAGTATACCGTTCGGGCGGGCGACGTCCTGCGCGTGGAACTGATTGACGCTGTGGCTGGCGAAAAAGTCCAGTTCAACGAAATTCTCATGGTTGGCGGTGACAAGGTCACCGTTGGCGCTCCGGTTGTGGCCGGTGCGGCGGTTCAGGCCGACGTCATCGACAACATCAAGGGCGAAAAGACCATTCACTTTGTGAAGCGTCGTCGTAAGCACTCGTCGCAGCGCACCAAGGGTCACCGTCAGAAGTGGACGCTCGTCCGCGTGTCGGAAATCCTGGCCGCTGGCGCTGACAAGTCGGGCGTCAAGGCTGCTGTCGGCACCGCCGATGCGCGCCGCGCCGCACACGAAACCAAGTAAGAGGAGTACTCCCCATGGCACATAAAAAGGCAGGCGGTTCCTCTCGCAACGGCCGCGACTCCGCGGGCCGTCGTTTGGGCGTGAAACTGTTCGGTGGCCAAGCCGCCATTCCGGGCAACATCATTGTGCGTCAGCGCGGGACCGAATGGTTCCCGGGTGCGGGCGTCGGCATGGGCCGCGACCACACCATCTTTGCCGTCGTCGAAGGCAAGGTGACTTTCAAGAAAGGCTTCAAGGGCCGCACCTTTATTTCGGTGCTCCCGACTGCCGAGGCCGCAGAATAAGCCGGAAACCTTAGGTTGAACATCTACGGGGGATCGGCTGAAAGGCCGGTCCCCCGTCTCGTTTTCAAAAGACGCTGTCGGGATCGGTCAGGAAGGGCAGGGCAACCTGCCGCAACTGTCACGAGGAATGAACCGATGTCCGTGACTGGAAATGATCTTTTGGCGCTGGGCCTGCCGAATGGCCCGATCTTTGACGCCGCCTTGGCCGAGGCCAATCGCCTGCATTTGACTGGCCCGGCGCTTGAAACCTTTGTGCGCGCCATGTTGCCGGATCCTGTCCGGCGGGCTGGCAATGCTCCGCTGGCATCGGGGCAGGAGGGCTGACATGTCGCATATCACTCCCCATATCCATCCTGTTGCGCCCTCGCGCGGCACGATCTTGCCGGGCCATTCCGGTTCTGCGCTTCAAAGGAGAGAAGCTGTGACCTTTGACCAGTCTGTTGGTTCTGTTGATGCCATCCCTGCCGGGCGGTTTGTGCTGCGTCCTTTGCGGGCGTCTGACGCGGGTTTGGTGGCGCTTTTTGCCGGGGATCAGCGTGTGGCCGAAGCCACCCGGTCAATCCCGCATCCGCTGCCGCCGGGCGCGGTCGAAGCATTTATCGCCCGCGCCATGTCGGGTGAAACACGCGGCACCATCTGGGCGATGGACGGCGCGGCGATGGGGCTTTCCGAGGTTTTGGGCGTTATCAGCCTGAAACCGATGGAGCCGGGCAAGGCCGGGATGGGGCAATCTGAGGTCCGCTTTTGGGTGGCGCCGCAGATGTGGAACACCGGGATCGCATCAGAGGCGGTGCGGGCGCTGGTAGCGGCCAACCCCTTGGGGGATCGCACGCTTTTTGCCGAAGTGTTTCAGGACAATCTTGGCTCGGCCAAGCTTTTGACCAATTGCGGCTTTGAATATCTGGGCGATGCGGAAACCTTTTCGGTGGCGCGCGGCGCGCGGGTGCCGACCTGGACCTACATCCGCAAGATGGGCTGAGACAAATCTTTGCGCCCCCTTTGTTGGGGCGCAGAGACAAAGATGAGTATTTGGAAAGGCGCAAGACCTTTTCAGCAAAGGCTTGAGCCTTGAGGCTTTGTCCTCTATCGCCTTTAGGCCAAGCCAAACGAAAGATGACGCGATGAAGTTTCTTGACCTTGCCAAAGTCTATATCCGCTCGGGTGGCGGCGGGGCGGGATGCGTGTCGTTCCGGCGCGAGAAGTTCATCGAGTTTGGCGGCCCGGATGGCGGCGATGGCGGGCATGGCGGATCGGTCTGGGTGGAGGCCGTGGATGGGCTGAACACGCTGATTGATTATCGCTATCAGCAGCATTTCTTTGCCAAGTCGGGCCAGCCCGGCATGGGCAACCAGAAAACCGGCAAGACCGGCGATGACATCTTGATGAAAGTGCCTTTGGGCACCGAGATTCTGGATGAGGACGAAGAAACCGTGATTGCCGATCTGACCGAGCCGGGCCAGCGGGTCTGTCTGGCCCGGGGCGGCAATGGCGGCTGGGGCAACCTGCAGTTCAAATCGTCGACCAACCGCGCGCCGAACCGGGCCAATCCGGGTCAGGAAGGCGTGGAGCGCACGATCTGGCTGCGGCTGAAACTGATTGCGGATGCCGGGCTTTTGGGCCTGCCCAATGCGGGCAAATCGACCTTCCTTGCCGCGGTGTCGAACGCGCGGCCGAAGATTGCCGATTACCCGTTCACCACCTTGGTGCCGAACCTTGGGGTTGTGGGTGTTGACGGCAAAGAATTCGTTATGGCCGACATCCCCGGCCTGATCGAGGGGGCATCGGAAGGGCGCGGTTTGGGCATCCAGTTCCTCGCCCACGTCGAGCGTTGCAAGGTGCTGTTGCATCTTGTCGACGGCACTTCGGCGACGATTACCAAAGATTACCGCACCATCGTGCATGAGCTTGAAGCCTACTCTGATGTTTTGGGCGACAAGCCCCGGATCTTGGCCTTGAACAAGGTCGACGCGATGGATGCCAAGCAGATCTCTGACCGTCGTCGCGCCTTGGAAAAGGCCAGCGGCGGGCCGGTCCATGTCTTGTCCGGCGTCTCCGGGCTTGGCGTGCAAGAGGTTCTGCGTGCGCTGTATGCCACCATTGAAGGCGAGGCTCCGGAGGAGGAGCGCGGCGCATGGCAGCCGTAATGACCTTGGTCGCGCCGGAGGTGACGGCGGCGAAGCGGCTGGTCATCAAGATCGGCTCTGCCCTTTTGGTGGACCGCAAGACCGGGTTGAAACAGGGCTGGCTTTCGGCTTTGGCGATGGATGTCGCCGAGGCCAAGGTGCGCGGTGCCGATGTGGTGCTGGTGTCCTCTGGTTCGATTGCCTTGGGGCGCAAGGTCTTGGGCCTGCCTGAGGGTGCGCTGACGCTGGAGCAGTCACAGGCTGCGGCAGCGGTCGGGCAAATTCGCCTTGCTCGCGCTTATGAAGAAGTGCTGGCGCCGCATGGCATCACCACGGCGCAGGTTCTGGTGACGCTGGAAGACACCGAGGATCGCCGCCGCTATCTGAATTCCCGCGCGACGATGGAAACCTTGCTGGGTCTGGGTGTCGTGCCGATCGTCAATGAAAATGACACCGTGGCGACGGATGAGATTCGCTTTGGCGACAACGACCGGCTGGCGGCGCAAATCGCGGTCACGGTTGGGGCGGATCAGTTGATTTTGCTGTCGGACGTGGATGGGTTCTATTCGGCCAACCCGAAAGAAGATCCGACCGCCGAACGCTTTGACATTGTGACCAAGATCACGCCCGAGATCGAGGCGATGGCGGGGGATCCGATTTCGGGCCTGTCCAAAGGTGGTATGAAGACCAAGGTCATGGCCGCCAAGACCGCGGTGGCGGGAGGCTGTGCCATGGCCATCATGGAAGGGTCGGTGCTGCGGCCGTTGTCTGCGCTGGCCAAGGGGGCAAACCGCACATGGTTCGTGGCGCAGGGCGATCCGCAGGTTGCGCGCAAACGCTGGATCAATGCGATGAAACCGCGTGGCGAGTTGCGGCTGGATGCCGGCGCTGTGACGGCGCTGCGGGCGGGCAAAAGCCTGCTACCGGCGGGTGTGACCGCGGTCAGTGGCAGCTTTGGCCGCGGTGATCCGGTGGCAATCCTGTCGCCCGAGGGGGTGATCTTGGGCAAAGGGCTGGTGGGTTATGCCGTGGCCGAGGCGCAGGCGATTGCAGGCCATCGGTCAGGCGACATTGCGGCGATCCTTGGCTATCCGGGGCGCGCCGCGCTGGTGCATCGCGACGATATGGTGATCTGAGGGCCGATTTCTTCGTAGAAATCGGTCTGGAAAACTCGAATTTTCCGGTTCGGAGTTTTGCAAAACTCCGTTACCCCGGCGGAGGAAGACGATGAGCGAACATTCCGCGATGATGGCTGACATCGGCTCACGCGCCCGTGCGGCGGCGGCGGAACTGGCCTTTGCCTCGTCTGAGCGCAAGGCGGCGGCCCTGCAGGCGGCGGCGGCGGCCGTTTGGGCGCGGCGCGAGGAAATTCTCGACGCCAATGTGCTGGACATGGCTTACGGGACCGAAAAAGGTCTGTCGCCCGCCATGCTGGACCGGCTGATGCTGAACGAGACCCGGCTGCGCGGCATTGCCGACGCGTTGCGGCAGGTGGCCGAACAGAAAGACCCTGTAGGGCGGATTTTGGCGGAATGGGATCGGCCGAATGGCCTGCATATTCAGCGGGTTGCGACGCCTTTGGGCGTGGTGGGTGTGATTTATGAATCCCGTCCCAATGTGACGGCCGATGCGGGGGCTTTGTGCCTGAAGGCGGGCAATGCGGTGATCTTGCGGGGCGGCAGCGAAAGTTTCCACTCTTCCGAAGCCTTGCACGATTGCATGGTGCAGGGCCTGCGCGAAGCGGGGTTGCCCGAAGCGGCGATCCAATTGATCCCCACCCGCGACCGGGCGATGGTTTCAGAGATGCTGCGGGCGACGGCCTATATTGATGTGATCGTGCCACGCGGGGGTAAGGGGCTGGTGGGGCTGGTGCAAACCGAAGCCCGCGTTCCGGTGTTCGCCCATCTGGAAGGGATTTGCCACGTTTACGCCGACCGCGACGCGGATCTGGAAAAGGCCCGTCGCGTGGTCTTGAACGCCAAGACCCGGCGCACCGGGATTTGCGGTGCAGCGGAATGTCTGCTGATCGACTGGCAGTTTTACACCAAACATGGCGCGGTCTTGATCGAGGATTTGTTGAAAGCCGGGGTCGAAGTGCGCACCGAGGGCGAGTTACTGAAGGTGCCGGGCACCGTACGCGCCGCACCGGATGATTTCGGCCGTGAGTTTCTGGACAAGATCATTGCTGTCAAACTCGTTGATGGGGTGGATGCGGCGATTGCCCATATCCGCACCTATGGCTCCAGCCACACCGAGGCGATCTTGACGGAAAACGACGCCACGGCGCAGCGGTTCTTTGAACGGCTGGACAGTGCGATCTTGATGCGCAACGCCTCGACCCAGTTCGCCGATGGGGGTGAGTTCGGCATGGGTGGTGAGATTGGGATCGCCACCGGAAAGCTGCATGCGCGCGGCCCCGTTGGGGCCGATCAACTGTGCAGTTTCAAGTATCTGGTGACCGGCGACGGCACGATCAGAACGTAAGGCGGATCTCCGTCTCGTTGATTTCTACCGTGAGCCGACGGTGCTGGCGCGCAACCTCTTCGGGGACCAGCAGGAACTGAACATGACCTGCGCCAATACCGATGTCGGCCTGTGGGTTCGACAGCGCTTCCCACAGATCGGGGTCGATGCGAAAACGCGGGGCCGTGCCGATCAGCGTCCAGCGGCTTTCGCCCCGGTCGACCGTGATTCGTCCGCCCTGACCCAAGGCGGATTCGAGGCAAAGCATACACAGAAAAGCCAGTTTGGTTTCGCGCCGCGACAGGTCGGCGGGCGTGGTCCAATCCACCGTGGTGCGACTGCCCCGCGCGAGGTCGGCAAGAATTCCGCGGATTTCTGACAGGCTGATCCGCTGATCTTTGGCGGTTTGGCCAAAGGCTACACGAAAGAAGCGAATGCGGGCGTTGGCATTGGCCACGCTTTCCGCGATCAGCGTCATTTCCGGCCCTTTGGCGACGTTGTCCATCAGCAGAAGTTCAACCCCATTGCTGATCGCGCCGATCGGGCTGATAAGATCGTGGCAAATGCGGGAGCCGAGCAGGGCGGTGAGATCTGGCTTGTCCGGCATTGGGTGATCCTTCGTAAAACTGGGGGCCAAACATGGCAGCACTTTTGGAACCGGGCATGATGGTGCGCCATCCTGGGCAGCCCGATTGGGGGCTGGGGCAGGTGCAATCCAACATCAACAACAGGGCAACTGTGAACTTTGAACACGCAGGCAAGCGGGTGATTGATCTTGGTCAGGTTGATCTCATTCCCGTTTTCGGCATTTGACACAGTATTCGGTTAACAGGGGCTTAATGCAATTCTGGATTGAACGTCTCTGTGGCAGATCGCCCCGCCGGTCTGCAGGACGGCCGGTTGCAATAGGCGGCAGGCGGACTTAGAACTTGCGCTGCCCAAAAGTGCAGGAATTGGCCCACGGATGATGGACGACGACACCGCCTATGTCTTGCGCCTTGCCCGCGACGAGCGCGACCTCAAGGCCGCGCAACGGCTGCGCTACCGGGTCTTTGTGCAAGAACTTGGCGCCGAGGGACCGCTGGTTGATCATGAGCGCCAGTTGGAAATTGATACATTCGACCCCCATTTCGACCATCTGCTGTTGATCGACCCGCGGCGCGACGCCGCGCATCTGGATGATGTGGTGGGGGCCTATCGGCTTTTGCCGTCGGATCGGCTGGATGGGCCGGGCCGGTTTTATTCCGAAGGCGAATATGACCTTTCGGCGTTGAAGGCGACAGGGCGCAAGACGGTGGAACTGGGCCGTTCATGCGTGCATCCCAGCTATCGGGGCGGCAGCGCCATGTTGCAGCTTTGGAATGCGCTTGCCGCCTATGTGCTGGAGCGCGACATTGAAATCCTTTTTGGGGCGGCTTCTTTTCACGGCACGGATATCGCGGCGCTGGCTCAACCCTTGTCCTATCTTGCCCACCATCATCTTGCGCCGCCCGAGTTGCGGGTGCGGGCCTTGCCGCCGCATGCCGTGGCGATGGACATGATCCCTGTTGAGGATTTGGATCGCAGGGCTGCGATGGTTGGGACGCCCGCGTTGATCAAGGCCTATCTGCGGCTTGGGGGATACGTCGGCGAGGGGGCTTTCGTCGATCACGCCTTTAACACGACCGATGTCTGCCTGATTTTGGATACCGCACGCATGAGCGACAAACATCGTGAGTTTTGGATCCGCAAGAAGGGTGCGCGCGGATGAGGGCAGAGCATCAGAGCGATTGGCGCACGGCGGAGGTTTCGGTCGAGGCGCCGGGCGTGCTGGGCTGGCATTTCGTGATCCTGCGGGGCGTTGTCTTGGGGCTGGTGACCTATGGGGGGTTGGCGCTGCTTTTGCTGTTGCGCCTGATCGAACGCCCGCTTTGCGGTCAGGCCCGCCCGGTCACCCCCTTTATCACCCAAGGCGTGTGCAAGGCCGCCTTTGCCATTCTGGGTCTGCCGTTGACCGTGACCGGAACACCCATGCAGCAAAAGGGGGCCGTGGTGGCCAACCATGCGTCATGGCTGGATATTTTCACGCTGAACGCGGTGCAGCGCATCTATTTCGTCTCAAAGGCCGAAGTGGCGGGCTGGCCCGCCATCGGCTGGCTGGCGCGGGCGACCGGAACTGTGTTCATCACCCGCAAGGGAACCGAGGCCAAGCGCCAGCAAGAGATCTTTGAAGACCGCCTGCGCGCCGGGCACAAGCTGTGCTTCTTTCCCGAAGGCACATCGACCGATGCGGTCCGCGTGCTGCCGTTCAAGTCCAGCCTGTTTCAGGCCTTTTATACCCATGGGTTGGACCGGGTGATGTTCATTCAGCCGGTGACGGTGGTCTATCACGCCCCGCCCGGACAGGATGCGCGATATTACGGCTGGTGGGGCGACATGGCGTTCGGTCCGCACCTTTTGATGACCTTGGCCGCACGGCGGCAGGGGCGCGTCGAGGTGATCTTTCATCCCGAAGTGCCGGTCGATGCCTTTCCAAACCGCAAGGATCTGGCCGCCCATTGTGAACGGGTGATCCGGGCCAGCCATCCTTTGGCGGTTGAATAGCCAAGGCCGTGGGGCCGCCCAGAGGGCGGCCGAAGCGTCAGCCCAAGGGGGCGATCAGCGCTTTCAGTGCGGCGGCAGGGTCTTCGGCGCCCCAGATCTCGGCACCAACGCCAAAGAAATCGGTGACAGGGCCAAATTTTTCGATCAGCTCGATCGTCAGCGCGCCTTCTGCGATGCAGGGCACTTCGATCATTGCGCTCCACCATTCAAAAAGCTCGAAATCGACATGCTCGCCCTTGCCAAGGGCTGTTTCACCCAAGGGGCCAAAGGCGGCATAATCAGCGCCCGCTTCGGCTGCGCCCATGCCTTCGTGCCGGGTGGTGCCGCAATAGGCACCCACGATGGCATCTGCTCCAAGATCCTTGCGAACCTTGCGAACCGAACGGGCGCCGTCGGTCAGATGCACCCCATCAAGACCCAGACGTTCGACCATCAACACATGATTTTCGATGACAATCGCCACATCACGCTCATGCGCGATCACGCGGGCCGCATCGCCGGCGCGCAAGATTTCATCTTCGTCCCGGCTGGCCAGTGACAGGCGCAGGCAGGCCACCTCTACCGAATCCAGAACCCGCGCCAATTGGTCCGGGAAGACGTCAAGATCCAGCGCGGGCGGGGTGATGAGCGTGATCTGCGGGCGGTCTTCGGCGGACATGTGGCTTCCTTTCGGGATCTTCGCCCCCGCTTAACAGCCTTTGGCGGGATTGGCCATATTTGGCGGGCTTTCCAGAACGGCGCTGATGGCGTATCGGGGCGGCAAGTTCGCCCAGAGGTGCCGCATGATCCCGCCCGTCTTTATTCTTGTCCGCCCGCAGATGGGCGAAAATATCGGCGCTGCTGCGCGGGCGATGCTGAACTTCGGTCTGGATCGGATGCGGATCGTCGCCCCGCGTGATGGCTGGCCGAACCCGAAGGCCAATGCCATGGCCTCTGGTGCGGGACGCGTTTTGGATAATGCGGGGCTTTTCCCCGATGTGGCGCGCTCGATTGCCGATTGTGATTTTGTTTTTGCGACCACCGCGCGCAGCCGGGAGTTGGTCAAGCCGGTGGTGACACCCGAGCGCGCGATGGAAATGGCACGGGCCATGGGTGCCGAAGGCAAGCGTGTGGGCGTCTTGTTCGGGCCAGAGCGGGCAGGTCTGGAGAACGAAGATGTCGTTCAGGCCAACGCGATCGTGACGGTGCCGGTCAACCCCGAGTTTGCGAGTTTGAACCTTGGCCAATCCGCGCTGTTGATGGCCTATGAATGGGGGCGCCAAAAGGCCGAGGTGCCGCCCGAGGTCATGGTGATGGGCCGCACCGAATTCGCCAGCCGCGAAGACATCGAGAAACTGGGCGACCATTTCGAAGAGCGGCTGGAGGCGGCCGGCTTCTTCTTTCCGCCGACCAAAGCGGCGGGCATGCGGCTGAACCTGCGCAACATGTGGGGGCGGTTGGGGCTGACGCGGGCCGAGGTGCAGACCTTTCATGGCATGCTGAAGCAGATTGCCTACAAGTTGCGAAGCCAAGGGGAATAAACCGGCCGCCGCGGTGGGGGACATCGGCGGATTTGGGCCATGGTGAAAGCAAATTCGATTCAATCTGTTGGGGTTCTGGGCTAGGGTTATGCCTGTAAGACCAATGTGATGAGGCATGTGATGCAAACCCTTTCCCGGCGGACCGTTGTTTTTGGCTTGGCAGGGGCAGGGCTTGCGGCCTGTGTCGGGGGCGGGCGTGGTCCGGTCGGGACCGCCAGTGCGGAAGCTGCCCCGCGTGCGGTGCCGAACGCAGGATTTGATGCGTGGGTCGCGGGGTATCGCGGGCGTGCCGCGGCGCGTGGTATTCCGGGATCGGTGATCGACGAGGCGATGGGCTTTGCGGGCTATTTGCCCGATGTCATCGAAAAAGACCGCAACCAGACCGAATTCACCCGCAGTCTTGAGGATTATCTGGCGATTGCCGCCAAGCCCGAGCGGGTCAGTCTTGGCCAGCAGAAGTTGCAGCAATATGGCGGCGTGCTGGGCCAGATCGAGGCGCGCTATGGCGTCGAGGGGCATGTGGTTGCCGCCGTTTGGGGGTTGGAGTCGTTTTTCGGCACGCGGCGCGGGGTGGTGCCGGTCGTCTCAGCCCTTGCGACGCTGGCCTATGACGGGCGGCGGGGCGATTTTTTCGAAAGCCAGCTGACGGCGGCGTTGCGGATCCTTGCCAATGGCGATGTGTCTGCGCGGGGGATGACCGGATCTTGGGCGGGCGCGATGGGCCATACCCAGTTCATCCCGACCTCTTATCTGGCCTTTGCGGTGGATTTCACCGGCGATGGGCGGCGCGACATCTGGGGCGAGGATCCGACCGATGCCTTGGCGTCCACGGCCGCCTATCTGGCAAAAAATGGCTGGCAGCACGGCCTGCCGTGGGGCGGTGAGGTACGCTTGCCCGCCGGGTTTGATCCCGGCCTCTTGGGGCGCGGCAAGGGCCGGTCGGCGGCAGAATGGCAGGCCATGGGTGTCACATCGGCCAGCGGGGGCGGGGTGCCTGCGGCGGGCTCGATCATTGCGCCGAAAGGCGTTGGCGGGCCGGCCTTTCTGCTGACGCAAAATTTCAACGTGATTCTGCGCTATAACAACGCCGAAAGCTATGCGATCGGGGTGGGCCATTTGTCGGACCGCTTGTTGGGCCGCCCGGCGGTGCAGGCCGATTGGGGCGCCGATTCTGCCGGTCTGACCATGGCTGACCGGCAAGAGTTGCAGCGGGCGCTGACGGCCGCGGGCTTTGATACGGGCGGGTCGGATGGGGTGATGGGCGCCAAGACCCGTGCCGCGATTGCCGATTATCAGCGGGCGATGGGCCTTCCCGTGACCGGGGAGCCGTCGTTGGACCTGTTGCAGCGACTGCGCTAGGGCGCTTTCACTTTTCGCGGCACCGGGTATGATCGCCTCATGATTGTATTTTTTGCTTTGCTTTCGCTTGTGGGCCTTGCCGTTGCTTTTGTCATACCCGGCTGGTCAGACCTTGTGCTTTTGGCTGGTCCCTGTCTGCTGGCCAGCCTGTGGCTGCTTTGGCGGCGGGTGCCACCGAGACGGCCGCCGGACCGGCAGGCGCGGCAGCATGTCATCCTGGATGGGTCGAACATCATGCATTGGGCCGAGGGAGCTGTGTCGCTGGATCCGGTGGTGCAGGCGGTGCGGCAGTTAGAGGCGCGGGGGCTGACGGTCGGCGTGATCTTTGACGCCAATGCGGGCTACAAGACCCATGACCGTTATCAGGACGATGCCGCGATGGCACGACGGCTCGGCCTGCCGGAAGAGCGGGTTCTGGTGGTGCCGAAGGGCACAGTCGCCGATCGGTTCATCTTGCAAGCCGCACGGAGACTGGGGGCCAAGGTCATCACCAATGACCGCTACCGGGATTGGTTGCCTGAGTTTCCCGAGGCGGCAAACCCGGGGTTTCTGATCCGCGGCGGTGTTCGGCAGGGGGTACTTTGGCTGGATGGGCCGTGAAACCTTGGGTGCGGGTTCCCCGTGAGGCCCCCCTTGAAGGCACCCTGTGGCGGGCCTAGTCTCTGGCGCGGAAGCGAAGGGGATGGCCATGGCCGAAAAGCGCAAGCTGTTTGAAGATGTTGGGGCCGGGACGCCCGTTGCGGCGACGCCGGGCCTGATTGCCGGAAATAAAGGCGCGCGGCGCGGGATCCGGGTCTGGCTGACGATCATCTTTATGTTGGTCGCGGCGATGATCGTCGTCGGCGGTCTGACGCGGCTGACGGATTCCGGTTTGTCGATTACCGAATGGAAACCCGTCACCGGGGCCATTCCCCCCTTGACCGAGGCCGATTGGGCGGCGGAGTTCGAGAAATACAAAACCAGCCCCGAGTTTCAGTTGCAAAACAGCCAGATGGAGATCGCAGCCTTCAAATCCATCTTCTGGTGGGAATGGGGCCACAGGCAGCTTGGCCGGGTGATTGGGTTTGTTTGGGCGATTGGCTTCTTCGGCTTTCTTGTGGCGCGCGCCATTCCGACGGGCTGGACGACGCGGCTTTTGGGACTTGGGGCCTTAGGCGGGCTGCAAGGGGCCATCGGCTGGTGGATGGTGTCCAGCGGGCTGACTGGGGCGATGGTCGACGTGGCCTCTTATCGCCTTGCCACCCATCTGGGGCTGGCCTTTGCCATTCTGGGGCTTTGCGCGTGGTATGTGTTTTTGCTGGGCCGGTCAGAAACTGACCTCATGCAGGCCCGCCGCAGCGGCGAGCGCAAGTTGGTCAGCCTGTCGACGGGGCTGATGCATGCAGCCTTTTTGCAGATTTTGGTCGGTGCTTTGGTCGCCGGAATTGACGCCGGGCGCGGCTTTCCGACTTGGCCCGACATGAACGGCCAGTTTTTCCCGGCCGATGCGTTCTATGTGCCGGGGCGCCCGCTTTGGGCGGCGTTCTTTGAAAACCCCGGACTTGTGCAGTTCATGCACCGGATGCTGGGCTATGTGGTCTTCGCCTTTGGCGTGGTGGTTTGGCTGCGCGGGCGGCAATCGGCCCATGCGGCAACCCGTGGTGCGTTTCATGGCGTGATGGCGATGCTGGTGGCCCAATTGGCTTTGGGTGTCGCCACGGCGCTGACGGCGGCGCATCTGCATGTGGCCATCACCCACCAGATCGGTGCGGTGATCCTGTGGGTGCTGATTATCCGTGCCCGGCATCTGTCGATGTACCCGGTTGCAGGGTCTATTCGTGAGGGGACAGCATGACCAACAACACCGCATTCGCCGATCTGATGGCCTTTCAGCGCCAGACGGAGGCGTTGGGCAAGATTGCCGAGCGACTGGGATGGGATCAGGAAACCATGATGCCGCGCGGGGCAGCCGATCAGCGCGGCGAGGAGATGGCGGCGATCGAAGGCGTGCTGCACGCCCGCCGCACCGATCCGCGGATTGCCGACTGGCTGGCGGCGGCAGAGGTTTCTGACGCCGCGGGGGCCGCGCAATTGCGTCTGATCCGGCACTCTTACAACCGTAGCATCAAGGTGCCGGCCGATCTGGCCGAGGCCTTGGCCCGTCTGACCTCGGTCGCGCAAGGGATCTGGGCAGAGGCGCGCGCAGCGGGGAAGGTGGCGGATTTCTTGCCGACCTTGGCCGAAGTCTTGACCCTAAAACGGCAAGAAGCGGCGGCGCTGGCAGATGGCGGCGATCTTTATGACGCGCTGATTGACGATTATGAACCCGGTGCCACAGCGGAAACCTTGGGCGCGATGTTTGGTCGGATGCGGCCGCGTCTTGTGGCATTGCGCGAAAAGGTCTTGGGCAGGCCGATGCCAAAGGCGCTGGAGGGGCACTTTTCGGCTGACAGTCAGATGCGTATGGCGCGCGATCTGGGAACTGCCTTTGGCTATGACTGGTCGCGCGGGCGGATGGACATGGCGGTGCATCCCTTCTCTTCGGGCGGGGGCAATGACAGCCGGATCACCACCCGCGTCGTGGAAACCGATCCGTTCAACTGCTTTTATTCCACCATCCACGAGGTCGGCCATTCCAGCTATGAACTGGCCATCGACCCCGATTATGGCATGACGCCCATCGGGCATGGTTGTTCCATGGGGGTGCATGAAAGCCAAAGCCGGATCTATGAAAACCAGATCGGGCGGGGCCGTGCCTTTACCGGCTGGATGTTTGACCAGATGCGGGAACGCTTTGGCGAATTTGGCATCCGCGATGCTGACGCCTTTTATGCGGCGGTCAATCGTGTGCAGCCGGGGTTCATCCGCACCGAGGCCGATGAGGTGCATTACAACCTGCACATCATGATGCGCTTTGATCTGGAACGCGCGCTGATCCGGGGTGATCTGGTCGTCAGCGACCTTGAGGCGGCATGGAATGACCGCTTCATGGCCGATTTCGGCGTGGCGGTGGATAAACCCGCCCACGGGATGTTGCAGGATGTGCATTGGTCCTGCGGGTTGTTCGGCTATTTCCCGACCTATACGCTGGGCAATGTCTATGCAGGGTGCCTGCATCAGGCCCTGCGGGCGGCGGTGCCGGATCTCGACGCGCAATTGGCCACAGGCGACACCTCGGCCGCGACGGGTTGGCTCAGGGAAAACCTGCAACGCCATGGCGGTTTGCGTGAACCGCGTGCCACCATTGCCCATGCCTGCGGCTTTGATCCGCATGAAGGCCCGCTTCTGGACTATCTGGAAGCGAAATTCGCCGGGCTTTACGGGTTGTGAGCCGCGATCTGTCCCCAGCGCGAGGCCCCGTCTATGGGTTGGCGCTTGGGCAGACGCTGACCTATGCGGGCGTCTACTATGCCTTTCCGGCGATCCTGCCGGATCTATTGGCTGAAACCGGCTGGACGGCAGGGCAACTGGCCGCCGGGCCGACCTTGGGCTTTCTGGTGATGGCGGCGCTGACCCCTTTCACCGGGCGTTGGGTGGACCGGGGCTGGGGCGGCGAGATGCTGAGCTATATGCCGATCCTTGCGGCGCTGGGCGTTGCAGCTTTGGGCTTTGCGCCCACGGTCGGGTGGTGGCTGGCGATCTGGGCGGTTCTGGGGCTGGCGCAGGCCGCCTGTCTTTACGAGACCTGTTTTGCCTTTCTGACCCGCCGTCTGGGCGAGGAGGCGCGGCTGGCGATTACCCGGGTCACGCTGGTGGCGGGGTTCTCTGGCTCTTTGACCTTTCCACTGGGGGATCTGCTCGCCCGACAGTTCGGCGGGCAGGGGGCCTTGATCGGCTTTAGCCTGCTGATCCTGTTCGGGGCGGTGCCGGTGAATATCTGGGCCGTGCGGGCCTTGCGCCGGATGGAGCGGGCCGAGGCGCCGCGCCGCCACCCGCCGGAACCCGGCGCTTTGCGGGTCGCGCTGCGCCGCCCGGCGTTTTGGGCAATCTCGGCCATCTTTGGGCTGATCTGGTTGAACCATGGCGTCTTGTTGACCTTTATCCTGATGCTGTTTCAGGACCGGGGGGCGAGCGCCGGGATGGCGACGCTGGCGGCGGCCTGCATCGGGCCTGCCCAAGTTGCGGGCCGCGCGGTGCTGCTGGCGTTTTCCGCGCGGATTTCCAATGCGCGGGCCAGCCTATGGTCGCTGGGGTCTGTGCTGGCGGCGGGGGCGGTCTTATGGGCGGCGGGCTGGTTGCCGGCCTTGATCTTTGTCTTTGCCATGCTGCAAGGGGCCGGCGCGGGGCTGTTATCGAACCTGCGGCCCATGTTGGTTGCGGATCTTCTGGGCCGTCGCGGGTTTGGCACAATTTCCGGGGCCGTTGCCGTGACACCCATCCTTGCCTCGGCTGCGGCCCCCAGTTTCGGGGCCGCCCTTTTGGGCTATGGCGGGCCAGGGCTGATTTATGGCGCCTGCCTTGCAATGGCCGCGCTGGGTTTGACCATAGGGCTTGGGCTTTTGTCCCGGCGCGACCGCTAATCAGCCCCAATTCGGGGGGCGTTTTTCAAGAAACGCGCAGATGCCTTCGTCAGTATCGGGATCGAGCATGTTTTCGACCATGGCGCGACCGGCAAGCGCATAGGCCTCTGGCGTCGTCAGAGGAAGTTGGTCGTAAAAGGCGGCTTTGCCGATCCGGTTTGCCTTGGCCAGTTTGCCCGCCACGGTTTCAGCCAACTGATGGGTTTCGGTCTCCAGATCCTCGGGGGCGGTGACGCGGTTCACCAGACCCACCTCGCGGGCGCGCTCGGCAGAGATGAACGCGCCGGTGGACAGCATTTCAAAGGCGACGGCGGGCGGTACCTTGCGAGAGAGGGCCACCATGGGGGTGGAGCAGAACAGACCGATGTTGATGCCATTGACGCCAAAGCGGGTGCCGGTCGCCGCCACCACCATGTCGCAGCTTGCCGCCAATTGGCAGCCTGCGGCGGTGGCGATGGTATGGACCTGCGCAATGGTGATCTGCGGCAAGGCTTGCAGGCTTTGCATCATGGCGGCGCAACGGGCGAACAGGCTTTGGTAATAGGCCGCTCCTTTGTCGGCGTCGGCCCGGTGGGATTGCATCTGCCGCAGGTCGTGCCCGGCACAAAACGCCTTGCCGGCCCCTTTCAGGACCACCACGCGAATGTTGCGGTCGCGTGACAGCCGGTCGATTTCGCCCGAAAGGGCGGCGAGCATCTCATCCGACAGCGCATTGAAATTGGTCGGGCTGTTCAGGGTCAGGGTCGCGATATGGTTCTGGTCCGCGCGCATCAGCAGTGGTTCGGTCATTGCAATCCCCCTTGATCCCTTGGCAGTCTAGGCGCGGACCGGCGCGGAGGAAAGCATGGGTTTGGTAATGGATCGGGCCGCCTTGCAGGCGTTTTTGGTCAGCGACTTTGCGCAGGTGGCCGATGATTTCGGGGTGGAGCACGTCGGACCCGAGGGGTTGATCCTGCGGTTGCGGGTCGGTGAAAAGCATCTGCGCCCCGGCGGCACGGTGTCGGGGCCGGCGATGTTCGGCCTTGCCGATGTGGCGATGTATCTGGCGATCTTGGCGCAGATTGGCCCGGTGGCGCTGGCGGTGACCACAAATTGCAGCATTGATTTCATGCGCAAGCCCGCGGCGGGGCGAGATGTTCTGGCCCATGCGCGGGTGCTGAAACTGGGGCGGGTCTTGGCGGTGGGGGATGTGCTGATGACAAGCGAAGGCACATCCGCGCCGGTGGCGCGGGCGGGGTTGACCTATTCCATCCCGCCCAAGATCGGCTGATCAGTCTTTGTTGCGGGCAAAGCGGCCTTCGATCTGCGCGCCGCTTTCAATCACCACGGTCGAATAGCCGATGTTGGCGGTCACTTGCGCCGCCGCCCGCAGGGTCAGGGTTTGGCTGGCGATCTGGCCCGACAGGCGGCCCTTGATCTCAACCGTGTCGGCCGCGACGTCGCCGTTGACCAGACCCTCGCCGCCGATGGTCAGCGTATGGGCCTCAAGCGTGCCTTCGACCTCGCCCATCAGCTCGACCGTGCCCGAGGATCTGACATCACCGGTGATCTTCAGATCGGCCGCCAGCACCGAACGGGTGTTGCTGCCGGGGCCGGTCGGCGGGCGCGGGGGGGCAGCGGTAGTATCGGCAGTCTTCGAGAACATGGCGCAAATCCTTGGCAGCGGCGGTCTGTATAAGGACCGAAGGCGGAATGACGGTCAAGCGCTGCCGTTTTGGGTGGGCGGGATTGTGCAGGAGCGACGCGGGATTGGCGCGGAAAGACGGGCAAGGGTTCCGCGATATGATCAAATGGATAGAGAATCGGCAAAGGGGAATGGGCGATGACCGGAAATGACGGCTTTTTCAAACCTGTGTCGGGCTTTGACCTGCCGCGATTCGCAGGTGTGCCGACCTTTATGCGCCTGCCGCATGTTCCCTTTGACCATCCCCGCTTTGCGCAAGTGCAGATCGGCTTGATTGGTGCGCCTTGGGATGGGGGCACGACAAACCGCCCCGGCCCGCGCCATGGGCCGCGCCAGTTGCGCGATCTGTCTACAATGATCCGGGCGCAGAACGGGGCAACCTGGGTCGCGCCCTTTGATCTCGCGCGCTGTGCCGATTTGGGCGATGTCGCGCCGAACCCCGGCGATCTGATGGACAGCATGGCGCGGATGGAGGCGTTTTATACCCGCGTCGTCGAGGCAGGCATCTTGCCCTTGACCGGGGGCGGGGACCATCTGTGCAGCTTGCCCATCCTGCGGGCGGTGGCCAAGCACCGTCCGGTGGGCATGATTCAGTTCGACAGCCATACCGATCTGAACGACATTTATTTCGGCACCAGCCGCTATAACCACGGCACCCCGTTCCGCCGTGCGGTGGAGGAGGGGTTGATCGACCCCAAACGCTATTGCCTGATCGGTATTCGCGGCACGGCTTACGGCCGCGAGGATTGGGATTTTGCGGCTGCCAATGGCATCCGGATCATTCCGATTGCCGAGTTTCACGCGCGGGGGCCAGAGGATGTGATGGCCGAAGCGCGCGAGATTGTCGGGCAGGGGCCGACCTATGTGACCTATGATATCGACTTTGTGGACCCGACCTTTGCACCGGGGACGGGGACGCCAGAGGTGGGTGGGCCAACATCTTGGCAGGCCTTGCAGGTGGCGCGCGGCCTCAGGGGGCTGAATGTTGTGGGGGCCGATCTGGTGGAGGTCTCGCCGCCGTTTGATCCCTCGGGCGGGACGGCCTGGTTGGGGATTTCGCTGATGTTTGAAATGCTGTGTGTGATGGCTGAGAAAATTTCGGGGCCGGCGCGTGGCTGAAGATGCGGGATCGGGGCCAGCCCCGAACCCCGGAGTATTTTTGCCAAGATGAAAGGGCGGGCCGATGGCTGCTGA
>Ga0255097_1000356_pt1 | contig 19816 bp, 20 predicted proteins | sample Colum_Atlam_RepB_2_FD_188436 | JGI IMG/M metagenome (GOLD analysis project Ga0255097, IMG submission 188436) | Freshwater microbial communities from Columbia River, Oregon, United States - Colum_Atlam_RepB_8d | ecosystem: Environmental > Aquatic > Freshwater > River | place: USA: Oregon...
GGCCGCCATGGCGCGACCCGCGATCTGGTGCTGTCCAAGCAGCATGCTCTGGCGGTCGAGGTGGCTGGCAAAGGCCGGGCGCTGATCCGGGTGGGGCATCTGGCCGCGCTGGGCTGGGGCGCTCGCACCATCACGCGCCCGCAGGACGTCAGCTACCATCACATCCTGTTGCCCCGGCACGCGCTGATGGTCGCACATGGCTGCCCGGTCGAAAGCCTGTTCCCCGGCCAACAGGCGATGTCGGCCTTTCTTCCTGACCAACGCAGCAGTCTGGTCGCAGTGCTGCGCGGCTTGCAACCGCCGGTGTCGGGCTGGTCCCCGGCCGCAAGCTATGGGGCGCGGTGTTTGTCGCTTTTGACCTTGGCTGCGGCGCGAACATGGCATGCTCAGCACCGGCAGTTTCCGCTAACATCAGGGAATCGCTTTTTCCCGTCCGGTCAAATCCCGCAGAAAATCGCGATGTCCGAACCGGCGGGTTGACGCCGCGGCAGCCGATTCTCCTGCCTGATGATTTTTCCGATGCCGTTCTGCGCGGCAAATAGGGCGTAAAATGCCCGATCCGCCCGCAATTGCCATGCATGCTGCAACGCGACGAATAGCCGATTGCAAACGACATGCGCATTGGCTTAAGTCGCAGGACCACAAGTGCAGGGTAGCTGCCGGACAGACGGGGAGATTGACTGGGATGACCAGCCAGAACGACGCTTTCGTTGCCTTTGAACACGTTCAAAAAAGTTATGATGGGGTCAGCCTCGTCGTAAAGGATCTGAACCTTTCGATCGGCAAAGGCGAGTTCCTTACGATGTTGGGGCCGTCCGGGTCAGGGAAAACCACCTGCCTCATGATGCTTGCCGGTTTTGAAACCGCCACCCATGGCGAGATTCGACTGGATGGCACGCCGATCAACCAAGTGCCGCCGCACAAGCGCGGCATTGGCATGGTGTTCCAGAACTATGCGCTGTTCCCGCACATGACCGTGGGTGAAAACCTTGCCTTCCCGCTGGAAGTGCGCGGCATGGGCAAAGATGAACGCGAATCCAAGATCAAGCGCGCGCTGGACATGGTGCAGATGGGGGCCTTTGCCAACCGTCGCCCGGCCCAGCTTTCGGGCGGTCAGCAGCAGCGGATCGCACTTGCCCGCGCTTTGGTGTTCGATCCCAAGCTCGTGCTGATGGACGAACCGCTTGGCGCCTTGGACAAGCAGCTGCGTGAACACATGCAGTTTGAAATCAAGCACTTGCACGAATCTCTTGGCATCACCGTGGTCTACGTGACCCACGATCAGGGCGAAGCTCTGACCATGTCCGACCGGGTTGCCGTGTTCAACGATGGCCGCATCCAGCAGCTTGCTCCGCCCGCCGACCTTTATGAACGCCCCGAAAACAGCTTCGTCGCGCAGTTCATCGGCGAGAACAACAAGCTGCCGGGCACCATTGAGGAACTGAACGGCGACAAGGCTCTGGTGCGTCTGGCAACGGGCGAACTGATCGACGCCACCGCCGTGAACATCAAGGAAAAAGGGCAGAAGACCCTTGTATCGATCCGACCCGAACGGGTGGAGTTCAAGCCCGAAATGATGCCCGCAGGGGCGCACATGATCGACGCCGAAGTGCTGGAGATCATCTATATGGGCGATATTCTGCGCGTGGTTCTTCGCGTTGCGGGGTCGAATGACTTCGTGATGAAGATGCGCAACACGCTGGGGCAGACCCGCCTCAGCCCGGGACAGAAGATGAAGGTGGGTTGGCATCCGCAGGACGCCCGCGCCCTTGATCCGATGTAAGGCCAAAAAGGCCGCCGCCCGTTCTGCAGAGGGGCGGAAACTTAGACTGACCACCAACTGGGAGAAAACAATGAAAAAACTTCTCGTTTTGACCACCGCGCTGACCAGCTTTGCTTTCGCTGCAAACGCTGACGTCACCGTGATGTCCTGGGGCGGCGCTTACGGCGCGGCTCAGACCGAAGCTCATGTGAAGCCGTGGGCTGCTGCCACCGGCAACGCCGCTGTCATGGTTGACAGCGACAACCCGGCTCCGGCGATCAAGGCCATGGTCGAAGCTGGCAACGTCACCGTTGACGTCGCCTCGATCGAATATGCTGACGCTGTTCGTCTGTGCGACGAAGGCGTTCTGGAGCCGATCGACCCGGCAGTTGTCAAGCCCGGCGCCGATGGCACCGCTGCTGTTGACGACTTCTTCCCCGGCGCAATCACCGAGTGCGGCGTTGCAACCGACATCTGGTCGAACGTCTACGCCTATGACACCACCAAGTATGCCGAAGGCGCTGCTCCTTCGACCGCTGCTGACTTCTTCGACCTGGCCAAGTTCCCGGGCAAGCGCGGCCTGAAAAAAGGCGCCAAAGCTGTTCTGGAATTCGCTCTGATCGCTGACGGCGTTGCTGTTGGCGACGTCTACGCGACCCTGGCGACCCCGGAAGGTGTGGACCGCGCGTTCGCGAAACTCGACACCATCAAGTCGGAAGTTGTCTGGTGGGAAGCTGGCGCACAGGCTCCGCAGCTGCTGGCTGACGGCGAAGTCGCGATGACCACCGCTTACAACGGCCGTATCTTCGGTGCCGCTGTTGGCGAAGGCAAACCGTTCCAGATCGTTTGGGATGGTCAGACCTTCGAAAGCGAACTGTACGTCATTCCGAAGGGCGCTCCGAACAAAGATCTGGCTCTGGAATTCGTTTCCTACGCCACTTCGACCGAAGGCCTGCGCGCGCAAGCTCAGCAGATCTCGTACGGCGCTCCGCGCAAGTCGTCCAACGCCGAGCCGATCATCTACAAAGATGGCAAGACCGACATGGCTCCGCACTCGCCGACCAACCCGGACAACATGAAGAATGCTCTTCTGACCTCGTCCGACTTCTGGGTCGACCACGACGCAGAACTGAACGAGCGCTTCCAGTCCTGGCTGTCGCAGTAATCTGGTTACAGGGCAGGGGCCAAACAGGCCCTTGCCGCCGAAAAGTAACACCGGGCGCGGAGGCAACTTCGCGCCCGACCCCCAAGCAATGAGGGAACGGCCATGGCTGAAGCTTCCACTGAATTGTTGACCACCGCCGACGGCCGCCCGTTGAAAGAGGCCTTGGCCATCGCGCAGTCCCGCGCAAAGCGCCGGGCGTTCATGCTGGTCTTGCCGCTGCTTTTGTTTGTCCTTCTGACCTTTCTCATTCCGATCGGCTATATGCTGAAGCGTTCGGTTGAACATGACGGCTTTGCCAAGTCTGCTCCCGCGCTTGTGGAATGGTTCTCTGCGAATTCCGGGTTTGACTATGCAAATCCCCCCGAAGAGGCTTACGCGGCGCTGGTCAAGGATCTTGCCTTGATGCAGACCGAGAAGCTGACCGGCATCTCTGGCACCCGCATCAACTATACCGTGCCGGGCACCATCAGCCTGTTCAAGAAAGGCGCGCGTGAGGCAAAGAACCTGAAAGCCCCGTTCAAAGAGGCGCTGATTGCGGTCGATACGGACTGGGCCAGCCCGGCGCTGTGGCGTGGGATGGAAGCCGCGTCATCTAAATACACCACCGAATTCTACAAAGTCGGCACCGACAACAAGTTGGGCGACAATGGCTGGGAACGCGGGGGCGACAAGGACCGGATCTATCTTTACCTGTTCTTCAAGACCTTCCTCGTCTCTGGCATCATCACGGTGATCTGCCTGCTGCTGGCCTTCCCGGTTGCGCATCTTTTGGCTGTCTTGCCGATGTCGCGGTCCTCGCTCTTGATGATCCTTGTGCTGTTGCCGTTCTGGACCTCGCTGCTGGTGCGGACCACAAGCTGGATCGCGCTTTTGCAAGAACAGGGCATCTTGAACGACCTTATGGTCTGGCTGGGTGTGATCAGCGACGAGAACCGCATCGCTGCCATGTACAACATGACCGGCACGATCGTGGCGATGACCCATGTGCTGCTCCCGTTCATGATCCTGCCGCTTTATTCGGTGATGCGGGTCATCCCGCCCAGCTATGCCCGCGCCGCGCGCTCGCTGGGGGCGACGTCCTGGACCACATTCCGTCGGGTCTATCTGCCGCAAACCCTGCCGGGTATCGCCGCCGGGTCGCTGTTGGTGTTCATCTTGGCTGTTGGCTATTACATCACCCCCGCGCTTGTCGGCGGTGCGGATGGTCAGCTGATCTCGAACCTCATCAGCTTCCACATGACGAAATCGAACTGGTCGCTGGCCGCGGCACTTGCTGCGATGCTTCTGGCCGCAATCCTGCTTCTGTACTGGCTGTATGACCGTCTGATCGGCATCGACCGGCTGAAACTGGGCTGAGGAGACATATTATGGCACTTCCGACTTACGCCTCGCCGCTGGAGCGCACCTGGTACTACACCTACCTTGCGATCTGCGCGCTGATCTTCGTCTTCCTGATCGCGCCGATCCTTGTGGTCATCCCGCTGTCGTTCAACATCGAGCCTTACTTTACCTTCACGGAAAAGATGCTGACGCTGGATCCTGAAGGGTATTCGCTGCGCTGGTATGATACGCTCTTGACCTTGGGCCATTCCAACCCCGACGGCGTGCGCGATAGCGTATGGTGGTCCGAGGTGTGGCACCGGGCCACTTGGGTGCAAGCTGCCAAGAATTCGTTCTGGGTTGGTCTGTGGGCGACCATTCTGTCCACTGTGCTGGGAACCATTGCAGCGCTGGGGCTGTCGCGTCCGGAAATGCCCTATCGCCGTCTCATCATGGCGCTGCTCATCAGCCCGATGATCGTGCCGATCATCATCATCGCCGTGGGCATGAGCTTTTTCTATGCTCAAGCCTGTATCGACCCGAATTCGGTTCTCGGCGCGGTGTTGGGTGTGTTCCTGTCCGACAAGGGGTGCCTTGTGAACTCGCATCTGGGGGTGATTGTCGCCCACGCCGTGCTGGGGATCCCCTTTGTCATCATCACTGTGACCGCCACCATGTCGGGCTTTGACCAATCGCTGATCCGTGCGGCCCATTCGCTGGGGGCCAATCCGCGCACGACCTTCTTCAAGGTGGTCATGCCGCTTATCCTGCCGGGTATCATCTCGGGCGCGCTCTTTGCTTTCGTGACCTCGTTTGACGAAGTGGTGGCCGTGCTGTTCATCGCTGGTCCCGAACAGCAGACCATCCCGCGTCAGATGTTCAACGGGATTCGCGAGGCGATCTCTCCGGCCATTCTGGCTGTGGCGACGATCCTTGTGATTATTTCGATCTTGCTTCTGACCACGGTTGAACTTCTGCGCCGCCGGTCCGAGCGTCTTCGCGGCGTGACGCCGCGCTAATCAAGGGGGGCAGGCATGGCCAACGCGTATGAAAGCGGGCGGCTGAACCTGCCCTTCGTTGGGATCTCGACGTTTGGCAAACGCCCTTATGTCGAGGATTGGTCCAAGATTGAGGCCGAGGTCGCGGTGCTGGGTGCGCCTTTCGACTTCGGCACTCAGTTCCGCGCCGGGGCGCGTTTCGGCCCCCGGGCGGTGCGCGAAGCCTCGACGCTTTTTAGCTTTGGCCATGCCGGGGCCTATGACCACGAAGACGATTGCACCTATCTGCCGCAATCGGTGCGTATCGTGGATATTGGCGATGCCGACATTGTTCACACCGACACCGCCCGCAGCCATGCCAATATCCGCAAGGGTGTCGAGGCGATCCTGAAAGCTGGCGCTTTGCCGGTGGTGATCGGCGGCGACCATTCGGTGAATATCCCCTGCATCGAGGCCTTCGAAGGGCAGGGTGACATCCATATCCTGCAAATCGATGCACATCTTGATTTCGTGGACGAACGCCATGGCGTGCGGGTTGGTCATGGCTCGCCCATGCGCCGCGCGGCCGAGAAAGAGTACGTCAAAGGCATCACCGCCGTTGGCATCCGTAACGTGTCATCGACGGCCAAGGATGGCTATGATGCGGCGCGGACGATGGGAGATGATATCCTGTCGGTGCGCCAGTTCCGTGCGCTTGGCGCCGAGGCAGTCGCTGCCCGTATCCCCAAAGGTGCGCGCGTCTATCTGAGCCTTGATATCGACGGTTTCTGCCCGTCCATCGCGCCCGGCACTGGCACGCCCAGCCACGGTGGGTTCCTCTACTACGAAGTGCTGGAACTTTTGCAGCACGTCGCCCGCAACCATGAGGTGGTGGGGATGGATCTGGTCGAAGTCGCCCCGGATTATGATCCGAGCCAATCGACCCAGATTTTGGCGGCACAGGTGCTGCTCAATTTCCTTGGCTTCATCTTCCACGCCAAAGGCTTTCGCTAATCGCAAAAGGGGGCGCAGCGCCCCCTTTACGGCAAGATGTGCAGCCAACCCCAAGTGGTGAAAATCGACAGCGCCGTTGCAACCAGCACCGCGCTGGCGTTCACCCGTTTGCCCACGCCATACATATGCGCAAACATATAAGCGTTGACGCCCGGCGCCATCGCCGCCGTGATGGTGACAGAGCGCAACCCATCCACCCCAAGGCCAAAGCCAAACCGGGCCAGCCCATAGGCAATGGCTGGATGGATCACCAAAGAACAGGCCGTGACCATGGCAATCAGCCCCTTGTCACCCTCGGGCCGATAGCGCCACAACACACCACCAAGGCCGAACAGCGCCGCCGGCAGGGCTGCCCGTGCCATCATCTCCACGGCCGCTTCCAACACGCGCGGTTGCGGCAGGCCGGTCAGGTTTACAGCAAATCCTGCCGCCAGACCCAAGACCAAGGGCTGGGTGAAGACCCCGCGCAGCACCTGACGCGCCAGATCGGCATGGCTGCCGCCCGGATTGGCCTTGGACCGCGCCCATTCCATCATCACGATGCCAAAGGTGTAGATCAGCGGCGCATGGATGCCGATGATGGCGAAATTTCCCGCCAGTGCCTCGGCGCCATAGGCGCGCTCGGTGATTGGCACGCCCAAAAGAAGCGAGTTCGAAAAGGTGCAGGCAAAGGCGATCGCTACCGCATCCGCCATAGGACGCCCAAAGATCAGCCGCGCACCGAAAAAGCCCAATCCAAAGCAGGTGAAGGCACCGATATAGAACGACAACAGCAGGCCCGGTGCAAAAGCTGCGCCCAAATCCAGCGTGGCGACATTTTTGAACAGCAGGACCGGCAGGGCGAAACTTTGGGCAAAGCGCATCACCCCATCCACGGCGCTGTCCACAAACAGCCCGCGCCATGCCGCGAGCCAGCCAAACCCGATCACCACGAAAACCGGCAGGATGACATCAATCAGCGCGGTCATGCGATGTTGTCGAAGCTTAGTACCATGCCATCAAAAGCCGGGCGGATATGCGGCGGAAGCTCGGCCTCCAGCGTGGCGTAATCCATATCAAGGTGCATGTTGGTGATGACCGCCTTGGCTGGCCGCGCGCGGCCGATCCACTCCAGCGTCAGATCAAGATGGGCATGGGTCGGATGCGGCTTGCGGCGCAGCGCATCGACGATCCAGCACTCCAGCCCCTGCAAATGGCTCCAAGCCTCTTCGGGGATCGCCACCACATCGGGCAGATAGGCAAGCCCCGCAATCCGGAAGCCAAGCGCCGCCATCGACCCGTGATCGACCTCGAAGGGTTGAAAGGCAATCGGCCCACCCGCTCCGGTGATCTCGAATGGGCCGTCAATGCTGCGCAGGTCCAAGATCGGCGGATAGGGGCTGCCCGCAGGCTGCACGAAAGCATAGGCAAAGCGCGACAACAGCGCGTCTTGTGTGGGCGCATCGGCCCAGACCGGCAGGCGGTTGCGCAGGTTGAAAACGATCTGCCGCAGATCATCCAGGCCATGCACATGATCGGCATGCGAATGGGTGTAGACCACCGCATCCAAACTGCCGATCTCTGCCGACAACAGCTGTTCGCGCATGTCGGGCGAGGTGTCGATCAACACCCGCGTCACGCCGTCGCCGCTGATCCGTTCCACCAACATCGAACAGCGCCGGCGGCGGTTTTTCGGGTTCTGCGGGTCGCAATCTCCCCAGTCGCCGCCAATCCGCGGCACGCCGCCGGACGACCCGCAGCCCAGAATGGTAAAGCGCAGGCTCGCCACCTCAGGCCGCCTTGGCCGCCGGGACGGCCTTCCAGAACAGACGGTCAAAGTTTGCGGTGGTGGCTGCCGCGAATTCGGCCTCAGTCACGCCAAAGACCTGTGCGCCGGTCTTGGCGGTGAAGGCGGTATAGGCAGGCTCATTGCGGCGGCCCCGATAAGGCACCGGGGCAAGATAGGGGCTGTCGGTTTCCACCAGAATCCGGTTGAGCGGGGCGCGGGCAAAGATGTCGCGCAGCTCTCCCGATTTCGGGAAGGTCGCAATGCCCGACATCGACAGATAGCAGCCCATCTCCAGGGCGGCTTCGGCCAGACGCTGACCCGACGAAAAGCAATGCATCACACAAGGATAGGGCTTAACGGCCATCCCCTCGGTCAAGATGGCCTCCATATCCTCATCCGCAGCGCGGGCGTGGATGATCAGCGGCAACCCAGTTTCCTGTGCCGCTTCGATATGCACACGCAAGGACCGCTTTTGCACCTCGGCGCTGTCGGGGGTGTAGTGATAATCCAAACCCGTCTCGCCAATGCCCACCATCTTTGGATGGCGCGCAAAGCCAACGAGATCGCTCAGGGACACCGGCGCGCTCTCTGCAACGCTCATCGGATGCAGGCCCACGGCGTAAAACACCCCGGCATGCGCCTCGGCAATGGCGCGCACCTTGGGTTCATTCGGCAGCTTGGTGCAGATCGTCACCATGCGGCGCACGCCAGCCTCGGCGGCACGGGCGATGATGGTGTCCACCTCGCCGTCAAAATCGGCAAAATCCAGATGGCAGTGGCTGTCGACAAGCTCAGGCAAAGGGGATGTCACGTCTCAACTCCGTGGCCTTCTGCCTTCAATGTGGCCCAAAGATCCCACCAGTGTCCGGGGGCGTGAGCCCCCTGGGGTCTCTCCAGAGCCACAGTTCAGGACGATCGAGACAGGGCCGCCGCCGTCTCGTCGATTTTCAAAAGCATATCCATGAGAAGGGCGGCAGGGTCAAGGTTCACCGCCCGCGCGCGCCGCGCCCTGACGCCCAAAGACTGCGCCAGATCGGCCCACCCGCGCGCCACCCAAGGGTTGGACGACAGCCGCGCCAGCAAGGCCGCCTCATCGGGGGCGGCTTCGGGCGGGCAGATCCCGATGGTGCCCGCGCGGGCGAGACGGGCCAGAAACAGATCCAGCAATGAGACGATCAGATCGAATTGCGCATCCTGCCCGCGTCCCGCGCCCGCTTCGGCCAAGGCCAGCGCCTGCACCCGGTCAAGCCGCGGCAGGCTGGCCATCAGTTTGATGATCCGGCCGTAAAGGGTCAGCCCCTCAAGATTGGTCATCCGAAACGCCTCGCCGACCGAGCCACCCGCAAGTTCCGCCAGTGCCACGCGGTCGTCAGGCCCGACGTCGCCCCCGGCCATCGTCAGCGCATCCGACAGATCTTCGGCCGACAGCGGCCCCAGCCGAAGTTCCCGGCAGCGCGAGCGGATCGTCGGCAACAGCCGCGCCGGTTGGTGGCTTATCAGGAACATCGTCACGGCTTTTGGCGGTTCTTCCAACAGCTTCAACAGCGCATTGGCGGCTTGCGGGTTCATCTCGTCCACCGCGTCGATGATCGCCACGCGCCGCCCGCCATCTGCGGCAGACAGCGTGAAAAAGCTTTTCATCTTGCGTACTTCGTCGACCGAAATCACATCCTGCAGCTTGGCCTTTTTTTCATCATAGGCGCGGCGCAGCAGGAAAAGCCGCGGTTCTGACAGGGCTGCAATCCGGCGCGAAATCGGGTGATCCGCCGCGACATCCAAAGTTTCCGGCGGTGGGGCGGCGAACATGCCACCATCGTCGTCGGGCGTTGCCAACAAAAACCGCGCCAGTCGCCAAGCAAGTGTCGCCTTGCCGACGCCCTTTGGCCCCGAGATTAGCCAGCCATGGTGCAACCGACCGGTGTTGAAGGCTTGCAGAAAGGTGGCCTCGGCCGCAGCCTGTCCAAGCAGCCGTTGCGTGGCGCGCGGATGGGGCGCCCCTTCGATCACATCGGGTTCGGGATGCCCGGCATCGCTCATTGTGCGGCCAGCCAGCCAAAGGCCAGCGCCTGTACATCGGCGGCCACATCGGTTTGCGGTCGATTGCCGTCGATCACCCGGAAGCGGGCAGGGTGCTTTGCCGCAAGTGCCAAAAAGCCGTCACGGGCGCGGGTTTGCACGGGGAGCCCCATGTCTTCAAACCGCATCTCTGTGCCCGCCCGTGCCGTGGCGCGGGCAAGGCCGGCCTCGGGGGGCAGGTCGATCAGAAAGGTCAGGTCCGGCTCGACGCCGATCATCAGCCTGTGCAAGGCATCCACCTCGGCCGCCAGATTGCCGCGGGTCAAGCCCTGATACATCCGCGTTGAATCGGCAAAACGGTCAGTGATGACGACCTCGCCCCGTGCAACGGCGGGGCGGATGGTCTTTTCCAGATGATCCCGCCGGGCGGCAGTGAACAGCAAAAGCTCGGTTTCGGGCGACCAGCGGTCCGGGTCACCTTCCAACACCAGTCGGCGGATATCCTCGGCGCCGGGGCTGCCGCCCGGTTCCCGCGTCAGCGTGACGGCATGACCCGCCGCGCGCAAAGCCGCAGCCAAAAGCCGCGCTTGCGTGGATTTTCCTGATCCATCAATGCCTTCAAAGGACAGGAACGTGCCGTTTCCCATCAACTTGCGGGTGCCTCATCGCCGAAATAGCGCTCTTGCAGCACACGCACGGCAGTTTTCATTCGCACCATGAAGCCACCTTTGGCCACATCAGCCTCGGCCACCAGTGGAATGTGCTGCGTGCCAAGATCTGGCACTTCGATCACCAGTTCGGCCAAGACCGTGCCTTTGGCAACCGGGGCGGCCACCGGACCCTGATAGACCACCTCGGCCTTCAAGGCCCCTTGCGCCAAGGCAGGCAGCAACAGCCGGATGTCCTCGGCCGGAACCAGCCCCACCGTTTCGGCCTCGCCCAGATGCACGGGGGCCTCGGCCAGACGGGTGCCCGCCTTGGTCAGGGTTTTCAGCGCGAATTGCCGGAACGCCCACGAGGTGATCCGCTCGGCCTCCTCGGCGCGGGCCTTGTCGTCTGCCGTGCCGGCAAAGGCAAAGATGATCCGCCGCTCGCCTTGCTTGACCGACCCCACCAGACCATAGCCCGCCTCGGCGGTATGGCCGGTCTTCAGGCCATCCGCGCCAATCCCCAGCTTGAGCAAGGGGTTGCGGTTGTTGGCATTGGCCGGGGCGCGGTCTTTGTAGTTGAACGAAGTTTCGGCAAAGATCGGGTAATATTCGGGGAATTCCTCAATCAACCGCCGGGCCAAAAGCCCCAGATCCCGCATGCTCATGCGGTGGTTGGGGTCGGGCCAGCCGCTGGCATTGGCAAAGACCGACTGATCCATCCCCAAGGCATGGGCGCGTTCGGTCATCTGGGCGGCAAAAGCATCTTCGCTGCCCGCAAGCCCTTCGGCCACCACAATGCAGGCATCGTTGCCCGAATTCACGATCATCCCATGCAAGAGTTCTTCGACCGTCGGCCGGTCGCCCTCTTGCAGATACATCGTCGAGCCGCCTGCCGCGGTCATGGCCGTGGCCCGTGAGGACACGGCAAAGCTTGTGTCCATCGTCACGCGGCCATCGCGCAACGCCTCGAACAGCATGTTGATGGTCATCAGCTTTGACATCGACGCTGGCGGCACTGCGACATTGCCGTTCTTGTCCATCAAGACGGTGTGGGTCGTCATGTCATAGACCCAAGCCGACCGCGCGGTGGTGTCAAAGCCAAAGGCCGGAAGTGCCAGCAGCACGCCCGCAAGCGTGCCGCAGATCATGGAACGGAAAGAGAGATGTTGCATGTGACCTCCGCCGGCTTAGCCGCGTTTCAGCATATAGGCATCGGCAAAGCCCGCTGCCTTGACCTTGGCCAGCGCTTCGGACCCGCCCGAAGCCGTGACCGACCAAAAAGCTTTACCCTGCGATTTCTCGGCGCGCACCGACGCCGTGATCCCGGCCTTGGCCAAGGTGTCTACGGCGCGCTTTGCATTGGCCTCGACCGAGAAAATGCCAATCTGGATCAGCCCTGCCTTGGCCGCAGGGGCCGCCGCTTTTGCGGGGGCTGTTGCGGGCGCCGCGGTGGCGGTTTCGATCGGTTCTGAGGAAACAACCGGCGCCACCGGGCCATCGCTGGCTTTTTGCTTTTTCTTGAACAGACCAAAGCCTTTGGACTTCGGCTTGGCTGCTGCCGGTGCTTCGGTGGCCGCAACGGCATCCTCGGTCGCGGGGGCGAGCGTTTCGGTTTCGACCGTCTCTGCGGCGTCAAGGATGGGTTTGGACGCATCCGGCGCGGTGACCGGCGCTTCTTCGCGCCGCAGTGCGGTGACGCTGACCTTGCCGGGTTCGCCTGCCAACAGCCCCAGCGCATTGGCCGCATCCGACGAGATCTGCAAGGTCGGGCCGGGGTTGTCCCGCTCGCGACGGAAGAGTGCGCCGATGACGAATTTGCCATTGGCCGTGTTGCGCAGGATCACGCGTTCAGGATCGACCGCATCAGGCGAGGCGACCCAAACGCCGCCCAGAGACGGACGGCCATCCCAAAGCGCCATGTCGGTGACGGAAAACACCTCCGGCGCCTCAATGTCGCGATCAACGAGTTTGACAGATTTTGCGGTGGTCTTGGCCGGTTTTTCAGCTTTGGCGGGTTTTGCGGCTGCGCTGCCTTCTGCAACTTGCGCGGCGGCCGGGGTATCGACGGCCTCGGTCGTCACCTCACCCGGCGCGATGGTGGTCGGGCCTGCTGCTTTGCCAAAGGGACTGCCTTCTCCCTGACACCCCGCCACAAGGGCGGCAACCGATGCCACAAGAAGAACCCGCGTCCATGCCGTGCCTGCCATGCTCAACGTCCTTTTCGCGCGTTCTTAAGACGCGCTTTGTGAGGGCTGGCCCTGATTTAGAAACAAGACGGCCCGATTGATTTGGGTTATGATACAGAAGCCCCGCGCTGCAGGGAAGGGCATGGCTGCGCCTCGGCGGAAAACCCTTCGCGACTGTGCCAGCCCACCTTTCAGAATCGCTGCGAACCCGTTACACGCCCCGCAATGGAAGTGTGGCCGAGTGGTTTAAGGCTCTGGTCTTGAAAACCAGCGTGGGGGGAACTCCACCGTGGGTTCGAATCCCACCGCTTCCGCCATATATCCCTGAAGTAGTTGTTTTGCTGTGCCCATCTTTGGACACGTTCTAGAGCGGGCGACGCTGTTCTTATCGTTTCGATCAGCGCGCCCGGGCAGGGGGCGACGTGCTCTTTCCTTTCAAAATAGCGCGTCCGGCAGGGCTTGAACCTGCGGCGCCTCGGCGAGACGTCGCAGGCTGTCTCCGATTGAGCACAGGAAGCTACGGTTCGCCCCGCCCTGGTCTGTTGGACGATCGGAGCGTGGCGTGGCTGTCTTTGGTTCCGGTGGAAACAGGCGGTCGCGTTCGGGGGTGGGATGGCAAGGGGCTTGTCTTGTGGGGCGACGCGGCAGAGTTCGCAGCAAGAGGCACATCTTGGCATTTGTGACCAGTTTTGCATGACCCCAAGGAAATCTGCTCCGCCCCTTGGTCTTTCTCCATTGCCAACTTAGGTTCAGCCAAACGGAGGCCGTATGCTGCACTATTCGCTTCTTGATCTTTCCCCCATCCCCGAGGGCAAGACCGCCGCCGATGCGCTGGCCGCCTCGGTTGATCTGGCGCGTGCCGCCGAACGTTGGGGCTATCACCGCTACTGGCTGGCCGAGCATCACAACATGCCGGGCATCGCCAGTGCGGCAACTGCGGTGGTGATTGGTCATATCGCGGCGGCAACCCACACCATCCGGGTTGGCGCGGGGGGCATCATGCTGCCCAACCACGCGCCCTTGATGGTGGCCGAGGCCTTTGGCACGCTGGCCACGCTGTACCCTGGGCGCATTGATCTGGGTCTGGGGCGCGCGCCCGGCACCGACATGGCGACGGCCCGCGCCCTGCGCCGCCACATGGCGCCCGACGACAGCTTTCCCGCCGATGTGCAGGAGTTGATCGGCTATCTCGCCGACGGGACCGAGGCCGCGCGGGTGCGCGCCATTCCGGGCGGTGGCACCAAAGTGCCGGTCTGGATCCTTGGCTCCAGCCTTTACGGCGCACAGTTGGCGGCCTTCCTTGGCCTGCCCTTCGCCTTTGCCTCGCATTTTGCCCCCGCAATGTTGGAAGAGGCGCTGGAGATCTACCGCCACAGCTTCCGCCCCTCGGCCCATCTCGATCAGCCCCATGCGATGATGGCCGCAGGGGTTTGCGCGGCGGATACCGACGCCGAAGCCGCTTACTTGCGCTCCTCGCACCTTCTCGGCTTTGCCCGGCTGCGCACAGGACGGCCCGGGAAACTGCCTGCCGCGACGGATGATCTGTCCGAAATCCCACCGCAGGTGCGGGCCGAGGTCGAGGCGTCACTAGGCTGTTCGGCGACCGGGTCAGAGGCGACGGTCAAGGCCCAGTTGCACGAGCTTCTGACCGCTTTCCGCCCCGACGAGCTGATCGTCACCGGCATGATCCACGAGCACAGCGCCCGCCTGCGCTCGTTCGAAATCGCTGCCAAGGTGCTGGCAGAGTTGCGCAGCGAGGGGGCGAACCTGTGAGGTTATCGCCGCGCTGCGTTCGGTGCTAATCTGCCATTAGGGTCAGGATTTGCGGAACCCCGAGGACTGGCGGCCCACTGGCGCGATTGCCACCCCACGCGTCTAGGAATAATCTGGCAGCATGAAGCCAGAAAGCCCATTCCTTTCGCCAGAGCGACAGGCGCTGATTGATTGCTATGATCGCGCTGATCGCAGTGCGGTGGGCTTTGCCATGGACTATCCGCATGGGCTTTCCTCGGGGATGCACAGCCATCCCAAAGCGCAACTGGTCTACGCGATCTCAGGGCTCATGCGCGTAGAAATTGCAAACGCCTTGTTCCTGCTGCCGCCGACCAAGGCCTTGTTCCTGCCTGCGGACGAAACGCATTCCATTTCCATGGAGGGCGATGTCGCGATGCGCGAAGTGTTCATTGACCGAAGCGTTGCGGTGGCGCTCGCCTCGGAGCCGCGGGTGTTGACGGTCAATCCGTTGCTGCGAGAGCTGGTCGTTGCGATCTGTGCTGAACCGGTGAACTGGCCCCCTGACGGGCGATGCCCGCATCTCATCGCCCTCATCATCGATGAAATCGGACGGGCCAAGACGCTGATGACTCGGCTTCCGCAACTGCAGGAACCGCGTTTGTCCAAGATCGGGCAGGCGCTCATCGAGAATCCTGCCGATCCCCGAACGCTTGATGATTGGGCTGAAATCTGCGGCGCATCGGCCCGGACGCTGGCGCGGCTGTTCCTTCACGATACCGGGATGACCTTTGGCCAGTGGCGGTTGCAGGCGCGCCTGAACGCGGCATTCGTCTTGCTGATGACAGATGGAGAAATTGCCCGCATCGCCCAGAAGGTCGGCTTCAGCAGCCAATCTGCACTTGGTGTCGCGTTCCGGCGGACCTTTGGTTTGACACCGGCGCAGGCGCGGACGCTGCACCTTGATGAGCCAGAGTGATTGTCCGTTTCGCGACAAGACTTGTCCTCCTGTTTTTCGATGAACTGTTGATAGTGCGGGGCAGATCATCACTGCCGCGAGAGGAAAGCCCGTGGGCAAGCAACTGTTTTCTGAAATTGGCGTCATCCGCGCCGGAGAGCTTGAAGAAGGCCCGATCACGCCGGGCCAGATCCGGCGCAAGGCGCTGGAAGTCGGGGACCTTTGGGTCGGGGAATGCCATGTTACCGCGCTGGATCAACCCAGCCAGTGGCACCACCACAAGGATTTCGACAGCGTCATGTATATGCTGTCGGGCCGTATCCGCGTCGATCACGGCCCGGGCGGCACAGAGTCTTTCGAACTCGGTGCGGGCGATTACGCCTATTTCCCCCGCCGCGTGATCCACCGCGCCCAGATCCTGCAGGGCGGGGATGACGTGCGGTATATCTTTCTCCGCGTTGGTCAGGGCGAGACGCTGGAAAACGTGGATGGACCCGAGGTCTGAAGGACCCGGATCTGTAAATCGAACATTCAACAAGGAGCCTGAAATGGCCGAAGACCTGTCCGTATGGACCCCACGCCCCAGACCCGGAACCGAAGCGTTAGAGGGGCGGTTCGTCCGACTGGAAAAACTTGACCCCGCCCGCCATACGGATGGCTTGTTTGACGCCTCTGCCCAACCGGACGGGGACGAGCGGTTCCGCTGGTTGCCCAATCTCCCACCAACTGACCGCGAGGTCTTTCGCGCTTGGGTGGAGCAATCGGCAGCAAGCGAGGATCCGCTGTTCTTTGCGGTGATCGACAAGGCATCGGGCAAGGTTGCGGGGCGGCAAACCTTCATGCGGATTGATGCGGCAAACGGTGTGGCAGAGATCGGCCATATCTACTGGGGGCCATTGGTGTCGCGAAAACCAGCGGCAACCGAGGCGCTGTTTCTCTTTGCCCGCCACATCTTTGATGACCTTGGCTACCGCCGCTTCGAGTGGAAATGCGACAATTCGAACCTGCCGTCCAAACGGGCTGCGCAACGCTTCGGTTTTCGGCACGAAGGTGTGTTCCACCAGCATCTGATCGTGAAGGGCCGGAACCGCGACACCGCATGGTTCGCCATGCTCAACACCGATTGGCCAAAGCTACGGCCTGCCTATGAGGCATGGCTCTCGCCGGAGAATTTCGATGCCGAGGGTGGGCAAATAAAGACGCTTGAGGCGTGTCGCGCGGAATTTTGTTTGGCGTGACGGACACGGGCAGCGTGTTGCCTCTGCGCAAGGCCAAAGCCAGCACAGCACGCTGTCCAAGATTCCGAGAGGGGGTTCTGTCCCCTCTATGCGTATGGTGCCTTTCCTGTAAGCTGAGAAAAAATAGCAACAGGGACCGCCACGATGACGACATCCTCGAACAACATGCTGGTCAATGATTTTGGCATTGAACATGCGCATTGGCGCAACTGGGTTGGCAACCAATCCTGTGTGCGGGCGGCACGCGGGGCGCCACGCAGCGAGGACGAGCTTTGCGCGCTGATCGCCGAGGCCAGCGCAAAGGGCATGAACGTGCGGGTTGCGGGGTCTGGTCACAGCTTTACCCCCGTGGCTTTGACCAATGGGCTGCACCTCACCCTGTCGCAAATGAAGGGGGTCAAAAGTGTCGATCGTGCCAAGCGGCGGGTGACCGCCTCGGCCGGCACCACGATCAACGAATTGGTCAAGGTGCTGAAATCCGAAGGCCTGTCGCTTCTCAATCAGGGGGATATCGACAGTCAGGCCATTGCTGGGGCGTTCACCACCGGCACCCATGGAACCGGGGCCGGGCTGCCGATCCTGGCCGATTGCATCGTCGGGATGAAGCTTGTTCAACCAGATGGCTCCATCCTTGTCGTGGATGAAACGACCCCTGATCTTCTTTTGGCGGGGCGGGTGTCGCTGGGCACCCTTGGTGCGATTTCAGAGATGACCTTGCAGGCCACCGACAGCTATCGGCTGAAAGAGCGGATCTGGCGTGAAGACTTTGAGGTCGCCATGGAAATGCATGATGATCTGGCGGCAAATCACCGCCACTTCAGCTTTTTCTGGTGCCCCTATGAGGAAAGCCGTCACCTCTATTGCCTGCCCGACACTGCGGCGACGTCAAAAAGCGGCCGCACGGCAGATGTCTGCGAGATGAAGGTGATGGACATCACCGAAGACGCCCCCTTTGAAAGCACCTTTGAAAAGGTCGCCTACAGTTCTGACGTCTACCCCATTGAATATATTCCGAACTTTCACGAGCTGGAATATGCTGTGCCGCGCCAGCATGGCAAGGACGCGGTCCGTGCGGTGCGCAAGATCATGCTCGAAGACTTTCCGGAGGCGCGCTTTCCCATCGAATACCGCTTTACCGCCGGGGATGAGGCGTGGATGAGCCCGTGTCACAAGCAAGACAGCGTGACCGTCTCGGTGTCCGGAGAGCCGGGCACGGATTACTGGGCCTATCTGCGCGCCGTGGACAAGATCCTGCGCGGCTATGGCGCACGCCCGCATTGGGGTAAGATGCATTTCCTGACCGGCGAAGATGTGGCCGCGATCTATCCCCGCGCCCATGATTTCCGGGCCTTGCGGCGCAAACTGGACCCGCAGGGCATCTATCTCAATGATCACCTGAGCCAGCTTTTCCGCTAAGGGCGGCACAGCCGGGGGCAGGGGCAACGCCGGGCGGACCCCAGCGCTTGCCCGCGCCATGGTGCAACCGGCAGATTGACAAGCGCCACGCTGCCCGGTTACCTACCCGGCGATGGTTCCCAAAACCAAGGGATGAAAAGGGAACACGGTGAGGATTACCCATCAGGGGCCGAATCCGTGGCTGCCCCCGCAACTGTGAGCGGCGAGTCCCCGGTCAAATGCCACTGGCCGCCCCCATTCCACGGGGGGCACTGGCCGGGAAGGCGACCGGGGTGCAACGACCCGCGAGTCAGGAGACCTGCCATCGCTCTTGTGCTGCAAGCCGTCCGGGGCGGGGTGTCCTTCGGATCATTCGATAGCAGTGCGTCCGATGTGGAAGGATAAGACATGCATATCATGGAAGGCTTTTTGCCGGCGTCTCATGCGCTGGGATGGTATGCCGTTTCGGCTCCCTTTGTTCTGGCCGGGGCCGCAAGAATTCGCACAATCGTCCGCGAGCAACCCGAAGCCCGCTTGACGCTGGCCGCTTCGGGCGCTTTCGCCTTCGTGCTGTCTGCGCTGAAAATTCCCTCTGTCACCGGGTCTTGCTCGCACCCGACGGGTACAGGGCTGGGGGCCATCGTCTTTGGCCCCTCGGTCATGGCGGTTCTGGGGGTGATTGTGTTGCTGTTTCAGGCGCTTTTGCTGGCGCATGGCGGGCTGACGACGCTGGGGGCCAATGCCTTTTCGATGGCGATTGTCGGGCCTTGGGTGGCCTATGGGGTTTGGAAACTGGCCGGGGTTGCGGGGCTGCCCTTTGCGGTTTCGGTGTTTCTGGCTGCGGCTTTGGGCGATTTGGCGACCTATGTTTTCACCTCGCTGCAACTGGCGCTGGCCTATCCTGATCCCGTGTCGGGCTTTGTTGGAGCGGCGCTGAAGTTCGGCGGGATCTTCGCGATCACCCAAATTCCGTTGGCGATTGCCGAGGGGCTTTTGACCGTCGTGGTGATCGAGGCGCTGTCCGGCAAGATCCGCGACGAAGACCGGATTTCCGCCCTGTCCGGGGGGAACAAGTGATGTCGATGCGCTCCGTTTGGATGCTTGTGGTGGTTGTGCTGATCGCCGTCATTCCCCTGCTGATGGGCGGCGAATTCGGGGGGGCCGACAACGAGGCGGCGGCGATCGTCCAAGGGACCGAAGGGTTTTCTCCATGGTTCAGCCCGATCTGGGAACCGCCAAGCGGTGAAGTCGCCAGCATGCTGTTTTCCTTGCAGGCGGCCCTTGGCGCTTTGGTCTTGGGATATGCGATTGGCCGGGCGCATGGCCGCCGGCGCCCCGACGGGGACCGCGACACCACAAAGGACGGCGCTTTGCCGCCGCGGGCCTGATATGTCGGTTGGAACCCTTGATCGCGCGGCCAGTCTGAATCACTGGCGGCACCGGGCCTTGGCAGAAAAGGCGTTGATCGGCTTTGGCTTTCTGACGCTGGCCTTGGTCTTGCCGCCTTGGCCGGGGGCGGTGCTGGTCAGTCTTGCGATTCTGGCCTTTACCTTTCTGGGCGCGCGGGTGCCCCTGCGCCTTTGGCTCGCCACGGCCGCGCTGCCTTTGGGGTTTCTGGCCACCGGGGCCTTGATGC
>Ga0255097_1000357_pt1 | contig 19715 bp, 18 predicted proteins | sample Colum_Atlam_RepB_2_FD_188436 | JGI IMG/M metagenome (GOLD analysis project Ga0255097, IMG submission 188436) | Freshwater microbial communities from Columbia River, Oregon, United States - Colum_Atlam_RepB_8d | ecosystem: Environmental > Aquatic > Freshwater > River | place: USA: Oregon...
CAACGAGGTGGACAACCACATTGGCCACACAGAGGCGCAACTGGCCAAAATGAAGCTCAACCGCAACGAGATGATCCGCATGATGCAGGAGGACGAGTGATGAAGGTCGATCTACTCGAGCAGATAGACGGCTACCCGCCCAACACGTACTGGATAACGTTTGACTCTATGCGCCACGCCGCGGATGTGGTAGGATGCTCCGCGCGACACCTTGGCCAGCAGTTGGCAGGGCAACGCGAGTTCACGAAAACTGAGATCGGAAAAGTAATCCAAATAAGAGAGCACCATGAAGAAACCAACAGTCCTACCAGTACAGTTCGAGTCAATCCCGATTGGCCTAAAGAAGATACCCCGCTGGGTGTTGTGGAGGTTAGTCGAGGTTGGGGAAGGGTCGAACAGGCGATGGTCAAAATTGCCCTTGCAGTCAAATGGATCCGCGGCAAGTTCAACAAACCCAGAGACGTGGTGTGACTTTCTCCACGCCCAGGAGGCTTATGAGGCGGGTCGGTATGATGGTGTTGGCTTTGTATTTGATGGCAGTGATGGCATCGTTGGGGTCGACCTGGACGACTGCATTGACCCATCGGTGGGCATCGATTCTCTTGCCCCAGAGGCGCGCAAGATACTCGAGGGCGTCAAGGGCTACGCAGAGATCAGCCCGTCTGGCACCGGACTAAAGATATTCACCCGCGCGGACATCAGCGCGGCACACGTCGACCACGACAAAGGCCTGGAGGTGTACCCCCGCGGCCGGTACTTCACGGTGACGGGGCAAGTGATCGGCGGCGCGATACCGGACGAGGAGCAGAACCTAGTCGACATCGTGCCAGAGCGCCAGAGCTATCGCTCGGGTGACGACTTCGCGGACTATAGCCCGCCGCTCGAGGGGTGGGACCTTGCACGCGTTGAGACCGACCTGCTGGCACACCTGGAGCCCGACTGTGGCTACGCAGACTGGTTGCAGGTGGGCATGGCCCTACAGCACCAGTTCGCGGGCGACTACGAGGCCCAGGAGCTGTGGGACCGGTGGTCCTACCAGGATGGGAAGTGCGCGTCTTACGTTGAGGGCGAGTGTGCGCGCAAGTGGAACAGCTTCAGCGGCACGAGCGGGACTACCCTGCGCACGCTGGTGTTCAAGGTCAACCGCATGAAGGAGGCCGAGGTCATCGCCAACGGCGAGAAGGTGCTCACGGGTGGGCCGTTGAACCACGCGCGGGAGTTCCTGAGTAGCACGTTCGCGTGTGAGGAGGGTACCACGCTGTCGACATACGGCGGCGACATGTTCCAGTTCAGGGGCACGCACTACGAAGACATCGAGGAGGCCACTGTGCGCTCGATGCTGTACACGTTCCTGGACAAGTGTAAAAAGTACGACAAGAAGATGAACCTGATCCCGTTCAACCCAGGCCCGTCTGTGGTGTCCGGGGTGCTGGACGCGGTCCAGGCCCTCACGCACCTGCCTAATAAGGCCAACACGCGCCCGCCGGTGTGGTTGGATGGATACGGGTCTGACAAGCCCGACCCGGCCAAGCTGGTGTCGTTACAGAACGGGATATTCCACACCGAGCAGAACGTGCTGATCCCCCACAGCCTGGGGTTCTTCACGCTCAACAGCTTGCCGTTTGAGTACGACCCGCTGGCAGAGTGCCCGACCTGGGAGGCATTCCTGCGCGACCTGTGGAGCGATGACCCGGAGAGTATCGAGTGCTTGCAGGAGATGTTTGGGTATATCCTGAGCGGTGACTCGAGCCAGCAGAAGTTCTTTAACATCATCGGCCCGCGCCGTTCAGGCAAGGGGACCATCAACAAGGTGCTCGTGTCCCTGCTGGGCCAGCACAACACAGTGGCGCCACAGTTGGAAGAGCTCTGTGACACGTTTGGACTACAACCATGGCTTGGGAAATTACTAGCCTCCTTTACGGATGCCCGTGCACCGGAGCGCAACAGGGGTGCTGTCGTGAGCCAGTTACTGCGAATTGTTGGCGGCGATACGGTGACAGTCAATCGGAAGAACAAAGAAGCCTGGAGCGGCTATTTGCCGACGCGTATCGTGATCTACTCGAACGAGGCCTTGCAGTTGACGGAAAACTCCAACGCTTTGACGGGCCGAATGATTGTTCTCAAAATGAGCAATAGTTTTTACGGCCGCGAGGACGTGTCGTTGTCCGACAAGTTGGCCAAGGAGTTGCCTGGTATTTTTAACTGGGCGATCGAGGGACAACAGCGCCGCATGGCGCGCGAGGGTCAGCGGTTCCAACAGCCTAAGACGGGCCGCGAGTTGCTCGAGTTGATGGAAGAGTTGAGTAACCCGATCGGTTCGTTCGTGCAGGACGCGCTGGTGTATGACCCCATCGGGCACGTTAACAAGGACGATGTGTTCACGTGCTGGAAGAAGTGGGCGCTGGCCAAGAACATCCCACCAGGGACTGACCTCGCGTTCAAGCGCCGGTTCCTGGCGGCGACCCAGGACCACCGCGTGGTGGCCGATCGTATCCGCATCGAAGGCGAACAGCACAACGTGTACCGCGGCGTGGTGCTCAACGTCAAGGCGCGCAAGTACGTGGACAGCATCAGCAACTTTGAACGTGACGAGATATTCGCATGAACAGAGATGACATCATCCGCATGGCGCAGAAGGCTAATTTAGTGATGTATGACTATGACCATCCTAGCCTTGAACGCTTTGCCGCCCTTGTCGCCGCACATACGCTCACCAACATCGACACATCCAGCTTCATGTCTTATCAGGAAGGCTTTGAAGCGGGGAGATTCGCAGAGCGTGAGGCGTGTGTGAGGGTGTGTGAGGAAAACGCTGATGATGGCACTGAAGGCGAATGGGATTCTGCCTGCATCAGTTGTGCAAACCACATCCGAGAAAGGGGACAAGCATGAACAGAGAAGACATCATCCGCATGGCGCGGGAGGCAGGGTTTGAACGGGTGTACTTGGCAGAGGAGGCCGCGCTTTCTTTGTTGTTGCCGCTTGAACGATTTGCCGCAAAGGTCGCCGCCGAGGAGCGTGAAGCATGCGCACAGTGGGCTGAGGGGTGGACATACCTACCCGAGGATAGCTTCACCAAGGCACAGGTCGCTGAAAACATTTGCAACACGATTGCGTATTACATCCGAGCAAGGAAATAAGCATGAGCAAGCGCTACCAGTACTATTCAGTCGACGTCGGGTTCTTCCCGTTACCGGTTGCGATGTGCTTCAACGCCAAGGTGTTCAAGCAGATTCTGAAGGACTACAACGTCAAGGTGCACGAAGACCCGCAGGCGTTCGAGCTTGGCATGGCGGAGACGCACTCGTTCTCGACGGCCAAGGAGTCGGTCGTCATCGTGGGCTTTGACCTCAAGGCCATCGGCAACAACCCCGCTTGTCTGGCGGGCACCATCGCACACGAGGCGTCGCACGTCATCACGCGCCTGCTGGAGCACATCGGCGAGAACGTGGAAGACTTTGGCGAGGAGACGCGCGCGTACCTCATGCAACACCTCGTCGAGCAGATGTTCACCGGGTGCATACTGGAGATGGAAAAGAATGACAAGAGAGAAGGACGTCGAGCAAAGACTCGTCAAAAAGATAAAGGCGAGGGGAGGGTTGTGTCTGAAGTGGACAAGCCCGGGAACGACGGGGGTGCCGGACCGGCTGGTGTTCTTCCAGGGTCAGGTGATACCGGTGGAGCTAAAATCCCCGACGGGTTCACTGTCTCCACGTCAGACCTTAGTGATCTCGCAAATACATACGTGTGGCGTGAAGACGTGGGTGCTTTCGTCATTCGAGGAAGTTGACGAGTTTGTCGACAGTTTATGAATCCAGAAAACAACCTGAAGAAGCGCAAGCACATGTACAACATGTTGTACCGGGCAAAGAAGCGAGCCAAGGCAAAGGACATCCCCTGCGACGTGGACCTCGAGTACCTGTGCTCCATCGCCCCCGACATCTGCCCGGTGTTTGGCACGGCGTTGCTATGGGATACCAAATCAAAAACGAAACAGGGCTCGCCCCAGCACGCGTCCCCCAGCCTGGACCGCATCGACCCCGAGAAGGGCTACGTCAGGGGCAACGTGGCTATCATTAGCAACAAGGCCAACATGATTAAGTCCAACGCCAAGCTACGAGAGCTGTACGCGGTGGCGGACTGGTTACACGACAGATTGAAAGAGATAGAAAAATATGGAAGTCTTCGACCCCCCTCCATTTTCGACCCTGCAAATACCTACATCCAGCGCCCAACTAATCCTCGGATTGATACAAGCGCGTCAGCGCGCAAGCGCGGAGGCTACTGATGTTATCCCCCGACAACCTACACGCGTACCAGCGGCGCCTGATCGAGCAGAGCAGGACAACGCCCAACATGGGCCTGCTGATGGAGATGGGCCTGGGCAAGACAATCACGGCGCTGACGATCATCAGCGAGTTACCGGGCAAGACGCTGATCATCGGACCCAAGGCGGTGGTGACTAACGTATGGCAACAGGAGGCAGCAAATTGGACACATACCCAAAAACTAAAATTCGCGCTGGTGATTGGATCACCCCAGGACCGCTTGAACGCGCTCCGGTCGAACGCGGATGTTTATTTAATCAACTGCGAGAACGTCTCGTGGCTATTCGATCAGAAATTGATTCCATCCTGGAGCAACTTGGTGATCGACGAATCGTCCAGATTCAAGAACCCCTCTTCAAAGAGGTGGAAGTCACTGAAGGCGTTCCTGCCGAGGTTCAAGCATCGTTTGATTTTGACGGGCACACCTACGCCAAAGTCATACCTGGACCTATGGCCCCAGGTCGGTATCTTGGACCTGGGACAACGGCTCGGGAGATCGATGAGTTCTTACAAAGAGAAATTCTTCGATCCGGACGCGAGGGATCGTCGCACGGGGTTAGTATGGAGCTGGAAATTGAAGCCCGGCGCCAAAGAACAGATAGACGCACTGATCGGTGACATCTGCGTGTCTCTTCGAGCGGACGACTACCTGACCATGCCCGCCAGACAGGACGTCTACCACACGATCCAGTGGGAGCCCAAGGCCCGCTTGGTTTACAACCGCATGAAGAAGGACATGGTGGCCGAGGTCGAAGAAGACACGCTCACCGCGGCCTCTGCAGGGGTCCTAACGGGCAAGCTGTTACAGCTTACCGCGGGCACCATTTACAACGAGCAGAAGTCGACGGTGCACGTGCACGACGGCAAGCTGGACTACCTCGAGGACATGCTGGGCGACAGCCCGACGATCGTGTTCTACAACTTCAAGCATTCACTGGCCCGGTTGCAGGAACGATTCCCCGACGCGGTGCTGTTGAACCCCGACGACCAGGACACCATCGCGCGCTGGCGCAAGGGTGAGATCGACGTGCTACTGTGCCACCCCAAGAGCGTGGGCATCGGGCTGAACCTACAGTGCAACGCGGGGGACACGGCGCAGATCGTGTGGTTCGACCTGCCGTGGAGTAGTGAGGACTACCTGCAGGCCAACGCACGCCTGTTCCGCCAGGGTCAGGAGAAGCCGGTGTTCGTGCACCACCTGCAAATGATCAACAGCATCGACAAGCAGGTGGTCGACGTGCTACAGGGCAAGATAGATTTACAGGCGGCATTGATGGAGGCAATTAAACTTTGAAACACGTGGTAAACGCGACGATCCGGCGCCTGTCTGACGAGGAGCCCGATCCAATTGAAAGCGACGACGCAAGCGTCGAGCCCAGCTCACTGACGGGCTGGTCATCGTGGGGCCCGGAGACGATCCGAGACATACAGCACGTCATCGAGAACAAATTAACGCAACAGCAACGGGAGATAGTCGAGGCGATGCTGTCGGGGTATACACACAAGGACCTCGCCGTCACCGAGAAGTATTGGCGCCACCATCTGGGGCAGTCGATTAAACGGATCAGGAAGGAGCTAAAGGTATGAGGGGCTTTATTGTCGAGTACGCCGTCGAGGGGTTCCCCCACGTCGACGTGCAGGTTGACGCAAAGGATCCCGTGTTTGACAAGAACAAAGAGGTTCTGTCGATCTGGGAGTTTGAGAACGCAGACGAATGTGACGCCATCCTGGCGGACCTGCGTAGTTTTAGAGACCAACAACGAAAGGGTAAGGCATGAACGACGCGCAAAAACTCCAGCAGGCCCTGGGGGTTCAGAGTAAAGAAAAGCGGATCCAGGAGATGGCCGGGGCGGTTACCCGCCTAGTGATTAACGAGGCCATCAAGGAGGCCAAGGAGCGGGCCAAGGTTAGAGATGCAACTTTATCGCCCACCAAGGACGAATCTGGCCCGAAAAGTGGATAATTCTACTAGAGAGCCCTATTAGCATGACGGTCGTGCAGACGCCTTGTAAGCGTCAGGCGGGGGTTCGATTCCCTCATGGGGCACCAGAACAATGACAACAAAATACACCTTTGATCCAGCAATGTGCGACAAGCTGATAGAGCTTGGGAAGACTGGCGCGAGCCAGAAGATGATGTTTGCCGCGTTGGGCATCAGCTCGACCGGCGCCCAGACACTGCGCAAGAACCACCCCGAGTTCGCCGATGCGCTAGATCTGGCCATCACCCACGCCCAGGCCTACTGGGAGCAGCAGATGCTGGAGAACGTTGGTAACAAAGCATTTAATTCGCGAATTGTTGAAGTGGCGCTTAGGGGTCAATTCCCCGCCGACTATCGTGAAGAGCGAATTAAGGCTGAAGTAAAGGCTGACGTCACAGTGGATTTTGGTTCTGCCGTTAATGACCTAATTAGTTCACTCAAAAAAGCCATTTAACGCGGGAAAAGGGTAGCTCCCCTGCCAGTGCTCCACCACTGGATACCGCACCAACCAGCCGTGGAAGGGCACAACAATGCAAACGTGTATTCGATGTAGCGCCGAAAAATCTTTGTCTGAGTTCTATGTAGACCGAGCCAAGCACAACGGGCTTAGGTCGGCATGCAAAGAATGTGATAAAGAAAAAGGGGCTTTGCGAAGAAAGAACCACCCTGAAAAAGTAAAACGGGAGGTTCAAAATTCCAAGTACATCAAAAAATACGGTTTGACATCTGATGATGTAGAGCGGATGCGCCAGGAACAACAAAACTGTTGTTCTATTTGCAAGCACCAATTGAAGGACGGCATATTCACTTGTGTAGACCATGATCATGCAACAGGTAAAGTAAGAGCATTGCTTTGTCGCGGTTGCAATTTGGTTTTGGGTAACGCGCAAGATTCTGAGGAAGTCTTATTATCAGCAGTGGAATACCTCAGAAAACACCGGTTTGTAACAAACTAAGGAAAGAAAGCCATGGCAGCACACGCCTTACTGAGTGCATCCGGTTCCAAACGTTGGATGACATGCACTCCCAGCGCCCGACTCGAGGCACTACTTCCCGAACCCAAACGAAAGCCAGGGGCATTCGACTTCAGTCAGGAGGGCACGACAGCCCACACCCTGGCAGAGGCCAAGCTCCGCCGGCACTATGGTCAGATGACCGCCAAGGAATACATCGCCGAGGTCGAGGCCGTCAAGGCAACGCCCTACTACGATGAGGAGTTCGAGGCGTACGTCGACAACTACGTGCTGTACGTGCGATCGCAGATCGGCGAGGGCGACACGCCCTACTTCGAGCAACGCGTGGACTTCAGCGAGTGGGTGCCCGACGGGTTCGGCACGGCGGACGTGGTGATACTGTCGGAGAACAAGGTGCGAGTGATCGACCTGAAGTTCGGCCGCGGCGTGCCGGTGGACGCGAAGGACAACCCCCAGCTACGTCTGTACGCGCTAGGTGGCTGGTACAAGTACCGGGAGTCCTACCCTAACATCACCGAGGTCGAGTACACAATCCACCAGCCCCGGCTGGACAGCATCACGACCGACAGCACGACGCTGGAGAAGCTGGTGGTGTGGGCCGAGAACGTGGTCAAGCCCAAGGCCAAGAAGGCGTGGGCCGGTGCGGGTGAGTTCCTGGCCGGCGACCACTGCCAGTTCTGCAAGGCCAAGGCCCAGTGCCGGGCGCGTACCGAGTTCAACAACATGGCCGCGGCGTCCGACTTCCGCGACCCGCCGTTGTTGTCTGAGGACGAGCTCGCAAAGGTGTTGACAAACGCGCCGAAAACGCGTAAGTGGTTGAAGGACGTCGAGGACTTCCTGCTCGAGCGGGCCGAGACTGACGGCGTTGTGCCCCCCGGGTACCAGTTGGGTTTTAGCAACAAAAATAGAGTTGTTGACGACGTTGAAAAAGCTATGGTAAAATTGCGCCATTACGGAGAAGACATCTTTGAACCAAAGGCGTTGAAATCTGTGGCACAATTGGAAAAGGTTGTGGGCAAAGACGAGTTGAAGCATCTGCTCGGCGAGCTTATAATCAAGCCAGTTGGGGAGCCGAAGCTGGTTCCTGCGAAGAAGGCAACGGAGTTTGAGGGTTAAGGTGGGCACCCTTTTCAAGTCCCATCGTTTCTGTAAACAAGGAGGCCAAGATGGCCAAAGTCAGCGAAAAAGTGGTTACCGGTAAAGTTCGTTTCTCCTACGCTAACGTCTTCACCCCGAAGGCAAGCGAAGAGGGCAAGGACCCCAAGTACTCGGTGTCCATCATCATCGACAAAAACGACAAGGAAACGATCAACAAGATCAACGCCGCTGTCGAGAAGGTCAAGCAGGGTAGCGCCGCGGTGTTCGGGGGCACAATCCCCAAAGCACTCAAGGGTGGCCTGCGTGACGGAGACGCAGAGAAGGATGACGCGGCCTACCAGGGTGCGTTCTTCATCAACGCCAACTCGTCGATGAAGCCGCAGATCGTGGACGCCAACCTGGACCAGATCATGGACCAGGGCGAGTTCTACAGCGGTTGCTATGGTCGTGCATCGTTGACGTTCTATGCGTACAACCAGGCAGGTTCCAAGGGCATTGCCTGCGGCCTGAACAACCTGCAGAAGCTGGAAGATGGTGAGAAGCTGGGTGGTGGTACCTCCGCCGCGCAAGATTTCGCAGTGTAAAGACTGCGTGACAGCCCGGAAAGACGGGCACCTTTTCGGAGCATTCATGATCACACTGAAATTCACCGTTGACGAAGTCAACTTCATCCTGAGCCTGCTGGGGCGCCTGCCCTTTGCAGAGGTCCACACAACCATCCGCGCCATCGCCGAGCAGGGCCAACCCCAGGCCGAGGCGCTACTTGAAGAGGAGAAAGATAAAGAAGAAACCGCCGCCTAACCACACAACCACACCGTCTCCACTGGCCTGGCGCACGCGCTGGGCTTTTTTGACCCTATAAAATGAACCAATACCAACAATACATCCACAAGTCACGCTACGCAAAATACCTCCCCGAGCAAGGTCGCCGGGAGGACTGGAACGAGACGGTCCAGCGATACGTTAACTACATCTTTGACCGCAACGCCGAGCTGGATCGGGGCACGCTCAAGCAAGACATCTACAACGCCATCCACGGCATGCACATCATGCCCTCTATGCGCGCCATGATGACCTCGGGCAAGGCCGCAGACCGCGACAACACCTGCATCTACAACTGTTCCTACCTGCCCGTGGACGACGTGAAGTCGTTCGACGAAGCCATGTTCATCCTGCTGTGTGGCACCGGCGTGGGCTTCAGCGTGGAGTCCAAGTACACCAACAAACTGCCCGAGGTGCCCGAGCGCCTGTTCGAGTCCGAGCACTTCATCACCGTGGCCGACAGCAAGGAGGGTTGGGCCAAGGCCTACCGCATGCTCCTGGCGAGCCTCTATGCCGGCGAGATCCCAAAATGGGACGTGAGCAAGGTCCGCGCCGCGGGCACGCCCCTGAAGACGTTTGGTGGCCGCGCATCGGGCCCTGAGCCCCTAGTTGACCTGTTCCAGTTCACCATCAAGACGTTCCGTGGCGCCCTGGGCCGCAAGCTCAACACGCTCGAGTGCCACGACCTGATGTGCAAGATCGGCGAGGTGGTGGTCGTGGGCGGCGTGCGCCGCTCGGCCATGATCAGCCTGTCCGACCTGAACGATGAGCGCATCCGCCACGCCAAGTCGGGCAACTGGTGGGAGACCCACCCGCACCGCGCGCTGGCCAACAACAGCGCCGTGTACGACAGCAAGCCGACCGTGGGCACCTTCCTGGAAGAGTGGACCTCGCTGTACAACAGCCACAGCGGCGAGCGCGGTATCTTCAACCGCGAGGCGGCAAAGCACGTCGTGGCCAAGTACGGCAAGCGTGACCCCAACTTCGAGTTCGGCACCAACCCCTGCAGTGAGATCGTGTTGCGCCCGTACCAGTTCTGTAACCTGACCGAGGTCATGGTGCGCCCCGACGACACGCTGGAGACCCTGAAGCAAAAGGTGCGCATGGCGGCCATCCTGGGCACGATCCAGGCGACGTTCACGCACTTCCCCTACCTGCGCAAGGTGTGGCAACGCAACACCGAGGAGGAGCGTTTGCTGGGCGTGTCCCTAACCGGCATCTATGACCACGAGGTCATGGGTAGCGTGCGCTCGGCGCCCTTGTGGCTGGATCAGCTACGTGAGGTCGCCAACGAGGCTAACGCCGAGATCGCCGACCTGTTGGGCATCCCTCACTCGACGGCCATCACCGCGGTCAAGCCTAGCGGGACCGTGAGCCAGCTGACAGACACCGCAAGCGGTATCCACCCGCGCCACGCGCCGTTCTACATCCGCCGCGTGCGTGGTGACAACAAGGACCCGCTGACGCAGTTCTTGATCAGCCAGGGTATCCCGGCCGAGCCGTGCGTGATGAAGCCCAACACGACCACCGTGTTCAGCTTCCCCCAGCGCGCGCCCGAGGGCCTGGTAACGCGCGACGACGTGGACGCCATCAAGCACCTCGAGCTGTGGCTGACATACCAACGCCACTGGTGCGAGCACAAGCCCTCGGTCACCATCTCGGTGACAGAGAACGAGTGGCCAAGCGTTGGTGCGTTCGTGTGGAAGCATTTCGACGAGATGTCTGGCGTGTCGTTCCTGCCTCACGACGGCGGTACGTATCGTCAGGCGCCGTATGAGACGTGTGACGAGGCGCAGTACAACAAGCTGCTGGCCGAGATGCCCACGATCGATTGGCACGCGTTTGTTGAGAACCGCGACAACGTCGAGGGCGCCCAAATGCTGGCCTGCGTGGCTGGCGTGTGTGAGCTATAAGTTATGACGGACGCAGTGAATCATCCCTCACACTACAAGACTGGGGGAATCGAAACGATAGACTACATCGAGGCCAAGCAACTTGGGTACCACCTCGGTAACGTCGTCAAGTACGTATCGCGTGCCAGCCATAAGGGCAGACAGCTCGAGGACCTGAAAAAGGCCCGCTGGTACCTGGACCGCGAGATCAAGCGTCTGGAGCAAACGTTGGTGTGAGTTGGTGTGTCCTCGTGGTTGGGGACTTTGGGAACGGTGATACAATCACCGTTCCCCCTTTTTTCCGGATACGTCCGATAGCCTTTAGGAGCATGAAATGATTCTGTCGATTGACTTTGAAACACGTAGCCGCATCGACCTCAAAGACCGCGGCCTTGACGTTTATTCCAGCGACCCAAGCACAGAGATACTCTGCATCGCGGCTGGACCCTCCCCCGACAAAGTAGATGTGTGGCGCCCCGAGGACGTGCCCCAGTGGGTGCTCGACCACGCGGCGGATGGTGGCCCAATTGCCGCATGGAATGCGGCGTTCGAGTACCACATCTGGAACCGCGTAGGCACCAAGCTAGGCTGGCCCCAGATCAAGTGGGACCAGCTCGTTGACTCCATGGCCATCGCGGCCGCTAACAACATACCCCAGGACCTGGACACGGCCGGCGAGGTGATGGGCTCGGAGTTCCAGAAAGACAAACGTGGCAAGAAGCTAATCCAGCTGTTGTGCAAGCCAAAGAAGGACGGCACGTTCAGCGAGGACCCAGAGCTTATGGCCGAGCTGTTCGCTTACTGTAAGCGCGACGTGCAGACCGAGATGTCGATTGTCGCCAAGCTACGGCCACTCAACTTCAACGAGCGCCGGGTGTGGGTGCTCACACAACAGATCAACGACCGCGGGGTGCCGGTGGACCCACGGGAGCTGGACAACGTGATCGGGGTGGTGGACAAGGAGATCGAGTCGATCAACGCGCAGATCACCCAGCTGACTGGCGGCATCGAGGTCAGCAAGCGCGACCAGCTACTCAAGTGGTTTAACGAGCGCGGGCTGAACCTGCCCGACATGCAGGCCGAAACGCTCGAGAAAGCTGCCAAGGCGGGGCACAAAGATAAAGATGTATCCCATGTGCTACAGCTCCGCATGGAGGGATCCAAGACCTCTGTGACCAAGTTCAACAAGATGGCCGAGGTCCAGGTGGGTGGCCGCATCCGCAACGGTCTCGTATACCACGGCGCCTCGACCGGCCGCTGGGCGTCCAGGGGCATCAACCTGCAGAACATCGCCCGCCCCGCGCTGTGGATGACGGACGATAATATGAAACAGGCAGTTGACGGCGCGCTAGAGCAGGGGTCCCACAAACTGATGCGGCTACTGTTTGGCGCCCGCGTCATGGACGCCTGCTCGTCCATCGTGCGCAACGCCATCAAGGCGCCAGAGGGCTACACGTTCGTCGACGCCGACCTGAGCTCGATCGAGAACCGGGTGTCTGCCTGGATGGCCGGGCAGAACGACAAGCTGGAGCTATTCCGCCAGGGTATGGACGAGTACAAGACGTTCGCCACCGTGCTGTACAAGGTTGCGTACGAGGAGGTGACCAAGGACATGCGGCAGGTCAGCAAGTCGGCCGTGCTCGGGTGCATGTTCGGCCAGGGGGCCAAGGGCCTCGTGGCCTACGCGGAAGGCATGGGGGTGGTGTTGTCCCCGGCGCAGGCCGAGGAGATCGTCAACACGTACCGGACAGCCTACGCCAAGGTGAAGAATTGCTGGTACGCGATGGGGCAGGCGGCGGTGGACGCCATCAAGAGCCCGGGACAGCCGTTCAAGGCCGGCAAGGTGGTGTTGAAGGTTGCGCGTGGCGCGCTGTGGATGCAGTTGCCCAGCGGGCGCCTGATCTGCTGGCAACGACCAGAGGTCGTCGAAGAGTTAACCCCGTGGGGGAAGATGGGGGAGGTCGTCTACGTTCTCAGCCAGAACACCTACACCCGCAAGTGGGGGCGCAACAAGCTCATCGGGTCCAGCATTTTCCAGAGTTCCGTCCAGGGCACTGCTCGAGATTTTCTGGCCGAGCCTGCGCGGCTTTTGAATGATAAAGGCGTGGATGTGATCAACCTTATCCATGACGAGGTCCTTTCACTCAGTCGCGTTGAAGACGCGAAAGAGGTAGAGAAGTTGATGATGACCGCTCTCACCACCCCGCCAAGTTGGGCACCCAACTTTCCGCTTGCCGCGGAGTCGTGGATCGATACTCGTTACCGCAAATAAAGGTGGGCGCGGCTTCTCCGTCCGCTTTGCCCGAAATCATTTCCGCTTGGCTGTCTTAGCAGACTCGCGGAAGGCGTCGGCCGTGGGCGCGCCCTCAGAGCCAGGCTTGCGCATCTTCTCACCAGAGCCTTGCTTGATGCGCTCACGCTTGGCGTGAATGTTGGCATACAGGCCAACCTGACCGCCAGCCTTGTAGTTACGCATGGCCTTGACTAGGTCGTCGTGCGTGGTCTGGTTGTTGCCAACCTTGTCCCACACGGCGTGATGGGTCAGATGCTGGTAGAACGGGTCCAGGGAGGGGTCCAGTTCAAGCCCAAGGGCCTCCTGACGCGCGGCAAGGCGATCGACGGCCTCACGGCCACCCTGGCCCTTCCCGCGGTTCATAATCGAACTGATGCCGACGGGAGCCTGGTTTGCCGTGTGCAGGTTAATCTGACGCGCGTCAAACGTGGGCAAGTCACCGCGGCCCAGCATCGAACCAATGAATCCAGACTTGGCACCGGCCACGCCCTTCATCTGCTCGGCCCAGTTGCGATACGCGTCCTTGTCGCCGAGGACTGCTTGGTTAAGGTTTTGCGACAGGTTGGGCATCGTCTGCGCCGCGTACTGCATCTTTTCAATTAGGTCGTTTTGCTTTCCAAACGGGGCAAACTGCTGTTGAATTTCAGCAAGGGCCCGGGGGTCTGCCTGACCGGCTGACGCCGTATCCAGGTAGCGCTGGCCCATGGGGGAGCCGAGCCACTCAGCAAACGCGCCCTCGGGTCGGACCTCGCCGCCGGTGTTCGGCAGCTTGAGGCCGGCCTTGGTGGCCGTTGCATGCGACAGCCCACCGCGGCCAATGCTTGACTGGGTGATAGTGTACGCCTTGATCAGGTCACGGGCGTTGAGGTCGCCGGCGGCGGCGCGCCTGGCTTGGTCCTTCATAAACTGGCCGTAGCCCCCCTGGATGTAGTCGGGCACCGTTCTCAGGTCCAGCTTACCCGCAACTTCAGGCATTGGCTTCCAGGACCAGTCCTTCAGGTATTTGGCGGCGGGGTCGGCAAAGGCCTTCAAAGCGGCCGCTTTGGGATTACCACCCGATTGCATGTGCACCAGACCGCCCTTAGCAAAACCAAAGTCTTCTTTCTTGCCATACACCGGTTTGCGCGCCAACACCAGGGGACCGATCTGTAGCGCCTCTTCAGCGCTCAGGACCGGTTCCATGGACGCGCGGTCGTAGAAGTAGCCGTGGCGCTCGGGGTCCATGCCCACCTGACGCCAGTCCGGATGCTCCAGATATCGTTGTGCGTTGGCTATGGCGGTCTGTTCGTCGACCGGGTTCCAGCCGCCTTCGATCGTGGCAATGGTGGACTTAGGTTTACCAGATGCAATGCTCAGTGCGCCCTTGTCGGACATGTTGAACACGGGGTTATTGACAGACGCCACACTCTCGTATCCGACACGTGTACCAGCGCCAGCCTTCGTGCCCTTCTCGTGAACGGCAGGCACCCAAACGCCATGGTCAGAGTATGCCGGTATGTCAAGGCGAAGGCCTACACTTTGCCCCGGTTGGAGTATTTGAGACGGTGCACCAAACAGGCCTTTTTTGTCCGCCGTCAGCGCGTTAATGGCTTCTTCTTTTGTTGCCGGCTTTGGAACAAATGCAAAAGGCTTCACGGGCTTGTACGCGTTAACTAGCATCTCATACTCTTCACGAGTAACAGGTTCGCCGTTTTTCATGCGCTGTGCAGCCTCTTGCAACTGTGGGATGCGCTTGGTGACGTCCTTGAAGTGCATGCTAAGACGATCCACAACAGGCGTGGCCATCGCCTTCAACGCGGCCATCTTGGGATTACCACCAGACTGCAGGTGCACCAGACCGCCCTTGGCCTTGTTGATGTCCAGCTCGTTTGTGTTATACGTGCCCTCGTTGCCGATCGCCGACTTGATCTTACGCGGGTTGTACATGCCCAGGTTCTGTACGCCGGCCTCGGTAGAGACAAACGAGTCATGGCCAAGTTCCTTGATGGCCTTTTGGACCATGTCGTTCTCAATGGCCTGCCAGTTGTCGTAGGGGTTCTTAACGTCATGGACCATTTGGCGAACGTTATAGCTACCCAGGTCTTGCCCGTAGTCCTGCATGAGCTTGTCGTACAACGAGTCCAAGTGCGAGGGCTTGTAGGGGTTAAAAATGTTCTCCGCCTGCACATGCACTGGCATCACGTTGGCGCCGGGCTTGACCACGGGGTTCGGGCCCCGGGACTGGGACTCTACCGGATCAAAACTCTTAGCTGCGAATGAGTTGGCAAACGTCGGCTCAGGCGTCAAAAAGGTGATGTTGTTGTTCGGATTGAACTTGTTGATGTCTCCCGTTGTCCCGTGGTACATCCGACGCTTCTCCTGACTGGGTAGGAGAAACTTCTGCAGGTTAGCGTCACGTTCTACCAGCGGTAGCACTTTGTTACCCAGCGTTTTCAACAGCGCCGTTTTAGGATTGCCGCCAGACTGCAAGTTCACCAGACCCCCGTCGGCAAAGCCACTACGTTGTAATTCTTTGACCCACTCCTCGGACATTAACTGGCGCGGATAGGTGCGCTCGGACGCGCCGGGAAGTTTGTAACCCAGTGTGTACTCAAAATAGCCAGGTTGGTGTAATGCGCCGCTCGGTTTTGCTTCCGTCTTGCCCATATCTTTGCGCCACTGATTTCCAAAATCCATCAGCGACAGCTCGCCAGGCACGGGCGTGTATGTCACGTTTAAGTCTTGACCAAACAGTTGATTCGGATACGCAAGATTCAGATCTGGGCGCGGCACCGATTCAACCTCACCGGTTAGCCTAAATGCGCGAGGACCCATTGAGAACGACGGAGCTCCGTGCGTCATTGGGTCAGACATTTCGTCTAGGATTTGCTGGTAGGGAATGATCTGCGCCTTTGTCTTACTGATGCCCTCGCCACCAAACGCGTGTTGGGCAATGGCCTTGCGCTTGTCAAAGGTTTTGCCAAGTTCTTCAACCATTCCCCGATCCGCAATATCAAAACCCGGAATGGGGTCGAATTTTAGTTTACCCTTTGGTGTGACGCCGCCCGACTGAATGTATGCGTTGATTTTTGACCGCAACTCGGGCGTCAACTTCTCAGGATTTTTGTAGAACTCATCAACCAGGGTGTTAAACACGATCTGATTAGACTCGTGCATGTTTTTCTTGCCAAGGATGGGGGCAAATATTTGATTTTCCGGCCCGCCAAATCTTGGGTCTTTTGCCAGGTTAGCAATTGATGTTGCGGTGCCCTTTTTACCAGATCCCCACGCGCGATTGGCATACTGGGGGAGCACCAACTGATTGGCGCTGTAACTTGAACCGCCGACGCCACCCATACGATCGGCCTGCGTGGGCACGTACCAATGACCTAAATAGTTTTGTGCCCAGTCAGATAATTTGCCTGGCTTCTGATCGCCTAACTTCCATGCGTCCGGTTGTTTTTCTGCGGGTGAAAAACCAATTACATCTTCAGCTTTTTTGGCAAGGGCCTTACCGCCCCTTACGAGTGACTCGCCCTTGCCTGCGAACTTTGGGAGGCGGGCAAGGCCTCCCTCTGCCTTGTTGAGTACGCTCTTATCTTGTGGTTTCTTTTGCCCGCGAATCATATCCAGTCCGTGGCCGGCGGCGCCGGAGATGGCGCTCAACGTGCCGGCAAGCATCGCCGTGCGCGGGTTGCGTGATTGGTTAGCCAAACCACCGCTTACGGCGCCAACAGAGCCAAGCAGGGCCTTGACCGGGTCGTCGCTGTGGATGCCCTCCGCCGCCTTCAACGCGTTGAACCCGGTCAACGCGCCCGTCGCCGCACCTTGTGCGGCCATGCTCCGGATGGGTTGGACTTGGGGAACGTTAAGCTGGTGGGGCACGGGGCGCGTGGGTTCTGGACCCAGCTGTTGAGCAACCAACTGTTGCGGCGTGGGGCCAGGGGGCGCCAATTCGGTGCGGGGCACAGACAAGCCTGCAAACCGGTTGGGGTCCGACACGAGCTCTCCGCGGTTGACGGCCTGCGCGCGTGTGTTTCCGCTTTCGTACTCGGGGATCACGGCCTGTGCGGTTCGGTTTGAAATGACGCGCGGGTCCCGGCTAACAACATCCTCGGCGCCGCCCTGTAGCTGTGACTCAACGTAGCCAGGAACGCCGCCAGATTTCTGTGCCTCGGTGATGGCATCAAGCAAACGTTTGCGTTGTGCCAGCTCGTCGTTGTATCGCTGCATGTTGGCAGCGTTGGCTTCATTGATCGGCACGTTGGACGCGTTGGCCGCTTGAATTAACGACCGATTTATTTCCGCCTGTTTACGAACCGACGGCGCAGTAAACATGCCAGTAAGAGCGCCGGCACCAGCGGAGCCAATGTCAGCGGCGTTCCCAAACCCTGGAGTCTCTTGAGGCTGAGAAAACATAGGAATATCGGGGATAGGTTCAATATCCGCGATACTCACTCCTGTATTAGTATTTTCTGGTTTTGTAGCCATGGGAATCAGGTCTCCTTGAAAACCGCCATACGATTTAACCTTTTGCAAGTGATTGTATGCGGCGGGGCTCATTGAGCCGCCCTTAAAAAAATCGCTGTTGGGTCCGTCGTGATACGCGATCAACGCGCGTTGCGGGTCGCCACCTTGTTGAGCTAAGTTTTGTTTCAGATACCCAACACCACCCCGAATGTTTTGATCAATGTTGTATCGATTAACGCCTTGTTCTTTAGCCGCTGCGCGGCCAAGCATCATGACGCCAACGGGCCCCGTTTTAGACTTGGCCTGTGGCTTAAAACTGCTCTCTTGCATGGCGGCGGCGAGCGCAAGCTCACGGGGCACGCCCTGCCGGTCAGCCTCTGCGGCAACCTTGTCAGCAATTGCCCGTTGTTGCGGAGATAGCTTGTTAAGCCACTCCATCATTCATCCCCGGGCCACTTGGCGCCGTCCAATTTCAGCACCTTGGCGGTGCGATAAAACTGAGCGCGTTGCAAATCTTTATACTGCGGGCTTTCTTTGAACTGCGACCACACCATGTTCTTCTTGCTTTGCTCCCACAGCTTATTCTGTTCCATGGCGTTGCGGGCTTCAATCTCGATAACCTTAGCCTTGATGGCCAAGTTCTTTGCGCTGTCACGAGAGGGGTCACCGACGGCGGTGCCAACAAGCTCGCGTTCAAAGTTAGACACGGCGCCTTGACCCTGGTACGCAATGCGTGCAAAGTTAAGGTTGACCTTAGCCATGTTACCAAGCACGCGGTTCCATGCCTCCAGCTTTGTTGGGTCTTTTTTGGCTTCAGGAGATAGCTGTTGTATAAAGTTACCAACCGCGGGAATGTTAACCGCGCCCAGTTGACCAAATTGCACGCCGCTTGCGACCAAGTTTGCGAATGCGGAGAACATATCCGGGCGCATTAGCTTGCCAAACAGCTCTGGGTTGTTTGTGATGTCTTTCATCAAAGCACCGGACAATACCAAGTTGCTTGGCGCGGCGGCAACAGCGTCGACCAGAGCCTTTTGCTCGGGGATGTCAATCTTTTTATTAGATTCAATTGCAGCTTCTTTTTCAACGTCCTGACGCATCTCTTCTCGACGTTGACGAATGGCGAGGTCCTCTCTAGTGCCCGGTGCAAACCCGGTATCCATTGTGGGGATAGCGGGAGTTGGAGCACTAGGGGCCACAGGGGCACGAGCGGGGGCGCTAGGAGCCGCAGAGGCGGAAGCGCCCGGAGCTACAGGAGCAGTAACTCCTGGGGCACCAGGAACCGCGGCGGTGGGGGCACCGGCCCCCTGGGGCGTCACAGTGCCAAGCGCGGTTTGTATTGGCGTGATTTGTTCTGTACCCCTTGATGTGCGAACGTCTCCAGGCACAAACGCGCCGGAGCCGGCAAGGTTTGCTCGCATGTAGGCGGCGTACTCGGGCGTTCCAGGGGTCAACCCTGCGGCCCTTGCAATGCGCTCTTTTTCCGTCGGGTTGGTCATCGACAAGAATTGTTCTTGCGCCTTGACGGGGTTCTGCATGTTCATGGATATAATTGTCGCGGCCTGTTGCGGCGTCAACATCGGCGAGGGACCCGGCAAGCCACCCGCGGTAGGCTGGGGAGCGGCCCCGCCACCCGTGGGAAGCGCACCACCCGCTTGCGGTTGTGCCATCGGTGCGCCACCGACTTGAGGCTGTTGCGGTTGAATGCCAGCGGCCCGGGAAACCATGTCAGCAAACTGACGCTGTCCGGCGGCGGCTTGCCGCAGGCGAGCCTCTTCGCTGGCCAACTGTGCCGCGCTCACACGCATGCCCAGGAGGTCTTGTTCCTGTTGGCGCTTACGAGTTAGATAGTCGTTGTAGTTGCGGCCATACTCACCC
>Ga0255097_1000359_pt1 | contig 19643 bp, 19 predicted proteins | sample Colum_Atlam_RepB_2_FD_188436 | JGI IMG/M metagenome (GOLD analysis project Ga0255097, IMG submission 188436) | Freshwater microbial communities from Columbia River, Oregon, United States - Colum_Atlam_RepB_8d | ecosystem: Environmental > Aquatic > Freshwater > River | place: USA: Oregon...
CCCCTATATTCGCCTTGTCCGGGGCAACCCGGACTATGGTGATAAACGCACCTGTAATAAACGGCTCGGACCCGGGGGCGGTACCCGGCGGCTCCACCATTCCACCCGGCATTGCGGGGGTAAGGGGCCGAAATAGGATCGACGGACGTCTAAAGAGGCCAGCTTTTACCCGGTAGGTACCACCGTTATCGGACCACAAGTGTAGTTGCCAATGACAACCACGCTCCGATGGCTCTGGCTGCGTAAGCGGTTCGAACATCGAAACCTAAGCCCTTGCGCTTAGCCGCGTAAGGCGGGGCCCGCCGGAGCCTGGCAACAGAATCCGGCACTTTTCCCGACATTGGTTGCACCTATGGTCATCAGACCGGCCGCAGTTTTTGGCAAATCGTCAGCACTGTCTTGTCAGCGCCATGACAATGGCCGACAAAGGCGCATGCAGCCAAGCCTTGCCGAACTCACCCGCACTTTCGCCCGCATTGGCCTTTTGTCCTTTGGCGGACCTGCCGCGCAGATCGCGTTGATGCACCGCGAGATCGTGGACGAGCGGGGCTGGATCGCGGAAAAAGATTACCTGTCAGCGCTGTCCTTTTGCATGCTGCTGCCCGGCCCCGAGGCGATGCAGCTGGCCACATGGATCGGCTGGCGCAGCCATGGCACCTTGGGCGGGTTGATCGCGGGCGGGCTGTTTGTCTTGCCCGGTGCGGTGGTGGTGCTGGCTCTTTCGGCCATCTATGCCGTGTTTGGCGATCTGCCTTTGGTCACGGCGGCCTTTCTGGGCGTGCAGGCGGCTGTCGTCGCCATCGTGATCGAGGCGCTGTTGCGTGTCTCGCGCCGGGCCTTGAAAGGCCGGGTGGAGCGTTGGATTGCGCTCGCCGCTTTTGCTGCGCTTTTCGCCCTTGGTCTGCCCTTCCCGCTGGTCATTCTGGGCGCGGGTCTTCTCGGGGCGTTTCTTCTGGCCAAGGCCGCCCGCGGGGGGCCTGTGCCCCCTGCCGCCGCCCTTGGCCAAAGCCTGCAGACGGCGCTGCTGTGGGGTGTGATCTGGCTTGGCCCGCTGGCCGCACTTTGGGCATTTGAGGGCGGGTTTCTTACCCAGATCGGGATCTATTTCTCGAAACTGGCGCTGTTGACCTTTGGCGGGGCCTACGCGGTGCTGGCGTGGATGGTGCAAGAGGTGGTGCAGGTTCAGGGTTGGCTGTCGACGGCCGAAATGATGGCCGGCCTTGGCCTTGCCGAAACCACCCCCGGCCCGTTGATTCTGGTCACCGAATTCGTGGGCTTTCTGGCCGGTTGGCATGAGGGCGGCTGGCCCATGGCCCTGGCGGGCGCTGGTGTGGCGCTGTGGATGACCTTTGCGCCCTGCTTTCTTTGGATATTCACCGGCGCGCCGCATATCGCGCGGCTGACGGCCGAACCACGTCTTTCCGGGGCGCTTTCCGGGATCATGGCCGCTGTGGTCGGCGTGATTGCCAATCTGTCCCTGTGGTTTGCGCTGCATGTGATCTTTGCCAAGGTTAGCCTGCACGGTTTTGGCCCCTTGACCCTGACCCTGCCCGATCCGACCAGCCTGAAACCGTTCGCGCTGGCCATCGCCGTGGGGGCGGCCTATCTGCTGTTGCGCCGTCACTGGTCGCTGCCTTTGGTTCTTGCGGTATCGGCAATTGCGGCCACCCTTGCCGCGCTGATCTGAAGATCACCCTGCCCCGGCCCCTTCCCTTCACCAACGAATCCCCTATGCTATCGTTAGCGCAACCCGTGGAGTGGGCATGACGAAATCCATTGATTACGGCAATCTGATGCACCGGGCGATGCGGGGGCTGATCCAGACCGTTCTCAGGGATGTGGCGGCCAATGGCCTGCCGGGCGCACATCATTTTTTCATCACCTTCGACACCACGGTCGAAGGGGTGGAAATCGCCGACTGGCTTCGCGCGCGCTATCCGTCGGAAATGACCATCGTCATTCAGCACTGGTTCGACAATCTCACCGTCACGGATGATCTGTTCACCATCACCCTGAATTTCGGCAACAACCCCGAACCCTTGATCATCCCCTTTGATGCGGTGCGCACCTTTGTCGATCCGTCGGTCGAATTTGGCCTGCGCTTCGAATCGCATGACGAGGACGACGAGTCAGAGGAAGACGAAGAAGACCCCGAGGATGATCCCGAACCGCCGCAGCATGATGCGCAGGTGGTCAGCCTCGACAAGTTCCGCAAGCACTAGGTCGCTGGGCGGAAATGGGTTCGGAAACCACACTGTTTCTTCGTCAACTCATCAGCAATCCCCGACAAATCTCGGCGATTTCGCCCTCATCGCCGTGGCTGGCCCGCGCCATGACCGCAGGTCTGCGCCCCGGCGTTGGGTCGGTGGTGGAATTCGGCCCCGGCACCGGACGGCTGACAGCTGCCATTTTGGCACGCGGCATCGCGCCCCACGCGCTGACCCTGTTCGAGATGAACCCCGATTTCGTGCGCCACCTGCGCGCCCGTTATCCCGGCGTGACGGTGCACAGCGGCCCGGCCCAACTGGCCACGGGCAGCCTTCCGGCGCAGAGCGTGGCCAAGGTGATTTCAGGCCTTCCCCTGCTGTCGATGCCGTTGCCCTTGCGGGAAGACATCGTGAAGGCGGCCTTTGCCATTCTGGCCCCGGGGGGGGCCATGGTGCAATTCACCTACGGGGCAACGCCGCCCTTGCCGCCCGAAAGCCTTGAAAAGCTGGGACTTGAGGTGCGGATTGGGCCACGGGTCTGGCGCAATCTGCCCCCCGCCCGGATCTTTCGCTTTTATCGCCGCGGCGAAGCGCCTGCTGCGACGCATTGACCTTGGTATGCAACGGTATGCCGATTGAATTTTCCCGGCGCTGGCCCTAAGAGGCTTCCAGCACATCAGGAGGCAAGACCCATGTCCGCGACCCGCACCGAAACTGACAGCTTTGGCCCGCTGGAAGTCCCGTCTGGCAAATACTGGGGCGCGCAGACCCAGCGCTCGATCATCAACTTCCCCATCGGGTGGGAACGTCAGCCGGTCGCGATCATCCGCGCGCTTGGCGTCATCAAAAAGGCCTGCGCGCTGGTCAATGTGGCGCAGGGCGATCTGGACGCGGATCTTGGCAAGACCATCGCCGCAGCGGCGGACGAGGTGATTGTAGGCAAGTTTGACGACAACTTCCCGCTGGTGGTGTGGCAAACCGGGTCTGGCACCCAGTCGAACATGAACGCCAATGAGGTGATCTCGAACCGCGCGATTGAGATGCTCGGCGGGGTGATGGGGTCGAAAAAGCCGGTCCACCCGAATGACCATGTGAACATGGGCCAATCGTCGAACGACACCTTCCCGACCGCGATGCATGTCGCCATTGGCATGATGGCACGCGATGTGCTGTTGCCGGGTCTGGAAAAACTGCACAAGGCGCTGGCCGCGAAATCGGCTGAGTTCAAGGACATCATCAAGATCGGCCGCACCCATACGCAGGATGCGACGCCCCTGACCTTGGGTCAGGAGTTTTCCGGCTATGCCAAGCAGGTGGAACGCGGGATTGAGCGGGTCAAGATGTGCCTGCCGCATATCTATGAACTGGCGCAGGGCGGCACCGCTGTTGGCACCGGGTTGAACACCAAGGTGGGGTTTGACACCCGCGTTGCGGCCCAGATTGCCGAAATCACCAGCCTGCCCTTCGTCACGGCCCCGAACAAGTTCGAAGCCTTGGCTGCGCATGACGCGATGGTGATGTTCTCGGGCGCGTTGAAGACCGTGGCGGCGAGCCTGTTCAAGATCGCCAATGACCTGCGTCTCTTGGGCTCTGGCCCGCGCTCGGGTCTTGGCGAATTGATCCTGCCGGAGAATGAGCCGGGCTCGTCCATCATGCCGGGCAAGGTGAACCCGACCCAAGCCGAGGCCCTGACCATGGTCTGCGCCCATGTCATGGGCAATGATGCCGCCGTGGGCTTTGCCGGGTCGCAGGGGCATTTCGAACTGAACGTCTACAACCCGATGATGTCCTATAACGTTCTGCAATCCATGCAGCTTTTGGGTGATGCGGCAGGGTCTTTCACCGACAACATGGTCGTCGGCACCCAAGCCAACGTGGCCCGTATTGAAAAGTTGATGAAGGAAAGCCTGATGCTGGTGACGGCGCTGGCACCGACCATCGGCTATGATGCGGCGACCAAGGTAGCCAAAACCGCGCATAAAAACGGCACCACGCTGCGCGAAGAGGCGATTGCGCTGGGCTATGTCGATGGCGAAACCTTTGACCGCATCGTGCGGCCTGAGGATATGGTCGGACCAAAAGGCTGATCCATGGCTGAAATCATCAACCTTCGCGCGGCCCGCAAGGCCAAGGACCGGACTGGGGCCCGCGCGAAGGGCGATGAGAACGCGGTGAAATTCGGCAGGACCAAGGCCGAAAAAGACCTTGAAAAAGCCCGGGCCGACAAGGCCCGGCGCGATCTGGACGGGGCCAAGCGCGAATGAGCGGGCGGCCCGTCAAACACTCGCTGACCTTGAAAGGCCACCGCACCAGCGTGTCGTTGGAAGCGGAGTTTTGGGAGTCGTTCCAGCGGCTTGCCCGCGGGCGAGGGATCTCGGTCAACGAGCTTGCAGCCGAGGTGGATGCCGGGCGCGACGGCGATGTGGGGCTTGCCTCTGCCATCCGGGTTTGGGTGTTACGGGCTTTAACAGCGCGTTAACCTTGGCATGGCAACACTCCTTGCATGAGGTGCGCCATGAAGGAGCTACCAGCGCCCGCGCCGCCGCAGAAGGCGGAATTCTGAGGCGCTCTGTCGAGGGTGTTGAGCGCTTGATCGGGCGGCAGCGATTTTGCCATGAAGTGCGACGGCGAGGGGTTCGCTCCATCGAGAATGCCGGGCAGTTCGTGATCTTCCGGAACCGCGATGCGGTTTCCGTTGTGGTCTGACCCACAAATTTCTTCGGAGAAGTTTGCAAGAGTTTTCGAAAACTCTTGCGGTGTCAGCATTTCAAACGAGGCGATATCGTCAACCATATCCCATCCTTGGCCCGCACCGTCAGATGCGCCACCGGAACCGGATCGCGGCCCTCGATACGCTGAAACCGCCAATGTTTGACCAGCATGGCAAGAAGCAATGGCCCCTCCACCATGGCAAAGCCTGCCCCGGTGCAAACCCGGGGTCCGGCAGAGAACGGCATATAGGCGTCGCGCATACAGGCGCGATTTTCCTCGGTCTGCCAGCGGGCAGGATCAAAGTCATCGGGGTTGGGCCAAATGCGCTCGTGGCGATGCAGATGCCAAGGCGACAGAACCATCTGCGCGCCGGGCGCGATCTTGCGGCCGCGCATCTCCTCTGCCTGCGTGTTTTCGCGCACCATCATCGGCACCGGCGGATAGAGCCGCAGGGTTTCGCGAAACACATCGCGGGTGAATTTCAGACGCGACAGGGAAGAAAAATCCGGGGCGTCCGGCAGGCTTGCCGCTTCGGCGGCCACCTGATCCTGCGCCTGCGGATGAAGGGCCAGAAGATAAAGCGCCCAAGCCATGGCCGACGCGCTGGTTTCATGCCCAGCGAGGAAAAAAATCGCCACCTGATCGACCATTTCTGCTGTCGTGAACGTTTTTCCCGATTGGGGGTCAGGCGTGGTCATGATCTTGGTCGCCAGATCATCGGGGGCCGTGCCCGCAGCGATTTCTGCGGCGCGGGTTTCGCAAAGCTGGGCAATCAGGCCGCGGATCAGGGCCGCAGACCGGCGGGTGTCGCGGCGGTGAAAGCGGGGCAACCAGCGCGGCAAGGGCAGGAAGGCGGCAAGGTTCAGCAGCGGCTGCGTGCGTTGATAGGTGCGGAATTCATGAAACACCGCTGTGGCAACGGCATGTTCGATGGGGATGGAGAAAAGCGTACGAAAGATCACATCGGCCGCGGCATGGCTCATCTGTTCTTCGACCTCGGTGACGCCGGGGGCAAACCGCGCAACGGCCGCCTGCCCCGCAGCCACCATCGCCGGAAACGTGTCGCGCAACCGGCCCCCTTCAAAGGCCGGGTCAATGATGCGGCGTTGGCGCTTCCAGATCTCGCCATTGGTCACAAAGACCGAATTTCCAAGAAGCGGGTTCAGCCCCTCTCGGATGCGATTGGATTTCGGAAACGCATCGGGGCGTTCAATCAAAATCCGGTTTACCAGCGCAGGATCGTTGCACAGATAGCTGCGGAAAAACGGCGTGCGAAACTCGGCCATCCATGCCCGGTAAAGCCGCGCAGGTTGCGACGACAGGATGTCGTGGCGGAACAACCGCAGCTGTTGCCAAAGGCTGGCCGTGTCGCGACGAGAGGGCGGTTTGGGCGGGGTCATGCCGTGGTTCTATACCCTGACAGCGCCGTCTCGATCCGGCTTTTTGCCGCAGGACGTCCGGCATAGCGGGTGCCAAGGGTCTGCGGCCCGGCGGTAATCTGGAAATAGTCGTAGAAACCGGGGCGATCAAAAGCGCAAAGATACTGGAAATGCAGACGAAAAAAACGCCAGCGCAGTGCGGCCCAACGTTCAGGCGACAGGGTTTGCGTGAAAGCCGCGGTCTGAATGAGTGGCCAGCGCTTGCACGCAGGTGCCACGCCCGTCACCGCGACCGGATCGCACAAGGCAAAGGCACAGCCGTCGCCGGGGGCGGTGACATCCACCCAAGTCAGCTCGTCGCGGGGGCAAAGATAGGCGAGATCGCCGCGCAAACGCCGCGCCTCGGGCAGAAACGACACCATCGGCACCACCTGCCCCAAGGACAGAAAGGCCAACGCGGGATGCTTGGCGGGCAGTCCCTGCCGGATCAGATCCGACAGGATCGACACTGCCAAATGCGCGCCAGAGGAATGGCCAACGACCAGAACCTCGTCAAAATCTTCCTGCAGCGCCCCGGCAATGGACGCGCGGAAGGTCGCCATCCGGGTTTCAAGCTCTGCCGGGTTCGCCCCCTTGGCCTGCGCCGAATAGGCGTAATCATGCATGAGGTAATAGGCAAAGATCTTGTTGTCCCAGCGCCGAAAGGCGCGCAACACCGCCCAGACCACCCCTGCGCCCGCCACAAGGCCAAGGCCCCAATGGCTGACATCGGCCACCAGAGCACCGATCCCCCACCCTGCCAGTATCGCCAACAGAAGTTGCCCGATCAAAAAGACGATGGGGTAAAGGGCGGCGATCATCGGCCCCTTGCGCAACCGCATCAGCCGAAACAGTGCCCCCGATCCGATATAGGCCCATGCCGTGCGCAGAAGTTGCAGATAGGTCCTGACAATCCCTTGATCCATCGAGGTTTTCACAATGTCCGACCAGACCAGCACCTCAAAGTCGGCCTCGGTCTTTTGGCCGTTAATCTGACTGCTGACATGCCAGCCATAGGGGCCTTTGGCGGCTTTTGCCGCCAGCGTCAGCCCATAGCCAGAAATCCGCGCCTGATCGGCGCCTTCCTTGCGGTAAAGTTCGCGATAGCGGCGGGGATGAATCGGATCATAGCCGGGGATGTAAAACACCCGGCGGCGGAACACCGCAGTTTCACAATCTTGCCCCTCAGCCATGCGGCCCCCCTTTGCGCCAAGCTGGCATGAAACCTTGGCAAAATTAAGGGGGATCAGCCCAGAAGCGGCAGGCCCAACGCCTCTAGCCCATCAAGGAGCCAGCCCGAGAAGATCGAGAAGGTGCCGGAAAAAAGCGTCAGGCCAACGATGACCAGCAGGACCCCCATCGCCATCTCAATCTTGCGCAGATGAGGTTTCAGCCGCTTCATCAGGCCCATGGCCTGCGCGATGAAGATCGCTGACAAGAGGAACGGCAGGCCCAGCCCCATGGCATAGACGGCCATCAGGTACAGCGTGCGGCCCATGTCATTGCCCTGCATCGCCAAGGTCAGGATGCCTGACAGGATCGGCCCGTTGCAGGGCGTCCAGCCGAAGGCAAAGGCAAGACCCAACACATAGGCCCCGAACGCCGAGCCGCCTCGGTCACCCGCATCCAGCCGGGCCTCGCGGTCCAGCAGGCGTATCCGGAACACGCCAAGGAAATGCAGCCCAAAGACGATGACGACCGCGCCCGCGACGCGATTGAAAATCTCAAGATTGGTCAGGAAAAATCGCCCGAAGGCCGAGGCGGCAAAGCCCAGAAGCAGGAAGATCGTCGAAAGCCCCAGAACGAAGAACAGTGCGGGCAGAATGACGCGACGGCGCGCGGCCCCGGGTGAGGTCATCTCCCCCATGGAAATGCCCCCCATATACGCAAGATAGGGCGGCACCACGGGCAGAACGCAAGGCGACAGGAACGACAGAAGCCCCCCCGCAAAGGCCAGCGCGGAGGCAAGGATCAGCCCTGCGTCGAGGATATTGATGCCGAACATGTCAGTCTCCTTCGTGTCCCCTGATAGCGGGCGGATGCGGGCGCGTCACCCCGGCAAGCTGTCACATCTGCGACAGGCGGCGACAATTGGGGCTGGCGTCGCGGCCTCCGGCGGGAGTATTTCTGGTCAAGATGAAAGGCGGGGCCATGCAGATCGACGTCGAGATTGATTGCGAGGGGTTGTTATGCCCGCTGCCCGTCCTGAAGGCGCGCAAACGGTTGTTGGGAATGGCGCAGGGCCAAGTGCTGGCGGTGCGGGCGACGGATGCGATGGCCGCGATTGATTTGCCACATTTCTGTGCCGAGGCCGGGCATGCCTTTATAGAGGCCCGACAGGAGGGCGCGGTTGGCGTCTATCTGATCCGCGCGGGCGGGTAATTCGCGGCGCTGATCGGCGGATGCAAAAAGGGCGGCGGGTTTCCCCAGCCGCCCTTTGCAATTCTTAGTGGATAGGCTTAGCGGCCCAGCGACCACCAGCCCTTTTTCTTCGGCTTGGCGGGGCCATCGTCCACCGGCGTTTCGGTGGCCACGTCCTGTGCCTTATCCTGCACCTTGTCCTGCGGATCGGGCAACAGGGCGCCTGCGACGGCCGTTTCGGCCAGCGCGGCCTCGGCGATTGCCGGGTCGGCCGGGAAAGTTTCGGCGACAGGCGCGGGTGCCGCGGCAACCGGAGCGTCAACCTCAACCGCCGCTTTCGGCTTGGCACGGCTGCGGGTGGCTTTCGGCTTTGGCGCCTCGGCCGCAACCTCCGAACCCGTCACCTCGGCTTCGGCCTCGGGGTTGGCAACCGCAGCTTCGGCCTTGGGCTTGGCGCGGCTGCGCGTGGCCTTGGGCTTCGGGGCCTCTGCGGCTTCGGCAGCCGGTTCGGCCGCCTTGGCCTTGGTCGCAGCAGGCTTGCGGCTGCGCGAGACAGTGCGTTTGGCCGGAGCCTCAACCGCTGCGGTTTCAACCGGGGCCGTCTCAGCTACAGTCTCAACCGGAGCAGCTTCGGTGACGTCTGCCGCCGGAGTGATGTCCTCGTCCCCGCCGTCTTCGTCATCCTCGGCACCGTCGTCCTCGGAATCCGAGCCCGTCATACCATTTGCTTCGCCCGGCGCGCCGCCGGGTTTCCGCCGCCGCCGACGACGACGGCGTTTGCGGGTACCGCCTGCGCCTTCGGCCGCTTCGGCAGCCGCAGCCGGAGCCGCGACCTCGACGCTGGCCTCTTCGATCTCGTCCTCGAGATCGTCTTCGATCAGATCGTCTTCCGGCTCATCCACCGGCGCGCCCATCAGACCGGCGTGGCCCGAGATCACCGGGCTGTTTTCCGGCACCACGCGGGTCGCGGTCTTGAACTTTTCGATGGCGTAATCGGGGCTGATAAGGGTCGGGTCGGCCTCGATCCGAACCGACATGCCATAGCGGGCCTCGATCAGCGCGATATGTTCGCGCTTTTGGTTGAAGAGGAAGTTGACGATCCCGATCGGCGCTTTCAGCAGCACCTCTTTCGAGCGTTTCCGCGTGCCTTCTTCTTCCAATGCGCGCAGAACTTGCAGCGCCATCGAGTCATCCGAGCGGATCAGCCCGGTGCCGTGGCAATGCGGGCAAGGCTGGGTGGTCGATTCCAGCATGCCCGGACGCAGGCGCTGACGCGACATCTCCATCAGGCCAAAGCCCGAAATGCGGCCCACCTGAATACGGGCGCGGTCGGTTTTCAGCTTGTCTTTCAGGCGCTTTTCGACGGCGGCGTTGTTGCGACGCTCTTCCATGTCGATGAAGTCGATGACGATCAGACCGGCCAAATCGCGCAGGCGCAATTGGCGGGCCACCTCATCGCAGGCCTCAAGGTTGGTCTTGAGCGCGGTGTCTTCGATCGAGCCTTCCTTGGTGGCGCGCCCCGAGTTCACGTCGATGGCGACCAAGGCTTCGGTCACGCCGATCACGATGTAACCACCGGATTTCAGCTGCACGGTCGGGTTGAACATGCCGCCCAGATAGCCTTCGACCTGATACCGCGCGAACAGCGGCGTCGGGTCGGTGTAGCGCTGCACTTGGCGGGCATGGCTGGGCATGATCATCCGCATGAAATCTTTTGCGGTGCGATAGCCTGCCTCGCCTTCGACCAGCACTTCCTCGATTTCTTTCGAGTAAAGGTCGCGGATCGAGCGCTTGATAAGATCGCCTTCCTCATAGATCGGGGCGGGGGCGATGGATTTCAGCGTCAGTTCGCGGATCTGTTCCCAAAGCCGCATCAGGTATTCGTAATCGCGTTTGATTTCCGGCTTGGTGCGCTTGGCACCAGCGGTACGGATAATCAGGCCAGCGCCTTCCGGCACCTCGATCTCACCCGCGATTTCTTTCAGTTTCTTGCGATCAGCAGCTTGGGTGATCTTGCGGCTGATGCCGCCGCCGCGGGCGGTGTTCGGCATCAAGACGCAGTAGCGACCGGCCAGCGACAGATAGGTGGTCAGGGCCGCGCCCTTGTTGCCACGTTCTTCCTTGACCACCTGCACCAACATGATCTGGCGTACTTTGACGACTTCTTGGATCTTGTAGCGGCGCGCGCGCGGACGGCGGGGCTGGCTGATTTCCTCGGCCACATCTTCTTCGGCGATGGATTCGATGTCGTCATCGGTTTCCGAAGCATGGTCGATGGCATGATAGGCGTGATCGCCGTTACCATTGCTGTCTTCGGTCGCAGCCGGGGCTTCGACGGCCTCTACCACTTCAGCAACCGGGGCGGCCAGCGTCTCGTCTTCGTCAAGATCGACCACATCCATGGACGAAATCTCGCCCATCACTTCGGCGGTTTTCACCGCGTCGACGTCGACGGCCTTTTCGGCCTTGGCCGCAGGCTTGGCCCCACGGCGCGGGCGCGAACGGCGATTTTCTTCTTCTTCCTCGGCGCGGTTGAAGGCGCGCTCTTCATCCAGCAGCGCTTTGCGGTCAGCGACCGGGATCTGGTAATAATCCGGGTGGATTTCGGCAAAGGCGAGAAACCCATGACGGTTGCCGCCGTAATCAACAAAGGCCGCCTGAAGCGAGGGTTCAACCCGCGTCACCTTGGCCAGATAGATGTTTCCGGCCAGCTGGCGCTTGTTTATGGTTTCAAAATCGAATTCTTCGACCTTGTTTCCATCGACCACGACCACGCGGGTTTCTTCCGCATGGGTGGCGTCGATAAGCATTTTCTTAGACATATCAATCCATTGCGCCCGTTGCGCACAAGGACCTCCGGCGGGCCGGAGGGCTGGTCATACGGGTTGGGGCGGCTTGTTTGGGCGGGCGCGCGCATGGCAAACATGCGGGATGTGCCCGTTGGGCACTCCTCGCCTGTCGATGCAATCACAACGCGCGTCATCGCGGTTCACGTCTGAGCGGCTTATGCAGCCGCCCACCTATATTAGCCAAGCGCACCCCTGAAAAAACAAAGGCTTGCAGGCAATTTCGCGGCCAATCGGGCCGATCCGACCACCCTTCCCTTTCGGCGCGCAGATCGCACCAGAGCAGGTTCAGGCAGAGAATTTCGCCGGGGCCATGGCCCCTTGGGGATAAAATAGCGGCAAAGGCCGGGGAATTACAACGAATTTCTGACAGCCCCTCCCCCGATGATCGACACGGAGGCCGCATCGAGGGGGAGGCCCCGGCAAAGATCAGGTGTAATCTTGCCGCTGCAGCCCGTATTTCGCCATCTTTTCATTCAAAGTCCGGCGCGGCAGGCACAATTCATCCATGACGGCCGTGATGCTGCCCTTGTGCCGCCGCATCGTGTTGTCGATTAGCATTTTCTCAAAACTTTCGACATATTCCTTCAACGGCTTGCCTTCGGTGGTCATCGCCGGGCCAGAGGCTTCGTTATCCGCCATCAAAAGGCTGGCGATCGAGCCAGAGCCGCGCCGGTTCTGCAAGACGGCCCGTTCAGCGATATTCACCAGCTGCCGCACATTGCCCGGCCAGGGCGCTTGCAGCAGTTGTGCCGCCTCTTGGGCCGTCACCTGCGGCGCGTCGCAGCCGTATTCTTCCGAAAACGCCTCAGAGGCGCGGGCAAACAGCGTCAGGATATCTTCGCCACGCGACCGCAAGGGCGGGCAAATGATGGTCATCGCGCCCAGCCGATAGAACAGATCAGGGCGCAGCAGATCTTCCAGCGTCTTGTCCGGCGCATGTTCATTGCAGATCGCGATGATGCGGGTTTCTGGCGGGGTCGACTGGTCGTTGACCAAGGTCAAAAGCCGCGACTGCAAGGGATGCGACAGTGCCTCGATGTCCTCAAGGCACAGCGTGCCACCGCGGGCTTCCTCGACCAAGGGCAGGTTGCCATCTTCTGATGGGCCAAAGATCTTGGCCGCCAGTTGATCCTCGCCCCAAGCCGCGCAGGAGACGGTGACAAATTTCTTCGACGCCCGCGGCCCCACCGCATGCAGTGCATGCGCCACCAGCGTTTTGCCGGTGCCGGTTTCGCCGTCGATCAGCACATGGCTGTCGGCTTGGCCCAGATCAAGAATGTCCTCGCGCAGCCGTTCCATCGCCGGGCTGGCACCAATCAGCTTTTTCAAGATGGTCGAGCCATCCGACAATTCGCGGCGCAACGCGCGGTTGTCCAAGGTCAGCCGCCGGGCCTGCGTCGCCTTTTTGGCGAGTTCCGTCATCCGATCAGGGTTGAAGGGCTTTTCCAGAAAATCAAAGGCCCCAACCCGCATCGCCTCGACCGCCATCGGCACGTCGCCATGGCCGGTGATCATGATGACCGGCAGTCCCGAATCCATCCCCATCAGACGTTTCAGAAACGCCATGCCATCCATCCCCGGCATCTTGATGTCGCTGACCACAACCCCGGCAAAGTCCGGCCCGATCACCTTCAAGGCTTCTTCGGCACTGGCATAGGTTTCGGTATCAAACCCCGACAGCGCCAGCCACTGGCTGATCGAGGCCCGCATATCCGCCTCGTCATCCACAATCGCCACTTTCATCGCGCGCGCCATGCTGCCCTCTTCATTCTGCTGCTTTTTGTTCGCCGCCAGACGCCATCTTCAGCACCGGCAGCTGAACTTCAAACACTGCACCGCCATTTTCGGCATTATGAGCGGTCAACCGCCCACCAAGGTCTGTGACGATCCCCGACGAGATCGCAAGGCCAAGCCCCACGCCCTCACCCGGGCTTTTCGTGGTGTAAAACGGTTCAAACACCGAGGTGATATCGGCAATGCCGTGCCCATTGTCGCGCACCGACAGCGTGGCCACATCACCCACCGTCATCAGAATGTCGATCTGCGGCTTGGGTGTGCCCTTGGTGGCATCCAGCGCGTTGCGAAACAGGTTGATGATAACCTGCTCCAACCGCACCCGGTCGGCCATCACCATCACCCTTTGGCGCGGCAAGGTGCGGGTGATCTGCACCACGCGCTGTTTCAACTGCGGCTCCATCATCGCCAGCGCCGACGACAGGCAGGCACGCAAGTCGACCGGCTCAAAAGCCTCGCCGCCCTTGCGGGCATAGGATTTCAATTGCCGGGTGATCGCGCCCATGCGGTCGATCAGGTCATCAATGCGCTGGAACGATGACAGTGCCTCGTCCGGGCGCTTGCGCTGCAGCAAAAGACGCGCCCCCGCGAGGTAAGTCTTCATCGCGGCCAGCGGCTGGTTCAATTCATGGCTGACGGCCGCCGACATTTCGCCCAGCGCGGCAAGTTTAGACGATTGCGCCAGCGTCAGCTCGGCGACCTCCAGCGTCTTTTGCACCTTTTCACGCTCGGCGATCTCGCGGCTGAGACGGGCGTTCAACAGCCGCAACTCTGCCGATTCCCGCTGCAAGGATTGGCTCTGGCTCCAGGCGCGGCGCGACAGCATGTAAAAGGTCAGCGCGGCCAGAATGGCAAAGCCCATGATTTCCAGCGCAATGACGCCATTCACCCGCTCGCGCACGGAATCATAGGCGGTGAACGCGACCATCCGCCACCCTTGGAACGGCACCCGCGCCTCGGTGCGCAACACGGCCTCGCCGGCCACATAGGCATCAGGCGGGTTCTGCGCCCAATCGGCCGCCCCTTTCAACGCGCGCCCAAAGGCCGAGGTTTCTTCCGCGCGGGTCAGCGCATCGTCCAACGGCTTGCCGCGCCACGAGGTTTCGGTGGCCAAAAGCACAGTGCCGGTGCTGTCGGCCACCAGAACGGCGTCTTGCAAGCCCGCCCAAGCGCGCTCATGCTTCATCAGATCCGCCCCGACGACGATCACGCCAACGGCGCGTCCCTCGGCAAAGATCTGGCGGGAATAGGTATAGTCATGCCCCCCGCCGGGCCGGGGCGCCACCGAGAACATCGTCTCGCGGCTGCGCATGGCGTCGATGAAATAGGGGCTGGACCGGTGACTGGTCCCCAAGAGATTGCGGTTCGTGGCCCCGACCGCGCGCCCGTCCTGATCCAGCAGCAGGATCGAGGCGACGCCAATTTCGCCCTGCACCTTGATAAGCCGCAGCGTGGTGTCAGAGAACTTGCCATTGACCAGCGCATCCCGAATCGCCGGGTCATCCACCAACAGGAGCGGCACGACCGAGGTCCGCTGCAACTCGGACAGCATATTGCCGGAATACAGCGCAAGTCGCAGTTCGGCGCGGTTGCGGGTGGTTTCGGTAAAGCGCTCTGACAGCCAGCGGTTGGTGACCAGCACGACCCCAATCGCCAGCAGAATCAGCAGGCTGACCGCCAAACGCACACGCCAAGAGCCGCCATAAGGCGCCTCATGCAGACTGTCGGGTTCGGGCGCATCATTCATCGGGCGAATCTAGGCCCCGGTTGTCCGGGCCTCAAGCCGGGTCATTCAGGCAAGCGCCATCCCGCCCATCAGCCCTGCAAACAGCCCTGCGCCATCATTGCCGCCCAAAATCGGGTCATTCGCCCGCTCGGGGTGCGGCATCATGCCAAGCACACGACGGTTTTCAGACAAGACCCCGGCGATATCAGCCATCGAACCATTGGGGTTCTGGCCATAGGTAAAGGCGATCTGGTCTTCGCCCTGCAACCGCTTCAGCCCTTCGGCGTCGATGGTGTAATTGCCGTCATGATGGGCAATCGGGATCATCAGCGACTGACCCTTGGCATAGGTTTGGGTAAAGGCGCTGGCCGTGGTCGCCACCTTCAACTCGACGGTCTTGCAGTTGAACTTCAGCCCGGCATTGCGCATCAGCGCGCCCGGCAGCAGCCGCATTTCCGTCAGCACCTGAAAGCCGTTGCAGATGCCCAGCACATAGCCGCCGCGTGCCGCATGGGCCTGCACCGCCGCCGCGATCGGCGACTGGGCGGCAATCGCGCCGCAGCGCAGATAATCACCAAAGGAAAACCCGCCCGGCACACCTACAACATCGGTGCCTGCAGGCAAGGCGCTGTCCTTGTGCCAAACGCGCGTCACCTCAAACCCCGCGCGTTCAAAGGCCAAGGCCAGATCGCGGTCACAGTTGGAACCGGGGAAGGTGACGACAGCGGCTTTCATGGGCCAGGACCTCCGATAAGATGGATGGCTGCCCCATAGCGCAAAGCCCCCCAGCCTTCCACCCCGAAATGGCTTTCATCTTGGCAAAAATACTCATGCGACGGCCCCGCAAAAGCCGTCGCTTCCCGGCTCAGCCCAGCATATCGGTGATCACAGCCACACCGGGCGGCATTGGTCCATTAAAGGCCCGCAACTCTGCCGATGCGCCCGAAAGCGGCACATGCCGCGCCACGATGGGCGAAACATCGACCCGCCCCATCTCGATCAGGGTCAGAAGCGACGGATAGCGCCAAGACGGCATCCCACGAGAGCCAAAGACCGACAGTTGTTTCATATAGATGGCGTTCATGTTGATCTGCATCTTGGCGGTATGGCCCACCGGCAAACCGATCTGCACATGCCGCCCCATCGGCCGCAGACATTCCAGCGAGCCATTCGCCGTCGCCTCGATCCCCAATGCCTCAACCGACACATGTGCCCCACCGCCGGTGATCTCGACGATCTTGGCCGCCACATCGCCATCGCGCGGGTTCACCGCAGCCTCGGCCCCCAGCGACAAGGCATGATCCAGCCGTTCTTGCACCACATCAACAACAATCACCCGCGCGCCCAGCGCACGGCCGAGAATAAGCAGCGAAAGCCCGACGCCCCCGGTGCCATGCACCGCCAGCCATTCGCCCGCCTGCAAGGCCGCGCGGCCCGTCAGCGCATGAAAGGCCGTCGTCACCCGGCACCCCAAACCGGCCGCCAGCGCCGGTGTCAGACTTTCGGGCAGGCGGGCAAGGTTATGGGCATGCGGCGCGGACACATATTCGGCATAGGCCCCCGGCTCGCCAAAGCCCGGCACGCGCTGCGCCCGGCAGGTGGTGGTGTTGCCGGACTGACATTCAGGGCATTGACCGCAAGACAGGATGAAGGGTGCGATCACCCGGTCGCCAACCCGCCACTTGGCCAAAGGCCCGGCCTCGACCACCTCGCCGCAATATTCGTGCCCCGGGATTGCGCCCGGTTTCACCTTGGGATGCTCCCCCACCCAGCCATGCCAATCGCTGCGGCAAATGCCGCACGCCAGCACTTTCAGCACCACACCGTCCGCCTCGCAGATCGGATCGGCAACGGTTTCCAGCGAAAGGTCGGCTTTGTAGTCTCGGATCACGGCAGCGCGCATGGAAAATTCCCTTTATTGCTGCACCATTGGCAGGGAAACGCCATGCGACGTCACGCCGAAAACCGACAGCGAATGTCGGCGGTCACAAATTTCTTCGAAGAAATTTGCCAAGATTTTTCGAAAAATCTTGGCCCCTGCGGTTTACAGGATCTCGACGCGGTAGCTTTCGATGACCGTGTTGGCCAACAGCTTTTCGCACATCACCTTAACGGCAGCCTCGGCCGCGGCTTTGTCGGTTTCGGCCAGATCCAGCTCGATCACCTTGCCCTGCCGCACGCCGTTGACGCCAGAAAAGCCCAGCGTGCCAAGCGCGTGGCGCACCGCCTCACCCTGAACATCCAGAACACCGTTTTTCAGCATGACAGTGACGCGGGCTTTCATGGCATTCCCCCAAAGGTTGGCTTTGCCGCCCCATACCGTCGCGCGCGGGCGGCGGCAAGGGGGCGGCTCTGTTTTGACAAGGCGCTTAGTTGATAAGCGTCGGTTTCGTCGTATGGGTGACGTTTGACGGCATCACCCCCAACCGCCGCGCCAGTTCGGCATAGATGTCGGCCAAGGGCACCGGGTCGGGCATCGGCTGCCCTTCGCGTTCAGTCACCCCGCGCAGATCCCACAGACGGCAGCTGTCGGGCGTGATTTCATCAGCCACGATCAGCCGCATGAAATCGCCTTCCCAGATCCGACCAATTTCCAACCGGAAATCTGCCAGCCGCACGCCAACGCCCAGCATGACGCCTGACATGAAGTCATTCACCCGGAGCGCAAGGGCGATCATGTCGTCCAGATCCTGTTGGTTGGCCCAGCCAAACGCGACGATATGTTCTTCCGCCACAAGGGGCGAATTCAGCCGATCGTCCTTGTAGTAATACTCCACGATCGGGCGCGGCAGGGCCATGCCTTCGGGGATACCCAGCCGGGACGACAGCTCGCCCGCGGCAAAATTGCGCACCACCACTTCCAACGGCAGGATTTCGGCCATCCGCACCATCTGTTCGCGCATGTTGACGCGGCGGATGAAATGGGTCGGCACGCCGATGGCGTTCAGCCCAGACATAAAGAATTCGGACAGGCGGTTGTTCAGCACGCCCTTGCCATCCACAGCGGCCGGTTTCGGCTCGGCCTCGGTCGGGGCGCTGTCATCCTTGAAATACTGGATCAGGGTGCCAGGTTCAGGCCCTTCGTAAAGGATCTTCGCCTTGCCCTCGTAGACCTTCTTCCTGCGCGCCATGCATGCCTCTTGTCCAACGGGCAAAAGGGCGGCGAAATGCCACCCTGCCCTTTGGTTCGGCTATACCCACTCAGCGTTAGCCGTGCAAGCCGGGCGCGCTTTGCAGCACTTGCGCGCAAGGCCTCTTGAACGCTGGCTTTGGTCCGGGCATATGAGGAGAAAGCCGCAGAATTCACCCGGAGGGCCCGCCCATGACCACCTTTGACGACCGCGAACACGCCTTTGAAGCAAAATTTGCCCATGATTCGGAAATGCAGTTCCGCGCCGAAGCCCGCCGCAACAAGCTGGTCGGTCTTTGGGCCGCTGGGCTTTTGGGCAAATCGGGCGATGCGGCCACCGACTACGCGATGAGCGTTGTCTCTGCCGATGTCGAAGAACCCGGCATCGAGGATGTGGTGCGTAAGGTCGCCGCGGATCTGGCTGGCAAAGCCACCGCCGACGAGGTGCGCGCCCAGATGGCAGCCCTGCTGCCCGTCGCCAAGGCCGAGTTGCTGTCGGAACTCTAAGGCCTACCCGGCCCTGTCAGATCAGGCCGCCCCCATGGCTTGGGGGCGGCTTTTTCATGGGCCAGCGCCACATGGTCTTTGTCGAATTTTCTTTTGCATTTTAGCTGTTAAGCCGCCCTGAACGCGCCCCCGCTAGTCTTGCCGAATTTGAAGCAAGGGGTGAACATGGCCTTTCTCGGCAGGTCAAAGGCGCGCGCGGCGCCGCAGTTTGATGCGGCGGTGGCCGGGGTCACCGAAGCAGATCCCTCTGTGGCAGGGCTGGCCACAACCTTGCGACGCTTTGGCCCCCGCACGGCGCTGTCGGTCAGTCTGACAGTCGTATTCCTGTGGCTGCTGTCAGACCGGCTGTCGCAGATTGACGGGCGGGCCCTGACCAATGCGGTTTGGCAATTGGCGCCTGCACAATGGCTGCAATCGCTGGGCCTCACCGCTGTCTCGTTCTGGGCGGTGGGGCGCTATGATGCGGTTTTGCACCGCCATTTGATGTCCGGGATGCCCGAACGATTGGCCCGGCGGGCCGGGATCGCCGCAATCGCGGTGTCGCAAAGCCTTGGGCTTGGCCTGATTTCCGGGGCGATCTTGCGCTGGCGGATGCTGCCGGGGTTCAGCCTGTGGCAGGCCACCCGGCTGACGGCGGCCGTGGCCCTGTCGTTTCTGGCGGGCTGGGCGGTTGTCACGGCAGCGACTTTGCTGATCCTGCCTAACGCCCCGTTCAAGCCTTGGGCAGCCCTTGGGCTGGGCCTTGCCCTTTGTCTGGCAGGTCTATCTATCCTTGGCCCGAAGCGCAGAATTTTGCCGTTCCGCTGGCCCAATGGCTTCGTGCTGGGCCGTTTGGTGGGGCTGTGCGCCGCCGACACGCTCGCCGCGGCGCTCGCGCTCTATGTTCTGCTGCCTGCGGGAAGTGAGCTCAGCTTTACCACCCTGCTGCCTGCGTTTTTG
>Ga0255097_1000360_pt1 | contig 19640 bp, 16 predicted proteins | sample Colum_Atlam_RepB_2_FD_188436 | JGI IMG/M metagenome (GOLD analysis project Ga0255097, IMG submission 188436) | Freshwater microbial communities from Columbia River, Oregon, United States - Colum_Atlam_RepB_8d | ecosystem: Environmental > Aquatic > Freshwater > River | place: USA: Oregon...
CACCATCTGCCCGTTGATCGCCGCCGGAATCTGCTGCAGGTGCGCGAAGCTCGGCGTGCGGATGCGCGTGCGGTAGCTCATCGTGCTCGCGTCGCTGGTGAGGTAGTAGCTGTTGATGCCCTTGGTCGCCTCGATCAGCTGGCTGGTCTCGCCGGCCGGCATCACCGGGCCCCAGGACACGTCGAGGAAGTGCGTGATCAAGGTTTCGATGTCACGCAGCGTGCGTTCCTTCGGCGGCGGGCAGGTCAGCGGGTGATCCGCCTTGTACGGGCCGGAGGGCATGTTGTTGAGGCATTGCTCGATGATGCGCAGCGACTGGCGGATCTCTTCCTCGCGCGCCAGGGTGCGGTCGTAGCAGTCGCCCTTGTGGAACACCGGCACCTCGAAGTCGAAGTTCTCGTAGCCGGAGTAGGGGCGGACCTTGCGCAGGTCGTAGTTGCAGCCGGTCGCGCGCAGGCCGGGGCCGGTGACGCCCCATTCCAGCGCGCAGGCGGTGTCGTAGGCGGCCACGTCGCGCGAACGCGACTTGAAGATGGCGTTCTCGACCGCGGCCTTCTTGTACTCGTCCAGGCGCTTGGGCATCCAGTCCAGGAACTCGCGGACCTTCCTGTCCCAGCCCTGCGGCAGGTCGTGCGCCACGCCGCCGATGCGGAACCAGGCCGGGTGCATGCGGAAGCCGGTCACCGCCTCGATCACGTCGTAGGCCTTCTGGCGGTCCACGAACATGAAGAACACCGGCGACATGGCGCCGACGTCCTGGGCGTAGGTGCCGTAGAACAGCAGGTGCGAGGTGATGCGGAAGAACTCCGCCATCATCACGCGGATGGTCTGGACGCGCTCCGGCACCTTGATGCCGGCGAGCTTTTCCAGCGCCAGCACGTAGGGCAGGTTGTTCATCACGCCGCCGAGGTAGTCGATGCGGTCGGTGTACGGGATGTAGCTGTGCCAGGACTGGCGCTCGCCCATCTTCTCGGCGCCGCGGTGGTGGTAGCCGATGTCCGGCACGCAATCCACGACTTCCTCGCCGTCGAGCTGCAGCACCACGCGGAAGGCGCCGTGCGCCGCCGGGTGGTTGGGGCCGAAGTTGAGGTACATGAAGTCGTGGTCGGCGGTGCCGCGCTTCATGCCCCAATCCTCGGGGACGAAGCGCAGCGCCTCCTGCTCCATGTCCTGCTTCAGGGAGTCCAGGTAGAAGGGGTCGAACTCGGTGGCGCGCGCCGGGTAGTCCTTGCGCAGCGGGTGGCCGGTCCAGGTCGGCGGCAGCAGGATGCGGCGCAGCCCCGGGTGGCCCTCGAAGACGATGCCGAACATGTCCCAGGCCTCACGCTCGTACCAGTTGGCGTTGAGGTAGACATTGGTGATGGTCGGCAGGGAGGGGCTCTCGCCCTGCAGGGCCACCTTCAGGCGCACGTCACCCTTGCCGCGGGTGGCAATGTCGCGGTCGATCGACAGCAGGTGGTAGATCACCGTGAAATCGGACGGCGGCAGGCCGTGGCGGTGCTTGCGCAGCCGCTCGTCCATCGCCGTCAGGTCGTACAGCATCTTGTAGGGCTTGGGTGCCTCGTTCTTGAGGTAGCGCAGCACCTCGTGCAGGCGGTTGGCCGGCAGCCACAGGGTGGGCACCTGGTCGACCGTGGCCTGCAGCGTGAAGAGGTTCTCGCCGAAGCGCGCGAACAGCTCGCGGACGACTTCGGGCAGGGCGGGGGCTCCGTCGGCGGCCATCAGAGCCTCCCCATGAGCAATACGCGCACGCGACGGAGGTCGTTTTCGCGTTCCGCTAACCCTATCGACCCGCGGTGTACACGAGTACATAAGGAGCGATAGGGGCCGCGGGGCGCGAAAACGGCCCCGTCCCTTCGGGTTGCGCCGGAAATCGCGCCATGCTGCGCCGGCCACTGCTTATTTGGAACCACCAAACCGCGCATCGACCGACTTGCCTGGCGCGATTTCTGGCAGCAACGCGTGTGCGTATTGCTCATGGGGAGGCTCTCTACACCGAGTCCGGCGTGCGCAGGATGGTCTGGGCGCGGCGCTCCTCGGCCTTGAGGTCGCGCTGCGACGGCATCTTGGCCTTGTAGATGCCCTGGTCGCCCACGACCCAGGACAGGGGGCGCTGCTCCTTGCCGATGGAGTCCTGCAGCATCATCAGGCCCTGCAGGAAGGCCTCGGGACGGGGCGGGCAGCCCGGCACGTAGAGGTCCACCGGCAGGAACTTGTCCACGCCCTGCACGACGGAATAGATGTCATACATGCCGCCGGAGTTGGCGCAGGAGCCCATGCTGATGACCCACTTGGGCTCCAGCAGCTGCTCGTACAGGCGCTGCACGACCGGGGCCATCTTGATGAAGCAGGTACCGGCGATGACCATGAGGTCGGCCTGGCGCGGCGAGGCGCGGATGACCTCGGCGCCGAAGCGGGCCAGGTCATGGGTCGGGGTGAAGGCCGTGGCCATCTCCACGTAGCAGCAGGACAGGCCGAAGTTGTACGGCCAGATCGAGTGCTTGCGGCCCCACTGGACCAGGTCCGAGAGCTTGGCCGTGAGCACGTTGCGGCGGACCTGCTCCTCGGTGAACGTCTCTTCCGCCGGCTTGGCGAAGGGCGACACGCCGGTGGGACGGCTCGGGTCGATGCGGGTAAGGGTGTATTGAGGCATGGGGCTGGCTCGCGCTTGCCGGGGGAGGCCGATCAGGTCTGCTTTTCTTCGCGCTGGCGGCGCGCCTTGCGCGCCTGCGGCGACCAGTCGAGGGCGCCGACGCGGACGAGGTAGACCAGGCTGGCGCCCAGGATGGAGATGAAGATGAAGGCCTCGATGAAGCCCATCCAGCCGGCTTCCCGCAGCGACACGGCCCAGGCGTAGAGGAACAGGGCCTCCACGTCGAAGATCACGAAGAACACGGCCACCAGGTAGAACTTGGCGGAGAGGCGCAGCTTTTCGGGGGAGCCGGACACCACGCCCGACTCGAAGGGCTCGTTGCGGGCACGGGCGGCGGAGCGGCCGCCGAGCAGCCAGGACAGGACCAGCATCAGGGCACAGAGGCCGAACACGCCGACGATGTAGAGGGCGGTACCCCAGAACTCGGGCGATTCCGGAACGCTGGCGAAATCGGTCATTCGTGGCCTCGTACGGTCGTTGATCTGTCTTGTCGTGGGCAGGCGCCTGCGGGCAGCCGCGATGGCCGAGCCTCGGCCTGCGTGGCGTTGATCAAAACTTGCCCTGGGGTGGCGGCCTGCATGCCGTCCGAACGGATTATAGACCGGGGAGGCGCCAAAGCGCTGAATTTTTTGTCGGAAGTTGCAGGGGTGTTGACAGCAGAAGGCCCGCATGTGCGGGCCTTCGGTATGCAACTCCGGTGTACAGCCGTGACGCTTACTTCTCCACGAAGGCGCGCTCGATGACGTAGTCGCCCGGGGTGCCGATGTGCGGGGAGATCTGGAAACCGCGGCTGTCGAGGATCTCGCAGGAGTCCTTCAGCATCTGCGGGCTGCCGCAGATCATCACGCGGTCGGTCACCGGGTTCAGGTCCGGCAGGCCGATATCGGCGGCCAGCTTGCCGCTGCGGATCACGTCGGTCAGGCGGCCCTGGTTGCGGAAGGGCTCGCGGGTGACCAGCGGGTAGTAGATCAGCTTGTCGCGCACCAGCTCGCCCAGGATTTCGTCCTGGGGCAGGCCTTCCAGGTAGTCCTTGTAGGCCAGGTCGTTGACGTTGCGCACGCCGTGGATCAGCACGATCTTCTCGAAGCGCTCGTAGGCCTCGGGGTCCTTCACCAGGCACATGAAGGGGGCCAGTCCGGTGCCGGTGCTGAAGTAGTACAGGTTCTTGCCCGGGTTCAGGTCGTCCAGCACCAGGGTGCCGGTGGGCTTGGTGCTGACCAGCAGCTCGTCGCCCTCCTTCAGGTGCTGCAGGCGCGAGGTCAGGGGGCCGTTCTGCACCTTGATGCTGAAGAACTCGAGGTATTCCTCGTAGTTGGCGCTGGCGATGGAGTAGGCGCGCATCAGCGGGCGACCGTTGACCTCCAGGCCAATCATGACGAACTGGCCGTTGCGGAAGCGCAGGCCCGGACCGCGGGTCGTCTTGAAACTGAACAGCGAGTCGTTCCAGTGGTGAACGCTCAGGACACGCTCGGGGGCGAACTTGGCCATTTCAATCCATGGTGCAGTGCAAAATGGGGCGCAATCTTAAGACAAATCCTGCCGGCAGTGGCGGTCCGGCTTCCAATCGTCTGACAAAAGCGCTTCCGGGAATAAAAAACCGCGCGGAATTGTCAGGTTACGGCCAGGGCTGCGCCTCACCCGCAGGGACTACCGCCGGCATTTATGGCCGTTGCCAACCCGCGGCGATGATCGCCATGCCCGCCAGCGCCACCCCGGCCCCGGCCCAGTCCCAGGGGCCCAGCCGCACCCCGTCCACCAGCCTCAGCCAGACCAGGGCGGTAGCCACGTAGACCCCGCCGTAGGCGGCGTAGACCCGGCCGCTGGCCGCCGGGTGCAGCGTCAGCAGCCAGACGAACACCGCCAAGCTGGCTGCCGCGGGCAGCAGCAGCCAGACCGACTTGCCCTGGCGCAGCCATAGCCAGGGCAGGTAGCAGCCAATGATTTCGGTCAGGGCGGTGGCGAAGAACAGCAGCGTGGTCTTGAGCATGGCCTGGCCATGCTAGATCAGTTCGGGGGTGAAGCCACGGCCGGCGCTGTGGCCTGGTCCCCACTGCACGAATGGATACTGACTCGCGCCGATATGACGGATATCGGGGCACCCGCTCAGTCCTTCCGAGCCAACACTGGCGCCGCGCCGCGGGCATGCCTGTTGCTGTGTAAAGGGGCAGCCTTCCGCCTCGGGCGCGTAGGCAGGATTTACTGGCGGGATTCGTCCGCCCGCGGGGCCAGTTCCGCGGGTAGCCGCCTTAAGATTCACGCATTGGTTTTCTTGCGGTTCTTCGGGGATCAGGCAGTAATGACGTCCATCAGCGCAGGTGCTCCGGCAGAGGGCGCCGCCAGGATCGGTTGCACCGTCGCCGGGCTGGGGCCTGGGCGCGGGGGGCAGGCATGATGCCGCTCCTGCAGCGCCCGCTGGCCGACGGCCACGCCTCGGACCAGGCCTTCTACCGGCAGCGACTGGGATCGGCGGCGGCCGAATCCCTGCGCCGTACCGTGCGTGGCGAGCTGGCCTGGCTGCTGGCGCCATTCATGCATCACCTGCCCCAGGCCCTGGCCGAGTATGAAAGCCGCGCCGCCGATCCGGTGCGGCGCGAGGCGATCCGCGAGTTGCGCGGGCTGTTCGGCGTCATCTCCGAGCGTTGGGTGGACACCTTCATCTATGCGGTGGATGCGCGCCTGATCGGCAGCGGTGCCGGCCTGGACGAGGCGCAGCCGGGCGACGAGCTGCTGTCCGGGCGTACCGAGCTGCAGGCGGAGGAGAAGTACGCCCGCCTGCTCTCCGAGCTCGACGACCGCCTGCAACTGATCCGCCGCACGCTCTACGTTCCGGTGAATGTCCGCGCCCTGGCACCGGCCGGCCTGTCACGCGCGCTGCAGGACACCGCGCAGCAGCTGGGCTGGCCGGCGGCGCACATGAAGTTCCTGTTTGCCCGCTTCGGCGAGGACGTGCTGCTGCGCCTGGGCGAGCTCTACCGCGGCCTGATGGTGGCGCTGCGTGCCATCGGCAGCACGGCCCAGCAACTGGACGCGCAGCTTTCCTCGCTGCCGGCGCAGGCGCCGCCGCCGCGCGAACCCAAGGTGGACGAGGGCACGCTGTCCATGCTGCGCCACTACGCCGCCGAGGCCGACGAGCGCTACTACGACGACCGCTCGCTGGCGGCCGACCTCCTGGCGCTGGCCGAGAAGCAGTCCATGCCCGACATGGCCGACGAACAGCGCCATGCCCCGCTGCAGCGCATGAGCGTGGCGGGCCAGTTCTTCAGCGAGGCAGTGGCGGACCCGCTGCTGCCGCGCGAACTGCGCCAGCGCCAGGACGCGGTGCGCCTGCCGCTGGTCAAGACGGCACTGGCCGACGCCACGCTGTTCACCTCGCCGCACCACCCGGTCAGCAGCCTGGTGGACGAGATGATGCTCAAGGCGGCTACCGCCCGCGTCACCGGCAACGAGGAGGAGAAACGCGCGGCGGAGCGCCTGGAGCAGCTGCTGGTGCAGTTCGAGCTGGCGCCGGATTTCGTGCGCCAGGCGATCCTGACCCAGCAGCCGATCGACGAAGCCCAGGTCGAGAAGTTCCTGGAGGCCAAGCGGGCGCGCGCCCAGGAGCGGCGCCAGTCGGTGCTGCACGCGGTGCAGCGGCGGGTGATGGAGGAACTGAGGTTGTCCACCTTCGGGCGCGAGGTTCCGGCCGCGGTCCAGGATTTCCTGCACCGCTGCTGGGGGCCGCTGCTGATGAAGGGGCTGCTGGACCACGGCCCCGGCGACCCGCGCTGGCGCCAGGACCTGGACCTGGTGGACCAGCTCGTGGAGCAGTCGGAGCTGCAGGGCTTCGGCGAGGACGAGGAATGGGCTGCGCTGATGCTGCGCCTGACCCAGCGCATGGCCATGTCGGGCATGCGCGACGACCGCATCGAGCAGGGCATCGCCACGCTGCGCGTGCTGCGCCACGCTCAGGCGCGGACGGCGCTCACCAGCATGTAGTGCTCGATGTACTGCGCGCGCTCGTAGTAGATGTCGAGCGACTGCTGCAGCTGGGCGCGCGTGACCTGCCGGCGCAGCAGCGCCTCGTGGGCGTAGTTCACCATGTGCCGGTAGTGCCCCCGCCAGCAGTTCTCCGTGGCATCCACCATGGCCCCGGGCAGGAAGCCGCAGCGCTGGTACAGCGCGCGGTACTCGTCCAGGCTGGCGACATGGTTGTCGCTGATGCGGCGCTCGTGGCTGTCGTCGGCGCGCTGCGTCGTCAGGATGTCGCTCAGCACCAGATGGCCGCCCGGCTTGAGCACGCGCGCGGCTTCGCGCAGGAACTTCTCGCGGGTGTTGAAGTGGAAGGCGGCCTCGACGCAGATCACGGCGTCGAAGGAGGCGTCCGGGAAATCCAGCGCGGTGGCGTCCATCAGCAGGAAGGTCGCGCCCGGCACCAGTTCGCGGCCCCGTGCCAGCTGGCGCTCGGAGATGTTGATCGCGGTGATCTGCTGCGCCGGATAGACGGAGGAGAGATAGCGCGAGGTTTCGCCCTTGCCGCAGGCGACGTCGAGAATCCGCCCCTTCTTTTCCGGGATGAAGCCCAGCAACTGGGCCATCAGGGCGTCGCAGGCCGACTTGGCGTCCGGCGTTGCGTCCGTCCAGTAACCGAAGTTGGTGTAGTGGCTTCCGCCGTAGTAGTTGATCAGGCGTTCGCTGAACATCGACGCGTCGTAGAAGCGATTGATGTTCTCTGCCAGATCCTTGGCTTGCGTGGTCATCTGAAGGCTATCCGTGGCACAGCGGATCTCGTCCGCTCAGGGCAGGAGCCCGCCGATCGACGGGTGCCGCTGCCAGGAGGCGGACCCCCTCCGGGAGTCTAGTGGCCAAGCTATATGACCGGCCGGTCCGTTTGTCGCCCGTTTGTATCCGCTCGGCGCAGTCCCAAAGTAGTGCACAGGACTGATTCATACGTCATGAAAACAATCGTGATCGACCTCAGCGCCCGCAGCGCCTGGGGCCGGGAAATCACGGCGCTCTCAGGCGGGGCCACACCGGCATGCGGCGAACATACATTCGTACACACCGGGCTGCGGATCAGCGGCTCCGCAGGATCGCCGCCAGATCCTCCGGTACCGGCATCGGCCGGAAGGCGCTGACGTTCGCTCCTACGGTATTGCCTTCCGGCACCCAGATGCGCGAGAACAGCAGCGCCGCCAGCATCCGCAGGGGCTGCCCGAGGACCTCGCGCGCATCCCTGCGCCGCCAGCCGGCACGCCACATCCAGGCATGGCTGCGGACATGGTCCCCGGTGCGGCGCTGCGACAGGATATGGGCACGCTCGAAGTGCCGGAACGCCGCGTCGGCGGCGTTCCGGGCGAGCAGCCGGCGGCCCAGCCGCAGTTCGCTCTCGATGGCTTGCTTCAGGTGCTCCATGGCGGATTCTCCCTTGAGAAGGCGCCAGCCTGAGCCCGGACCCCGGACCTGACTTCAAGTCTCCTCAGGCGGCCTCCTTCCGGTAGGCCAGCCGGTACAGCGCAGGCAGCACCAGCAATGTCAGGAGGGTCGAGGAGACGATGCCGCCGATCACCACCGTGGCGAGCGGGCGCTGCACCTCGGCCCCGGTGCCGACGTTCAGCGCCATCGGCAGGAAGCCGAGGCCGGCCACCAGCGCCGTCATCAGCACCGGCCGCAGGCGGGTGGCGGCGCCCTCGAAGATCGCCGTGTCCAGCGCCGCGCCGCCTCGGCGCAGCTGGCCGATGAAGGACACCATGACCAGGCCGTTGAGCACGGCAACACCGGAGAGCGCGATGAATCCGACGCCGGCGGAGATCGACAGGGGAATCCCGGTCAGCCATAGCGCCAGCACGCCGCCGGTCAGGGCCAGCGGCACGCCTGAAAAGACCAGCAGGGAGTCCTTCCAGGAGCCGAAGGCCAGGTAGAGCAAGCCCAGGATCAGGAGCAGGGCCATCGGCACCACCAGCCGCAGGCGCTGTGTCGCCGAGATCAGCTGCTCGAAGGTACCGCCGTAGCCGATCCAGTAGCCGGCCGGCAGCTTCACCGATGTGTCGAGCTGCTGCTGCGCTTCCGCGACGAAGCTGCCCAGGTCGCGCCCGCGGACGTTGGCGGTGACCACCACGCGGCGCTTGCCGTTCTCGCGATTGACCTGGTTGGGACCCGGCGCGATGCTGATTTCAGCCAGCTCCCGCAGCGGTGCGTAGCCCCCAACGGGCAAGGGCACCGGCAGGTTCTCGATCGCCGCCGGCTGGTTGCGCAGGGCTTCCGGCAGGCGCACCACCAGCTCGAAGCGGCGGTCACCCTCGAAGACTTCGCCGGCCACCTGTCCTCCCAGGGCGATCGACACGACCTCCTGCACGTCCGCCACGTTGAGGCCGTAGCGGAACAGCAACTCGCGCCGCGGTCGGATGGTCATCACCGGCAGGCCGGTGACCTGTTCCAGGCGCACGTCGGCGGCACCGGGCAGCTCCTTCAGCAACGCCTCGATGCGCTCGCCCTGCTGTTCCAGCACCGCCAGATCGTCGCCGTAGATCTTCACCGCCAGGTCGGAGCGCACGCCGGAGATCAGCTCGTTGAAGCGCATCTGGATCGGCTGGGTGAACTCGTAGTTGTTGCCGGGTACATGCGAGACGGCGGCCTCCAGTTCGCGCACCAGCGCCGCCTTGGGCTTGTCCGGATCAGGCCATTGCTTGCGGGGCTTGAGCATGATGAAGGTGTCGGCGACGCTGGGCGGCATCGGGTCGGTGGCGATGTCGGCGGTCCCCAGCTTGGCCACCACGCGATCCACCTCGGGGAACTGGCGGATCACTTCCTCCACGCGCTTCTGCATGGCGATGGCCTGCTCCAGTCCGGTGCCGGGAATGCGCATGGCATGCATGGCGATGTCGCCCTCGTCCAGCGTCGGCAGGAACTCGGAGCCCATGCGCGTGGCCAGCCAGCCGGAGAGCAGCACCAGCAGGGCCGCACCGCCGATCGCCGGCCAGCGCCGTGCCAGTGCCAGGCGCAGGGCCGGTTCGTAGGCGCGGCGGGCGGCGCGCATGACGCGGTTGTCGTGCTCCTCCACCTTGCCGGTGACGAACAGCGCCACCGCCGCCGGCACGAAGGTCACCGACAGGATCAGTGCGCCGGTCAACGCCAGCGCCACGGTGAAGGCCATGGGGTGGAACATCTTTCCCTCCACGCCGGTGAGCGTGAAGATCGGCAGGTAGACCACCAGGATGATGAAGACGCCGAACAGGCTGGGGCGCACAACCTCCGCCGTGGCGGCGCGTACTGCCTGCAGGCGCTCGGCCAGGTCCAGCAGCCCGCCGCGGCGGCGCTGCTCCTCGGCCAGCCGCCGCAGGCAGTTCTCCACGATGATCACCGCGCCGTCGACGATCAGGCCGAAGTCGAGCGCGCCCAGGCTCATCAGGTTGCCGCTGATGCGGTTGGCGACCATGCCGCTGATCGTGAACAGCATCGCCAGCGGGATGATCAGCGCCGTGACCAGGGCGGCGCGCAGGTTGCCCAGCAGGGCGAACAGCACCGCCACCACCAGAACGGCGCCCTCGAACAGGTTCTTCTTCACGGTGTCGATGGTCTTGTCGACCAGGACGGTGCGATCGTAGACCGCCTCCGCCACCAGGCCGTCCGGCAGCGACCGGTTGATCTCCTCCAGCTTGGCTGCCGTGCGGCGCGAGACCTCGCGACTGTTCTCGCCGATCAGCATGAACACGGTGCCCAGCACCACCTCCTCGCCATCCATCGTGGCGGCACCGGTGCGCAGGTTGTGCCCGATGGACACCTCGGCGACGTCGCCGATGCGGACCGGGGCGCCGTCACGCTGGCCCACCACGATGCGCCGGATGTCCTGCAGCCCCTGGACCTGGCCCGGCGAGCGGATCAGGTACTGAGAGCCGTTGCGCTCGATGTAGCCGGCACCGACGCTGGCGTTGTTGGCGGCCAGCGCCTGCACCAGGTCGCGCAGGCCCAGTCCGTAGGCCATCAGCCGGCCAGGCAGGGGCGCCACCAGGTATTCGCGCTCGTGGCCGCCGACGTTGTTGATCTCGGTGACGCCGGGCACCTTGGCCAGCTGCGGCTGCACGATCCAGTCCATCACCGTGTGCAGGTCCATGCCATCCCAGGGCTGGCCGTCGGGCCGCAGGGCACCGGCCTTCGGCTTGACCGTGAACATGAAGATTTCGCCCAGGCCGGTGGCGATGGGGCCCATGGCCGGTTCGGCGCCGGGCGGCAACGAGGAGCGTGCCTCCAGCAGGCGCTCCGCCACGAGTTGCCGGGCAAAGTAGATGTCGGTGCCGTCCTTGAACACCACCGTGACCTGTGTACTCCAGCCGCGGCAGGCCCGCCATGGCGTTCTCGATGGCGAAGCTGATGCGCTGCTCCGCCTCCAGCGGCGAATAGCCGGGCGCCTCGGTGTTGATCTGGACCTGGACATTGGTGATGTCCGGCACTGCGTCGATCGGCAGGCGGAAGTAGTTCCAGGCACCCAGTGCGGCCATGGCCGCGACGGCGATCAGCACCAGCCAGCGGTGCCTGATGGATGACTCAATGATTCTTTCGAGCATGGTCAGGCGCTCATCCTAGTGATCGTGGCTCGCGCCCGACTTCTCGATGTCGGCCTTGACCAGGTAGCTGTTGGCGCTGACGTAGCGCGTGCCCGGCTTGATCCCGCCGAGCACCTCGGTCATCTCGCCGTCGCTGCGGCCCAGTTCCAGCATGCGCGCCTCGTAGGTTTCGCCGACCTGGGCGAACACCACCGTGAAGTCGCGGAAGGGCTGCAGGGCGGTGTTGGCTATGGCCAGGGGCACCGGGCTTTCGCCAATCACCACCTCGGCCGTCACGAACTGCCCGGGCGTCCACTGGCCCCGGGCATTGTCCAGCGGGACACGCGCGACCAGCGTCGGACCTCCGCCTTCCGCCGAGGCGATGGCGCCGATGCGGCCCTCGCCGGACTGATGGGCATCGGCCGCGGTGATCTTCACTGCCTGGCCGGCCTGCAGACGTGCGCGGTCGCGAGGGAACACGGTCAGTTCGGCCCAGACGCTGGCGTAGTCGGAGATCACGAACAACGCGCGTTCTCCGGTGGCTTCGCCCGGGTTGGCGGTGCGCTGCGTCACCAGGCCCGCGATGGGCGCGGTGACGGCGTAGGTCTGCAGGCTTTCGTTGCTCTCCACGGTGGCCAGCAGCTGGCCGGCCTTCACCGGCTGGCCGAGCTGCGCCGAGACGCTGCGCACCACGCCCGGGAAGCGCGCGGCGACTTCGCGCACGCGCTCGGCGTTGGGGCGGATGCTGCCGTAAAGGGGCAGGCGCTCGCGCAAGCTGCCGGGGCCGGCGACGGCGGTGCCGATGCCCATGCTGCGTGCCATGTCGGCGCCGATGCGGGTGCGGCCCTCGTACGAGTCGTAGATCCAGGCGTGCTTCCTTCCGTCATGCACGGCCTCGACGCGCACGTCGAAGGAGTGCGGTTCGGCGACCATGCCGCTGCCCTTGAGGTAGTCCTGCTCCGGCGTGAAGCGGAACAGGCTCCTTTCGCCATCGAGCCGCGTCAGTTCGACCGTCAGGCTCAGCCCGGACGGCGCCAGCGGCTTGCCGCCATGGCGGGCGTAGACGTGGAATTCGGGCGGCACGCCGTCCTCGAAGATCGCGATCTCGAGCTCTAAGTCGCCGTCGGTGAGCAGGCGGCCGCCATGGGGTCCCCTGGCTTCCGTGGTTGCGGCGTGGCCCTGCGCTTCGTCATGGCCGTGGCCATGCTCGTCGGCGGCTCCGGGCTGGGGCTTGCAGGCTGCCAGCGACAGGGCCAGCAGCAGGATGAGAGTCTTGTTCATGGGTATTCCGGTTCAGGGCGCGGCGGCGCCGGCCTGGCTGGGCAGGGTGAGTTGCCCGGTGAGACGCTGGATTTCGATCAGCTGCGACTGGTACTCGGCGGCGGCCTCGATCAGCCGACTGCGCTGCGCCGTCCATTCGGCCTGGGCATCGCGCAGTTCCAGCAGCGAGTAGCGGCCGCGTTCCCAGGCGTAGCGGGTCTGCTCCAGCGCCTGTTGCGCGGCGGGCACCACGCGATCGCGCTGCGCCTCGAATTCGACGCGTGCGTGGTTCATCTCCTGGTACAGCGCGTAGAGCTGGGCCTGGGCGCGCAGCAGCGCGGCACTGCGCTCGGACTGGCCCTGGTCGCGGCGCGCCTCGGCTTCGGCGATGGCAGCGCGCTGGCGGGAGTCCTGCCACAGCGGCAGCGAGGCGGAGAAGGTCAGCGCGGTATCGCCGCCGTCCTCGAAGCGGCGCAGTCCGGCGCCGAGGGTGACTCCAGCCCTGGCCTTTGCCCGGGCCAGGCGCCACTCGGATTCGCGCAGGCGGATTTCGCTGGCGTAGCGCAGGGCTTCCGGCGCGGATTCCAGCCGTGCCAGCAATGCCTCCACCGGCGCCACTTCCGGCAGGCGCTGCAGATCGCCGCGGGCCTCGCCGAAGTCCGCCTCGGCCTGGCCCATGGCGGCGGCGAGATGGCGGCGCGAGGCGAGCAGCTCGTGCTCGGCATGCTCTTCGTCGAGCCTGGCGCGTTCCAGTGCGATGCGCGCACGCCAGCGCTCGGCCACCGGGCTGCGCGCGGCGCTGACACGGCGCTCCACCTCGCGCTGCGTGTCCTCGGCCAGTGCGGTGGTCTCGCGGGTGATGGCGAGCTTGGCCTGGTCGGAGAGCAGGTGCGCGAAGCGCCGCGCGACCTCGGCGCGGACCTCGAGCCGGGCGATGGCGGAGTCGTCGGCCTGCAGCGCCTGCTGTGCGCGGGCGCTGTCGACGCGACGCGCCAGCAATTCGCCGCGCTCGATCAGCTGGCTGAAGCCCAGCGTGGTTTCCAGGCGGTCGACGCTGCCGTAGGGGCCGTTGCCGAGCAGGTTCTCGGCGTCCAGCCGCAGTTCCGGCGCCGGTCGCAGGCCGGCCTGCAGGATCTGGCTTTCGGCCACGCGGGCCAGGGCGCGCTGCGCTTCCAGCGAAGGGTGTTGTGCCTCGGCCCGCGCCAGCGCGGCGGCCAGCGTCAGTTCATCGGAGGCAGAAGTGATGCCGGCGCAGAGCGCCAGCGGGAGGAACAGCACGAGTGCCGGCGGCACTCGTGACGGAAAGCGGGACATGATTGCCTCCCAGGGCAATGGAATGCGCGCCGCAGGCGCGGCGACGCGGGAACGACGTCAGGCGAGGGAGGCGAAACGAGGCGGGCCGCGCAGGGGTGGCCGCAGGACGTGAGGCAGTTTGCGCCGTGGCGGGGCCACGGCAACGAAGACGGGAGCGGCAGGGCGCGGGACCAGCGCGAGCCAGAGGAAGGCGGCGGCAATGAACAGCGCCAGGCTGGTCAGCGACTGCTGCGAGGGCTTGCTTGCGGCGGAGGCATCGTCGATGTCGATGTCGCCGCCCTGGTGCCCGTCATGGTGCGATTCGCCGTCCGCGATGTGCACCGCGACCGGGGCTTCCTGTCCGTCTAAGCAGAAGTGCAGGTGCGTACCGACCACGCGCGTCAGCAGCAGGGCGAAGCCCAGCAGCAGGACCAGCGTCAGCGGTGGCGAGCGGAAACGGCGCATACGGCGGATATTGAACACCCGGAGTGGGCTACAGAGTCAAGTCGCGCGGGAAAGTTCCGCATGGACTGCAGCCTAGGCCAGCCCCGTCAGCTTCAGTGCCAGGCCCAAGGCCGCGCAGACCGCCAGCACCTTCAGCAGGCCGACGTGCAAGCGCAGCATCGCCAGCATGGCGCCGGCGCCGAGCAGCAGCGCAGGCAGGTTCAGGGAGGCAAGCTCGGGGGCGGGCAGGCGCAGCGGGCCGGCCTGCCAGCTGCCGACCTGGCGGAACAGCACGTGCAGGGCGAACCAGATCGACAGGTTCAGGATCACGCCGACCACGGCGGCAGTGATGCCGGTGAGCGCGGCATTGAGCTGCGGATTGCCGCGCAGGCGCTCGATGTAGGGCGCGCCCAGGAAGATCCACAGGAAGCAGGGGACGAAGGTCACCCAGGTGGAGAGCGTGGCGCCGAGCACGCCGGACAGCAGGGGATCGAGGCTGCCGGGATCGCGGTAGGCGCCCAGGAAGCCGACATAGGTCAGCACCAGGATCAGAGGGCCCGGCGTGGTCTCCGCCAGTGCCAGGCCCTGCACCATCTCGCCGGGCCCCAGCCAGCCGTAGCGGTCCACCGCCTGCTGGGTCATATAGGCCAGCACGGCGTAGGCACCGCCGAAGGTGACCACGGCCATCTTGCTGAAGAACACGGCTTCCTGCGTGAACACGTGCTGCGCGCCGAGGACCAACAGCAGGAGCAGCAGTGGCAGGCCCCAGAGCGCGGCGCCGGCCAGCAGCAGCTTCAGCGTCCACGCGGGTTGCGAGGGATGCGCGTGCGCCGGTACCGGATCGCGGTCCTCGTCGCCGGCCCTGGGCGGTGCCGGCATCCACCGCGGGGCCCACCGCGCGGCAGCCAGGCCGGCCAGGGCTGCTCCGAGGACGATCAGCGGGAAAGGGATGTGCAGGGCGAAGATCGCCAGGAAAGCGATGCCGGCCAGCCACCACAGGGCGCGGGTCTTCAGCGCCTTCCTGCCGACGCGGATCACGGCCTCGATCACGATGGCCAGCGTGGCCGCCTGCATGCCGAAGAGCAGGCCCTGCACCCAGCCGAGTTCGCCGTAGATCACGTAGACCATGGCGATGGCGACCATCAGGACGAAGCCGGGCAGCACGAACAGCAGGCCGGCGATGATGCCGCCCCAGGTCTTGTGCAGCAGCCAGCCGACATAGGTGGCGAGCTGCTGGGCCTCGGGGCCGGGCAGCAGCATGCAGTAGTTGAGCGCGTGCAGGAACCGGGTCTCGGAGATCCACTTGCGCTCTTCCACCAGCATGCGATGCATCAGCGCGATCTGGCCGGCCGGGCCGCCGAAGCTTAGGAAGCCGATCTTGAGCCAGACCAGGAAGGCTTCGCGGAAGCCGGGGGCGGGAGCGGAAGGGGAGGCCATGGGTTCAAGGCAGAATGATTGAATCAACTGTATCAAAATGGATGATACTATTGAATCATGACGTCAGAAAAATGGCTGCTGCTGATCCATCAGCTACCCCCCAAGCCTGACTACCCGCGCGTGAAGGTCTGGCGCCGCCTCCAGGCCCTGGGCGCCGTCGCCATCAAGAATTCCGTCTACGTGCTGCCGGGCACCGAGCAGGCGCGCGAGGATTTCCAGTGGCTGCAGAAGGAGATCGAGAGCCTGGGTGGCGAGGCGACCGTGTGCGAGGCGCGCTTTGTCGACGGGCTCAGCGATGAGCAGCTTCACGGGTTGTTCCGGGCCGCCCGCGATAGCGACTATGTCCAGATTGCCGACGAAGCGAGGGAACTGCTGGAACTGCCGGCCGCGCCGGAGCGGCGCGATGAATTGCGCCATTCGCTGCGGCGGCTGCAGAAGCGGCTGGCGCAGGTCGAGGCGCTGGACTATTTCGGCGCGCAGGGCCGGGCAGCGGTGACATCGTTGCTGCGGCGCCTGGAGGCGGGGCTGGCCGACGGCACCGCCCCTGCGGCGGGCGGGCGGCTCGATCAGTATCGGGAGCGCACCTGGGTCACCCGCCGCGACATCCGCGTCGATCGCATGGCCTGCGCCTGGCTGATCCGGCGCGCCATCGATCCGCAGGCACGCTTTCGCTTCGTGGAAGAGGCGGACTACCGGCCCGGGGAAGGGGAGCTGAGGTTCGACATGGCCTCGGCCGAATTCACCCACGAGGGCGACCGCTGCAGTTTCGAGACCCTGCTGCAGCGGTTCGGCCTTGAGGAGCCGGCCTTGCTGGCTATCGGCCAGATCGTCCACGACCTCGACCTGAAGGATGGCAAGTATGGCCGAGATGAAACGGCCGGAATCGCCGCACTGCTTTCGGGCATCGCGTCGGACGGCAGCGACACGGAACGCCTGGAGCGCTCCGCCGTCCTGTTCGATGCGTTGCGGACCGGCTTGTCGCGCTGAACGAGAAAGGCCCGCCGGAGCGGGCCTTTCTCGTTGAATCGCGGCGAGAGGCTTACTTGCCTTCGACGATCGCCACCACGCCCTGGCCGCCGGCCGCGCAGATGGAGATCAGGCCGCGGCCCTTGTGGCCGTTCTCGGCGATGATCTTGGCCAGCGTGGCCAGGATGCGGCCGCCGGTCGCGGCGAAGGGGTGGCCGGCCGCGAGGCTGGAGCCCTTGATGTTCATGCGCGAGCGATCGATGGAACCCAGCGGCTTCGAGAGGCCCAGGCGCTCCTTGCAGAACTTGGGGTCTTCCCAGGCCTTGAGGGTGCAGAGCACCTGGCCGGCGAAGGCTTCGTGGATCTCGTAGAAGTCGAAGTCCTGCAGGCTGATGCCGGCGCGCTCCAGCATGCGCGGCACGGCGTAGGCCGGGGCCATCAGCAGGCCTTCCTTCTTGTTGACGAAGTCCACCGCGGCGGTTTCGACGTGGGTCAGGTAGGCCTGCGGCTCGAAACCGTGGGCCTTGGCCCAGTCCTCGGAGGCCAGCAGCACGGCGGAGGCGCCGTCGGTCAGCGGGGTGGAGTTGGCAGCGGTCAGCGTCCCCTGGCCGGACTTGCGGTCGAAGGCGGGGCCGAGCGTGGAGATTTTCTCGATCGAGATGTCCGGGCGCAGGTTGTTGTCGCGTTCCAGGCCGGCGAAGGGCACCACGAGGTCGGCGTAGAAGCCGGACTCCCAGGCGCGGGCGGCCTTCTGGTGCGATTCGAAGGCCAGCTGGTCCTGCGCTTCGCGCGGGATCTTCCATTCCTTGACCATGACTTCGCAGTGCTCGCCCATGCTCATGCGCGTGCGCGGTTCGCCGTTGGTCGGGATCGCCGGGGCCAGCATGGCCGGGCGGAACTTGGCGAGCGCCGCCAGGCGCTGGCCGCCGGTCTTGGCGCGGTTCACCTCGAGCAGGATCTTGCGCAGCTTCTCGCCCACGGCGATCGGCGCGTCGGAGGTGGTGTCCACGCCGCCGGCGATGCCGGACTCGATCTGGCCCAGGGCGATCTTGTTGGCGATGTTGATGGCGGCGGCAAGGCCCGTGCCGCAGGCCATCTGCACGTCGGCGGCGGCGGTCTCGGGCGCCAGGCCGGACGACAGCACGGATTCGCGGGTCAGGTTGAAGTCGCGCGAGTGCTTGAGCACGGCGCCGGCCTGCACTTCTCCGATGCGCTCGCCATGGAGCTGGTACTTGTCGACCAGGCCCTTGAGGGCCGCGGTCAGCATGTCCTGGTTGGACTTGGTGGAGTAGGCGGTGTTGGAACGCGCGAAGGGGATGCGCGAACCACCGATGATGGCAACGCGGCGGCCATACTTCATGAGGATACTCCTGGAGGAAAAGGTCTGGACAAGCAGAATTATCGAAAGCGGCGCCGACAATGGCTATTGCCGTAGGGACACAGGCCCCGGAAAATTCTTGTCATAGTGTTTTCAGCTACTTGCAGTGGCATCGGCGGAACTTTCCGCTGGCCTGCATGGTCTGCTTGACGCAGAATTCAGCGACATCGCCCCAGACCCAGGAGCCTCACCGCATGCGATCCCTCATCCTGTTGCCCGCCGTGCTGCTGCTCGCCGCCTGCCAGGGCATGGAGCCGATCAGTTCCAGCCAGGCCGCAACCCCGCCGTCCCAGGCCGAGCCTGCGCCGGTGCCGGAAACCGTGGTGCCGCCGGAGGCGACGCCCGCGGACGCGCAGGTCAGCCAGGAAACCTACTCCAGCGAGGAGATCGTAGCCGAGGCCTCGAAGTTCTTCGGCAAGGCCTCCGGCGACGTGGCGCAGGCGGTGGAGAAGGTCTTTGCCCGCTACGGACGCCCCAACGCCTACATCATCGGCGAGGAGGGTTCCGCCGCCGTGGTGGTCGGCGCGCGCTATGGCCGCGGCACGCTGCAGTACAAGGGCGGCGACAGCATGCCGGTGTACTGGCAGGGCCCTTCGGTGGGCTGGGACTGGGGCGGCAACGCCTCCAAGACGGTGACGCTGGTGTACAACCTGCGCAATACGGCGCAGCTGTTCCAGCGCTTCCCGGGCGTGGAGGGCAGCCTCTACCTGGCCGCCGGCATCGGCGTGAACTACCAGCAGAGCGGCAATATCGTGCTGGCGCCGATGCGCACCGGCGTGGGCCTTCGCGCCGGCGCCAACGTCGGCTACCTGCATTACACGCGCAAGCCCTCCGTGATACCGTTCTGATCCCGTTACCCTGAACTCTCGCGATCCCAAGGAGACCGCCATGAGCTGGAACAATGAACTCCGTCCCGTCCCGGTGAGCAGCGGCGCGCAGCCGCGCAGCACCCCGCTGGTGCGCGATGCCGGCGGCGAGGCCGCCAACAAGGTGCTGCGCAACACCTACCTGCTGCTGTCGATGACCCTGCTGTTCAGCGCGCTGATGGCCGGCGTGTCGATGGCGGTGGGCGTCGGCTACGGCATCAGCCTGCTGTGCTCGCTGGTGTCGCTGGGCCTGCTGTGGTTCGTGGTGCCGCGCACCGCCAATTCCTCCGCCGGCATCTGGGTGGTGTTCGCCGTCACCGGCCTGCTCGGCTTCGGGCTGGGGCCGATCATCAACCGCTATCTGGGCATGGCCAACGGCGCTCAGAACGTGATGCTGGCCCTGGGCATGACCGGCGCGATCTTCGTCGGCCTGTCGGCCTATGCGGTGAAGACCAAGCGTGACTTCAGCTTCATGCGCGCCTTCCTGTTCAGCGGCATGATCCTGCTGCTGGTGGCGAGCCTGGTGATGCTGGGTGCCTCGCTGTTCGGCTTCTACCTGCAGCCGCTGCACCTGGCGCTGTCGGCACTGTTCGCCCTGTTCGCCTGCGGCATCATCCTGTACCAGACCGGCGAGATCGTGAACGGCGGCGAGACCAACTACATCCTGGCCACCACCACGCTGTACGTGTCGATCTACAACCTGTTCACCAGCCTGCTGCACATCCTGGGCGTGGCGAACGACGATTGAGGCAAATGAGGTATAAAAAAGCCCCGCATCGCGGGGCTTTTTTCTTTTGGGGCAAGCAATGAACTGGACTGTCCTGGGC
>Ga0255097_1000365_pt1 | contig 19536 bp, 17 predicted proteins | sample Colum_Atlam_RepB_2_FD_188436 | JGI IMG/M metagenome (GOLD analysis project Ga0255097, IMG submission 188436) | Freshwater microbial communities from Columbia River, Oregon, United States - Colum_Atlam_RepB_8d | ecosystem: Environmental > Aquatic > Freshwater > River | place: USA: Oregon...
GGCGATTCCTTCCTGGTGATCGACACAGCCGTCCAGGGTCAGGTTGAGGCTGAAGGTCAACAGTCCCATGGTGTTCTCCGCTCGCGGTACCGAATGCCCTAGCTTAAGCCGCGTCGGCTTGAAGCGCTTGTCGGCCCAATGGACGACAGCTCATTGACCAACGGTGGGAAAAGTCCGCCCCTGCTTCGACGGGCTCAGCACGGGCGGACTTTTCCAGAGCTTCGCCAGGCACAGAGCAGGTCCACTGGATACCGGCTTTCGCCGGAATGACGATCAGGAAGAAACGGGCAACGAGCCTGGATGGGAAGAGCGCGCCCTACAGCGTGCCGCTGTCCATGCCCAGGCGGATGGCATAGCGCATCAGCGCGTTGGTGCCGTAGAGCCCCAGCGACTGCATCATGCGCGCGCGGTGGGTCTCCACGGTCTTGATGCTCACGCCCATCAGGGAGGCGATCTCCTTGGTGGAACGGCCGCGGGCGATCAGCTGCAGCACCTGCTTCTGGCGCGGCGTCAGGGCCACGTGGTCTTCGGCGCGCTGCGAGGCACTGCGGCGTTCGAAGGCCAGGTGGGCGATGCCGGGGCTGAGGTAGACCTGCCCTTTCTGCACGGCCTGCAGCGCCAGGGCCAGTTCCTTGGGGTCGGCGTTCTTGCCGAGGAAGCCGGCGGCGCCGAGCTTGAGCGCGGTACGCACCGAGTGGCTGTCGAGCTGGGCGGAGATCATCAGCACGGCGATCTCGGGATAGTGGCGGCGCAGCTGAGAGAGCAGCTCCAGGCCGCTCATGCGGCCCAGGGCCAGTTCGCTGACGATCACGTCCGGGCGCAGGCGGGCGGCCAGTTCCAGCAGTTGCTGGCCGTCGTCCGCTTCGCCGATCACCTCGGCGCCGGCGTGCTGCTCCAGCAGCCGCGCCAGGCCGGCACGGACCAGCGTCTGCGGTTCGGCGAGTATCAGCCGCATCCCGGGATCTCCTCCAAGAGTCTGGGAAGATACTACCCCCGTCAGGGAGCGCCCTACGCGCTCCGGGCGGCAGGCGGTCGGGAGACGGCGACTGAACGGCGGTGGTGCAGGAAGACGTGCTTCTCCAGGGCGGCCTCCAGGGCCTCGCCCAGGGGCTCGAAGCGGGCCTCGCCCACGGCGCCGGCGTTGGTCGCCCGGGCCGGCCAGGTGAAAGGCTCCGGCATGCAGGGGTGCAGCATGACCGACAGCAGGCCGTAACCCTCCAGGGCGCTGCCGCCCTCCCAGCTCAGGCCGGCGGAGGTCAGCCGGACCGGCCGCGGCGGTGCCGAGGGGTCCATGCGCCGCAGGAACTGGCCGAACAGCACCAGCAGCATGTCCAGCTTCTGGTGGATGCGCTCCAGCTCCTGCTCCACGCGCTCGTCGCTCTCGCCGCGAGAGGAGTGGCGCTCTTCCAGAGCCGCCACCACGGCCAGCACGCGCAGGTTGTTCTCCTGCAGTTGCTGCAGCTGCTCGGGCGGCGGCGGCGTGGCCAGCGGCACCCAGCTCAGCGGCAGGGTGTCGCGGTAGCCCAGCTGCTGGTCGAGGGAGGTCGGATCGTTCATGGACGGAACTCGGTCGGGATCACCGGGACCTTGCAGTCCCTGTGCCAGGCGGCCCTGCCGCGCGCCCTAGCGCAGCCGCGGACCCGGGCGGCCTACCTCGTCCCAGGCGGCCTTGATGGTGCGCAGCAGTCCCGCCACCTCGTCCACGCCCTCGGCGTCGTTGTCGAGGTTGGCGCGCAGCAGGCGGCGGCCCATGTAGTCGTAGAGCGCATCGAGATTGCGGGCGATCTCGCCGCCGGCCTGGTGGTCCAGGCACAGGCGCAGGTGCTCGATGATGGCGGAGGCGGAGGCGATCAGCGGCGCCTTGCGCAGCAGGTCGCCGGCCAGGATGCAGCCGCGAGCCGCATTGAGCCGCTCCAGCGCACCCGACAGCAGCATGGCGATCAGCTGCTGCGGCGGAATGTCGGCGCTGGCCGCGTCGATCACCGCGGTATTCTGGTACTGCCGGAGGGCGCCGGATTGCGGGGCGGGCATGGGAGAAACTCCTGTTGTCGTCCAGACCCTTATCGGCGGCGATGGACTAGACTTGAGCCCTGGAGCGGCCGGGGAACTCCCCTGCCGATGGCCGGTCCAAGCGGCCGACCACCGACACGGGGACGACCCCGTCGAATCGTCGGATTACCCCGGGGACGACCCCGCATCGCGGAGCGTCATCATGTCCTGGCTGCTGCTGGTCCTGGCGGGCCTGTTCGAGATCGGATGGGCCATCGGCCTGAAGTACACGGAGGGCTTCACCCGCCCCCTTCCCACAGTCCTCACCGTGGGCGCCATGGCGATCAGCCTGGGCCTGCTGGGCCTGGCGATGCGCACGCTGCCGGTGGGCACGGCCTACGCGGTCTGGGTCGGCATCGGCGCCGCCGGCACCGTGCTGCTGGGCATCCTGCTGCTGAACGAGCCGGCCACCGTCGCCCGCATGGTCAGCGTGCTGCTGATCCTGGCCGGCGTGATCGGGCTGAAGCTGGCGCACTAGCGAAGCTCTGGAAAAGTCTGTTCATGCCGAGCTCCTGAGCCTGTCGGAGGACAGAAGCACGGGCGAGCCCCACTGGCCAACGAGTCCCCCTGCGACAGGCTCAGGGTGAACGGCAACGCATTCAGCCACCGTTCGCGGCTGACAGCCGCTCCTGCGAGAGACGACCCCATGCGGGAGCGGCGCGAGTCGAGATCTTTCGGGGGTAATCGCGACTCGCGTCGCTCCCACATGGAAGAACGGCGCTAGGAATTGTTGGCCGCCAGCGCCGCGAGCTGCTGGGTGAGGTAGTTGCTGGTCGTGCTCATGCGCGTCATCAGCGTGTCCAGTGCGGTGAACTGCGCGGTGTAGCGCGCCTGCACCTGGGTCATGCGCCGGTCCAGCGCGTCCTTCTGGCTGCTGATGTCCTTGAGGCGGGCCTGCAGGGTGTCGGTCTGCGCGTCGATGCCGGCGCCCTCGGCCAGCATGGCGTCGATGTTCTTGCTGATCTTGCTGGCGTAGCCGTCCTCGCCGCCGAACATCCGCGCGATGCTGCTGGCGTCCTTGGCGATGGCCTCGCCGAGCTTGGCGCTGTCCACCGCCAGCAAGCCGTCGGAGCCAGTCTTGATGCCCAGCTGCGACAGGTAGCTGACCGAGCCGCCCGGCGCGGAGCCGCCCATGATGGCGCGCAGCTCGTTGGCGGCCTGGCGCGCGGTGCTGTCGCCGGTCAGCGTGGATGCGGTCTTGGTCGCCGGATCGTACTTGGTCAGGTTGTTGATCGTGGTCAACACCTGGTTGTACTTGGTGACGAAGTCCTGCACCGCCTTGGAAGCGGCGCTGTTGTCGGTGGTCAGCGCCAGCGTGCCGGTGGTGCCGGGCTCGGCCTTGACCAGGTTCAGCGTCACGCCGTCCAGCGCGCCGGTCACGGTGTTGCTGGCGCTGTAGACGTCGAAACCCTCCACCTTCACGTGCGCGTCGACCGCTGCCTGCGTCTGGCTCAGCGAGATCAGCGGCGAGCTGACGCTCACCGCCTGGCTGGCGCCCGTCTGGTTGCCGGTGAGCAGCAGGCGCACGCCGCCCGACTCGGTCACCAGCGAGGCGGTGACGCCCGGATTGTCGGTGGCCTTGTTGATGGCGTCGCGCAGGGCAGCCAGGCTGTTGCCGGTGCTGCCCAGCGTGACCTTGAAGCTCTCGGAGCCCACCGTGATGTCCACGTCGCCGGCTCCGAGGATGGTATCGGCGCTGGCCATGGGCGCGGACACCAGCTTGGTCGACTGCGCCAGGGACACCACCTCCACCGCGAAGCTGCCGCGCGCGGCACCCGCCGCGGCCGTGGCGGTGAACAGGTCCTCGCGGGAGGACTTCACGGCCGGCGTGGCCACCGCGCCGCCGCCTACCAGGGTCTTGGCCGTGGTCTGCAGGTTGGACAGCGCGGACTTCAGCACGCCCATCGCGGAGAGGCGCGTCTGGGCCTTGGACTGCGCGGCATTGAGCCGGGCGTCCGGAGCCGCGCGTTCCGCAGCGACGAGCTGAGATACCAGGCTGACCACGTCGAGCCCGGAGCTGAAGCTGGAAGCATTGATGGAACTGGTCGCCATGTTCGCTCTCTGGTGAGGGGCCTATGCAGTTTTCAGGCCAGGGCGTCGAGCAGGCCGCCGCCGCCATCGTCGGCCAAGGCCCTGGCGATGCGCAGGGCTTCCTCGCTGGGCATCTGGCGCAGCACCGTGCCGTCGCGCGGGTCCACCACCGACACCACCACGCGGTTGAGGTCGCGGTCCACGCGGAACTCCAGGCCGGTGCGGCTGGACTCCAGATAGCGCTCGATCTGCTGGACCACCTGCTGCAGGTCCGCCGCCGTGGGCGCCTGCAAGGCTTCTGCCGCGCCGGGCGCGGGTGCCGCGGCGGCCGCTGCCGGCGGAGCCGCCGCGGATGCCGGAAACGCGGAAACGGCAGCGCGCTGGCCCTCGCCTCCCCGGGAGGCCGCCACCGCCGCTACCGCTGAAATCTCTGTACTCATTTTCTACTCCTTGGACGACTCCGGAGTGGGAGTCCCTTGGGGGCGGGCCTCGCGGCCCGCCCCGTCGGGTTTCCGTCGCTTAGCCGCGCAGCAGGCTGAGGACGTTGTTCGGCGCCGAGTTGGCCTGGGCCAGCATCGCCGTACCGGCCTGCTGCAGGATCTGCGCGCGGGTCAGGTTGGCCGTTTCCGCCGCGAAGTCCGTGTCCTGGATGCGGCTGCGGGCAGCCGACAGGTTCTCGGAGGTCGTGGCGAGGTTGGCCACCACCGACTCGAAGCGGTTCTGCACCGCGCCGATGGTGGCGCGAGCCGAGTTCACCTGCGCCAGGGCGCTGTCCATCTGCTGGATGGCGAGCGAGGCGCCGGCGTAGCTGGCGATGCTCAGCGAGGTCAGGCCCGTGGTGGTGGCGGCAGTGGCGTCACCGTCGTTGGCGGCCACGTTGAAGCCGGTGCGGGTGCCGTCGTCCGTGCCCGTCACCACGATGTTGGCTGCCGAGGTCAGGTTGATGCGGCCGGTGGCCGAGTCATAGGCGGCGTTGACGCCGGTGGTGCTGGCCGCGTTGTTGATCGCGTCCACCACCTGGCCGACACGCTGCGAGGCAGTGCCGGCGGCGCCGATACCCGTGCCCACGTCGGTGCCGTTGATCACCAGCTGGCCGGCGCCGACGGCAGCCAGGGCGGTGATGCCGGAGACCGCGCTGGACTGGCCAGCGGCAGCGGTGACCGAGCTCAGGGCGGCGACGTTGGCGTCGACCAGGCCGGAGATGCTGATGGTCTCGCCGGCGTTGGCGCCGACCTGGAACACGGCGGAGCTGAAGCTGCCGTCGAGCAGCTTGACGCCGTTGAACGAGGTCTGGTTGGCGACGCGGTCGATTTCGCTCAGCAGCTGCGAGGCTTCGGCCTGCAGGGCGGTGCGGTCGGTCGAGGAGTTGGTGGCGTTGGCGGACTGCACGGCCAGCTCGCGGATGCGCTGCAGGTTGTTGGTGACCTGGCCCAGCGCGCCTTCGGCGGTCTGCGCCAGCGAGATGCCGTCGTTGGCATTGCGCTGCGCCTGGTTCAGGCCCTTGATCTGGCTGCTGAAGCGCTCGCTGATGGCGAGGCCGGCGGCGTCGTCCTTGGCGCTGTTGATGCGCAGGCCCGAGGACAGGCGCTGGATCGAGGTGGAAAGGGAAGACTGTGACGAGTTCAGATTGCGCTGGGCATTCAGAGACATCACGTTGGTGTTGATACCTTGCATGGCTTTCTCCTGGGTGGATGTTGCCGGTGACGTTGTTCCGGCCCTTCGCAGCTCATTGCCGCTACTGAGGCCCTTAACGGCGTCGTCCGACAAACCTTTAGGAGTTTTTCTGAAGATGGATCAGCGGTAGGGATCGCCGGAGGAACGGACTTGCGGGTCCTGAGGCCGGGAATCGCCGCCAGCGGCACCCCTACCAGCGCCAGGCCACGGTCAGCGACCAGCGCCGCGGCGGGTCGACCTCGGCCCAGTGGTTGCCGCTGAACAGCGAGACATCGGTGGCGGCATTGCGCACCAGTTCATCGGTCAGGTTGCGCCCCTCCAGCGCCAGCGCCCAGCCGCCCCCGGCCGATGAAAGCCCGAGCTGTGCGTTGAGCGTGGTCACCGCCGGCTGCGCGTCCGCCGGGTCGTTGTCCAGCGACAGGAAGCTGCGCTCGCGGTGCAGCACGTCCGCCGCGGCACGCCAGCCCCATCCGCCGCCGAGCACCGCGGCGTACTCCAGGCCCAGTGCGCCCGACGCGGCCGGCGCGCGCGACAGGCGCTGGCCCCCCAGATCCTGCGAGTCCCCGGACTGGTCGGCGCGCGCCGGGGCGTTGGGAAACGAGCGGTAGCGCGCATCGAGCCAGCCCAGGCTGCCCTGCAGGCTCCAGCCCCGCCCCAGCCGCCAGCGCGTCTCCAGCTCCGCACCGCGCAGGCGGGCTGCGGCGGCGTTCTGCACATAGAAGGAACTGCCGTCGAAGGCATTCACCTGCAGGTCCTTCACGCGGCTGTCGAAGAGATTGAGGTTCAGCGACAGGCGGCGGGCCAGCCACAGCGCCTTGAAGCCGCCTTCCAGCGTGGAGGCCCGCTCCGGCTCGAACTCCAGCCGGTCGGCACGGGCGGCCAGGTCGTTGTAGCCGCCGCCCTTGAAGCCCCGCGCCGCCAGCAGGTACCAGGTGGCCTGCGCATCGGGCCGGTACTGCAGCACCAGCCGCGGCGACCAGTCATCCTCGCGGCGCCGCCTGCTCGCCTCGTAGGCCTGCTCGTCGAGGAAGCTGCGGAACAGCAGCCCGCTGTCCTCGAAGGTCTGTCTCATGCGCACCGCCTTGCGCTCCTGCGTCCAGCGCAGTCCGGCCGCCAGCTCCCAGCGGGTGGCGAAGCGCCAGCCCCATTGCCCGAACAGCGCGAGGCTGGTCGCCTCCTGGCGGAAGCGCTTGCGGCTCTGGTCGGACACCGGATCCGGCAGGCCGGGGCGGCGCAGGGCGTCGAGGATCGGCACCAGCAGGGCCGGCACCGCCGACAGTTCGGACACCACCCCCTCGGCGCCTCCCGGCAGCGCGGTGATGCGGCTGTCCACGCCCAGGTCCGCGCGCAGCAGGTAGGCTCCCAGCAGGTACTCGCCCGCGGCGTGACGCCCATCCAGCCGCAGTTCCTGGCTCCACTGCCGGTAGTCCTCGTCCAGCCCCAGCGTCAGCAGCGGGATCGGGCTGTAGTCGGCGTCGTAGCCGTAGTCCAGGCGCGAACCGGAGAGATTGGACAGCGAGGTCAGGCGCAGGCGGTCGTCGCCCCAGGCCAGGTTCAGCGTCGCACCGGCGGCGTGGCGCCCGGCGCCGCTGTGCTCCATGTCCGTGGAACTGCGGTAGTCGTCGAGCCGCGCCTCGGTCTGCGGATCGAACTGGCGGTACAGGGCCAGGCTTTCCGGCGTGGCCGCGGAAAGCTGGCTGCCGAAGTGTCGCAGCCGGCCGCTGTTGACCTCCAGCCCCAGCCAGCCGGACCAGTCGCCGTCCGGCTGCCACTGCAGGCGCGTGCGCAGGCCCTGGTTGCGGCGGCCCAGCGTCTCCTCGTCCAGCGTGCGGTTGTCCACGTAGCCGCCCAGCGTTTCCGTCAGCGCGGAGACGCGCAGCGCCCAGTCCCGGGCCAGGGGCAGGTCCGCCGCGGCGCGCAGCGTCAGCGGATCCAGGTTGCCGTGCACCGCGGCCAGCGTGCCGCCGAAGCCTTCCCGGGGTGCCGCGGTGCGCAGGCTCAGCGCGCCGCCGAGGGTGTTCTTGCCCAGCAGCGTGCCCTGCGGGCCGCGGATCACCTCGACCTGATCGAGATCCCAGAACGGCATCAGCGCCGCGGTGCTGCGGCCCAGGTAGACGCCATCCACGAACAGGGCCACGGAAGGATCGAAGCCGAAATTGGCGCCGGTGCCGATGCCGCGGATGAAGAGCTGGTTCTTGCTGAACTGCGTGTTGGCGGCATAGCGCGACAGATCGTCCACCGTGCTGATGCGCGCGTCCTGCAAGCGCTCCGCATCCAGCACGGTGAGGGACAGCGGCACCTCGCGCTCGTCCTGCGGCTTGCGCTGGGCCTGGACCTCCACCGGCGCCAGTTCCACCGGCGCCTGCGCCCCGACGGCCAGGGGCAGCAGCCACGCCAGTCCGGCGCACAGGGCACGCCCGTGCATCCGCCGCCGATTCCTGCGTCCCCCCAATGCCCGCACCGGTTCCCGCTTTGTGGTTATGGAATGCCGCTACTGTTGCAGCGCTCCGCCTGCGGCGCAATGCGCCGCCCAGCCCCGGAAACAAAGCAGCCTCCCGGAACGTCCGTGTTCCGGGAGGCTGCAAGACCACTGCCCATCAGGCCGCGAGGCTGGACTCGCGCGTCGGCTCTTCATAGCTGTGGGGGATCGCCAGGCGCAGCGCCTCGATGGCCCGGCTGGCGGCACGCATCTGCTGCGGCTCCTGGGTCTGCGCCAGGCCGGCCTGCAGCCAGTCCTGCACCGCCGCCACGGCCGCCGATACCTTCAGCACCAGGAAATGATCGCCGGGGCGATCCAGCAGGAAGCACTGTTCGATCTGCTCGAGCTGGCCCAGCGCCTTGACGGGCTCCACCGCCCAGGCCCGCACCATGCGCGAGAGGTCGTTGCAGAAGTCGAGGGCATCTTCGAGAGTCATCCGTTTCTCTCCTTGTTCCGAAGTCAGGGCCGGTTGACCGGCCGGCATCATCCGCCCTGGATGCGGCGGGCGTGTGACAAGGATGCGGAGCGAGGCTGAACGCCGGCTGAAAATCGCGGCGATGCAGCAAAACTTTTTGTCATTTATTCAGCATCTTGCAGACTGCGCCGGCTTTGGCGGCGAAGCATGCAGGATGCATGGGCGATGGGGATCCGCGGGAGGAAAAGCTTGATGCGCCGGCCCTGCGCGGCTACTGCGGCCCGAACCCCCTGCTCATCTGCCGTATCACCTGCCGCATCATCTGGCGCAGGTCTGCTCGCCCCCCGCCCTGGGTCCAGATATCCGCCATGCTGCGCACGGCGGACAGCGTGGCGGAGACCAGGATGCGCGGCCGCAGGTCGTCCTTGCGCAGCCGGCCGAAACGCGGCCGCAGCGCTTCAGTCAGCACTTCCTCATGCACCGTGGCCTGGTGCTGCAGGGCAATGGCCTGCAGGGGCGGATGCTGCTGCAGCAGCAGGAACTGCCGCAGCACCGCCGGCTTCTCCTGGGCATGCAGGTCCACCATGCGGTCGAACATCCAGCCCAGGGTTTCCGCCGGCCCCAGCGAGGCGGGAGCCTCCCGCACCAGGTTCACCATCGAGCGCAGGCGGTGATCGTAGAAGCCCACCACGATCGCGGCGTTCAGCGAATCGAAATAGCGGAAGAAGGTAGCGCGCCCCACCCCGGCGCGGGCGGCGATCTCGTCCGCCGTGAACCCGTCCAGGCCGCGCTCCTCCACCAGCTCCACGGTCACGGCGATCAGCCGGTCGCGCAGCTCGCTTTTTTTGCGCTGCCGCAAAGAAGTCTCATCAGTTTGGGGCATGCTTAAAATGATACTCCGTATCAAATAATACTGCGAACCAGATTCAAGGCGCGGCACAGCGCCCGACCTTTTGCGAGGAGAACCCGATGAACCGCAGCAGTCTCACCCGCCTTTCCACCCTGGCGCTGGCGCTGGCCCTCACGGGCACCGTGTTCGCCAAGAGTACCTCCGGGGAAGCAGCGAAGCTCGACGGAGATACCCTGACCTGCGCCGGCGCCCTGCGCGCCGGCAGCGACAGCGGCGTGGCCCCCTACACCGGCCAATGGCTGGACGGCTGGCCCGGCATCACCCCAGCGGAAAGGATCGGCTATACCGCGGGACCCTACGCCGCCGAGAAGCCACAGTTCACGATCACGGCCGCCAACATGGCCGAGCATGCGGCGCGGCTGACGCCCGGCCAGCAGAAGATGCTGAAGGCCTACCCGGACTTCCGCATCCCGGTGTACCCCAGCCACCGCGACTTCCGCATGCCCGACTGGGCCTGCGAGGTGACGAAGAAGAATGCCCTGAGCGCCCAGGTGAAGCCCAACGGCAAGGGCCTGGAGGGCATCAACGCCGGCATCGCGTTCCCCTTTCCCGCCAACGGGCTGGAGGCGATCTGGAACGTCGCCACCGTGCGTCGCCCGGCCTCCGAGCAGGTGGTCAACGACATCGCCGCGGTCTACCCCAATGGCGCCATCACCATGGCGCAGCAGTTCTACATGTCGATGAACCCCTCGCACGGGCCCGACAGCATCAAGCCCTTCAGCGACAAGGTGCAGGCGTACTTCCTCAGCGAGTTCTACGCGCCGCCGCGCGACAAGGGCTTCATCTCCACCGGCTGGCAGCCCAATGACTTCACCGACGACGCCACCTCTGCCTGGCAGTACCTGCCCGGCACCCGCCGCGTCCGCCAGGCGCCCAACATCTGCTGCGACTACCCGGTGCCGCCCGCCGGCATGCACACGGTGGACGACAACTACATCTTCAACGGCTCGCCCGAGCGCTACGACTGGAAGCTGGTGGGCCGGCAGGAGTTCTACATGCCGTCGCACATGTTCCGCATCAACGACCCGACGCTGAAGTACAAGGACGTGCTCGGCAAGCAGGGCATCAATCCGGAACTGCTGCGCTTCGAACTGCATCGGGTCTGGGTGATCGAGGGCAACCTCAAGCCCGGCATGCGCCATGTCTACAGGAAGCGCGTCATCTACGCCGACGAAGACACCTGGCTGCCGGCCTGGGGCGACAACTACGACAGCCGCGGCGAACTCTGGCGCAGCAAGTACATCGCCTACCGCTACGCGCCGAACGCACAGGCCTACCACCGCACCGTGGCCGTCTACCATGACCTGAAGAGCCATGCCTACGAGGCCACCTACCTGGTCAACGAGGTCGGCAAGGACAACTGGTGGAAGGTCAACGACTTCTCGCTGAAGCCCGAGATGTTCGGCCCCAAGGCGGCACAGTCGCGCGGCCGCTGAAGCACTGCCAGGAACCCGACATGAACAAGCACCAGCTGAACGGCATCCTGGGCCTGCCCTTCGCGTTCTGCGCCGCCATCGGCACCGCTCGCGCCGGAACCACCGACCTGGGTATGGACTGGAAGGCGGAGTACCGCGCCCTGCTGACCTACGGCGCCGCCATGCGCACCGGGGAGGCGGACGACCGCCTCGTCAACGGCCCGATCAACTCCTCCAACATCCCCTCCACCGCCAATGGCGACGACGGCAACCGCAACTTCGACAGGGGCAGCCTGATCTACAACCGTGCGACGCTGTTCGGCGAACTGGCCCTGGGCCGCGACAATATCGGCGCCCTGTTCAGCGGCAGTGCCTTCTACGACGGGGCCTACCTCGGCAGCAACGACAACGACTCGCCTCAGACCGTCAACAAGACCGGGCCGCACGACGAGTTCACCCGCGAGACCGAGCGCTACGACGGCCGCCGCGCGCGCCTGCTCGACGCCTATGCCTACGGCCGCTGGGACCTGCCGGGCAGCATGACGCTGGACCTGCGCGCCGGCCGCCAGGTCGTGGCCTGGGGCCAGAGCCTGTTCTTCCTCGGCATTGCCTCCGCCCAGGGGCCTTCGGATGCCACCAAGTCCAATTCACCGGGCGTGGAAACCAAGGACCTGCTGCTGCCGTCGTCGCAGGTGTCCTTCCAGCTTGGCGTGACGCCGGAGACGACGCTGCGCGGCTACTACAAGCTGGAGTTCGCCGAGACCGAACTCACCCCGCAGGGCGACTACTTCGCCAGCTCCGACATCATCGGACCCGGTGCCCGCTTCCTCTACGGCGGCCGCAACCCGCTCTATCCGCTGTTCGGCCAGCTCATCCCCGGCACGCCGGAACAGCTGATCGTCACGCGCGGACCCGACATCGAGCCCGGCAGCGGCGGCCAGTGGGGCCTGGCGCTGAACTACCAGCTCACCGAGATCACCGAAGTCGGCGCCTACTACCTGCGCTACCACGAGAACATCCCGGGCGTGAGGCTCAACACCGGAGCGCTGACCCTGGTGCCTCCGGTGATCGATCCGCCGGCGCAACTGGTCAACGCCGTCACGCCGATCTTCGGCGCGCTCGGCATTCCCGCCGCCGCCGTGCCCGGCCTGCTGACGCAGGGAATCACCACCGCCACGCTGGGCCAGTCCGCGCCGGTGAGCTACCAGCTGGAATACTTCGACGACGTGGGGCTCTACGGCGCCGACATCTCCACGACGATCGGCGACGCGCAGGTCTCCGCCGAGTACAGCTACCGCGACGGCGCCTCGACCATGGTCAACGCCGCTCTCCCGGCCTATACGCGCGCCGACATGAGCCAGGTGCTGCTCTCCGGCCTCTACATCGTCAACCCCACCGCGCTCTGGGACTCGCTGACCCTGACCGCGGAGGCCGGCTACATCCGCGTTCACGACGTGGAGCCGGTGGAGGGCAGCGACGACCTCGCCAAGGACCGCGAGGCCTACGGCTATTCCACCCAGGTCTCGGCGGACTACCGCGATGTCTGGCCGGCCACCGATCTGAACCTCAAGCTCAGCTTCTCCCACATGCTCAAGGGCAACTCGCCGATGGCCGGCGCCTTCGGCAGCCTCACGGGCGAGCATGACCGGCGCGCCGGCGTCGGCATCACGGCCACCTACCTGCAGCGCTACCAGGTCGGCCTCAGCTACGCCTGGTTCCTCGGCACGCCGGACCCGACCGAGCGGCCGCTGGCGGATCGCGAATACCTGTCGCTGGCGGTCAAGCTGGGTTTCTGAATCCCGCTCCCCCGGGATATCACGGCACCCCGGATCCTCCTCCGGGACTGCACTGGGCCTGCCCTCGCGGCAGGCCCTTCTCTTTTTGGGAAGGAGCGCCGGCCTGCCTCGGCCGGGCCCATCCGGCTCGAAAGCCCAGCCTCCGTCCTTCAGGTCGACCCCGCCCTCGTCGTCCTGCGCGCGCCGAGCGCCGCGGCGATGCGCAGCATCTCCCGCCAGAGCGCCGTATCGGGCCATTTCGTACTGACATTGCCCTGGTCCCCGTCGAGCCAGGGCTCGGCATGGGCCGACTTGCCGAGCCACAGCACGAAGCCCTCGCCATTGTCCGGAAGCCGGCGCAACTCGGGGTCGGAGGCGACGTAGGCCAGCCACTCCTCCAGAGCGATCGGATCGTCGTCGTTCTCGGCCGGAACTCCGCCCGGGTGATGCAGAGCTCCACGCTCACGGCGGCTCCTCCGGGAAACCCGCTATTCCTTGAAGTAGACCACCTGGTGGCTGGTGGCCAGCAGCAGGCCCTCCGGGGTCCAGATCTCCGCCGACTGGTCGAAGAAGCCGCCGTGGAAGCGCTGGCCGCGTGCATGCGCCAGCAGTCCGCGTTCGCCCTGCGCCGCCAGTGCCGCCGCGCCCGCATGGAAATACACCGTCATCGACACCGTACCCGCCATCGCCATGCGCTGGCGCCGGATGAAGCTGCGCGGGAAGAACACATCGCAGATCGAGGCCAGCGAGACGAAGTCCAGCGGACGGGGCGGTTCGTCCCGCACCCACAGCAGCGTCTCGGAACTGTCGGCCTGCGGCGGCTCGTGTTGCGGCAGCGGCGGGATGCCGCCGCGCACCAGACGCAGGTCGTAGCAGCCGACCCATTTCGGCAGGCCCGGCAGCTTCTTCAGGCTGCGCAGGCCCTCCATGGCGGGCGCCTGCGGAAACGCCCGGTCGGTCGCTTCCCAGGTTTCGCGGCGGACCGCCGTGATGGCGGTGGCGGTGGCTGCCACCTGCCCGCCCTGCGTCAGCTCCACGGTCCAGTGCTGCGTCGTGCGGCTGGTGCGCGCCGCCCGCGCCAGCACCTCGAATCCGCCGTCGGCGATCGGCGCCGCGAAGTTCGCCGTCAGCGCCACCGGCTCCCCCAGGCGGTCCGGATGCTGCACTACCGCGCGCAGCAGCGTCGCCGCGATCACGCCGCCGAAGGGTCCGACCATGTTGGCGTAGGCCGGCGAGGTCTGGCCGGCGAGGCGGCCGCCCTCCTCCGTCAGGCGGGTCGCCTGGTCGAAGGGATGAAGTGCCGCGGCCGTATCCTGGTTCATGTGGAGCCCGATCCTGAAAGTGATCGGGAAAGCCTAGCGCATCGGCCCGGCAGGGGCACCGCACCCGCCGCGGACAAAGCGAAGGGCGCCGTGGAAGGAATCCACGGCGCCCTTCGTCATGACCCGCTCAGATTTTCGCCATCACGTCCGGCTCGGCCACGTAGAACTGCCGGAACCATTCGCGGAACTGGAAGATCGGACCGTCGCCGTCGCAGAGCAGCGGCTTGTGGCGGTACTTCTTGTTGTTCCAGATCACCATGTCCACGCTCTCGAAGCCGGCGCCCTGCTCGCCTTCGGCCTCGTGCTGCATGTGGTCGATCAGCTTGCGGGCGATGTACAACTCCCGGGAGCCTTCCGGGTAGGCCTTGTGGCGGAAGCTCATGTTCATCCGGGTCAGCTCGCGCGTGATCGGCTGGGTGTAGGAGAACAGCGTGGCGCTGACCCCCTCCTGGGTGAAGGTCACGGTGCCGACGGACCCCGCACCCCAGGTCTCGCCGACGATGTAGCCGCCGCCGAGATTGAAGCGCTGCATGTGGCGGTCGAACTCCACCTGGATCGGCGGGATGCCCGCCGCGCCGTGGAGGAACTTCAGGTGCGCGATGTCGACGCTGTTCTCGACGATCTCCTGGATCGCCGTGCTGGCCTGCCAGGTGCCGCGCTGGTCGCCCACCCAGCCCTCGTCCTCCATGCAGGGGATATGCGGCAGGTCCCAGCTGGGCGGCTCCATCCTGGGGTGGAACCAGGCCCAGATCTGGCCGTAGCGCTCCTGCACCGGCAGCGTGCGCAGGATCGGGCGGACCTTGGTGATGGCCGGCGCGTTCTTGCCGTAGGGCACCTGCTTGCACCAGCCCTCGGCGTCGTACTCCCAGTGGTGGAAGGGGCAGCGGATATGGTCACCGCAAACCTTGCCGCCATGGCCCAGGTGCGCGCCCAGGTGCGGGCAGTAGGGATCGGACATGCCCACCTTGCCGCTCTCGCCGCGGAACAGCACCCATTCCTGGTCGAACAGCTGGATGTTGCGCACCTCCCCGACCTTCAGGTTCCCGGAGAAGTCCACGAAGAACCAGCTGCTGGGAATGGGGAAGGGGCAGCGCTCCAGCCGGGTGGACTCCAGCAGCTGGGCCAGCTTGAGGTCGGCGGGAGGCGATTTGGTGGAAGCTTCGGCGGATGCGGTGGACATGGGTACCCCGGCGGCGAATGGGTCGGAAACGCAGCGCAGGCCGGCACACCGGAAACCATACCGCCGGGGGATGGGACCCTGGGGTACGGCGCCTTGGGCCTGGCATGCGCCAGTCCCTCAGCCTAGGGAGCCGGGCACCCCGGATTCATCCCTCATATGCAGGGTGATTGCGCTCCGGCCGAAGGCCGTTCGCAGGAGACTCCAGGCGCAAGTCCCCCGGCGCCGCTCAGCGAGGCGGCAGGATTTCAGGCGCCCTGACCGCGGCCACGTCCGATGCGGCCGGCTGTGCAGGAAGGGAGGTCTGGACTGCGCCCGGAGCCGCCTTGATGGCCCCGGGGCCGCTGCCGCCCAACAGTTCCCAGGCCGCGATGGTCAGGGCCACGAGAATCGCCGAATAAATGCTGAAAACCCTCACGGGGCATCCTGTAGACGAGATGGCCCATGATAAGGGCCCGCAGGCACGCCCCCGGTACCGTCAGGCAGCTCTTTCCGACCCCTCAGCCCGCAGGGCGGGAGCCCTCCCTGCGCGACGGGCAGGACGCCGCTGCCTCGTCTGCCGCCGTGCTCAGCGCAGGTAGTCGAACAGGCTCATCCCCTGCACCTTGGCAAAGGTCTGCTGCGCCGCCTGCAGGGCGGTGAGCTGCTGCGACAGCCGCGTGGCGGCCTCGGCGTAGTCCAGGCCGCGGATCTGGTCGAGCGCGGTCTCGGTTTCCACCCGTTGGGCGCCATTCTGGCTCTCGGCGTCGTCCAGCGCCGCCAGGCGGTTGCCCACGGCGGCGCGCACGTCCGACAGGTGCAGGCTGGCGTTGTCGATGGCGCTCAGCGACTGGTGCATCGCCGTCTGCACCTGGGCGCGCTGCGCCGCGGTGTCCTGCGGCATGCCGGCGACGCGGGCCAGTTCGTCGATCTGGGCGAACAGGTCCTTCTGCCCGCTGGCCCCCACCGTGAAGCGGTCGCCATCCGCCGGCGTGCCGGTGAAGCTCAGGTCCAGGCCGCGGAAGGCGATGGTCTGTCCTTCCGTATAGGCGCCGCCGGCCACCACCGCGTTGCCGGCATCGCGCACCTCGTAGTTGCCGCCGCTGAAGCTCAGCGTATAGCTGCCGCCGTCCCACAGCGAGGCATCCGTGAGCCGCGCACTCTTCAGGCCCGCCGTGCCGGCATTGGCGCCGGACGACACCGTGAAGGTGCCGTTGCCGTCGCGCAGGCGCAGGAACACCTCGCTGCCGGGGTCGGCGTCGGCCACCGTGCGGCTGCCGGTCACCTGCAGCAGGCGCTGCTGCTGGTCGCCGGCATAGCTCACCGTGCCGCTGCCCGCGAAGGGCGCCACGCTGTCCTGCGAGCCGCCGAACAGATAGCGCCCCTGGCCATCGTCGGCATTGGCGTAGGACACCAGCTGCTCGCGCAGGCTCTTCAGCTCGTTGGCCAGGATGCCGCGGGTCTGCGCGGACTGCGTGCCGTTGTTCAGTTCCACCGCGATCTCGCGCACGCGCTGCAGCAGCTCCACGCTGTCGGCCAGCACGTTCTCCTCCAGGCCCAGGCGGTTGCGCGCGGTGTCGATCTGCTGCTGGTAGCGGCCGTACTGCGCATTGGCCTGGTCCAGGCGTACCGCGGAGGCCGCGCCGGAAGGATCGTCGGCCGCGCTCTGCAGGCGCTGGCCGGTGGCCAGCTGCAGTTGCGTCTTGGCCAGCGCCGCCTGCTGCTTCTGCAACTGGCCGATGGCGCTCTGCTGCAGCATGGAGGTGGAAACTCTCATGGTTCTTCCCCTTGTCCGCTAGTTCCGCGCCGCATCGAGCAGCGACTGGAACACCTCGTTGGCCACCGCGATCACGCGCGCGGCCGCCTGGTAGGCCTGCTGGAAGCGCACCAGGTCGGCGGCCTCCTCGTCCAGGTTCACGCCCGACAGCGAGGCCTGCTCGGCCTCGGTCTGCGCGCGCACCGAGGCCTGCGCGTCGAGCTGCAGGCTGGCCTGCTGGGCGCTGGCGCCGGCACGGCCCACCAGGGCCGCCTGCGAATCCGACAGCGTGCTGCGGCCGCCGTCGAGCACGCCGCGCGTGGAAAGCTTGGCCAGCGCACGGGCATTGCCGTTGTCGTTGCTGCCGGCGCTGTTGGCCCCCACGCTGAAGCTGTCGCCCGCGGCGGGAGAACCGCTGAGCTTCAGGCTCCAGCCGTTGACCTCGATGCTGTCTCCGGCATTCCAGCCGTAGCTGCCGCTGCCATTGATGCTGTAGGTGTTGGGACCGGTGAACTGGATGCTCACGCCGCTCAGCAGGCCGGCGTTCGAAGGATCGGTCACGCCGATGCTGCCGACCGTGGCCGACCCGGTGTTGGACAAGCCCGCGCTGGCGCGTACCGGCGAGGCGGCGGCGAGGCGCGAGGCATCCGTGATCGCCACGCGTAACTGGGCGGCGCCGTTCGCGGTGGGCTTGAGCAGGTAGCGGTCGCCCGCGGCCGGCGTGCCACCGAGGCTGATCGACAGGCCCTCGGCGCGCAGCGGATCGGCGGCGGTGCCGCTGCCGGTCAGGGGCACGCTGCTGCCGTCGCGGGCGCGGGTCAGCTGCCAGGCGCTGCCGTTGAAGGACAGCGCATAGTCGTCTCCGGTCAGCGCGCCGGCATCGCTCAGCCCGACGGCGACCGTTGCGCTGCCGGTGTTGGCGCGCGCCGGGTAGACCGAGCCGGCGATGTCGGCGAAGAAGTCGCCGCCCATCTGGCCCTTGGCATCCATGCCCTGGGCATGCTGCTCGTTCATCGCCTCGGCCAGGCCCGCGGCCATGCGGCCGAGATCGCTCTTGGCCGGGTCCAGAACTTCGCGGCGGAAGTCCAGCAGGCCGCCGATCACGCCGCCGCTGGTCTGGGCGGTGATGTTCTGCCCGCCGGAGAAGAACAGCTCCTTGCGGCCGCTACCGTAGGGATCGTCGCCCACCGTCAGGGAGTTGGCCTGCCGGCCCAGCACCAGGGCCTGGCCGCTGCCGGTGAAGACGTTGATGCCGCCGTCATCCTGCTCGGTGGTGGTGATGCCGATGCGGCTGGCGATCTCCTTGATCAGGCTGTCGCGCTGGTCGAGCAGGTCATTGGGCGGCTGGCCTCCCGCCTGGCCCTTGGCCAGGACGATGCGCTCGTTGAGGTCCGCCACCTGCTGGGCATAGCGCGTCACCTCGTCGGCGGTCTGGCTGAGGCGCTGGTTGATCTCGCTCTCCAGGCCGTCGAACTGCGCCTGCATGTCGTTGTAGCGGGTGGCCAGGCTCTGGCCGGCGGAAATCAGGTTCTGCCTCGCCGCCGTGCTGGACGGGTTGGAGGACAGGCCGCTCAGGGCATCGTAGAAACCCTGCAGCGGCTTGCCCAGGCCGGAGTCGGCATCCGACAGCCATCCGTCCACGCGCGAGGCCAGGCCGGCGAAGGTTTCCGCCCGGGAATAGGCGGAGGCGTCGCCCTGCAGGCGCGTGGTGATCAGCGCATCCGCCAGCCGCCTGACCGTGCTGGAGCTGACGCCGGCGCCGATGTAGCCGTCGCCCTGCGGGCTGCCGATGCGCGAGCCCAGTTCCACGCGCTGGCGCGAGTAGCCCGGCGTGTTGACGTTGGCGATGTTGTGGCCGGCCGTGTCGAGGGCCTTGCGGTAGGCCAGCAGGCCGGAGACGCCTATGGAGAGAAGGTCACTCACGCCATCACCTGACGATTCTGGTTAAGTGCGGCCTGCACGGTCGGCCCGTAAGCGATGCGCATGATCTTCTGCGCATAGGACGGGTCGGTGGCGTAGCCGGCCTTCTGCAGGCCGGCGGCGAATTGGTGCGCGCTGCCCTGATGACGCAGGGCCTGCTCGTATCGCGGGTTGGACTTGAGGAAGCGCGCGTAGTCTTCGAAGGACTCGGCGATCGATCCGTACGAGCGGAACTTCGCCTCCTGCCGCTCCATGCGGCCGCCTTCGTATTCATGCGTCATGGTGCGGACACGGTCGCCGTCCCAGGACTTGTCTGCCTTGATGCCGAACAGGTTGAACGATGCCTTGCCGTCGGCATGGCGGATCTGGTGCTTGCCCCAGCCGGTCTCCAGCGCCGCCTGCGCCACCAGCACGCGGGCCGGGATGCCCAGTTCCCTGGCGGCCTTCTCGGCATGCGGCAGCACGGCGTCGATGAATTCCTGCGGGGTCTTGGGGCGGAACTCGGACAAGGTCTCGTCCGTCTTGAGTGCCAGCGGCGGGTTGACGCCATCAATGTCCGTCTTGCCTCTCCCCTCGGGAGAGGTCGCGCCGTAGGCGCGGGTAAGGGACGCATTTTCAGGTAGCGCCCCAACCC
>Ga0255097_1000366_pt1 | contig 19493 bp, 11 predicted proteins | sample Colum_Atlam_RepB_2_FD_188436 | JGI IMG/M metagenome (GOLD analysis project Ga0255097, IMG submission 188436) | Freshwater microbial communities from Columbia River, Oregon, United States - Colum_Atlam_RepB_8d | ecosystem: Environmental > Aquatic > Freshwater > River | place: USA: Oregon...
GGTGTCGCAGGGCATCTCGGTGGGAGACGACATCCGGCTGACCGGCAGCAGCCGCGTGGTCGAGGGCGGCTACAGAAGCTTCGCTTCGGCCAGCTTCCTCCGGCTCAGCGCCCTCGGCGGCGACATCGTGGTCGACGGCGACCTCAGGGCCGCGGGCAATGCCGAAGCCGACGCGGAGCCCAGCCGCATCGTCGTCGGCGGGGAATCCTACGTCCAGGCGGTGTCGCTGAACGCGGATGCCGACTACGGCTCCGTCGGCGTCACCGGCCTGATCCGCGCCGAAGGCCATCTCGGCTACAGCGAGGCGGCGTATTCCAGCTTCATCAACGGCGCCTTCCTCGACATCCGGACCGGCGGGCTCTTCGCCGCCGGCGCCGAAGCGTCCGTGGGCGACGGCATCGACGTGCAGGGCACGCTCGGCGCCGTGAAAGGCGGGTTCGGCACCAGCGCCGAGGCCGCCGACGTACTGGTCGATGCTTCGGCGATCGACATCGCCGGAGACATCGTCCTCGGGGGCACGACCGGCACCGTGGAAGCCGGCCAGGCTTCGGCAATCTCGGGCAGCTATATCGAACTCCGGTCGGGCTACGACCAGCGGCTCCGGGGGAAGCTGGACGTGCAAGGCCGAATCGGCACGGTGCTGGGACTGGAGGACGAGTATGGCGAGATCGTGCCGCCGGAGAATCTCTACGCGCGCGCCGTCAGCGTCAGCGCGCGCAGCTACGCGGACGGCAGCCTCGCCATCGACGGCAGCATGCTGCTGGATGGTTCCGTCGACAGCGTCACGGCGGGCGCGAATGCCTTCGTCAACGGCGTCTACCTGAACCTGGGCGGGACGGACGATTCCGGCGCGGGGTTCCTGAACCGGATCGGAATCGGCGGCGACGTCCGCGCCACGGGCAGCCTGGGCTCCGTCAGCGCCGGCGACGGGCTGTTCGCGCGCGCCACCGAAATCGGGCTGACGGCCGTCGACGGCTCCTACTCGGAGGACGCCGCCGCCCTGGTCCTGGGGGCCGCCCTCGTCCTCAGCGGCGAGGCCACCGGACGCATCGAAGGCGGCTTCCAGAGCTTCGTCAACGGCATCTCGGTGCTGATGGGCGCCGCATGGGGCGACATGCTGCTGGGCACCGGCATCACCCCCGACAGCAGCATCCTGGTCGATGGTGTGCCCTTGCAGGGCATCTCGATCTACGCGGCTGGCCAGCTCAAGGACGTGCAGGTGTACGGCGGCTCCTTCGTGCAGGCCACCGAGTTCGACCTGTCGACCTCCGGCTTCGGCCACATCGACGTCACCGGCGATACCCGGCTGCTGGGCGGCATCGGCGCCATCAGCTCGGCGGAATCGGACCTGCTGACCGTCAACGCCGTCAGCGCCCGCTTCAACGCCGAGCTCGGCGACATCCTTCTGCGCGGCAACCTGGGCGCCGCCGGCACGCTCAACGGCGTCGGCGCCGGCTCCAGCCTGTTCGCGCGCGGCACCGAACTCGGCGTCTTCACCGGCAACGGCAGGCTCGAGATCGACGGCGACCTGGATGTCGCCGGCAGCAGCAGCGGCGAGGTCACCGGATTCAACGATCTCTACGTCAACGGCGCCTACGTGCAGCTGATCACCGTGGACGACGACGTGATCGTCGACGGCGACGTCCGCCTCTTCGGCAGCGTCGCCCGCGTCCAGGGCGAGAGCTACGTGTTTGCCTCCGGGGCCGAATTGCAGGGCCTGCCGGACGGCGCCTTCGTCGTCGGCGGCGGCCTGGATGTGGAGGGTTCGGTCAGCAGCTACGAGGCTCACGGCTCCAGCGGCCTGTTCGGCGGCGAAGTGTTCATCTTCTCCGGCAGCACAGACCAGGAGGGCCGCACCGAGATCGGCGGCCCCGTCAGCGTGACCGGCACGCTGGGCACGGTCACCGGCGGCCAGGACCTGTACGGCTACGGCGCCTTCGCTTCCTTCAAGAGCCTGCAGGGCGACGTCAGGCTGCTGGGACCCGTCACCGTCACCGGCGAGATCACCCGCGTGACCGCCGACGACAATCTGACCCTGAGCGGCTCCGGCTTCTGGGCCGACGCCGATGACGGCAGCGTGAAGCTCACCGGCCCCCTGCAGGTCTCCGGCACCGTCGGCTTCGTGGACGGCGCCGACGGCGCCTTCCTCAACGGCAGCTTTGCCTACCTGACGGCCACGGAGGGCGACCTCGAGATCTCCGGCGGCGCGGAACCGGAAGGCCTGGTCCCGCTCGCGGAAACACCGCTGGTTTCGGTCACGGGCAGCCTGGTCGAGGTCCTCGGCGACAGCGGCATCGCCGCCTCCGGTGCCGACCTGCTGCTGGAGCGTTCCGGCAGCGGGCCCGGCGGCCTGCTCAGCATCGCCGGCGACATCGTCGAGACCGGGAATGTCGGCCTGTTCGATGTCGCCGACCCGGAGAGCAGCTCGCGCTTCAGCGGCGGCCTGCTGCTCAACGCCAACGACGGCGGCATCGCCTTCCGCAACATCACGGCCGACCACGGCTTCATCTACTTCAACCAGGACTCCGCGATCGGCGAGGCGACACTGACCGGGAGGGAATACCTGGAGATCGTGACCCCGTCGGGCGCGCCGACACTGGATGCGCAGCGCCTGCGCCTGGAGGCGCCGGAGCTGTTCGTCAGCGCCAACCTCGAAGCCGGGGTGCTGGAGCTCTCCGCCGGCCAGGCCCTGGCCGTCTCCGCGGCCACCCTCGGCGGAGGCCAGGTCCATCTCTCCAGCGGCGGCCTGCTGCAGTTGGCCGACGACCGCGAAACGACCGGCGCCGCCACCGTGGTACGCGGCGACCAGGTTCGGCTCGACGGTGCCCGCATCATCAGCGACGAGGGCACCCTGATCGACGCCGGCGGGCTGGACGTGGTGGCCGGCGAGACCATCCGCCTCGCTGGCCTGGTGCGCGTCGGCGACGGCCGGGCGCAGTACAGCGGCGACCCGGCGTTGCTCGGGCAGATCGGTGCCGGCCTGCCGGGCGTACTGCCGTCCTCGGCGCAGCCCAATGCCTACTTCCAGGCGCCGACGGTGGCCCTGGCCGAACTGGAGCTGGGCGGCGACTACCTGCACATCGAGGCCAACACCCTGCGGCTGGGCTCGCTGGCGCTGAACAACGGCACGCTGGTGCACCTGGACCCGCTGGTGAACCTGCCCTTCTTCACCGAGAGCGTGGACGTGACCGACGCCGGCCTGGACAGCGTCAAGGATCGCCTGGCCACCGAGGACAACCGCGTCATCCCCAACCTGGGCAGCTTCAACAGCGACGAGGGCGAGACCGGCGATCGCAAGCTCGGCGATCGCCCGGTGCTGAACGACGGCCGCACCGATGCCACCGGCAATCCGCAGTTCCAGGTCGGCGACGGCGTACCCAACCTGGGCCAGCTGATCCTGCAGTCGGGCCTGGCGGACAACACCGTGGTGATCGGCGCCAGCGACTACACCGCCGGCATCCAGGTCGCCGACCAGCTGGTGGTGGACGTGCTGCCCAGCAGCACCAACTTCGTCTTCGCCACCTCGGCCAAGGTGCTGATCACCGAACCGATCCGCACCAACGGCCGGGTGCTGGTGCTGGGCGGCGGCGTGGAGACCGACCGCAATACGTTCTACTCGGCCGTGGCGGACCAGATCAACGCCTACTACGACGCCCTGGACCCCGATCCGGCGGAAGAGGACGACGGCGAGGTCGAGGAGAAGAGCACCGACGGCCAGGAGTGCAACTGAAGCCGTTTCGATTCAGGCCGGTATCGGCAGCGCCGGCACGTAGGCCTTGAGGAATGCCTCCGGCTGGCGCCGCGGCCGGCCGGTCTTCATGTCGATGCAGACCCAGTGGGTCTGTCCGCGCAGGACGGTCTTGCCGTCGGCCACGCGGATGATCTGGTAGCGGCGCCACATGCTGAGCTTGCCGTCGTTCTCGTGGATCCAGGTCGCGGCCAGCAGCTCGTCGCCGGCGAAGGTCGCCGCCAGGTAGTCCAGCTCGTGGCGGCGCGCCACGCAGCCCACGCCGGTGCGCTCGTAGTCCTCGAAGCCGAAGCCCAGGCTCACCGAATGCGCCCAGGCGACCTTCTCCAGCCATTGCAGGTAGACCACGTTGTTGGTGTGACCGAAGGCGTCGAGGTGCTCCGGCCCCACCGTGATGGACTGGACGAAGGGGTTCTGCACGTCCCAGGCGGGCGCCGGCCTTGCTTGTTCTGTCATACGCGGAGGTTAACCTGTGCGGATACATCCGGGATATCGCATGCGCCTTGCCCTGTTCATCCTCGCCGGCCTGCTGGCCGCCTGCGGTTCCTCGGTCGAACCCGACGCCGCGCACACTCCGCCCCTGAAGACCGACCAGGTGATCGTGGCCCACCGTGGCGCCTCGGGCCATGCGCCGGAGCATACCCTCGCCGCCTACGACCTGGCGCTGAAGATGGGCGCGGAGTACATCGAGCAGGATGTCTACTCCACCGCCGACGGCGTGCTGGTCTGCCTGCATGACACCACGCTGGACCGTACCGCCCGCGGCCCGGCGGAGAATTGCAGCGGCAGCGTCGGCAGCAAGACCCTGGCCCAGCTCAAGACCTGCGACATGGGCAGCTGGTTCAACGAAGCCCATCCGGACCGCGCCCGGCCGGAGTACGTCGGCCAGAGGATTCCGACGCTGGAAGAGGTGTTCCAGCGCTACGGCCGCGGCGTGAACTACTACATCGAGATCAAGCCGGGCCTGGACCTGACGCCGCCCTCGGTGGCGCAGCGCCTGCTGGACCTGATGAACCGGTACGGCCTGCGCGAGGGCTCGGTGCAGCGCCGCCAGGTGCTGGTGCAGTCCTTCATCCCCACCGTGCTGCTGGAGATGCGCCGCCTGGACCCGGAAATCCCGCTGATCCAGCTGATGCAGCCGTTCACCACCAATGCCGCCACCATGGCCCTGATCGCCGGCTACAGCTTCGGCATCGGCCCGCCGGTGAGCGACGTCAGCGCCGGCCTGGTGCAGCAGGCCCACGGCCTGGGGCTGGCGATGCATCCCTACACCATCGACGAGCCCGTGGACCTGGAACGCGTCGCGGGCTATTGCGTGGACGGCCTGTTCACGAACTTCCCGGATCGGTATCGCGCGGTGCTGGAAGCCAACCAGTACGACTGCCCGGCGCCGATCCGCTAGACCGCCGGCGTCCCCGCGGGAGCGGCCTCGGCCGCGATCTTTCATGGGGCTGGAAAAGATCGCGGCCAAGGCCGCCTCCCACGTGAAAAGCCCCCTCCACCGGCCAAGGGTTGTCCCGGCTGACGCGCAGCAGTAACATGCGCGCCCCAATCAGGACTTCTTTGGTCTTAATTGCATGCTCAAGCTCAGCAAGCTGGCCGACTACGCCACCGTGGTGATGAGTCTCATCGCCGCCGAGCCGGCGCGCGTGCATACCGGGGTGGAGTTGGCCGAACGCAGCCACATTCCCGCCCCTACGGTAGCCAAGCTGTTGAAAACATTGACCCGTGGCGGCCTGCTGGAATCGATCCGCGGCGCCCATGGCGGCTACCGGCTGGTGCGGGCTCCGGCCCAGGTATCGGTGGCCGAGGTGATCCGGGCCCTGGAAGGCCCCATCGGGGTCACCGAGTGCTCGATCCACGAGGGCAGCTGCGGCATCGAGTCCCAGTGCGGCACCCGCCATGGCTGGCGCCTGATCAACACGGCGATCCGCCAGGCCCTGGAGGCCGTGACGCTGGACCAGCTCGCCGCCCCGCAACGCCGGTCCGAAATGCCGGTCCAATTCATCAGCGCCACTCGCACGGAGAGGCTCTAAACCATGTCCACTAGCCAGGAAGACATCCAGGCCCTGGTGCGCAATCGCACCTACTCCGCCGGCTTCGTCACCGACGTCGATTCCGAGACGCTGCCGCCCGGCCTGAGCGAAGACGTCGTGCGCGCCATCTCGGCGCGCAAGCAGGAGCCCGAGTGGCTGCTGGAGTTCCGCCTCAAGGCTTATCGCCGCTGGCTCAAGATGAGCGAGCCCAAGTGGGCCCATGTGCACTACCCGCCCATCGACTACCAGGCGGTGTCCTACTACTCGGCGCCCAAGTCGATGAAGGACGCGCCCAAGTCGCTGGACGAGGTCGACCCCAAGCTGCTGGAGACCTACAAGAAGCTCGGCATCCCGCTCAAGGAGCAGGAGATGCTGGCCGGCGTGCAGCCGCAGGTGGCGGTGGACGTGGTGTTCGACTCCGTCTCGGTAGGCACCACCTTCCGCAAGAAGCTGGCCGAGGCCGGCGTGATCTTCTGCTCCATCTCCGAGGCGGTGCGCGAGCACCAGGAGCTGGTACGCAAGTACCTGGGCACGGTGGTGCCCTTCGGCGACAATTTCTACGCGGCCCTCAACTCCGCGGTGTTCACCGACGGCTCCTTCGTGTTCATCCCCAGGGGCGTGCGCTGCCCGATGGAGCTGTCCACCTACTTCCGCATCAACGAGCGCAACACCGGCCAGTTCGAGCGCACGCTGATCGTGGCCGAGGAAGGCAGCCATGTCTCCTACCTGGAAGGCTGCACCGCGCCGCAGCGCGACGAGAACCAGCTGCACGCCGCCGTGGTGGAACTGGTGGCGCTGGACGACGCCCAGATCAAGTACTCCACCGTGCAGAACTGGTACCCCGGCGACGAGAACGGCGTCGGCGGCATCTACAACTTCGTGACCAAGCGCGGCGACTGCCGCGGCCCGCGCAGCAAGATCAGCTGGACCCAGGTGGAAACCGGCTCGGCCATCACCTGGAAATACCCGAGCTGCATCCTGCGCGGCGACGATTCGGTGGGCGAGTTCTACTCGGTCGCGCTGACGCACCACCGCCAGCAGGCCGACACCGGCACCAAGATGATCCACATCGGCAAGCGCACCAAGAGCACCATCGTGTCCAAGGGCATTGCCGCCGGCCACGGCCAGCAGGCCTACCGCGGCCTGGTGCGCGTGCTGCCGGGCGCCGAGGGCGCGCGCAACTACACGCAGTGCGACTCGCTGCTGATCGGCGACAAGTGCGGCGCGCACACCTTCCCCTATACCGAAATCCGCAATCCCAGCGCGATCCTGGAGCACGAGGCCACCACCTCCAAGATCGGCGAGGACCAGCTGTTCTACGCCCGCTCGCGCGGCATCGCCGAGGAGGACGCCGTGTCGATGATCGTCAACGGCTTCTGCAGGGACGTGTTCAAGGAGCTGCCGATGGAATTCGCCGTCGAGGCCCAGAAGCTGCTTTCCGTTTCACTCGAGGGGTCGGTCGGCTGACCGACGCCATAGCCAGAACCACAGGGTTCGAGCCAGAAGAACGCCATGCTTGAAATCAAGAATCTGCACGCCCGAATTGAAAACAAGGACATCCTGAAAGGGATCGACCTGCGCATAGGCGCGGGCGAGGTCCACGCCATCATGGGCCCCAACGGCTCGGGCAAGTCGACGCTGTCGAAACTGCTTGCCGGCCACGAGGACTACACCATCACCGAGGGTTCGGTGAGCTTCCTCGGCGAGGACCTGCTGGAGCTGGACCCGGAACTGCGCGCCGCCAAGGGCATCTTCCTGGGCTTCCAGTACCCGGTCGAAATCCCCGGCGTGTCGAACATGGTGTTCCTCAAGGCGGCCCTCAACGCCCAGCGCAAGGCGCGCGGCGAGAAGGAACTGGATGCCGGCGATTTCCTCGCCTGGGTCAAGCACCGCGTCAAGCAGATGCAGATGAACCCGGCGATGCTCTCGCGCGGCGTCAACGAGGGTTTCTCGGGCGGAGAGAAGAAGCGCAACGAGATCCTGCAGATGCTGGTGCTGGAGCCCAAGCTGATGGTGCTGGACGAGACCGACTCGGGCCTGGACATCGATGCGCTCAAGGTGGTGGCCGACGGCATCAACCTGATGCGTTCCAAGGAACGCTCGGTGCTGCTGGTGACGCACTACCAGCGCCTGCTGGACTACGTGAAGCCGGACTTCGTGCACGTGCTGGCCGGCGGCCGCATCGTCAAGTCCGGCGGCCCGGAGCTGGCGCTGGAGCTGGAGGAAAAGGGCTACGGCTGGATCCAGCAGGCGGCTTGAGATGCTCGACCTCGCCACCTTCCGCAGCGCCTTCGAGGCGCTGCCCGAACCGGCGCGCAACAGCGCGCGCCGCAAGGCCCTGGATGCCTTCCTGGCCGGAGGCCTGCCCTCCACCGACCTCGAGGAGTGGAAGTACACCGACCTCTCCCTGCTGGCCGCCCTGCCCCCGGCAGCCCTGCTGCCGGAAGCCGAGGCGACCGGTGAAGGCATCGGTTTCACCGATGCCCTGGACGCGCTCAATGCCGCCTTCGCGGGCGGCAGCACGGAATTGCGCATCGCCGCCCACACGCGCCGCGACGAGCCGATCCGCCCGGTGGACCGCGCGCACCAGCGCCACCGCCTGCACCTGGAACGCGGTGCCGAGGCGACGCTGATCCTCAATACCTCGGGCGACGGCGCCTTCGAGACCGCGTTCGCCGACATCCGCCTCGACGCCGGCGCGCGCCTGAACCTGGTGCGCCTCAACGACGCCGGTGCCGGCGCCCACCGCCTGACGCGCATCAACCTGCACCTGGCCCGCGATGCCTGTGCCAACGTGGTCACCGTGGACCTCGGCGGCCGCCTGTCGCGCCATGACCTGAACGTGGACCTCGCCGAACCCGGCGCGGCGATCCACCTGCACGGCCTCTATGCCCCCGCGGGCGAAGGCCTGGTGGACAACCACACGCGCATCGAGCACCGCGCGCCGCATTGCACCAGCCGCGAACAGTACCGCGGCATCGCGCGCGACAAGGCCCGCGGCGTATTCAACGGCATGATCCGCGTGCACCAGGACGCCCAGAAGACCGACTCCGAGCAGCGCATCGCCAACCTGATCCTGTCGCCCGGTGCCGAGATCAATGCCAAGCCCGAGCTGGAGATATACGCCGACGACGTCAAGTGCGCGCATGGCGCCACCTTCGGCCAGCTCGACGACGAGGCGCTGTTCTACCTGCGCTCGCGCGGCCTGCCCGAGAGCACGGCCCGCGCCCTGCTGACCTGGACCTTCGCCCACGAGGTGCTGCAGCACATCCACCAGGAGGATGTGCGCAGCCGCGTCACCCGGCGCCTGCTGCGCCAGCTGCCGAACAGCGAGCAGCTGGAGGCCCTGCAGTGAGCGGCTATGACCTGGCGCGGGTGCGCGCCGACTTCCCGATCCTGCGCGAGACGGTGCGCGGCAAGCGCCTGGCCTATCTGGACAACGCCGCCACCACGCAGAAGCCGGAAAGCGTGCTGCGCGCGATGGACGGCTACTACCGGACCTCCAATGCCAACGTGCACCGCGCCGTGCACGAGCTGGCCGAGCGCGCCACCGGCCTCTACGAGGGCGCGCGCGACCGCATCGCCCGCTGGTTCAAGGCCTCGCGCGAGGAAATCGTCTTCACCCGCGGCACGACCGAGGCGATCAACCTGGTGGCGCGCAGCTTCCTGGCCCCGCGCCTGCAGCCGGGCGACGAGGTGCTGCTGACCGGCATGGAGCACCATTCCAACATCGTGCCCTGGCAGCTGGCCGGCGCGAAGACCGTGGCGGCCCCGGTGAACGATGCCGGCGAACTGGTGTTCGAGGAATGGCTGAAGCGGATCGGCCCGCGCACCCGCCTGATCAGCGTGGTGCAAGTCTCCAACTCCCTGGGCACGGTCAACCCGGTAGAGGAGATCGTCCGCGAGGCCCGCGCCCGCGGCATCCCGGTGCTGGTGGACGGCGCCCAGGCCATCGCCCACCTGCCGGTGGACTTCCCTGCCCTGGGCGCGGACTTCTATGTCTGCTCGGCGCACAAGGCTTACGGCCCCACCGGCTTCGGTTGCCTGGTGGCCAGGCGCGAGCACCTGGAAGCGATGCCGCCCTGGCACGGCGGCGGCGACATGATCCGCACCGTGGCCTTCGAGGGCAGCACCTGGAACGAGGTGCCCTACAAGTTCGAGGCCGGCACGCCGGACATGGCGGGGGCCATCGGCTTTGCCGCCGCCCTGGACTGGATCGAATCGGTCGGCCTGGAGGCCATTGCCGCCCACGAGCACGCCCTGCTGGCGTACGCCACGCCGCGCGTGGCGTCGGTCCCGGGCCTGCGCCTGGTCGGCACTGCGCGCGACAAGGGCGGCATCCTGTCCTTCGTCATGCAGGGCGCCCATCCCCACGACATCGGCAGCATCCTGGACCAGGAGGGCGTGGCGATCCGCACCGGCCACCACTGCACGATGCCGCTGATGGAGCGCTTCGGCGTGCCAGCCACGGCCCGCGCCTCGCTGGCCGCCTACAACGGCGAGGACGACGTCGACCAGCTGGTTGCTGCACTGCACAAGGTGGTCCGGCTGTTCGGCTGAGGCGCTTCGCCCTCCGGACACGATACCTGCTCTACGTTCGGGGGGCTGTGCCGCGCGGTTCCCTGTGCAATCATGGCTTTCCCGATGAATGCTCAGGCCCCCTCCCCGAAAACCGCCGCCCTGCCGGTCCTGCGCTGGCACGAGACGCTGCAGTTCAAGCTGGTCGCGATGCTGACGCTGCTGCTGCTGCTGGCGCTGGTGGCGGCGGCCATCGCCGGCAAGTTCCTGGTCCATGACGAACTGACCGGCGAAACCTTCCGCTACGAGCAGGAAAGCGGCCGCCGCCTGGCGCTGGAGATCGGCCAGTATGCCGGCCAGGCCGAGGAGTTGGCGCGCAGCATCGCCGCACTGGTGCCGCAGGCCCATCCGGACAGCCTGAGGACGCTGGTCCCTGCCCTGGCGGCCGGCAGCGGCTATGCCGCGGTGGGCATCTGGCCCGAGCCCTACACCCTGCGCAGCGACACCGAGCGCGCCAGCCTGCTGTGGATGCGAGGCGCCGACGGCCGGCTGCAGCAGCGCGAGGACTACAACGATCCGCGCGTGGTGCCCTACTGGCGCGAGCGCTGGTACACCCCGGCGCGCCAGTTGCAGGAGCCGCGCTGCAGCTGGAGCCTGAGCGTGCGCGATCCGCTGTCCAAGGCGGCCACCCTGATCTGCAGCCTGCCGCTGCAGCGCGAGGGACGCTTTGCCGGCGTGGTCACCGTGGCCCTGCCGATCCCGGCCGTGCTGGAAGCCTTCGCCGCCCGCAGCCGCGACCAGCGCGGCTACTCCCTGCTGCTGGATGCGGAGAACAACATCCTGGCCGCCTCGCCGGCCCTGGCGGAAAAGCTGCCGCAGGACAAGCCGCTCAACCTGGCCGGGCTGGCGCAGCAGTTCGCCGCCTACAACCCGCTGGCGCTGGCCCTGCACGAGCGCAACGAAGCACTGCTGGCCGAGTTCGCGCAATCGCCGCTGGCGGCGGCAGCCAAGAAGCTGAAGGCCGACACCCGCGAGATGTCGCCGGAAGAAGCCCGGACGGCAATGCTGGCGCTGTGGATGGGAGGCAAGGATCGCCCGCTGTGGGAAGACCCGGTGCTGCGCGGCCGCAGCTACGTCTCGGCCTTCGAACTCGGCTACCCCGGCTGGCGCCTGCTGCGCGTGACTTCGGCCAGCGAGGGTTTCGCCGGCGCCGATGCGCTGTTCCTGCGCATGCTGGGACTGACCGCGGCGGCCCTGGTCATCCTGGTCGCGTTGCTGTATCTCGGCTTCCGCATGCTGGTGCTGGGGCCCCTGTCGAAGATGGTGGAACGCATGTCGGAAACCTCCGGCACCAACGACACCCTGGGCCTGCTCGCCAACGACAGCGCCGCCAACGAACTGGGGCTGTTCGCGCACTGGCACAACGAGCGCGTGCGACAGCTGCGCGACGTCACCGACCGCAACATCAGCATCAACTCGCAGCTCGCCACCGAGACCAGCGAGCGCCGCAAGCTGCAGGAATCCTCGGCGCGCCAGCTGGAGCGCCACTCGCTGGCCCTGCAGGCCCTGGACGAGGCCGTGATCAGCACCGACGAACACGGCCGCGTGGAGGACATGAACCCGGCGGCGGAGCGCCTCACCGGCACGCCGCTGAAGGCCGCGCGCGGCCAGGCCTTCGCCGAGGTCTGCGTCACCCGCCATGCCGGCAGCGACGGCGTCTCCGACAGCTATTCCGATCTCGCCCGCGCGGCGATGGAGCGCGGCGCCCGCATCGAGCACGGCGACAGCATGGTGATCGTGCCGCGCGGCGGTGCCGAGCGGCCGGTGATGGCCACGGCCACGCCGATCCGCACGCGCAGCAACCGCATTGCCGGCGCGGTGGTGGTACTGCGCGAGCGCAGCGCCGCGCAGGCCTCGGCTGTGCCGGGACTGCCGGCCACCGAGTCGGCGCGGGTCGCCGGCATCAAGGATCCGCTCACCGGCCTGCCCCTGCGCGGCGCCTGCGAGCAGCGCCTGCGCGAGCTGATCGACGCCGCCAAGCTGGCGCCCCGCAGCCACGCCATGCTGTGGCTGGACCTGGACCACTTCTCGCGCGTCGCCGACAGCGGCGGCACCGCGGCCGGGGATGCCGTACTGGTGCGGCTGTCCGAGTTGCTGGCCAACCTCACCGGCAGTGCCGGCGAGCTGTTCCGCATCGGCGCCGATCGCTTCGCGATCCTGCTGGGCAACTCCAGCGCCGACCGTGCGCGCACCTTCGCCGAGGCCCTGCGGCGCACGGTAGCCTCTACCCGCTTCGCCTGGGAGGCGCGCCAGTACAACCTGACGCCGAGCATCGGCATCACCGAGTTCAATGGCCAGTCCGAAGGGGCTCTGGACGTGATGCGCCGGGCCGAGGAGGCCTGCGCCGCGGCCAAGCGCGCCGGCCGCAACAGCATCAAGGTCTACGACGAAAGCATGAGCCGCCACCGCGCGCCGGCCGACGACGCAGTCTGGGCACGCCGCATCCGCAACGGCCTGGAGCAGGGCCTGCTGCACCTGACCACGCAGACCCTGCAGCAGGCGCAGCCGCGCCGCGGGCAGATGCTGGAGCTGCAGCTGGCGCTGGAGGACGAGGAAGGCTTCTGGACGCCGGCACCGGGCTTCATGCCGGCGGCGGAGCGGCAGCGCCTGGCCGGCGAACTGGACCGCTGGACCGTGCAGCGCATCCTCGGCCAGCTGGCGCGCCAGCCGGAATCGCTGGGCGACCTGGGGCTGCTGTTCATCCCGCTGTCCGGCGTTTCGCTGATCGACCCGCGCTTCATCGAGAGCGTGGTCGAGCAACTCGGCCAGAGCAATGCCGTGACCGCGGACCGGATCTGCTTCCTGGCCGACCAGAAGGCCCTGCTGGCGCATCCGCAATCGGCCGCGCATTTCGCCAGCACGCTGCGTTCGATGGGCTGCCGGCTGGCCATCGACGGCTTCAGTGCCCGCGGCGCGGGCGAACTGGCCCTCCTGCGCGCCCTGCCCGCCGAATTCCTGCGCGTGGACGCCACGCTCTACCCTGCCGCCGCCAGCGATCCGGGCGAGCAGGCCTTGGCGGAGTCCGCGCTGCGCCTGGCGCGCGCGCTGGAGCGCCGCCTGATCGTGCACAACCTCGACGATCCCCGCCTGGCAGACCTGTGGCGGCGCATCGGCGCCGACTACCTGCAGGGCAACGCCCTGGCGCGCGCCGTCCCCCTGGTCTTCGCCTCGGGCTGACTCCTCCAAACGGCTGATCGCGGTGCAGCAAGCACCGCCCTCCGTCCGGCGGCCGCCACCGTTCGTCCATACCGCGGCTGAACCGGTTGCCCATTCGATCCGGGCCATGCCAACGTCATTTCGCGCCGGAAGGAAAGCGGCGCAGTTCCGGCTGGATAACCCACGGAAGGTCCACGATGTATACGACGTCCGCGACCATGGCTTCGGGAGCCCCATTCCACACCGTCCTGGAACGGGAGGTGGAGGACATCCGCTGCTCCCTGGTGCAGCTGGAGCCCGATGCCCCGCGCCATGCCATCCTGCATGACCGTCTCTCCTTCTGGGTGCCGCTCAACGGCCGCCGCCTGGTCTACGACCGGCGCGCGCGCGAGTACGAGTGCCGCGGCGGCGACAGCATCACGATGACCTCGGGCGGCAATGTCTGGGAAGGCTTCTGGCACGGCGAGGAATCCCAGGCCTGCGTGCTGCTCGAGATCGGCGACAGCATCCTGCGCGAGCACAGCCGCAAGGGGCTGATCCACCCCAACGGCGGCCAGATGATCCTGCGGCAGGACGAACGCATCCGCTACAGCATGCTGGCCCTGTACCAGGATCTGCTGCAGCCCTCGCCGGCCTCGGAAATCTTCACCGGGCATCTCGCGCGCGGCATCGCCCAGCACTACGTCAGCCACTACTGCCGCCCCGCCGACGTTCCCGATGCCGAGGGGCGCGGCCTGTCGGCCCTGGAACTGCGGCGGGTGCGCGAATGCGTGGAGGAGCGGCTGTCGCAGAAGCTGTCGCTGCCGGAACTGGCCCGCCTCACCGGGCTCAGCGTGCCGGCGTTCTGCCGGCGCTTCCGCGCCAGCACCGGCCTGTCGCCCTACCAGTACGTTCTCCGTGCCAAGGTCGAGCATGCCAAGGCCGTGCTCGCGCGCGAGGAAATGCCGCTGACCGACCTGGCGCTGTCGCTGGGCTTCTACGACCAGAGCCAGTTCACCAATACCTTCCGCCGCATTGCCGGCGTGAGCCCCCGCGACTTCCGGCGCCGCGCCACCGCCTGAGCGGAGCCGCGGGGCACGGCGCGCTGTGGCCTGCGCGCCGGCCGCTTCCCGCTTCAGGTGCCGCCACGGCGGCGCACGCCGTCGGTGGTGAACTCGCCCGGCAGCGGCTGCCGGTGGTTGAACTGGTTGGAGGTCGGCTCCTCGCTGGTGATGTTCTCGGCGCTGTAGGCCCGCGAAACCAGGTCGTGGTAGAAGCTCGCGTTGAGATAGTAGAACTTGCCGTCGTAGGCGTAGGCCGCGCAATTCTCCACCACGCGCCACAATTCGCCGCGCGTGTCGTAGTTGTCGGCCAGCAGCACCTGCCAGCTGTCCTCCTCCACGTAGAGCCGGCGCTTGCCGTAGATGTGGCGGCTGCCCTTCTTGAGGGTGCCCTCGACCACCCACACGCGCCGCAGTTCGTAGCGGATGTAGTCGGGCTTCGGATGACCTGTGGTGGACACCAGTTCGGCGTACTTGGTCGAGGGATCCTCCAGGCGGTTGGTATGGAAGGGAACGTAGACCTCGCGGCGGTCCACCAGCTTCCAGTCGTAGCGCTCGGGCGAGCCATTGAATCCGTTCTGCTCGTCGACCGTGCGGGGGCCCGAGTCCATCGGGAAGTCGAACCCCACGTCCGGCGACTTGCGCAGGCGGCGCGTGCCGGGATCGTATTGCCAGGCTTGGCGCGGCGCGCCGAAGTAGTCGAGCGTGTTGACCGTGAACGACATCTTGCCGTTGGTGCGCGGCGGGGCCTTCTGGATGGTGATGCTCATCGACTGGATATCGGTGTCCTTCCAGCCGGCTCGGTTATCGCCTTTCAGGTACGGGTTGAAGACCGACAGCGTGGTGCGCGACCAGCTGATGCCGCCGCCGGGCTGCACGTACGCACCGACGTTGGGTGCATCGTAGATCCAGGGGCCGACGAGCGTGATGACGTTGTACACCACCTCGATGCCGGACTTCGGGATCGGGAAGGCGGGGCCGCCGTAGGCTCCCTTGAGCGTCAGGCCCTCGTTGCTGAGCTGCGCGCTGGTCGCGTTCAGCTTGACGTTCTGGTTCACCAGGTCGGTGTGGCGGAAATCGCGGTGCGTCGGGTAGACGATGATGCGGAACGTCTCCGGGTACTTCTTGAACAGCGCCTTCTGGCCCTCGCTGAGCTTCGCCGAATGCTGCGCCATGCTGGCGGCGGTGATGGTGAACAGCGGCTTCTCGCCGGGATAGGGATCGGCGTTGCGCTTGCCGTCGTACTTCACGTGATCGGGCGCACCCAGCCACTTGCCGCTCCAGGCCGGAATGCTGCCGTCGGCGTTTCCGGCCATCTCCGCGCCGGTCGGCGTCAGCGTGGTGCCCAGCGCCTTGGCCTCGTCGGCGCTGACCGCGGCCTGGGCTGCAGCGGCGAACAAGGCGGGGATCGCGGCGGCGGCGAGGGTCCGGAGCCGGAGGCGTCTGCTGCTGATCATGTGTCGCTCCTCTAGAAGCTGTACTTGATGCTGAAGGCGGCGTTGCTGCGGTCGGCCAGGGGGCGCCGCGCCAGGCTCGCGCCACCGGCATAGCCGTTGTAGGCCAGGCCGATCTCGAGGTTGCCGAGATACTTGAAGGTCGGGCCGAAGCTGTAGCGGATGTCGCCCTTGCCGGTGAAGCTGCCGAGCGCGCCGGCGATCGGCGAGGTGCCCTCCAGGCCGTAGCCGTTGACCAGGATCCAGGTCAGGTCCCAGCCCGCCCAGACCTGCTGGTAGCCGGCCTGCAGCGACCATTGCAGGGCGCCGGCGTCGTGGTTGCCGGCCAGGTCGTCGACCGCCACCGGCCCGCCGGCGGTAGGCACGATCAGGGCCTCGGTGTCGGTGACGTGCAGGTAGGAGACCTCGCCCAGCGCGACCAGCGTGTCCCAGAAGCGCGTCGGCAGGAAGATCTTCAGCAGGTTGAAGTTGCCCTGGATCACGTCGCCGCGGCCCGGCGTGGGAGACGAGCCGACCAGGATGTTGACGCCCGCATCCTGCCGGTAGCTGACTTCCGCACCCACCGCCGTGCCCAGCAGCTCGGTGCTGAGCGAGGCCGAGGTCATCTTGATGTCGTCGGTATAGACCACCTGGTAGCCGCTGGGGAAGCCGCCCGCGGTCAGCACGTTGGCGCCGACCGGATTCTTGTCGTTGTAGCGCAGGTAGTGAAGGCTGATCTCGGTAGCGTCGCCGATGCGGTAGCGCGTGCCGATGCCCCATTGCCCGTCATCCCCCGGCTTGTCGTCGGCCGCACGCGGCAGCGCCAGTCCGAATGCCGGAATCAGCAGGCTCTCCGCCCCCGGCCCGACCAGGTCGGAGGAGCTGAAGAAGGCATCCGAGGGATTCAGCTCGGTCCCCTTCCACTGCCACTGCCAGTAGCCCATCAGGCTCAGGCGGTCGGTCGCTCCCCACTGCATGAACAGCTGGCCGGTGGGCAGCAGGATTTCCTTGACCTCGGTCCCCGGCACATTGGACTTGGTGGCATCGGCCGGCGCCTGCGCACCGCTGGTGTTGGGGAAGTACAGGCTCTCTCCCCAGGACACCACCTGGTTGCCGGCGCGGATGTCGAGCGCCGTGCTTCCGACCGGCACGGCGGCGAAGGCATAGAGGTCCAGCATGCGCACCCGCGCGCCGAGGCGATCGCGCGCGTCGTCGGAGAACCGGTCCGAGCGGCCGCCGCGATTGAGCGTGGCCTGCGAGTCGTTGTCGCTGTCGTGGAAGTAGACGTCGTCGTAGAAAGCGCTGCCTCGCGCGACCAGGCCGTACTGCCGGTAGCGGAAGGTGCCCTCGGCCAGCAGCGCGAGACGGTTGTTGATCAGGGCGTTCTTGTCGAAGGCACGATTGCCGTCGTCCCCGTTGACGTTGGCGAGCAGCTCGGGATCGGCATCGTCGGTGCGCATCGCCAGGCTGTAGGTCAGGTTGGCCGCGTAGTCCAGCGACATGCCGGAGCCCAGGTCGCGCGTGCCCGCCTGGGCGGGTGCGGCAGCCAGCGCGAGACCGGCCCCCAGTGTGACTGCCGTGCAGGTTCTCGCAAATGCCGGACTGGGCGGACGCATGGTTTCTCCTCCTACGCCTCTGGTTCGCATGGGCCGGTCGGTCCTTCCCCGTCCCTTGTGCGGGAAGTCCTACCGTTGCCCCGAGCTTTCCCCATCGCAAAACGCAGGGGCTTGGCGAATCGGATCGTATTTGGCGAATCCGATCGGCGCGATTTCCGTTCCAGGCAAGCGGGCTGGCCGCGGCATCGGCGCGGCGCAACCGGAAAGCCCAGCAGGCGCGGGGCTTGGGAAAAGCGGCACCGTGCCGGCTAGAGCGGCTGCAGGTGCTCGATGCGCAGATCCAGCGACTCGGCGCCCTGCCAGCGGTTCACCGCCAGCGTGAACACCGCCTGCAGGCGGCTGCGCGGCGACTGCAGGCGTGCGCCGCCGTGGAAGTCCACCGCGGTCAACGGCACGCCGCCGGCGGCGCTGCGCAGGCGGTACTTGGCGTGCTGGCCGTCGCTGCCGATCAGGCGGGCGTCCAGCACCTCGAAGAGACCCTCGAACATCGGCTCGGGGAAGCCCTGCCCCCAGGGCCCGGCATGCTCCAGCTGCAGGGCCGTGGCCAGCTGAAGTTCCTCCGCCAGCAGCTCGCCGTCGGTTTCCAGCACGCGCTGCAGCTGGGCCTCGCTGAGCCACTCGCGGCAGATCGCGTCGAAGGCCTGGCTGAACGCGGCCAGGTGGGCCTCGGGCAGGCTCAGCCCGGCCGCCATCGCATGGCCGCCGAAGCGGCCGATCAGGCCCGGCTGGCGTGCGTCGATCGCCGCCAGGGCGTCGCGCACGTGCAGGCCGTCGATGGAACGCGCGGAGCCCTTCAGCAGGCCGGGCTCCTGGGCGCGCGCGAAGGCGATGGAGGGACGGTGCAGGCGCTCCTTCAGCTTGGAGGCGACCAGTCCGACGATGCCCTCGTGCCAGCCTTCGTCGAACACCACGACGCCGACGGCTTCGCTGTCCTCGCTGAGCAGCAAGGCTTCCTCGCTCATCTGCGCCTGCAGTTCGCGGCGCTCGCGATTGAAGCGGTCCAGCTGCGCGGCCAGACCCTGCGCCTCCTCCTCCGAGTCCGCCAGCAGGCAGTCGATGCCGGTGCGGATGTCGTCGAGCCGCCCGGCGGCATTGATGCGCGGCCCCAGGGCGAAGCCGAGGTCCACCGAACCCACGCGGGAGGGTTCGCGGCCGGCCAGCTTCAGCAGCGCCAGCAGGCCCGGACGCGCGCGGCCGGCGCGGATGCGGCGCAGGCCGTTCTCCACCAGGATGCGGTTGTTGTAGTCCAGCCGCGCGAGGTCGGCGACGGTGCCCAGCGCCACCAGGTCCAGCCACTCCGACAGGTTCGGCTCCGGCTGTCCCTCGAAGGCGCCGCGGCGGCGCAGCTCGGCGCGCAGGGCCAGCAGCAGGTAGAACATCACGCCGACGCCCGCCAGCGCCTTGGAGGCGAAGCCGCAGCCCGGCTGGTTGGGGTTGACGATGGCGTCGGCGCCGGGCAGCTCCGGCCCCGGCAGGTGGTGGTCGGTCACCACCACGCTCAGGCCCAGTTCCTGGGCATGGCTCACGCCGGCCAGGCTGGCAATGCCGTTGTCCACGGTCACCAGCACGCCGGCGCCGGTCGCCGCCGCCAGTTCCGCCAGCTCCGGCGACAGGCCGTAGCCCATGCGGAAACGGTCCGGTACCACGTAGTGCACCTCGGCGGCGCCCAGGGCACGCAGGCCCAGCACGCCCAGCGCGGTGCCGGTGGCGCCGTCGGCATCGTAGTCCCCGGCGATGACGATGCCCTCGCCCGCCTCGATGGCGTCGGCCAGCAGTGCCGCCGCCGGCTCGATGCCGCGCAGCCCGGCGGGCGGCAGCAGTTGCTTGAGCTCCAGCGACAGTTGGGCCGCCTCCACGCCGCGCGCGGCGTGGAGGCGGCCCAACTG
>Ga0255097_1000367_pt1 | contig 19484 bp, 28 predicted proteins | sample Colum_Atlam_RepB_2_FD_188436 | JGI IMG/M metagenome (GOLD analysis project Ga0255097, IMG submission 188436) | Freshwater microbial communities from Columbia River, Oregon, United States - Colum_Atlam_RepB_8d | ecosystem: Environmental > Aquatic > Freshwater > River | place: USA: Oregon...
GATACCAGTGCGGATCCGTTGCGGGTCGGTACGTTGTTAGCTGCGCTTTGATCAATGAAGCTATTGTTGTTACAGGTCAACAACACCGTCTGAGTTGTTGCAATAAGCGGTTTGGTAGGCGGCGTAAAATTTGTTGTATAAAGCGCGGTTCCTTTAATTATTCTTAGATTAGAAACAAACCCGTTCCAATAAAGATTGTTAGGCGCATCTGCCCCAACCAAAGTAGCCGCCCCAGAATCCGATGTACGGGTAGTCGATGTTATTGAATATCCCGTACCATTTATGTATCCAGTAATTGCATTGCCAACCCTGCAAATAGCAATGTGATACCACACACCCTGTGTCTGTGCTGTAGGCCCAAAACCATAAGCTGCAACTCCAGGCCACACCCACTCGAATTGACGAGATGAGTTCATCCTAAGCGAATATCCAACACCGGAACCGCCTACTGGCGTTCCAACAATCGTGGAGTTGTTTGGTGAACTTGCGTTATTAATTACCCATGCTTCAATTGTAAAATCGCCGCCAGATAAGATGTTAAGTGACGCGTTAGCAGCAAAACTTAAATAACTGCTGCCATTAAAATAATTGCTCCAGCAACCCGGGCCGACATACGGGTTGAACGCCCCCTGCGTCGTATTACCGTTACGGGTGATCGTGAAGTTGTTGGTGCTGCCGTCCAAGAACGTGTTGTTCTGAGCGCCGTTGGTTCCGTCACCGTTTAAGAGCAGTGTGTTGTACGGGAAGTACGGATCTGCCCCAGAACCGTCCGGCCACAGTCCCGCCTGCTGGTAGTACTGCGCCATGACGGGGTTCCAGAACCCGCCAGCACTTGAAGCGGACACCGTTGGAAGAACGGCGCGGACCACTCGACCAAGATATGCCGTCATCAGGAAATGTCCTCGTAGGAGATGCTAAACGTCAACGACGAACCCACCGCCGATGTAACGGATATGGAAGTCCCTTCCATCAGATAGATGGCCGTTGACTTGTCCACGCAAACCATTGACGCATTGCCAGGAACGGAAACCTGATACAAAACCGGGTACGACGTTCCGCCTGACGGAGCTGATCCTTGAGCTACAGCACCGTTGGTATAGATGGCGACTGTTGCGTTGCACGCGGTTGCCGTGACGTTGGCGGCCACGATCTGGTTGATCTTGAATACCTTGCTCGACGACGCTGGGTTTGCCAACAGCACAACAGCGGTTGTGCCACTAGGCGTGAAATATGTCGTTGTGCCGTAAATGGCCGATACGTTGACGATGTTTGGGTTTGCCATGCTCTTCTCGCTTTAGTAGCCAAAGATCATTGCCAGTGCAATGCTCTTGCCGGGGGTCACAGTGTTAGCTAGTCCAAGGGCCTGATAAGAAACAGACTGCACAACGTCACCAGAAGCACAGGCTGCAATTGTGAAAGTAGTTCCGTTTGTTGCCGTCACATCCGCAGCCGCCAACTTCACGCCGTTGCGGTACACATCCAAATACCCGGCTGTGTACGAAGCAGCAAATGTTGTTTGCCCTGCGGTAGCAGTGAAGTCGGTAACCGTGCGGATGGTTGATCCAGCAGGGCCGGTCGGGCCTGTTGGACCCGTGGGACCAGGCCCACCTGTTGGGCCAGTAGGTCCGGTAGGACCAGGGCTCCCCGTGGGGCCAGGGCTTCCCGCAGGACCGGTAGGACCAGTCGGACCGGTAGGTCCCGTAGGACCAGACACGCCAGCAGACCAAGTACCATCCCCGCGCCAGAAGGTAGAGGACGAAGCGTTGGTGCCACTATCCAAGTTTGTAACAGGCAGGTTGCCGGTTACGTTTGTCGTCAGGTTTACAAACTGCGTGGAGCTGGTGCCAGTGCCGCCGTTAGCGGTTGGCAAAATGCCCGTTACATGCGTCGTCAATCCAACCTTGCCCCAACCAGGCGTAACCCCAACCCCGCCGGACAGCAAAGCGTTGCCTGTCGCAACATCCGGTAGTTTGGCAAGAGTGCCGGACGAGTCGGCAACCAAAATGTCGCCAATCGTATAAGACGAGAAACCCGTTCCGCCGTAGGTGGGACCGATCGTGTCCGCGTTCCAAGTCCCTGCCGCAAGTGTTCCAACACCCGTAATGCCCGTGTAAGAACCAGACAATCGACCGGTTGGCAGCGTGCCGGACGTAATGTTGGAAGCGTTGGTCGTGTCGGTCGTGGCTGAAGGCGCCAAGCCGGAAACAGCCCCTGCGGAAATAGCAATTGCAGTATCCGTTGCGCTGGTAATCTGGCCCTGTGCGTTTACAGCAATAACAGGAACAATGCTGGCCGCGCCATACGTAGCCGCCGAAACGCCGGTGTTTGAGATGTTGAACGTGGTTGCCGGGCTAAGGTTTAGACCGGTGCCAGCGTTATATACTTGGGCACTGGAGATTTGGACAAAATCAATTGACGTTGTTCCAAAAATGATCGTGCCAACAGTGTTGCAGACATACGTCTCACCAGCACCCGTATTACCTGACGTAACAAAGAACGCATCGCCCAGACCAAGGCCGTTGGGGCTTTTGGTAGCGTAAGTGTCCGCATCAGTGGCGCGTGTCAGAACCCAGTTTGTGCCGCCAGGATCAGGAGTTCCTACGGTGGTAACCGTGTACACACCGTTCTCAAAGCCGTTTGTCTGGCTATAAACCAGTATGCGATCCCCGATTGAGGCCGTCGGACCATCAGGAGCAAACGCGGCTTTTGTCCCTGCGTTAGTCAGCGTAGCACCAACACCAACTCCTGGGCCACCCGGCTGGTTATACGTAGCGTTTAGGTTGCCCGTGGTGCTGGGTACTTCGTACTTGACCGGCGCGTGGTAGGTAATCCCGGACGAAATCGTCGTGTCCACATACTGCTTGTTTGCAATATCTGTGTTGGTTGTTGGCGTTGTGCTGATCGTGCCAGCCGTCAATGTGGCCGTGTTGGCTGTTACCGTGTCAAATGCAGACGGGGTGATGTATGTGCCTGCTGAGTTCAGATTGACCGAACGCTCAGCTGGGTACGTTACAAAAACGTTCTTCACCCCACCGGAGAAAGAAATCTTTGAACCACCTGAGCTGGATGCCAAAATTGTGTCGCGGGTAAGCGTTGGGCCTGTCGTCGAGTAAGTACCAATACCTACTTCCCAGGCGCTGGAAGAGGAGTCTACTGCGGTGTAGTACGTCGTGTTACCGTTTCCAATGACCGCAAAGGACTGGAATGTCGTCACCGCTCCGCCAAGAACAAAGTCACTTGTTCCTGATGTCACGGTGGTCTCTTGGACCCGATCTTTAAGAATCAAAGCCATCGTGTGTCCTTAGCACGTCTCTGTCACAACAACATCCCAACCGGCATCCTGGGTATTCTGTATGGTCTGCCAGCTGGATGTCTGTGCGGTCTGGATAGCCTGCCAGCTCGCATTTTGCGCAGTGTCAATTATCGTCCAATTGCGGGGACAGACATCGCCCACTATACCCACCGCCTGCACCCCGGTCAAGGCGTTGATGTGGATGACACCAAACTGCCCAACCTGGCCAATAGCCTGCACACCGGTCAGCGGAATAAGTAGCACGGGCTGAACCGTGCCCACCGCACCAACGGCCTCAACGCCAGTCAGAGGATCTAGCTCGTGGGACGGGCTTACCGTACCAGCCAACCCAAGGGCTTCAACACCCACCAGCGGGATTTCAGGCGCGGCAACTACGGAGCCGACCAGCCCGTAAGCAACCGACGGATTATGGTTTTGGCAGCCGCCCCAGCCAATGTCGTAGTAGTCAGCGCCTTGATCACCACCCCAGTAATCAACACCCCAACCGTCATCGCCATACGCCGTGTAAGGCCCAGACCCGGGACGATCACCGCCCCAAGGGCCGACGCCCCAACCCAAGCAATCTTCTGTGTTTAGCTGAACCGACTTGTCTGCCGAGAAGCTGCCAAGCTGACCGGTAGTCAAAACCGATGTCAGCGCTGTTGTGCTAGATACCGTCAGGCTGCCAACAGCACCAGTAGCTTCTACCCCAGCATTCAGCTGTTGCCCCGCCAGAACGTCCCCAATAGAGGTCGTGGCTTCAACACCGCTTATTGCAACGGTGACGCCTGCTGTCGCCGAGAACGGCGCAGCTGCGAATGGGGCAAACCCTAACATTCCGTTCCCCTATATTGGGAACGGCTTACGCCAAGCGAAGCAGCGCGGTCGTGTTCGTGTTGGCGGGCATCGTCAACGTGAACGTACCTGCCGTAATCGTCTGCGAGCCGAATGTGTGAACGCTCACCGCTTTGTTGCTCTGAGTCTGGTTGTAGATCAGAACCGTGTCAAAAGCCGTGGTCAAAGTAACGCCGGTGTACACCAGGCTGGCCGAAGGCGTCCAGTACGCCGTGGTGCCTGAAGACGTTGGTGCCGTAGCGTTGGTAACAGCCACACCCCCAGCAGAGTATCCCAAGCCGGAGACCTCGCCAGAAGTCGTATAAGCCGTCGTAGCCGCATTCAGCGTGGCCGTGGTCTCATACAGAGCAGCGTAGAACGTGTCTGCCGTACCAGTGCCGCGAGTAGGGGCGGTGCCGAAATTGTGCGTTGCGGTCATCAACTCCGTCTTGAACGAAGTGCACATCGCTTGGGTGTTCGCCATGATTAAATCCTTTCAACCAAACATTGCGGCCATGCCATCGGCAAAGACGTTTTTCTTGAGGTGCACATGCACCGAGCGGTGAACAAGCTCACCATCCAACCAATACTCCACCCAACGGGTCAGCTCGTTATCGTTATCCAAAGAACCCTCTCGCTTTTCTAGCAAAGAGTCGTCCATTTCGCCTTTTGTGGTGGTCACCAGAGCCATGTGATTTCCTTATGTTAGACGAATTATTGCAGACGTATTGGTCGCCGGAGGGAACTGAACAACAAACGAACCATTTGATGTTTTTGTAGACCCAAAATCTAACACGCAAACTGCCGGATTTCCGCCGCCAGACTTGTAAATCAATGCGCCTCTAGCGTTAATTGACCCGGTCCAAGATGCGTTGGAAAACGAAATGTAAGCAGTGTTCCCAGATCCACCAAAAGTTGGCGCTTGACTAACAGCCAACGCCAATCCGCCGGCAACATAGTTTCCACCAGAGGCTTCCCCGTCTGTCGTGTAAGCAGCCGTGCTTGCATTCAACGTTGCCGCGTTTGTGTACAGGGCAATCTTAAACGTGCCTGAAGTAAAGTTAAACGTGCCGTTCAGCAGCCCAGTCTTAAATACGTCGCACGTATAGTTACCGGTAAAGGCCATTAACGCACTCCACTGTTCTGCGGCAACGGCGCCACACGGTACTGACCACTGCGGTACGCATCGCTGCGCTCCAAGCCATCGCCCAAGCGCTGAGCCATCGCCATAGCTTCTTTGTATTTGCCGTCGTACAGGGCAATAATGTCAGCCTCACCCTTCATGAAGGTGTACGCCTCAACCAAGCAACCGTACAGCAACACCGTGTCAAAGTTGTCGCCCAGCCAAGAAGTTCCTTGGGCGTTGTTGACCTGCGAAATTGGCACAGAGAAGTCAACCGAGGCCGTGCCGCCAAGGTAAGCGGCGTCAGCAGACAGGTTGTCAGCAACCGTGTACAGACATCCGGCATTCTTGATGAAGATCTCATCAACAGCACCGCTAGTAACAACGATGTCAGCCACGGCCCCTTGGCCAGTGCCGCCCGTAAGCGGGACGCCGTAGTAGTGACCGTCCGTGTACCCGGAGCCGCCAACAATAACGCCTAGCGCGTTAATAGAGGACTGCACAATAGATTTGGGGTAGTAGTAAAAGTGCAGTTCAACAGGGTAGTTGCTGTCGGGTGTAGGACCGACAATAAAAGACAGCTCATTGGTAATAGTGCTGCCAGATACGGTAGGGCCAAATAGCGCATAGTATTTAGGCACCCCTACGTCCGTTGTCGGATTGGGGTATGACTGCCGAATAAAGTTAACGTCTTTGTTGAGAAGGTACTCGTACGATCCGTTGACAATAACCGCCAAGGAGTACGTAGAGAGATAGTCGTCAGGCGCAGACAGATAAGGCGTTGCCGACGTTAAAGTGCCCGTCATGTTTTTACGCAGCGACGGGAACTGAACCGTGTTGTAGATCCGTTGCTCTGCCTGCTCAATGAAACGGTTTATCTGAGCGTTAGGCCCAATCACCGTCCCATTGGACAGATACGTATCCGGGAACGCGTTCTCGGTGTACGACTGAATAGCAGAAACAAGTTCGCTGTAGTTCATCTCAAGCCATCGGACCGCGGGTCTTGATGCCTTTGGTTGCAGCGCCATAACCACGCATGGTCTTCTCACCGTGCTTGTTATCTGCGCAGTAGTTGCCTTTGCTCACGCCGCCAACAGACATATTGTTCTCGTTGACGCCATTGCCGCGCTTTGACACCACGTCAGGCGACGCCTTGTGCATGTTCTCCATCGGCTGCTTGTACACGCCAATATCGTTACCACCACCAGGAGGATACTTGAAACCGGTGTACGCGCTGGCGTCCTTGTTCTCCTTGGCGTGACCCAAAGGATACTTTTCCGCCTTCATGACGGGAGCAAAATCGTTCTTGGCCATATTAGCCTCCGCGAGAAGTGGATTTTTGGTTCATGGCACGAGCCATGTTGCGGCCGTACTTCTTCATGTCCATAGAAGTGACGCCGCCCTTCTTGAGCTTAGTCATGGGCTTGCCAGGATGCATCTTGGCTTCGTGCTTGTGCACGGCAGATGCGATCATCTTTTTGTCTTGTTTCAGGTCTGCTTTGTCCATGTCCGACTCCTTACGTCGTTGCTACCGTTACTGTACCCAATTGTATGGTCAATGCCAAATTATTGGGGGTTAATCCATCATCATTTGCCCTCGAGCCACCTACTGGATTCCAGCCCCACTGGATGATCCGGCTGCCGGTCTCCGGCGTTCCAAAACCATCAGGCCCAGTACCACCAGCGTTGTCGGTCTGAAGGCCGCTAGAACCAGACAGGTAATAGCTGATATCTGGCCTCGGCTCCCGCACAGCCTGCGGATCATTGACCGGGTACATACCAATCTGCAGCTGCGGCTGGTCTTCTTCCCAGCACTCAGGGCAAACCTTGATGCTGACCTGGCGGGTCTTGATCGTCAGCTTACGCAGCTCTTTCAGCATGTACCGCTGGGCACAGCGGTCACACTCAGCAATTGCGTATTTACCTGACGCGAACCGATTAGGCACAAATCACCTCAAGCGTAAAACATGTTGCGGGGGACATACCGATCCGGCGCCTTGTCTCGGTCCTCGGTCGAGGCCAGCATCCACTGCTCCTCGTATTCCTGCTTCAGCATCGGCATCCGCGGCAACGCTTCCGGGATTTTCTGTGACAGGTAGAAAGCCAAGCCGGCCACCATACAGGGAATCAGGCGGAAAGGAATGTCCTGCACGTTTACGCCATTGCCAGCATCCTGCATACGGCGCATACGGTAGTACACCAGCGTGTACTGATCGCCGGGGGCGGACGGCGCCGGGTAGACGTTAATCGACGACAGGTTGTTCTGCTTGAGAACGGTTGCGCTTGTGTGAGACGCGGCTGTCGTGCCGTCTTGCGCGCGAAAACAGTTTGTCAGGCTGCCGTTAACAATGTTCTGGTAAGCAATTGTCTCGTTGTCAATGTTGACAAAACCAGATGTAGACAGTGCCGACGCGTTATTAACCGGAATGGTGGTATCAGTGCTTGTAATGGCACCGTTCAACGTGGCAGTTGTAGTGTTGATCTGGCCGGTTTGCCGGTTAATCCAAGCCTGCACAGGGCGCCCCTGAGCGTACTTGTTTGGAATGGATATCCAAGTCGGCTCAGAAATGCGAGAAATGGTTACGTCAGACTGACCAGACGTGCCGTTGTTAATACGCGTCACCATGTCCAGAACGTCAATCGTGTCGTTCGGGATTAGGTATTGGAACTGGTCAGTGTTGAGAACGATCTGCTGCTGCTCAATCGTCCACAAGTTAATCCCCCGGTTTGCCCACTCAATCGTGAGCATGTTCAGGGACCGACGAGCCGTGCGCAGGTTGTAGCCCGTGCGCAGCTCAGATCCACAACGCTCAAAGGCGTCCTCGACCAGTTCGTTTAGGTCAAGGTTGAATGCGGTTAAACCGGAGGTTACTGCCATGATTACTTCATCCTAGCTGCGCGCATGTTGTCTACCAGGTTGGGGTACGGACGACCACCAGCCTTGGCCATGGCTTTTGCTTTTGCCTTTTTGGCAGGAGACATAGGCTTAGGAGCACCCAAGCTCTTGGGCCGCTTCTTGTCCCATACCTCTCCGCCTTTGGCGTACTGCGTGAAGTCCGTGTCGTCGCGGCGAGCCTTACGCTTACCGCTGGGCATCTTGCTGGGGTTGATGTCACCCATGCCGCGACTGGCCATCATTTCTTGTACATCCCGCCGCCACACATGGCGATCATGGTGCCGCGAGTCTTGCCACGTTGAGCAATACCATCGGCGCGCTTAGAGGCAGAAGAAACCGAGCCGCCACTAGCTTTTCTTACAGGTTTCTTTGGGGCGGGAGAAGAGCCCATATCAGGCTCTTGGGGAACAGGAACGCCAGAGCTTTCCGTCCACACAGAATCGCCCTTGGTCTTTTTCTTTTCCAGTTCTTCATCGTACATGATGACTCCTTAGCAGACTTTGCCGCCTTTTTTCATCACCTTGGAACCGATGCCCTTGGGAACACCGGAGCCGGCCATCTTAACCTGAGTACCTTTGGTCTTGCCCTTCATGGCAACGCCGTCGCGGCTGGGGGCAGCCGTCTTAACTTTGCCCATGGAAGTCGTTGCGACTTTTTTCTGTGTAGCCATGATTTCACCACCTTTTGAAAATAAAGCCGATTTCCCATGGTGAGTCTTCGGCAGATTGATACCAGCGTTACCACTGGAGCGAAACTTCTTACCCTTATCCGCTGCAACAAACTCTTTGCCAACCTTCTGAGGAATGCCAACACGCTTTGCCGCAGCCGGATCATTTGCAACCATGGCCATTAGGTTGTGCTGCTTTTTGCTAACTGATGGCACTTCTTTGCTCCCGGATAATCATGTCGATCTTATCGTTCAACTTGTCGAAACGATTGTCGATGTGCGCCACAATCTTGTCGATCTCTGCTTGCGTCACGTTGTCCCGGGCAATCTCCTCCCTGGTCCTGTTCAACAGGATCGTGATTCGACTTAACTCGGCTGACTTTTCCCTCAGATTCCAACTGAGTAACCCGATGAATGTAGTCAGCAAGACGTTCCACAGCATCATCTCCATGATTAGACGATCCTGCCCTTGGTCTTTCCGCGCTGGGCAATACCGTCTGCTCGCTTGGAAGCAGTACTACCACCTTTAGAAAACTTCAGGCTACCCATAAACGTTTGCTCAGAAGCTTTGGGTCGTGAGGTCGGCATCATAGAACGCTCTGTTGCTCGAGCCGCGGCGTCTTCCGCACGCTGAGCTGCACGCTTAGCAACGTATCTATCAGCGCGGTCCTGCATGGTTTCTTGCTGGCGCACGGGCTTAGGACGAATGCCGGCCAAACGGCTGACCTCGTCACCGGTATCCGTAACTTTTGCCGGTTTAGGAGAGGCCATGTCGGTGGTGTACTTCTTACCACCAAACTCAAACATCTTGTCGCCTGCTTTGCGGGCGGCGGCAAAAGCCTCCTTGAAAGTGGAAGGCTTTTCTATTTCGACCTCACGCATGCCCTTGAGGATGGCTTCTCCAGCAATCTCTTGAGATTCTTTGGATTGATTGGCCGCCTCGAGGGCATCCATTTCCCCACCTTCTTGATATCGTTTTGTGCGCTTCATGTGTACCTCAACAATTCCAAGCCTTGAGGCTCTTATTGATCCGCGAATTTGGGTCTTTTGCCGTTTTGGCGGAGGTCAGTTTTTTCTTCATCCCCTCCATACGCGCGCAGAAAGAGTCTCGGCGTTTGCCGCCTTCCGGCTGGGGAGGTTTCAAATTCATCCCTTGCTTTTTGGCAGAGGCTCGCCCCTTGGCGTTCAAGCCGCCTTTGGGGTTCTTGCCTTCCTTGCGTTGCCATGCTGGTGACTTAGCCATAGAAAACCGTCACTTTTGCGTCGGTCAATACAGCATACACATCTGTAGAGAACACAACACCAGAAGCCGGAATCAGCGCATTGAAAGTTTCGCCGTTTGCCGTAGTGTTGATGGTCAACACAGTAGTGCCGCTGGCCCCGCCGTTTTTAAGAACGACAGAGCCGGGACCAGTGCCGGGTTCAATGATCAGCCCGCGTACCCGAGTGCGGTCACCAAAGACCGTACCGGATGCAGCAAGAGACTTAGCTTTTACGTCTGTTTGCACGGACATAGCGTCCTCCTATCAGACGTTCTGCTGGCCAACCAAGGGATCTGCAACGAAGTAGGTGATGTAGCCACCAACAGTGCCGGAACCAGACGTGTCGATGCGAGCGGTCACGTAGGCCAATTCGCTGGTGGCAGTCAGGGTCAGACCAGAAGTAACCACGCCAGCAGAAGCAACAGACAAATTGTTAGCAATAGCGGCAGCGGTAACAGTGCCATCAGAAACATCACGGGTGCCAAGATCAATAGAGCCGCCGCCCGCATCATTGATGGCCACAGACAGAACAACTGCGCCAGCAGGAAGAATCAAATCGGGTGCACCAGCGGTGGAAGAAATCTTAACGTTTGTTGCAGTGGCAACAGAGGCGTCGGCAATGTAAAACTGAGCGGCCATGACGCCGGAGCCACAGTAAGCGGTGCGAGTCTGATCGCCGCCGCCCGAACGCCAAATGCTTTGGGTGGTAGAGAGAGCCATTTCAATTGTCCTTACGTACAAGATCAGCGCATCAATCGGTACGTCGTCTGCCGGGTCAGTTTGATGCACCGGGAACCCCGGGCTTGATCGCAATATACAGGAAAAGAAAAGGGGGCACAAGGCCCCCTTCTCACAAATCCCAAAGGATTTATTACGCGCCTTGTGAGCCGTACATCCCGAGGGGATCAGACCAGCCAAAGCTGTAACGCTCGCGGCTCTTGTAGCGGACGTTGCCGGTGTCAAAGTCACCGTCCATCGACTGCTGCAGAGGCGTACGAACAAAGTGCTTCATGCCGTTGGGCACGTCCGTGGTCAGGAACCAGGCGTTCGTGTCGGTCAAGAAGTGGTTGATCGTATAGCCTTCAGACACCGAGCCGTTGTTCTTCAGGGCGTTGATGTCGTTGTCGTTGGTGCCAACGCGCAGCTCGGTCTCGAGCAGGCGGGTTGCAACGAACTGCAGCGCCGGGGGAACAATCAGCTTCTTGGGCTTAGAGGCGATCAACAGACCACGTTCGTCAGTCCACAGGCTGATCTGAATAACGGCGGCTTCCAAGGAAGTCTCGTTCAGGTCAGCAGGGGTGCTGGGAACGTTGCTGTTGGTGCCACCAGACACCAAGGGGTGCGAGGCGGAGAACAGAGGTTGACCGTCGCCACCAGTGTACGAGCCAGAGAAACCGTTGTTCAGAACAGCGGCAGCTTTGACTTGTTTGGTGTACGCCATCGAACGTGCCAGAGCCTTGGTGTAACGAGCAGACAGGCTGTCGTACAGGTTGTCCTCGATGGCCTCTTCGGTCAGCGAGAAACCCATGGCAATGGTTTCGTGGGTGTAGCGAGCAGTCCATGCTTCCTGGCCGTTGTCGTACGAGATGGCAGAACCTTCGTTCTTCACCGGTGCGGCGCTGAATCCAGACAGCTTGGTTTCCTCTTCGAATGAACGCTCAGAGGTCTCGGTTTCGTAGATCTCTTTGTGCTCTTCGCCATACTTGGCATACTCCAGGCCGAACAGGGCGTTCAGACCGGGGAGCAGCTCTTTCAGTAGTTGTGCGCGTGAAATAGCCATTTTGTGTTACTCCTTAGATCAAGACACGCCAGTGGTGTTGTTGTACTGGTGCAGGTTGATCTTGACGATAATCTCGGGATAACCCGTAGAAGTCGCTGTATCAGGCACTACATCAATAACACGCAGGGGCAGGGTGTTGACGGTGTCTTCCGAACCAGCCAGAGCTGAAATGGTCGAGTCACCGGTGCTGGTGTTACCACCGCTACCAAGGTCAATACCAATGTTGTAGCCGATCGACACAATGGTCGTGGTGTTAACCACAACGCTGCTGGCGTTGGTCACAACAATTTTGAAGGCAGCCATGGGATCGTCAACAACGATAGCTTGCGCATCGGTGATGGCGGTGTTGGCCGGCCAGTACTGAGCCCAGGTGGGCTGCTTGGTCGTGGGGTTGGTATAGGAGCAGCCCAAAAAGACTCCAACCATACCAGTGGGGGTTGCGCTGGTAATGCGCGTCACTTGACCTGCGGACAATTGAACCAGATCACCGTAGTAGATAGCCGGAGCAGTGTTGGCGATCGCAAATTTGCGGGTCGCGCCTGCGTAGGGCATACCGTCCACACGGTTGATCGGCTTTAGGCCGTAGGGAGCGCTTACTGTGGGATAAGCCATGTTTTAACTCCAAAAGATTAAGAACTTTTGCCATAGCTAACCGTGGACTTACGCTCCTTAAAGAGCGGCATCCGGGCGTCGCTTTGGCGCATCAGGTTGTTGTCCACAGCTTCCGTCTGATCTTGCGTCTGCTTTGCGTAATATTGATTACGCTGCTTCACAAATTCATCCGGGGTCTTGCAGAGTAGCAGCCCGCCAATCTCAATATTGTCTTTATAACGGCTATTGGGATCAGCTAACAGTTGGAATTTGGGTTGTTCTTCCATTCGCACCGGCTCCCATCCCTCGCGTAGTTTGGCCGAGAGGTTACGGGGATCTGCCACGTTCAAAGTGGAAACGCGAATCCAACGATACGAGTAGCCGGCCTCTTTGTCGGGCTCGGGCAAAGACTCAGGGAGTGCCCACTGCTGGGGACGCTCCGATATCGCACGCGTGTCTAGTTCACGAGAAAGTCGTTTTTCAGCCATTTTGTGACTCCTTTACAAACTCCTTAACATACTGCTCAGGAGTAATGCCCAATTTTTTGATTAGGGCCATTTGGCTCGTTTTCAGCCTGACTTTGTTGGAGGCTGTACTCCGAACCGCGGGGGCCACAACTGCAGCAGGTTTGCGTGCTGGCTGTTTGACCTCTGGTTGTGACTCTTCCGTGGAGCCAAACTCCTCGGGGAATCGGCGACGCATTGTTTTGTCCAACGCATCATAGTATTCATCAGATCCGACAAGGACGCCGTTGCGACGTAGCTTCTCATGAAGCCCAAGCGCAGCAGCTGTCATCTCCTCATCCTGGCCAAACCATTTGTTGCGCTCTTGCCACGCTAAAGCACGTCGGTCGGGCTGAGGAACTTGCGGACGCTGTTCAAATTCGGGTTGTACAGGAACTTCTTGCTCCTGTAAAGAGGGCGCTTTGAAACTTTTTGCTTGCATTGCACGCAAAGTAGCTTCTTGCATCTTCTGTTGCGCATCCGCAACTTGGTCTGCATCGCCAGATTCGTAAGCTTCTTTGAACGCCCGCTTGGCCATTTCTAGCTCAAGGTTGGCAGAGTTTTGGATAGAAGCAACGTATTCCTTTTCACCTGAAGACAGGATGCCTTTAATACGTTTGTTTTCTTCCATTAAACGTTTTGCAACGGCAATAGCCTCCTGTTGCTCACGCAGGGCCGCCTCTTTCTCGCGGCGCTCGTCATGCCAGACCTTGCGCATCTGTTTGAGCTTGGACTTGACCTCGTCGTCATAAGCTTCTAGCTCGTCTTTCTCCAAGTTCTCGACCAGCTGCTTGGGCATTGGCTGCCGGCCGCGGTCTTCTTCTGGAGTGTCATCCTCGACTTCAATCTCAAAACCAGCGTCCTCAGCTTCCGCTTTGGGCGCCTTGTTCTCTTCAATTTCATCGGGGAACTTGAATTCTTGTTCGTCCATTTGTGCCATTTTTGAAGGCTCCTTTAGGCTCGTTTAATACCGCGCGGATCATCCACCACGCTCTCGACAGAATCATCATTGATGAGTCTGAACTCTCGGCCATGGATCAAGAGTCGGGTTCCGGCATTGGGTCGAACAATGACGAAGTCTCCTTTCTTGCACCAGGGTCCGCTTGGGAATCGCGCACTGTCCTTGTAGCAGTCAGGTCCAAGGTCTACAACGAAAAGCACTGTTGCCAGCTTCTCTTCATAGTCAATGGTTTGTTCAGACTTAACAAGACCAATAGAGCTATCCTCAAATTCTTTCTCCACTTCTGGTATGGCGCAAAGAATTCTGTAGCCAGAAGGTCGAGGCAGTTGTTTCGCCTTTTCCTCCGCTGTTGCATCCCATTTATATGAACCTACGATCTCCGGGTTATCGGGGTTTGAGCCGATGAGTATGGTGTCTACCATTAGTCCTCCGTGAAAGCGCATTGACCTTGTTGTGGGTATACGCCAGGTTTAAGAAAATTGCCTTTTGACACGTTCTCTCTGGAGGTTATGACCTCCAGATTCCAGGGTACGTGCAAACCTGAAACCTCTTTTCCCCTTATTGGGACAATATGATCAACCTGGAATTTGTCTTTTTTGTCAGACTTGTACTGGTTGAAAATCCTGCAAAATAAATAATATCCTTCAATTTCAGCTTCATGAGCTTTATTGATCCAGGGCGGTGTTTGTTTGGTTTGAGACGCATATCGTCTCATTCCTTTCGCCCTCATTTTGTCCCTGTTTTTTTCCGCATATCGTTTTAGCGCGTCGGACCTTTTCTCTTTGTTTTTTGCAACCCAAATCTTCATGTAAGCACTTTGATTTGAAATGCTAAGACCGCCATAGCTTTCGTATTTCTTGGAGATCTCAGTCGTCATCCACATTCTCCAAGTTTTGTTGCAGGTCTAGTATGTAACCTCTGGCAGTGAGCAGACCACGAATCTCACCACAGAGTCTTTTGTACTCCTCAAACGATTCGGCCTTCCCTTCTGACAGGTAGTCCTTAATCTGAGAGACCTTTTCGTCGGTCTGCTTTGTGAGCACTTCAAGGGCGTCCATCATTCACCTTTTGTCGGTTTTGATTTGTATTGCAAAGAGGTTTTAAGAGCATCAGCCAGGATGTCGCGGCTTTGTATCGCTCGATCGTGCTGCTTATCAAGATTGTCTGTTACCAAATCAACCTTGGCCTTGAGCACGGCCTGCTTCATGGCAGTATCTTTCTGCGTCATAAAGCGAGCCACCTCAATCTTTTGCTGCTTAGTGCGCAGATCAATATCCGCGGCATCCTTGGCAGCCTTGCGCTGTTGCTCAGCTTCTTTAATCGCCAGCTCTTTCATCTGCATCTGGACCAACGGATCCTGCATCTGTTGCTGGGCCTGCTGTTGCTGGGCCTGAGCTTGGTTTGCTTGCGTAAGACGCTGGGCAGCTTGAGCCAACATGGGCGCCAACTTGGCTTCGACGGCCGGGTCCATGTGCACATCTTCGCCTGACTCGTCCTTCTGGGGCGGCAGGTCCATACCCAACTGCAGCTCGATCTGCTTGCGGTACTCGAACCCAAGGTGCTCGTTGATGTGGTTCATCATCTGAGCCTGCAGCTGCGGAGCAATCGGGTTGTTCTGCAACAACTGAATGATCTTCGGGTCTTGCATGGCCGACATGTGGACCATGATATGAGCCTGGTGATCTTGGTACATGAACGCCTTGACCGGCTTGCCCATCAAAACGTTCTGGTTCTCTGTCACCGGGTCCGTAGGCTTCTGGTCCTCGTCCATCGGGATGAGCTTGTTGGCGTTCTTGATACCAAGCACGTCCAGCATCTGACGGTGCAGCAGAGGCATGTTGTACATCTGCGGGGCGGTCTGCGCCAGCTGAAGCACGGCCTGGTACTGAACAATCTTTTGGGCCATCGTCGATGCGTTCGGGTCAGAGACCGGAATAACATCCACGTCGTCGTAGTCAGATTTCTTAGCCGAGCGGCTGCCCTCGACCGGCACATAGTCGTAGTCGTCCGGGGTGTAGTCGCGAATGATGTCACGCAGCAGTCCCAGCTCTTCCTTGAACGAGAAGTGGATGCGCGCCTGAACAGCGCTCATCACCTTCAACGTACGCTCGAGGATGGCCAGCGTCGTACCAACCGGGGCCTGCGAGCTCATGTCGCTGATCTGCAAATCGGCCGTGTTGGCAAACCGGCGACCATCTTGGATGATCTGGTTCAGCAACTGCAACAGGGTCTGGCTTGGCTCCTTGTACGGGAGCGTCATCAGGTTATCTTTGATCGTGCCGCTTGGCACATCAACGTCACGGAATTCACCCGGGGAGATTGGCGTGTCGTCACCCTTGACGCGCAAGCCGCGGGCCTTGAAGCCACCCGGCAGGTTGCTCAGCGTACCGGCATCCACCAACTGGCGAATCAGCGACGTGCCCGACTTGGCAAACGCACCAATCAGGTGGATCAAGCCAAAGTGGTAGAAGCCAAAACCAGGGATATAGCCGTAGTGCACAAAGTGCGCGCGCTTACGGCAGTTCTTGTCTTCCGGTCTCCAGTTACGGCGGATGGCCAGAATCTGTGCCGTGTTCTTGTCGATGGTAACGATGTAAGGCAGAGCAATGCCGGTGGGCTCGCCATCATCGTCCTTGTGCTCGTATCCCTTGAGGTCAAGGTCCACATTCATCTCAAGGATACGGAAGCGGTCGTCCGTCGTGGCCCTAAACCCCAGACGCTCGGCAATCTTTTTCTCCACCTCATCTAGAACCACGTCCGGCTCACCAAGGTCAATGTCTCTCCAGAACCCAGCCACCTGCAAACGGCGGACATCGTTCTCGGTTTTGCGCATTACATGGGTAATACGCGGTGATGATTGCAGGTCTGAGGCGCCATAAGGCACCACCAAGTCTTCGGCCGGCACAAATATAGAGGTCTCACGCTCCATGTGCGGGTCGTAATACACCTTTTTGAAAGCGTTACCGGACAGGCCCAAGCCCCACAGCATCCGCTCGTGCTCAGGACGGAACTCTTTATTCTTGTCCGTCAGGCGGTAGTTCATGTCCTTCTCTACGCGTAGAGCGGACTCTTTCTTGGCCGGTGTCTCGAGGCCAACAATCTCCGTTTTGACCGGGCCGGCAGCTGGAAACGTTGCCATCATGGTCTCGGACTGAAACTTCACCAGAGCTTCGGCCATGATCGGGTGATACACCCCGCAGGCACCTTCCCACGGCTCAGACCTTTCCTCGATCTTCATGCCCAGCAGCTCCAGACCATCTACATATGTCTGGATCCAGTCCTTACGGGAGGCCAAGTCTTCCTCAAAGTCGCCAATCAGTTCGCCGGCCAGCGTAGACAACTCGCTGTCATCCATGTACTCAGCCAGGTTGGCATCAAAGTCCTCTGCCGTCTCGCGCGCCGGCTCAATCTCAATCTCCATTCCATCGATGCCAATCGTCACGCTGTCCGGGTTTTCGATTTCGATCTCGATTGGCGGGCCTTCTTCTATTTGCTCCAGAGAGTCAATACCAAGTGGCGCTTGGTTGAAAGCTTTGTCGATGTTTGTGGCCATCATGAATCCTTAATAGTAAGCAACTTTGCGCCGAAAACTCACGGGCTCATCGTCCTCGTCAGAATCCAACCGCAAAAATCCACCGTGCCTGAATCGAATCAGGGCCTGGGTCGTCGAGTCCACCAAGTCGTCATGCGACGCATTTGGGAACGCAGCCATCTGTTCAATTACCTCTCTCGCCCAGCTGATATCAGGCGCCCATACTTTACCCGACTTAAATAGATCAGTCACGGAATTCAAACGAACAAATTTATCGTTACCCCGAGTCGGCGTGTAGTCATGGATCGAGATCCCCATCCGCCTTAACTCAAAAATCAACGGTGCACCCGCCGCTTTCGCTTCAATAATGCACGTATCGGGCTGCCATTCGTTGTACAACTCGAGCGCCTTGGCCTTCAACTCAGGGAATTCCAGCCGCTCCTGGAACGCATCTAATAGTATGAGGTTGATATCGCTTGGGTTTTCATCTTTATGGAACACCCCCCAGGTTGTACACGCAGAAAAGTCACTCCGCTCGCTCTTGGTAAACGCCGTATCCCAGCTCTGAATGATGAATTCGCACTGAGGAGCCCGCTCTCCCTCCCAAATCTTCCACCAATCCCGCTTAACTAGCGCCCCTTCTTCCCCGGTCGGCCTCTGTTGGTACTGGGCATTCCATTTACTAGGCGGCAATTCTTCTTTTAACGCTGCCAATTCACCCAAAGACCAGAATTCCGGCCACAAAGGCTTACCCGAGGGCAAAATCGCGGGCAATTCGATCACTTCCCAGTCTTCGCCAGTCGTTCTTTTCATCGAATCAGAGAGCACTCGACCCGTCAAATCCCCATCAGCCCACCTCGTCATCACAATAACGATGGTTCCACCCGGCTGTAAACGCTGCCGCGGTCCCGACGTGTACCACTCGTACACCTTCTGATATACCTCCGGGTTCCCAGCCGCCAAAGCAGCCTCCTGCTCCGAGTGCGGGTCGTCAATGATCACAATATCACCACCCTTACCCGTCACCGTACCACCCACACCAATAGCAAAGTACTCCCCGTTCTTATTAGTACTCCACCGGCCAGCCGCCTTACTGTCCTGGCGCAACGTCACATCAGGAAAAATTCTCGCGTACGCCTCACTCCCCACCAAGTTACGAACCTTGCGGCCAAAACCAACCGCCAATTCCCCAGTGTTCGAACACTGAATGATCTTCTTATGCGGAAACTTTCCCAAATACCAGCTCGGGAAAAGATACGACGCAAACTCAGACTTCGTATGCCGCGGCGGCATGTTAATAATCACTCGCTTCATCTCCCCGCGAGCTATAGCCTCAAACTTCTTCGCCATCAAAGCATGATGCCGGCCATGCACAAACCCCGGCCACATCTGCTTCACATACTCCATAAAGTTACTCTGCGCCTTCTCCCTCACCAAAGCCGCCTGGTAATCCTCCACCTCATTCAACACCACCTCATATTGCGCCGGATCAAGCGCCCCCACAAACTCCTTCAACTGCTCCGGTGAAAGATCATCAAATTTTTTGCCCAAATTTTCAGCCAGACCATCCATCATCTTTTACTCAATCGTCCGAAAATTTATATACACCGGCCGAATCGATCGCCGACGCTCTAATCTTTTAAGAACCCCCAACTTCACCAACCTATCCACTATCTCCTTCGTGTTCCCAACCCCGCTCTTCCCCCTCATCTCAGCAATCTGCCTCAAAGTCGGGCTATGCCCAAACTTCTTCCACCACTCATCCACAATCAAAAACACCTCTCTCTGAACCGGGCTCATACCCACCTCCAAACATTCCTCCCGCCCAACCCTCGGCCGACGAGCCATCTCCCTATTTACGACCAATGGTAACGTTACCATTGCCCCCTCCTAAAAGTTCTAAAAATATACCCCCGGGGTAATCTCAAAGTATTCATAAAGGGGCCTGTTTTCCTAGCTCAATTTCCAAATCATCGGCGGGATTTTCATCGGGGGAGGGGGTGGTAATGGATTTTTGGGCAGACAGGGTGTGCGGAATAGTAT
>Ga0255097_1000369_pt1 | contig 19423 bp, 12 predicted proteins | sample Colum_Atlam_RepB_2_FD_188436 | JGI IMG/M metagenome (GOLD analysis project Ga0255097, IMG submission 188436) | Freshwater microbial communities from Columbia River, Oregon, United States - Colum_Atlam_RepB_8d | ecosystem: Environmental > Aquatic > Freshwater > River | place: USA: Oregon...
TTCGGCATGGACCTTCACGTTGCTAGTGCACACAGCCGTGCAGTGCCCGCAACCATTGCAAGCAGAGTTGACACGAATGCGCCAAGGCGCCAACTGATCCGCGATGCCGAACAAGCCTGCGTACGGGCACGCGCTGGTGCAGAACCCTTTGGAGCCGAGCAGCAGCACCGCGAGTCCACCGCATACGACAAAGGTCAACAGCGCCACCGGCCAATCAGGGAAGGTCTTCCAAAAGTCCGTGGTCGTGAGATGCACCTCTTTGGGTGCGAGGCCACCTTCGATCACAAGACGCAGCGCAGCTGGAGCCACGAACATGTAGACCGCAGCCAGCCACGGTACGGCGGCGAGCGGACCTACATCGAGTTCCTTCGGGTTCCAACCTACACGGCGCAACAGCCAGCGCGCGCCGTCTTGGAGCGCCACGATGTGGCAGGCCCAACCACAGAACCAGCGGCCGAGCAGCAACGTCGAACCGATGGTGAGTGCAAAGAAGATGGCGCCAGCGTTCAGCAGTCCCTCGCGGGTGAACTCCATCGACTCGCTGGGTTCGAGCGGCGATAGCGTGGTGCCTGTCGACATCCAGTGCGCCACATGCAGCGCGATCAACGCATGCACTGCCAACAGCACCAACGCGCGCCAGCGACCAACTTTGGACGCGCGCACGCGCACACCAGGACTCGGTAGGATCTTCGGTGCGTCGGCAGTCACGGGCATGATCCTAGCCCCTGCCGCGTGGCTTGCGCTATGCAGCGCGCTAGACTTGCGGCCTAGATGCGCTGCTTGCACTCCACCCGCCCTGTGTGCTGTTACGGTCTGCGCCTGCTGAGCTTGGCGCTGGTGTGCTTGTTGGCCGCGCCGGGCCTGAGCGCGCAAACGCTGCTGAAGGGCAAGGTGCTGCGCCCTGCTGTGGCCGAGGGCGAGGCCGCGCAGCGCGAACATCTGACCGTGGTGGCGCGTGGCGAAGGCGGTGCCGAGGCTGCGCGTGCGACTGTAGACGACAGTGGCGCCTTCACACTGGCGCTGCCCAGCGACGCCCATCGCGCTGTGTTGGATGTGGAGGCGCGCTTCTTGCGCCTCGAGGAAGGCGTGCGTTGGCGACATGGTGAACCTACCGACGGCTTGAGCCTGCGCTGTGTAGAAGCGGGAGAGTTGGTGGTGCGTTTCTCCAGCTCGGGTGTGGGGCTGCCACGCTTGCCTGATTTGGTGGGAGCTCGCTTGCGCTTGTTGGGCTTGCCTTCGAGTGGTTCAGGCTTTGGCCTGGAGCGAGTCGCTCGTATCGAAGCCGGCAGCAGTCAAGATCCACGGCCTGCGGCGCGGTTTGGCGGCCTGACACCTGCGCAGGTGTATGAGTTCGAAGCAGCCATCGCGCCCTGGATCCCGTTCCGCGCCGACTCGCTTGAGATCCAGGTGGGCGTGTCCAAAACAGTGGACATGTCCCTCTTTCTGGGGGCCTCTGTGCGCGGGCGAGTGGTCGACGAGCGCGGCGTGCCCATGGCTGGAGCCCGCATCGACGCCTTCTCCACTGGCTTGCGCGACTTGATCTTGGACTTGCCAGGTGCCGATCGTCCCTCCGGCAAGGACGGCACATACGAGATCTCGGGCGTGCCTGAGGGCATGCTGCGCTTGGCTCCAGCGCTGGATGGGTACCTAGGGGTCGCCCGCGATGTCGCAGCCGTCGAGCCCGGTCGTGTCTACGAGGGTGTGGACTTGCTGGTGCGGGATGGCAAGGTCCTCTTGGCGCGTGTGTCGCTTCCCGATGGCACGCCAGCCCCCCAAGCTGTCGTGCGCTGGCGTCAGGCGGGTGCGTGGGGCGTAGAGCTGGAATCGGAACGAGCGTTGGCCACAGATGCTCAAGGCTTGGTGCGTATCACGGGATTGGTGGATCGTCCAGTTTCCTTGACGGTCGAGTATGCACGCGAGGACTTGCGTGACGGCCAAGCGCGTCGTGTGGTGTATAAGGCCGCGCTGCGTGCGACTCCGCAAGCAGAAGAGCTAGCCTTGCGCCTTGCGCCGACTTGGTCGGTGCGCGGGCATGTGGTGGATGACACAGGGCGTCTCGTCCAGCGTTTTACCGTGGCTTGGACCCGCGGTGATTTGGATCCGGCCTTGGTGCAGGAATCGGATGTGCGTACCAAGCAAGTGCGCAGCGCCGAAGGCAACTTTGAGATTGAAGGCTTGGAAGAAGGTCCGTGGCGCGTCTGGGTGCTCACGCGCACCTTGCGCGGCAGCGAAGCTCCGCGGGTCGAGTTGCCGGCGTACGCTGGCACGATGTTGGTCAAGCTGGAGCGTCGCGCCAAAGTGGGCGGTCTAGTGCGCGATGCGCAAGGCGCGCCCGCCGGCGGTGTGTTGGTTGTGGCGCGTTGGAGTGAGCCTCATGTGCTCGGGGCTGCGGCCTTCGAGGTCACAGAGAGCGTGCGTACTTCGCCCGAAGGCAAGTTCGAGTTCGATGCCTGTGGCCCCGGGCGTGTCACGCTGGAGGCCGCCGCTACTCCAACCGCGCAAGCGCGCACTACGGTGGATACCACCGTGGGCGGCACGCATGTGGACCTTGAGTTGCGCCTCAGCCCTTGACCTGAAACGGCGCAAGTCCAGCGGGCTCAAGGCACGCGCGTAGCTTTGGTCTCGTAGCCACCACGCAGCTGGATCAATGTGCCCTCGCGCAAGCTCCAGCGCGCCTCCGGGTCACTCGCGCAGCCAAAGACACCATTCGCCAGCGGCACCAACACGGTGCTGCGTCCGGCGGCTACTTGAACCAGCTGCGTTTCGTCCGCCTGCAGTTCGATCAGGCGTCCGGCCTGCATCCACTGGCCTGCGTAGGCCTTGGCCGTGGCGTGTACGTATGTGGCCGGCGTCAAATCAGCTTGACGCATGTTCTGCACTGCAAGTCCCAGCGGCCGTGACAGCGTCTCCAATGGTTCGTCCCAACGCACGGCTTCCACGATCACAACGGCCTTGGACAAGGACCAATACGACAAGTCTACTTGACGCACGCCGCGCTCGGAAGCCATGCGGTAGCGCTTGAGGCCCATGACCTTGCTCTGTGCTAGGCCATAGCCGCAGTGGGTGGAGTTGCCGTCAAGTAAACTGGACGGTGTCATGTAGCGCCGTGTCGAGGGTTCTTGCAGTAGTCGCCGCTCTAGCAGAGCCTTCATCCAGCACGCCAGCGCCTCCGGTGAGGCTGCCAGTTCGACGCTGGATTGCTCAGGCAGCCGTTCCGGCAATTCGACCGCCCCAACAGCCTCTGCAGTCGTGGCCGCACGCACGCCCACCAACTCCAAGGGAGCCAACAGCCGCTCGCGGATGAGATCGTGATGGTTGGCCTTGCCGGCCCACTCGCACGCGCGTGCGACCAAGGCCCAACCAGCATCGTCCGCATCGTGACGCGTGCCCAGAGGCGCATCCGGCGTGAAAGCCCGCAGCCAAGCAGCATCCGTGCCGGCTGCAGCGCTGGCTCGTAGCATTTCGTCGCTTCGTGGCAGGGACGCCACGCCGGCCATTGCCGCGGCTAAGGTGGTTGCCCCTAGTTGCGGCGCCGTGTCGGACCACGGCAGCTCGGGCCATTGTTCGCGCAGCGGCTTTTCCAAGGACAGCGCACCCGCCTCGGCCATTTGCAACGCGAGGACCGCGGTGAAGGAATGCGACAACGCGCCCAACGCTACGAACTCTGTGGCTCGGCCGGCAGGCGTGCCTGCAGCGCAACTGGTCAGCACCTTGCCTTCGTACGCAATCCAGACGCGCAATTCGGCATCGGCATCGCGCGCTCGCGCCGCGTCGAGCACGCTTTGTACCGCTGCAGGCATGGCCTCGGCGGGCAACAGCTCCGCCTTAGGAGCGGCCGCTGCTTGGATCGAGGCGCAGGCGATTAGGAAGGTCAGCATGGAATTCGCGTTTGCCTGTGACGCGCAGCTCCGCGCGCACGTCTCTAAGGATGCCATGAGAGATTGCGCGACGCACTACAGAGGGCTGCAGGTGGCTTGGGTTTGGTTCCTGACTGGGGCGGTAGCCCTCGGGGCGCAAGCCCGGCAGGCACCTGATCCTGCGCAATCGCCCAAGTCCGTGGACGAACTCCAACGGATGGTGAAGACCGGGCGGCCAGAGGCGCGCGCGTGGGCGGTGCGTCAAGCGGCGTTGCGTCAGGATGCGGAAGGGGATGCGCTGGTGCTGCGGGCCTTGCAGGACCAGCATGCGCAGGTGGGAGATGAGGCCTTGCTGGCGGTGGCTGCGACCACCGGTGGGCGTGTGTTGGCTGCGCTCGAGCCACTGGTGCGTGCGTCGGATGCATCCGTGCGTGCTCGCGTAGCGGAAGCACTGGGGCGTAGCGAGCATCCAGTGCGGCAGGCGTGGTTAGGTCATTTGGTGCGCGACCGTGATCCAGAGGTCGTGCGCTGTGCACTCTCGGCTCTGTTGCGCCGCGTGGAGGCCGGTCGCGGTCCCGAGGATCGCTCCACGTGGGTGTCGTGGGCGTGTCCAGCGGCCGAGGGCCGTGATCCCGTGTTGGCCGCACTCGGGCAGCGCATCCTGCATCGCTTGGATCCGTTGCAAGCTCAGGACATTGCACGTCGCGCGCTCGCAGCCCGTGATCCACAGCTGCGCGCTGCCAGTTGTTCGGCGCTGCAAAGCGCGACACAAGTGGTGGCACTCGAGTTAGCGCGGCCGCTGCTGGAGGATCCCGAAGCGGCGGTGCGCATGGCTGCCATCGCTACGCTTGGCACTCTGCGCCACCGCAGTGCGTTGACGGCGATGGCCGAGCGTCTAGAGCGTGAGGCACAGCCGCGCTTGCGTCATCGCTTGCGAGTCGAGTTGGCACGCACCTTGGGTGTGGATGCGGAATTCGACACAGCAGCTTGGTTGTCACGCGCACGCGAATGGCGCGGAGACCTCAGTACCAGCGGCGGCCAAACGGATGTGCGACCGCACACGCAGGCTCACTTCTCAGGGCTACCGTTGGTTTCGGACCGCATCGCCTTCTTAGTGGATCTCTCGGGCTCCATGTGGAGCGCCAAAGTAGGCGCGCACACGCGCAAAGAGCTGGTGGATCGCGCGCTGGCTGCAGCCTTGGAATCACTGCCGCGCGGAGCCACCGTGCAGCTTGTGCCTTACACGGGGACTCCCATCCCGTGGGAGGCGCGGGCTGTGCGTGCAGATGCCGCCAAGTTGCGCCAAGCCTTGGATTGGTTTGCCAAGCGACATGACAACGGCCCAGGGGACTTTTTGGAGGCGTTCGAGCACGTGCTAGCCGATCCAGAGATCGATTCCGTATGCGTGCTCACGGATGGTGTGCCCACTGGTGGCGAGCGGCATGACTTGGGATTGATCTTTGATCGCTTGCTGGACCGCAATGCTCCGCGCCAGCTGGCCGTGGATGCGCTCTTGGTGGATTGTCCCAAGGGGCTGACCGCACGCTGGGAGGCTTTTTGCGCCCGCACGGGCGGAGTAGTCCGGCGGGTACGCGTGGAGGACCTGCTGCCGCAAGCTCCAAACAAGTGAGCGCGGTAACACTCAACGCAACCAAGCGCTGGCTATAGACTATTGGCCCTCATATGACGCGCCTATCGCATCTGTTGCTCGGACTGTTGTCCGTTCTGCTCTTTGTGGCAGCCGGAGACCCGGTGCTAGACCCTCGGGCCAACGAACTGCGCGCGAAGGCCGAACGGCTCGAACGCGCGGCGCGCCTATCGGAGGCTCAGGCTGCCTGGATCGAGCTAGCTGGCCTCTTGACGGCCAGCGGCGAGCGCGAAGAAGCCGGCGATCGTGCACGCTCGTTGGAGCTGCGCTTGTTGTTCCGGCGCGAGATTGCGGAAGCGTGCAGCCTGCGCCGGGAAGCGATGCGCGAGGTTGGAATCGTAAGCGCGAACGAGCGCGATCTACAGACGACTGCTGCGGTCGTGCCCTGGGCGGAGGCCAACTTTGAGTTGCTCGCCAATGCGGCCAAGACGGCCAAGGTGTCCAAGCCGGCTCGCACTGGCCTGATGCACGAACGCATGGCGCGTGGGACTCCCAAAGAGATCCGTGCTGGCCTGACCGAGCTGGGCGAGCTTGTGCAGAAAGGGGAGTTCACTCCTCAAGAGGCGTGGCCGTTGGTCGCACGGGCGCGCGGGGAGCAAATGCCACCGCGGGGCTACCAATGGTCGGGTTCCAAGTGGGAACGCCTAGAAGACGCAGAGGCTTTGGCTGCGGCTACACAGCTCGCCGATCTGCTGACCGCGCTGCGCAAGGCCAAGGCCAGCGATCGTGATGAAGCGTTTGATGCGTTGGTGGCTGCAGGCCCAGAAGGCAAGGCCGCGGCCCTCGTGGCCTTGCGCGAGCGTGCAGAAAGTGCCGCGTCGGAATTGGAGAAACGGGGCACTTTGGCGCAGCTGACCAAGCTCGCGGACAGCGTGCGCGAGCTACAGGAACGGCGCGATGCGGTGCTCACTCTCGTGTTTGATGAGGACCGCTACTTCTATCCCTATACACCGCCGGAATGTCCGCCCGAACGGGCCAAGTTGTACGCCGCAATCCAGCGCGAGATCGATGAGAAGGTCGCGCGCGTCAAGGAGTTGTGGGACGCCAATCCCAGCGTCAAGTTGCCCAAGGAGTTCAGTGCAGCGCTGGATGAGTTGCGCTGGGCGCGTCGCCGCGCCAAGAACAATGGCGCCGAGGTAGGTGGGGGAGTGGCCTTCCCCACATGGTTGGAGAACCTGGACGCCAGCACCGCTACCTTGTCGCTGCGCAACTTTGCCTTGAATGCCAATCAAACGGCGGACATCGCTCATAGCCGCGCGGTGCAGCTCTTGAACGAGACGCGCTTTGCCCGCTTCCTCAAAGATCCGAAAGCGGGCGGGTACACCGATCCGCTGTCGAAACTCGAAGTGGCCGAGCGCGATCAAGTGAACATCACCAATGACTATCGCGTCATGTTGGGACGCCGTGCTCTCGCGTGGGACCCGCGCCTGCAAAGTGCGGCGCAAGGTCACAGCGATTGGATGAGTTTGAAGGGCATCCTGAGTCACGATGAAGACGATCCGCGCCGTCGCACGGTAGGCCAGCGTACGCGCCTCGCTGGCTATGAGGCTGGTTCGGGCGAGAACTGCAGCATGGGACGTCCAGGAGCCATGGACACGCACACAGGCTGGGCTCACTCAAGCGGTCACCATCGCAACTTGCTGTCACCGGGCCACACCGAAATCGGCAGTGCTTTCAGTGGCAACTACTGGACGCAGAACTTTGGTTCTGCGCGCGATTTCGAACGGGAGTTTGGCCAATGAGACGGCTCGTCGCGGCCACGGCAGTTCTGTGGTTGCTGGCGGTGTCGTCTCCGGCCTCGCAGGTCCGATCAGCGCAAATCGACTGGCAACGCACTCTGGATGATGCACGCGCTCTGAGCCAACGCACCGGGCGCCCTTTGTTGGTCGCGGTCAATGTGGATGGGGAGAGCTCATCAGAGCGCATCGTTGTCGAGAGGTACCGCGATCCGCAGTTCGTAGCGTGGACACAGCAATTTGCCTGTGCACTGGGCAGCCCCGTGCGTCACAACCCGCGTGATTACGACGAGCTGGGCGTGCGCGTGGAATGCCCGCGCTTCGGCCAAGTGACATGTGGTGAGCACATGGCACTCGAGCCAGCCATTTTCAGCGCCTACCTAGCCGAGCCGCGTGTGAGCCCGCGGCATGCGCTGGTGCAGCTGGATGGGACAAAGAGCTTTGACCTGTACTACCTGTTTGACATGCGCGCGTTGGATGCAGAGGTAGCGAGGTACGCACGCGCAGTCGCAGAGCGTGCAGCAGCCGGTGACGCGCAATCTCCTCTGGAGGTGCTCGATCCGTTCGATGCAGCTGCTTGGCAGCGAGTGGCTGCCTTGAACCACGCGCGTGCGCGCACACACGCCCTGACTGCATGGCGTACTCTCTTGTCGGAAGCGGATCTCGCGCGAGTGCTGCGTGCGGTCATGCCAGCGGATGCCCAGCTTGGTCTTGAGTTGTGCATCGAACTAGGTGCACGCGCACGACCCGTCTCGGTCGAGCTTTTGCAAACGGCGGTCACAGAGTTGCGCTCGGCGGGCCGGCTTGGCGAATGGTGCCGTTGGATGCGCTGGTTAGAGCCCAAGAGTGTCGCTGTGGATGAATGCTTGGCGGCACTCGTGGTGGACGATCCGCAGGGCCGTACTTGGTGCTTGGGAGTGCTTGCATTCGGCACTCCGGCGCGTCGTCAGGCCGTCGAACGCGGCTTGCAACACGCACTGGGTGCAGAGGCGGTTGCTGCCTTGATGCAAGCGCGTGCCGCTGAAGGAGGCCCTGTGGAGGGGCACGCGTTCCACACAGTCTCGCGCTTGTGGGCTTGTATGGATGTGCCGGCGGCCCAGGTCGAGCAAGTACCCGAAGCGGCGGATGCTGCCCAAGAAATGGGAGCGGCCGAAGCTGCACTTGCGGCAGCACCTCAGGATCCAGCGGCCATGGCGCGCATGGGACAGGCCAGTTTGTTGCTGGCTCGTCAGCGCATCGAACGCGGTGAAACGGGAGCGCAGCTGTTGTTGCAGGATGCGCAGGCTTGGTTGGATCGCGCACTCCAAGCGGGTGCTGCGCTGCGCCCGCTTGCTTCCGCACGCGCACGCACTGCGTACCTGTTGGGTGATCATGCAGCACAGGAAGCGACAGCCTTGCAGTCTCTGGCCTTGGCGGCAGAGGTGGACACGCGCCGCGTCCAGCGCATGCGCGCGTGGTTGTTGGACCCGAATGCCGTTGCGGCAGCATTAGCGTGCGAAGACCCCCTGACTGCCGAAGACTTGCGCTGGTTGGGGGATGCTGGTTTGCGGCTCTCTTCCGTGCGGGCTCAAGCAGACGCAAGTACGGAACTAGAAGGCATCGTGCGCACCACGCGTGCTTTGGCGGCGACTTCGTGCTCCAGCGTTGCCACCGAGTCCGATTGGTTGGCCTACGCTAGCGCCATGCAGCTGTGGGGCGGCACGCGCGCAGCTTTCGCCGTGGTGCAAGCAGGAGTGCTGCGTCTGCCCGAGTCCAATGCGTTGCGCGGTGTCTTGCACCAGACAGCTGTGAGCATGGGGCACCCAGAGGCAGCCGTGCAGGTTGCGCAGCAAGCCGAGGCGTTGCATGGCACCGGCGTGTGCGCGTGGTACCTCGGCTCGGCTGAATTGCTGGACGCGGAATGGCTGCGGCGAGGCTTGCGCACGAACGCAGCCATGCAAGCGTATGGACGAGCCGCCGCTGCGTTCGAACGCGCCGAAGCGACCGAGTGGTTGGCTGCGAGTGCCCGTCATTGGCGTGCGCGCGCTCGAATCGGGGCTGCGCACGCGCACTTTGCCTGGCATCGTGAGAGTTTGGCGGCCGACTGCTTGGTTGAGGCACTCGCGCTCGATCTATCCCCATTGGACGCGCGCGATGGATTGGATCGAGATCTGCCAGATTGCATCGATGGCATCTTTGAGTGGCGTTTGGGTCGTGCCAGTCGTGTCGATGGTACAGAGCTTGCGCGTCGACTGGATGCTGTGATCGCGGACTCCGCCGCAGCCGCGCGCGTGCTGTCGATGGTGGCGGATGCTCTGTTGCGGGAAGGCTTGCGCGACGATGGGCGCGAGGGCGAAGTCCGCGTGATGGAGCAGATCGTGCTTGGGGATGACGAACCCAGAGGCAGTGCTCGCTTGGTCACGCAAGAGGGCCGCGTGCCGACTCCGGCGGGGGATGCACTCTTGGATCGAGCCTGTGTCGTCGCGCGACAGGCGCTGGCGCGTGCTCCGGAACCAAAGCAGCAAAGAGCATTGGCTCAGACCTTGTCTGTGGACGCGCAGCGTCACTGGCTGCGTGGCGAATTCACCACCGCCTGGCCTTTAGTCGTGGAGGCCAGACAACTGCTTGGCTGGCCTGTCGAGGGTGCACACGACGCCGAGCTCTTGCGCAGCTGGCTGCTGGAGTTGCGCAACGAACTGGGCCCCGCACGCCCTGTAGCGCGCGACGGCCGCTAAATGCTGCCGAAGACTAGTTCTTCGGGTCGGCGAAGGCGCCCAGCTTCTCGCTGAACTCGATCATGTGGTGGCGCACGATGCGGCCGTTCACCACAAAGATGACATCTTCGGCGATGTTGGTGGCGTGGTCGGCAATGCGCTCCAAGTTGCGCAACGCGCTGACGAGATGCATGACATCTCCGATGCGATCCGGATGCGTGCGCATGAAGCCAATGGCCTCACCAATCAACTCGCGGTAGAGCCGGTTCGTCTCCGCATCCGTCTTCCACACCTTCAAGGCCAAGTCCGCATCGCGCCGGATGAGCGCATCCAAACCTTCGCGCACCATGCGCTTGACGACGCCGGCCATGCGCGACACGTCCGGGCGGAACGGCAACGGCGGCACCTCGGCCAGCACCTCGGCGCGCTCGGCGATGTTCACCGCCAGATCACCCATGCGTTCGAGGTCCGAGTTGATCTTCATCATGCCGCAGATGTAGCGCAGGTCACGCGCCACCGGTGCGCGCAGTGACAAAACGGCTAGACACTTCTCCTCGACTTCATTCTCGAGGTTGTCAACGACATCATCACCACGGATGACCTCGACAGCCGTCTCGCGGTCGCGATCCAACAACGAAATGAGAGCGCGGTCGATGGCCGACTCCACCATCCCTCCGATGTGAAGGATCTTCTTGGTGATGTCGTCTAGGTCTTCTTCGATCTGCTTGGACATGGTGGTCGTGACTCAGTGTACGAGGCGTTCGTCGCCGTGCGCGGCTGGTTCAGGCTTTCCAGAGTCTAGGCAGTGACACGCTGAAGCAGGAGCCCCGTCCTTCTTCGCTAGTCGCAGAAACGCTACCGCCGTGGGCTTTGACCACGTGCTTGACGATCGAAAGCCCGAGGCCCGTTCCGCCCATATCGCGCGCCCGCGAACGGTCGACGCGGTAAAAACGCTCGAAAACACGCGGCAGCGACGCGGCCGGAATCCCGATGCCCGAGTCGTGGACCTCATAGCGCACTTCGCGCGCTTGGGTGTGCACCCGCACGGTGACATGGCCGCCGGCAGGGGTGTACTTGATGGCGTTTTCCAGCAGATTGGTGAACACCTGTTCCAGGCGCTGGGCATGGCCCACCACCTGTACTTCGGCAGTGAGCGGCGGCGGCAGCTCCATCTTCACGCCCTTGGCTTCGGCCGCACCGCTGAGGGCGCCCGCCGCCGTGCGCAGTGGCAGATCCGCGCGCAACGGCTCAACCGACATGCGGTCACCTTCCGCCTCGATCTTGGACAGGTCGAGCAGGTCATTGACGATCGCCTGCAAACGCACCGCATTGCGGTTGGCGAGTTCCAAGAAGCGCTCGGTGGTGGCGGCGTCGCTGTCCGGTTCGGATAGCGTCTCGAGCGCACCCATGATCGCGGCGAGCGGCGTGCGCAGTTCATGGCTCACGTTGGCCACGAAGTCGATGCGCACTTGTTCCAGACGCCGCACGGCCGTCACATCCGACAACAGCACCACAGCACCCACGCAAGCGCGCGTAGCGCCATCTTCAACGGGCGCGATCGAAAGCCCCAACACGCGCCCATCCGCTCGTGGCGCGGCAGCATCACCATTCCATGCGCCATGGCCTGCCAGGACTTGGCGCAAGCGCTTTTCCAACTCGGCATGCCGCACGCGCGTCCACAGCGGTGTGCTGGCCGCCAGCGGTTCCTCCAACGACAACATGCTGGCTGCAGCGCTGTTCATGAGCACGATGCGCTCTTGCTTGTCGACGGCGATGACCCCCTCGGCCATCGACGCCAGCACCGCTTCCAGATCGGCGCGAGCGCGCGAGAGCGACTCGACTCGCTCGTGCAGCTGGCGCGCCAAGCGCTCGGCTGCTTCGGCTGCTTGGCGCACTTCGAGCGGCCCTTCGATCTGCAACGGCAACGATTCGGCGCCCGTGGCCACCGCAGCCGTGCTGGTGGCCAACTCGTGCAAGGGCTGCGCCACACGCCGCTGCAAGTAGCGATACGCGAGCCCTCCCGCGGCCAAGCACAACAGTCCAAACCACGCAGACGCTGCGCGGGCCGCGCGCACATCGCGCGCCAAGGGCAGCGTGCAGGGCCTGTACTGCAAGCGACCAGCCTCACGGCCGTCGGCGCGGATCGTCAGCTCCATCGCCTCGGTGACTAAGTTGTTCGCCGTGATCGCCGCACCGCCCTGCGCGAGGTTGCGGCCGTCTACGCTGAGCAAGGTCAGGCGCCCGCCGTTCGCGCTGTCGCCGAGTCGCTGCGACAACAGCTGCGATGCTTGTTGCGCCGCTACTTCATCTGTCACCGCACCGAGCAAGGCTGCTTGCAGCGCAGGCTCCAGTGTTTGCGCCACTTGCTCCAAGGTCGCTTGCCCTTGCGCACGCCACTGCGAACGCACGAGGTGCTCACTCAGTCCCCATGTGCCTGCAGCCAGCACCAACGCCAGCACCCACACCGCGCACGCCAGCACGGATCGAATCGAGCGGTTATCCAATAGGAGTGGTCCGATAGTCAGTCAGCTGCTTCGGGTGTTTCGCGGAACTTATAGCCTAAACCGCGGATCGTCAGAATGTGCTTGCCGTAGTCGCCCAGCTTCTTGCGCAAGGTCGCCACATGCACATCGACATTGCGGTCGATCACATACGCATCCTGCCCCAGCACCGCATTGAGCAGCTCGTTGCGCGTGTAGGCGCGGCCGCGATTCTGGACGAGGTGACGCAGCAGCTTGAACTCCGTGACCGTCAGCTTGATTGACTCACCTGCGATGGCCACTTCATGCTTGACCGAGTCGACCACCAACTCACCAAAGCGCGTGACCTTCTGGGTCTCGCTCGGCGCGCGCGGTTCGCTCGAACGCAAACGCGTGCCGATGCGCGCAATCAGCTCCTTCACGCCGAAGGGCTTGCGAATGTAGTCGTCCGCACCTTGGGCGAGGCCGATGACGGCATCGGACTCTTCGCCCTTGGCGGTCAACATGACGATCGGGATGTGGGCAGTCCGCGAATCACCCTTCAAGCGCCGGCAAACCTCAAGCCCGTCAATGCCGGGCAACATCAGGTCGAGCACCACCAAGTCCGGGAGCCGCCGCCGCGCCTCAGCCAAGCCCGCCTCGCCGTCGTGGGCGACCACAACCTCGTAGTGTTCGCGCTGCAAATGGTGGCGCACGAGTTCCACAAGGTCCGGTTCGTCATCGACGACCAAGATGCGTGACTTCTTCATGGGCAGGGACGCTAGAGGGTGCACATCAGAGCTAGGCCAAGTCCTGATCAGGGCTTTGTAAAGACACAAGCCATTAATTGGCAAGTGGTTACTGCGCTTTCATTGCGCCGCGCCAGCGCGCTTGATGCCAAGCCCACTGCTCCGGCCATTGGCGAATCCAACCTTCGTAGACAGCGTTGAGCGCACGCAGCACGCGCTCGCTTTCCTGCGCGGGAGCCTCGGACTGCGTCCACGTGATGGACTCGGTCGCCTCCACGCGCCACGTCGCGCCCGTTTGTCCATCGGGCCGCGTGCGCACACACACGAGCGGAACAATGGGCGCCCCCGAGAGGCGCGCCAGGCCAGCCGGCGCGACGGCGCACAGAGCGGGCACCCCCAAGAAGGGCAGCGTTTGCTGCTCGCTGCGCGGTGTTTCTAAATCGGTCAACAACCCTACGACCTGCCCATGCGCCAAGGCGCGCAACAGGTGCCGAGGCGGAGCATCGTGAGCGTGCGTAGGGACCCCGTTGCGCGTGCGCAGGCCCGTTAGCCACGCGCTGGTGGGATCCTCCCGACGGTCCAGCACCACCACGCCGCCACGCACCCCGCGTCGCGCCAGGTACGCGGCAAGCAGTTCCCAATCACCGAGGTGAGCGGTAGCGATGATCGCAGGCTGTCCAGCAACCAAGCGCGCCACCACAGCCTCGGCAGCAGGGCTGCAGTGCACCTCATTCAAGATCCAAGCAGCACGCGGATCGCTGGGATGGCGCGTGCGCGACAAGCGCACCCAATTCGTGAACTGCTCGATAGCGTGAGCCAGCACTTGGCCTTCGAGCTCGTGTGCGTCCGCCACACCGGCCGCGCTCTGCACAAGCACGAGGTTCGCGCGCAGCACGCGCCGCGCACGCAGGTCGAGCCTACGCACCAAGGGTAGGGCCGCGCGCAGCGTGCCACGCACCAGCCACAAGGGCACCCACTGGCTGCCAAGCAGCTGCAGCATGTACGCGCGCAAGCGCCTGCGCGCGCGCTTCCACGCGTGGTTCCTTTGGGCCTGCCGTTGCGATGCCTCCACGCGGCGTAGTCTACTGAGCCCAGCGCCAGACGCGCGCTCCAACGACTCGTGCGGCTCCACCTCTACCTCCTGCGGCTGTTGCTCGTGGCCTTTGCCTTCACGTTTGGAGGCATGGTGGTGTTGTCGCTGCCGGGCGTGGCGGTTGCGGCGGTGCACAAGCTGCGCGGGTTCCCGCTGTTGGCTGTCTTGGAGTGGGTGCCGTTGGTGTTGGCCGGCCTCGTTCCGTACATGTTGCCACTCGCGTTCTTGTTCTCCGTCGTTGCGGTGTATGGCCGCCTCGCCGCAGACAACGAGTGGACCTCGATCCGGATGTCGGGACGGCATCCTTTGCAAGTGGTGCTGACAGGACTGGGTGTGGCGCTGGTGTTGCAGGCCACCACGCTGGTCTTCGTCTCTGATCTGTTGCCGTGGATTCGTCGCGAGCAGTCGAGCTTCTTGGCCCGCGCGGCGTCGCAGACGATTCGCGAGTTGTCACCAGGACGCACAGAGCTGGAGCTGGGTGACTTCTATCTCACTGCGCGGCGCCGTGATGGGCAGGCGTTCTTGGATGCGTTCCTGCATCTGCCGGCAGAAGAGGGCAAACCCGCCCAAACGCTGCGGGCAGAGCGCGTGCGCTTTCGCTTTGAGAAAGATCAGATCCTGCTCGAGTTGACGGATGCACGCACCGTGGTCGAGGACCGTGAGATTCGCAGCGGCAATCCCGTGGTGCGCATTGATACCGCGCTGTTGCGCAGCGAGCGCGAGAGCGACATGCGCAAGCTCAAGTTCTTGTCGAATGAGCAGATTGTGGCTGAGGCGGATGATCCGCGCACGACAGAGGAGCGCCGCGACACGCTGATCTACGAGTACCACTTCCGACATGGGCTCGCGGCAAGTTGTCTGGTTTACTTGCTACTCGGCATCCCCACGGGCTTGCTGCTGCGGCGTGGAAACCAGTTGCTGCCTCTGGCTGCTGCTGTGCTGTGGGCCTTGTTGTTCTATTTGCTGTACCAACGCCTCTCGCGCGAGTTGGCGCTGTCGCACACCTTGCCACCGCGTGAAAGTGCGTGGGCTGTGGTCGTAATCTTCGGGCTCATCGGTGGTTGGTACACACGAAAGGCCATGCGCCAATGATGTCGCGCAGCTTGCTGCCCTTTGGTCGTTTGGACCGTCACGTCGCGCGCCTCTTCGTTGCGTCGTACCTGACGGCTCTCTTGATTGTCGTGGGCTTGTTCCTCGTGCTCGACATGGCGGGCAACTTGGACGAGTTCCTGTCGCCGCGTGAGGGGCGTACCGCCTCTGGTCTGGCGGTTGTGCGCTACTACGCGCTATCGCTGCCGTTCTTGTATGTGCAGGTCGCGCCGTTCGTGACCTTGGTTGCGGGCATGTTCGCCGTCACGCGTTTGGTGCGCCACCAAGAGACGGTGGCTGCCATGGCTGCCGGTGTGTCGTTGCGCCGCATGTTGGTGCCGATCCTGCTGCTCGGTTTGGTGTCCTCCGGAGTGGTGTGGCAACTGCGCGAGACACTCGCGGGGCGTCCGTTGGAAATGCGCGAGTCGTTACGCCACTACTTGGTGAAGAAGGACTACAACCTCGTGGTCGAGAACCTGTGGATCCGCGATGGCAAAGGCGGCGTGGTGGGCTTGCCACGCTTTTTGCCGCGCGGTGAGGCCGGTACTCCGGTCGTTGAGGGGCTGGACGCGTACCTGATGAACGCGCGCGAGTGGACTTCGGTGCGCGCCAATCGGGCGGTCTGGGACGAGGCCCAGCAGGCCTGGATCTTGGAAGGGGGCACGCGGCGCGCCCTGCAAGGGGACCAGCCGGCGGAGCGGGTGACTCGCCTGGAGGGGCTAGAGTTCACGCCCTCGTTGGCTTTGACCTACCAGCGCGCGCGCCAGGCGCCTTTGGAGCTGTCGTTTGAGCAGGCCAAGGAGCTGTCGCGCCGGGACCCCGACAACATCGTCTACCAGACCTTGTTGCAGTACCACGTGACCTTCCCGCTGGCGAATTTCGTGCTGCTGCTGGTCGGTTTGCCGCTGCTGCTGCGGCACGAACGCTCCCATGGCGCCCGCGGTGTGCTGTGGGCCTCGCTGGCGGCCCTGTTGTACTTCAGCATGGACTTCGTGTGCCGCAATCTGGGCCTCCAGGGCACCCTTCAGCCGGAGCTATCGGCCTGGCTGCCGACACTGACCTTCGGGGCTTTGGGGGTGGCCTTGATCGACTCGATCCGCACCTGAGCCATCGAACTGGCGCGGCGCGCACCGTATGGTGGCCCCTACGACGAGGGGGTGGACGGGAAGACGCGCCCGCCTCTGTCGTCTCACCAGCACAAGAACCATGTCCCAGACCCGGTCACTACAGGCTGTTTCGTCCGCGTGTGTCCTCCTCAGCCTCGCGGCATGCAGCGGGCTAGGCAACGAAGGCGATGCGCGCTCGCTCGTGGCGCGCGGTCGCTTTGAAGAGGCCGTACGGGTCGCGGCGGCCGAGGTGGAACGCAACCCAGATTCTGCGCAGGCCCAGGCCGACCACCGCGACGCGACGATCGCCTACCTGTTGGAGGAGGGGCGTCAGCAGACCTTCCGCGACGAGGATGATGCCGCGCTGGTGACCTTCGCGCGCGCGCTGGAAGTGGATCCCTCGAACAAGTGCCGAGGACGAGATCGACGCGGCGTTGGCGGCGTATGAGCGTTCGCTGCGCCACGAGCCTGATGATGAAGCGACGATCGAAGGCCGCGCCATCGCGCTGTCGTTGGTGGCGCACCGCTCGATGCTCGGGCGCACGTACTTCCAAGATGGCTTGTTGGCTTTGTCGGACTTGTGGCTCGACCAAGCCAAGTCGCGCTTCTCGTACACGCTCAAGTACCGTCCGCAAGATGGTCGTGCCAAGCAACGCGAAGACCAAGTCAAGCACTTGATCGCCATCGAGCGCATCTCGGCGGCGCGCGCGCACGAGGCGGACAAGCGCTTTGGTGCCGCCCGTCATGAATACAAGACAGCCTTGCTGCACGAGCCCACCAGCGTGGACGCCATGGAAGGCGCCGAGCGCTGTAAGGTCGAACTGAAGGTGCTCGACTTGATTGGCCGCGTGCGCATGGAATTGGTGCGCGGTCGTTTTGACAAGGCCGAGACGATCGCTCAGGAAGCGCGCACGCTGACCAAGCTGCAGACCGAAGAGGTCGACGGCGCCTTTGCTTCGATTCGCGAAGCGCGCTTTGAGAAGGCCTACAACGAGGCTTTGGCGCTCGAACGCGACTGGCGCTACTCCGAAGCAGTGCTGCGCTACGATCAGTTGCTGGAGAAGGCCGAGTACTACAAGGACGTGATTGCGCGGCGTGATGCCTTGCAGGGCTACATCCGCGATGCAGAGCGCATGTGGGCTCGTGCCGAAGCGGCCACGGAAGCCAGCGTGAAGCTTGATCTCTACCGCCAGATCCAGACCTTCTGGCCCGAGTACCAAGATCTGCCGCAGCGCATTGCTGCCCTCGAAGCGCAACTGGCCGCCACGGGCGGCTGAGCGCGAGTCCTCCGATCATGCGCGCTCTGCTGCGTAGCATCGCGACGCGCTGGGTGTTGCTGGTATTGGCGGCGGTGGTCGTGCCGCTGCTGGGGTTCGCGTACTTCATGCGCGCGCAACTGGCCGAACGCCATTGGGCTTCGGTCGAGTACTACCTGCTCACGATGGCCCAAGAGATGGCCGATCGCTTGGACACGTTGGTGGCCGAGCGGGTCGCGGACATCCAGTCGTGGGACTCGATGAATCCGCTGACCGAGTGGGCCTTGGGTGCTTGGGACGAGGCGGAGTCGCCCTTTCCCGGTCAACTGCAAGGACAGTTCGATCGCTTTGTCGAGCGCGGTCAGGTGTATGACTTGGTGATCGCCGTGGATGCGAATGGCCGTCTGCTGGCGGCAAGTTCGCGCCGGCCCGGAGGTGGTGCCTTGCCGCCGATGGTGGTGGATGGATTGCAGCGCAGCTATGCGGACGATGCTTGGTTCCGGAACGCGCTGCAAGGTCAGGTGACCTTGGTGGATCATCATCGTTCGCCGCTGCTGGAGGGCATGCAGGCTTCCGCTGCGTCTGTGCCGGAGATGCATCTGGGCATCGCCGTGCCGGTCAAGCGCCAGCTGGGTGCCGAGGTCGTTGGTGTGGTCTACGCGCTCATGAACTGGCGGCATGTGCAGACGGTCATCCTCAAGCCTGTGAAGCCGCGCATTCCGTTGCGCATGGGCTCCGACTTGTATGGCTCGACCTACGCATGGTTGTGGAAGAGCGACTGTGACACCATCTTGGCTCACCCGTCAAAAGAACTGTACATGCAGGCCGTTTCGCGGCCGCCGATCGAGCTTCCCCAGCTGGTAGAAGCAGCCAAGAGCAGTGAGCATGGGCTGTATCCCATGTATGAGTTCCGCGGCGTGGGCAAGAGCGCTGCGTACAAGCACTGTCGCCCGGTGGCCGAGGGTGGCTTCGGTTGGGTCGTCGGCGTGGGGATGGACAACCAGGACATCACGGCCACCTTGGATGAACTGCAGTCGGTGTTACTGAAGGCGACCATCGTGGTGGTCCTGCTTGTGGTGCTGGGCACGGCCATTGTTGCGCGCCGCACAACAGCGCCGATCCTGCGGCTGCAGCAAGCGACACGGCGTGTCGCCGCAGGAGATCTGACCGCACGCTCGGGAGTGACCAGCGCGGACGAGTTGGGAGACTTGGGGCGCGCCTTTGATGAGATGACAAAAGAAATTGACGAGAGCCGGCGGCAACTCGTCAAGGCCGAGAAAGAGCGTGCGTGGCGCGAGATGGCGCGTCAGGTCGCGCATGAAATCAAGAATCCGCTCACGCCCATCCAGTTGTCCGTCAACTTGCTCAAGCGTGCGCGTGATGAGGGCAGTCCTGAGTACCCCGTCATTTTCGAACGCACGGTTGAGTTGGTCTTGCGCCAGGTCGACAACATGAAGCGCATTGCCTCGGACTTTGCGGCCTTCGCCGGGGCGCGCGCCTCCAGGCCGGAACGCTTGGATGTGTCCGCGCTCTATGCCGAGGTGTTGGATCTGAATGCGGCGTGGGCAAGCGAAGCCAAGGTCGAGGTGCGCCGCGCGTTGTGCACCGCCTTTGTGCGTGCCGATGCGCACGAGCTGCGCCGAGTGCTGATCAACCTCGTATCGAATGCGATTGAGGCGATGCCTCAAGGCGGAGTGTTGGAGGCAAGCATCACTCTCACCACCGGCAAGGACGGAC
>Ga0255097_1000370_pt1 | contig 19423 bp, 17 predicted proteins | sample Colum_Atlam_RepB_2_FD_188436 | JGI IMG/M metagenome (GOLD analysis project Ga0255097, IMG submission 188436) | Freshwater microbial communities from Columbia River, Oregon, United States - Colum_Atlam_RepB_8d | ecosystem: Environmental > Aquatic > Freshwater > River | place: USA: Oregon...
GCTGTAGCCGCCTTCCAGCTCGAAACCCGTGTACCGGCCCAGCGCGCGGCCCACGCTCACCGACCCGGCAACGCCATTGTCCAGGTTCTCCTTGTCCGCGAACACGCCGCCGATCGACGGCGATACGTACCACCGCTGGTCGTATTTGCCCGCGTCCTGCGCGGATGCCGTACCGGCAACCAGCAGCGCCGCCAGGGCGATCCATCTCGTTGTCTTCATGTCTTGTCTCCGTCGAAGCCACCCGCGGAGGGCGCTTCGCTGCGAATCGCTATGAAAGGGCATGGGGCGCAACGGCGCCCCATGCCCCCCTAAACCCTTACTCGCCCAGGCAGGCCGCGCTCACGCGCACCGACTTGGAGAGGTTCGCCTGCAGCACGCCGGCATTGTTGCCCAGGCGCAGGCGGCGGTACTCCACGCCGGCCGGCGGGGTGAAGGACACCTTCACCGTATCCAGGCCCGGCACCAGATGCAGGCCGAGCAGCGTCAGTTCCAGCGCATTGCTGCCGCCGTCGCCCAGGCCCGAAGCCGCCACACGGCCGGTCACCGACGACACGCCGTCGGCGTCCGAGTGCAACGACACGTAGAGCTGGTTGAACAGGCCCAGGTTCAGCACCGGGAAAGTGCCCGGGTCGATCGCGATCAGGAAGCTGACCGGCTGCGGCGCCGCACCGGTGTTGATCGCGGCCTGCTCCGGTTTCAGCGACACGTTGATCGCGGTCTCGCCGCCGAGCAGCGCGACGTTGTTGGTCAGCGTCGCGTAGTTCGCGCTGTCCGCATCGACCACGTTCGCCGCCTCGTTCGCCGAGCAGATCAGGCACAGCACCGGCACGAACCAGCCGGTCGACACGAAGCGATCCTCGCGGGCCGGAACCGGACAGGCCTCGTCGTTCACGCGCAGCGAGCGGGAAGCGGTGACCGCTGCATTGCTCTTCAGCGCCGCGTTCAGCGTCAGGCTGCCTTCCTGCTTGCCGGCCACGTTGCCGGCCGCATCCACCGTCGCCAGCGGGCTGCCCGCAGGCGTGAGGGTCCAGTTCAGCAGGCTGTCCGCCACCACGCCGACCGAGCCGTCCGTGAAGATGCCGATCGCCACCGCCTTGCGGCTCGCGTTCTCCACCACGTCGAGCGGCGTCGCGGGCGGCGTATCGGAGGCGCCCGGGACCGGATCGTCGGACCACTGCAGTTGCTTCAGGCTCGTCACCGATGCCGCCGAGACCACTACCGTGGCCACGCCGCTGACCGGCAGGCCGTTGTAGGTGACCGCCGTGGCGCCGTCGGCGCTGAACAGGTCGGCCTTGAGCGGCGTGCCGCTGGACAGCGCCACCGCCGTCGCCGTCGTGGTCGGGCCCACCGCGGGGTCGATCTCCAGTGCAGGGCCCGTGGTCCACTTCACCTGGTTCAGCGAGCTCTCGATCAGGCGCTCCTGGCCGTCCGTGTACAGGCCATAGGCGGTGAACAGCGCGCTCTGCCCCAGCGACAGCGACTCCTGCGAAGTGCCGCCCGGTCCGCGCACGATGAGCTGGCGCACCACCGGCGCGCCCACCGTCAGGGCCGAGGAGCCGGAGAAGCCGGAGAGGCGGGCCGTGATGTTGGTGTTGCCCACGCCCTTGCTCAGCGCCACGCCCGCGGCGCTGACCGACGCGATGGCCGGATCGGCGGCTTCCCAGGACACCACCGAGGTGAGTTCCTTGGTTTCGCCGGTCGCGCCCGGCGGTGCCGTGTAGTGCCCATAGGCGCGGAACTGCCGCGATTCGCCCAGTGCCACCGAACTGCTCGCGGGGCTGACGCTGATCGACTCCAGACCGGCCGAGAAATCGGGACTGCTGGCGCCGCCGCCACCGCAGGCCGCCGTCGCCAGGACTCCCAATGCGGCGAGGAGCCTGCCGGCCCTGCCCAAAGCTACCCTTCCAAGAGCATTCATCTGATTATCCTTTTTCCGTGAAGTGCATCAATTGAAGAAGCGATCCTGGTCGGGCCACCGCCTGCCAACCCTGGCCCACCAGCAACGACATCCCCCGCGGGGCAGCTCTTGGCGCCCTCGTTATGGATTACATGGAGCAGATGCCCGGACCGGACGCGGCTGGCGTCGGCCCTGCGGCACGCTTGATTCAGTCCTGTTGCTGCCGCATCCGTTTCCGCCCCTCGTTGCGTTGATCGGCCAGGCCGGCAGAACCTCCAGCCCAGCGTCGGTCCGGATTCAGCGGCATGCAGGAAGGGTCCGCTACCGGCACCCACGGTCCCGCCTGATGAACGCGGACGCACCCCTGGGCCCGCGCTTGAAGAAGCACGGGAAATGGTCGCAAACACGGTAGTTTGTATCGACTGTCAAATGACTACCGGCGTCACTTGAGCGACAAGCGGACTAAAGCTCGTGATCGTCGGCAGTTTTCCGGGTGAACTCCCCGGTGAATCGGCAGCGATTTGCTGACATTTGTTATTTACCAGAGTCCTCGAGGAAGCGCCTCGTCCCCGGAAGAAAAGTTCCCGCCGGGCCGCGCTCCTGGCGTCGCGCCGGCCGCTGGCCCCTCCAGCAATGAAACCTGATTCGGCCCGCAGCCGCTTGCGCAGAGACGCCGTCAGCACGGCGATGCGAGAATCCGCGGGGACGCCTGCCATCCGCCGACGCAACAGCGCCGGCCGTGCCGCCGGCATCGAGACCCCGCGGAACATCCGCCATGTCTATCCGGCCTGGCGCCCGTTGGCCAGCACTGCCCGTGCGGCCGCCAGATCGGCGCTGGCGTAGCCTTCGCTGAACTTGTAGTAGACCCGTTCGAGCTGCTCGAGGACACCCTCGTCCCTTTGCTGCGCCCGCAGCAAGCGCGTCCGGCTGATCATGGTGCGCAGTTCCCAGGACATCGCGCCCTGCTGCCGCGCCAGTTCCAGCGACTCGCCGTACTCCCGCTCGGCCCGCGCCGGCTCTCCGCTCAGCGCGCTGATTTCGCCGCGGATGCGCAGCAGTTCAGGCTGCGCCCAACGCTCATCGCCGCGCGCGGCTCTCTGCAGTTCGGCGTCGGCCACCGCCGCCGCGTCGTCCAAGCAGCCGGCACAGGCGAGTCCCCAGGCGCGTACCGACTCGAACATGGACCGGTACAGGAAGAAATCCAGGCGAGCCAGTTGTTCGGAACCGGCGCGCAACAGGTTCACGCCCCGCAGCCAGTCGCCCAGCCTCACCTGCAGCATGCCGCTGAAGCATTGGCCCAGCCCCCCGAGCACGTCCAGCGAGTTCTGCGCCGAGCGCTCATTGAGCAGGGTGACGCGCTGCCGCGCCGTATCCAGGTCGCCCACCAGCAAGGGCACCGCACAGCCACCTTGCACCAGCCCGTGACAGAGGGTCAGGGTGTGGTTGAGCAGCCGCGAGCGCTCGATGGCGGCATTCGCCGCCGCGGTCGCCTGTTCCGGGAAACCTTGCACCCAGAGCACCGAGGCCAGGAAGGAATGCGCCGCCACGTACTGGTCGTACTGGTAGCGAATCATGCGCGGCTCATGGAAGGCCAGCGGTCCGGCGCGGATCAGGTTCTCGATGTGACGCCGTGCGCCCGCCTGGTCGCCCAGGCAGTGCAGCGACACGCCCTTGAGCCGCTCGCCGATCAGCGCATCCATCGGCTCGCCTTCGCGCGAGGCCACGCGGATCAGCCGCTCCGCGTTCTGCAGCGCCGGCGCATGCGAGCCACCGGTCATGAACGACAGCCAGAGGCCCCAGGTCGCCCGCACCTGGTACTCCACCTGGCGCAAGCGCGTGGCGATCTCCAGTGCCCGCCCCCAAACCTCCACCATGCGCCGCGAGCCACCGGTGTAGAGCAGTGCGCCCCCCAGGGCCGCGTACAGGTGCATGGCGGACTCGCCGTCGCGCTGATCGTCCGACATCCGCTCCAGTGCCTGCTCGACGCGACGGCGGCACTCGTCCATCAGCGACTGCTGGATCCACAGCGGCAGCGCGTGGATCGTCAGTGCCACACCCACCGCACGATCGCCCTGCACTGAATGGCACCAGTCCAGCGCCGCCCGCACGTCGTCCAGCGCATAGCCGTAGCGGGCGACCCAGGAGGCGACATCGCTGCGGCCCCACTCTGCCTCGGCGCAGCGAATCAGGGCACAGTAATGCTCAGCATGGGCCCGCGCGACGCATTCCGCCTCGCCGCTATCCACCAGCTTCTCCTGCGCATAGACCCGGGTCGTCTCCAGCAGGCGGTAGCGCGAGCGGCCGTCATCGAGCTTGGCGGCCAGCAGCGACTTGGCCACCAGGCTGCTGAGCGTCTCCACCGCCTCCTGGGAACCGATGCCCGCACCGGAGGCCAATGCTTCCACCGATTCCAGCGTAAAGCTGCCGACGAAGACGCTGAGACGCTGCAGGATCGTGCGCTCGGTGGCCGACAGCAGGTCGTAGCTCCAATCCAGCGTCGCACGCAGCGTGCGGTGGCGCGCCAGAGCCGTGCGGCGGCCGCCTGTCAGCAAGCCGAAGCGATCGTGCAGACGGGCGGCCACCTCCTCCACGCCCAGCGTCGCCGCGCGTGCAGCGGCCAGCTCGATCGCCAGCGGGATACCGTCGAGCTGGCGGCAGACATGGCCGATCGCCAGCGCGTGAAGCTCCGGGGCGAATCGCGGCACCAGGGCGCGCACACGCGCCGAGAAAAGCTGCACGGCACCGGTCCGCAGCACCGCCTCCGCGCTCTCGCCCTCCGCCGCGGGAACTTCCAGCGGCGGCACCGGCGCTACCTGTTCACCTTCCGCGCCCAGGGGTTCCCGGCTGGTCGCCAGAACCAGGCTCTCCGGACTGGCCCGGCGCACGGCCTCGGCCAGCGCTGCGCTGGCGTCGATCAGGTGTTCGCAGTTGTCCAGCAGCAGCAGGACACTGCGTCCGCCCAGGGCACTGGCAACCCGTTCCGCCGTGATCGGGCCGCCGGGCAGCTTGAGCCTCAGGGCGGAGGCAGCGGTGGCAGGCACCAGCTCCGGATCGGCCACCGGCGCGAGCTCCACCATCCAGACGCCGTCCGCCATGCGCGCCAGCAGCGAGCGGGCCACCTCCAGCGCGAGACAGGTCTTGCCGATGCCGCCGCTGCCGACCAGGCTCAGGAAGCGGTGCCGCAGCAACTCCGCCGCGGATTCCTTGATCATGCGGTCGCGGCCGAACAGTTCGCCCCTTGATGCCGGCAGATTGTGCCGCGGCGCTTCCGGCAGCAATGGTTCGGCGAACTGCAGCTCGCCCGCGAAGTGATAGCCCCTCCCCGGTATAGTGCGTACCAGGTCGCGGTCCTCGCCGAGCGCGCGGCGCAGCATGGAAATCTGCGCCTGGAGATTGTTTTCCTCGACGATGCGCCCCGGCCAGACCCGAGCCATCAACTCGTCCTTGGTCAGCACGGCACCACGCGCCTCCACCAACGCCAGCAGGACTTCATAGGCCCTGCGGCCCAGTTCAACGACCTGGCCGTCGGCCAGCAGTTCGCGCCGCCGCAGCTGCAGCGCATAGCGCCCGAATTCGATGACCCCGCTCTGGTCCGACATCCCTATCGCTCGCCCCCCTACTCAAGCGGTCAGGATAGCGCAGCCCGCCGGTCCGTCACCTCGTCCAGGCTGATGCGACGCCGCCGTTTCAGGCACGGATGAAGGCCAGGAGGTCCTGGTTGAGCTGATCCTTGTGCGTATCGGCCAGACCATGAGGCGCGCCGGGATAGATCTTGAGCGTGGCGCCGGCGACCAGCTTCGCCGAGGCCAGTCCCGCGGCACCGATCGGCACGATCTGATCGTCGTCGCCGTGCAGGATCAGCGTGGGCACGTCGATCTTCTTCAGGTCTTCGGTGAAGTCTGTCTCGGAGAAAGCCTTGATGCAGTCGTAGGCATTCTTGTGGCCGCACATCATGCCCGCCATCCAGAAGGCATCGATCACTCCCTGAGACGGCTTGGCGCCGGCGCGGTTATACCCGTAGAACGGCCCTGCAGCGATGTCACGGTAGAGCTGCGAACGGTCGGCCAGCGAACCCGCGCGCAGCCCGTCGAACACCGACGACGGCAGGCCACCCGGATTGGCCTGAGTCTGCAGCATCAGTGGCGGTACCGCGGCGATCAGCCCGGCCTTGGCAACTCGCCGCGTACCGTGCCGGCCGAGATAGCGCGCCACCTCGCCGCCGCCCGTGGAGAAGCCGAGCAGCACCGCCCTCCTGAGGTCCAGCATGTCCATCAGTGCCGCGAGATCGTCGGCATAGGTATTCATCTCGTTGCCCTGCCAGGGCTGGCTGGAGCGCCCATGCCCACGCCGGTCATGGGCGATGCAGCGGTAGCCCTTGTCGGCCAGGAACATCATCTGAGCCTCCCAGCTGTCGGCGTTCAGCGGCCAGCCATGGCTGAACACCACCGGCTGACCGGAACCCCAATCCTTGTAGTAGATCTGCGTGCCGTCCTTCGTCGTAAGCGTGGCCATGGTCCCGGTCCTTCATCGAGAGGAGTGAGACCTCATCTTCCACGGCTGCAGAGCCTCACGCTTGAACCTCCATGCTCGAATGGGGACCGGCGCCGTCCCGGGCCGCGCCGAAAAAGAGCACGGCCAGACAATCAATCGCCCTCTCCGGACGCGAGCATGGCAATCGCCGAATGTCCTGCTTCCCACCCCTTGCCACCGATTGCCCGGAGAATCCCATGCTCAAGAAGCGCAGCGAAAAAGGCCTGCTGACCCCCGACAACTGCGTGGTCGCCTTCATCGACCTGCAGGGCCAGATGCTGTTCGGCGTCTCGAACTTCGACCGCCAGACCGTCATCAACAACAATGTCATGCTGGCCAAGGCGGCGCAGGTCTTCGGCGTACCGGTCGTGCTGTCCACCGTGGAGACCAAGGCCTTCAGCGGCAATACCTGGCCGCAGATGATGGCGGCGCTGCCCGGCATCGAGCCGATCGAGCGTTCGTCGATGAATTCCTGGGACGACGAGAACTTCGTCGCCGCGATCAAGAAGACCGGCAAGAAGAAGATCGTGCTGTCCGGCCTTTGGACCGAGACCTGCGTGGCCCTGCCGACAATCCAGGCCATCCACGACGGCTACGAGGTCTACGTGGTCGAGGACTGCTGCGGCGACGTCAGCGTGCTGTCGCACGAAAACGCCATGAAGCGCGTCATCCAGGCCGGCGCCAAGCCGGTGACGGCGCTTTCCACAATGCTGGAATGGCAGCGCGACTGGGCCCAGCGCGACACCTATGACGCCGTCATGGACATCGTCAAGACGCACTGCGGCGCCTACGGCATCGGCGTCGAATACGCCTACACCATGGTGCACGGCGCCCCGCCGACCAAGTTTCCCGACTACAAGATCCCCTCGGGCCATTGAAGCCGCCGCGTTGCCGGTCCCCGTCCCGGAGTGCCGTCATGAAGATCTATCTCCTGTCGCTGGCTGCCGGCCTGCTGGTCGGCGTGATCTACGGCCTGCTCAACGTGCGCTCGCCGGCACCGCCGGTGGTAGCGCTGATCGGCCTGCTCGGCATCCTTCTCGGCGAGCAGGCCGTGCCGCTGGCCAAGCGACTGATGGCGAAGCAGGAGGTGACTGTCGGCTGGGTCCGGCAGCAGTGCGGCGAGCATGTCTTCGGCGAGCTGCCTAAGGCCGCGGCGCCGAAGGACCGCGCATGAGCTCGGCGAGCCCGGCCGGAGAGTTCGCCTGCCGGGCGGCGCTCTGCCTCGCCTTCGTCTACAGCGGACTGGCGAAACTGCGGGATTTTCCGGCGGCGATCGCCGAGCAGTCCCACTTCGGCCTGCATCCCCCGGCGCTGTTCGCGGCCCTGACCATCGCCGCACAACTCGGCGGCTCGGCCCTGGTGCTGTTCGGCCGCGGCCGCTGGCGCGCATTCGGCGCCCTGGGCCTGGCCGGCTTCACCGTGCTGGCCACCGTCGTCGGACATCCCTTCTGGACCATGGAAGGCATGGAGCGTTTCCACAACCGGAACAGCTTCCTGGAGCATGCAGGACTGGTCGGCGGCTTCTGCCTCGTCGCGCTGCTGGCCTGGCGCCGCGATGAGCCTGCTCAGCGCACGTAGCGCCGGCGGCCTGCTGCTAGCCGCCAGCCTCGCCGTGCGGGCGGCTGGTCCGCCGCCGTTCTCACCCCAGCGCTACGACGAGGACTGGCGCGCCGCTTGCGCGCAGGACGCCGGCGCGGCGCCGGCGTTCAAATGCCTGTCGCCGCTCGGCAGGGGCAGCCTGCTGAGCCTCGGCGGAGAATGGCGCGAGCGCTACGAAAGCACAGACCCGGGGAACTTCGGTATCGGCGAGGGCCACGATGCTGTCCTGCTCCACCGCCTGCTCGGCCATGCCGACCTTCGACGGGGCCAGCGGCTGCGGCTGTTCGCGCAACTGGGCCTGCACCGCGAGAGCGGACGCGCCGGCGGCCCCTCGCCCACCGACGAAAATGACGCCGACCTGCAGCAGGGCTTCGCCGACCTCGCCCTTTCCGCCGCGGGCGGCAACCTGCTCCTGCGCGCCGGGCGGCAGGAGTTCGTCCTGGGCAGCTCGCGCCTGGTCTCGGTGCGCGAATCCCCCAACATCCGCCGGTCCTTCGACGGCCTGCGCGGCAGCTGGCGCAGCGGAGCCCTTCAGGCGGACGCCTTCTATCTGAAGCCGCTGCATATCGAACCGGCCGGCTTCGACGACCGGGCCTCGCCCTCCGAACGGCTTTGGGGGGCCCAACTCGGTGGCGGCAGCCTCTCGTCCGGTCCGGGACGCTTCGAGGCCTACTACCTGGGCTACGCCCGGCAGGGCAGGGAATACGCGGCCGGCACCGCGGACGAGCAGCGACATTCCCTGGGCGTCCGCCGCCATGGCCAGGGCAAGGCCTGGGACTGGAACCTGGAGGCTGTGCTGCAGGCCGGCGACTTCGGGCACCGCCGCATCCGCGCCTGGACCCTGGCCAGCGACAGCGGCCGCCGCTGGCCCGGCGTCGCCGGACATCCGCGGCTGGGCCTGAAGGCCGACATCGCCAGCGGCGACCGCGATCCCTCGGACGGACGGCTGGAAACCTTCAATGCGATGTATCCCACGCCGACCTATTTCAGCGAAGCCAGCCTCGTGGCCCCCGCCAACTTCGTCGATCTGCAACCCTCCCTCGGACTGAGCCCCGCGGAGCGGATCAGCCTGCTGCTCGGCTGGAATTTCCTATGGAAGCAGCGGCGCGAGGATGCGGTCTACACGACCCCTGCGCCCCTGTCGCCGCTGCCGGGCAGCGCCGGCGGAGCCCGGCGCATCGGCGACCAGCTGCGGCTCGAAGCCTCATGGAAGCCGCAGCCCGGGCTGGAGCTGCGCGCCGCCTACGTCCACTTCAACGCCGGGGCGGCGGTCCGCCAGGCAGGGGGCCGCGACGTCGATTTCGCCATGCTGTCGGCCAGCCTGCGCTACTGAGCCTGCGCCGGCATCAGGGGCAGCGGCAGCCCGTCGGCACAGCGGCGCGCGTACTGGCGCGGCGTCATGCCGGTGCGGCGGCGGAACACGCGGCAGAAATGGCTCTGGTCGCAAAAGCCGGTGGCCAGGGCGATGTCCCCCATCGCGAAGCGGCCCTCGGACAGCATCCGCGCGGCGGTCCCCAGCCGCAGGCCCTGCAGGTACTCCATCGGGCTGCAGCCGGTGGTCCGGCGGAACAGGCGCGCGAAGTGGAAGCGGCTCATGCAGGCCGCGGCGGCCATTTCGGGCAGGCCGATGCGCTGGTCCAGATGTGCCCGCATGTAGCCTAGCGTGCGTCCCAAGGCCTGCCGGTCGAGGCCCCGCCGGCGCCCCTTACCCTGGGCCGGGTCCCGGTCCGGATCCGGCCTGGGATCGTCGAAGCCCCGCGCGCTGCCTTCCATCATGGCCGCCTCCTCCCCTGCGTCCCACGTCGGCCTTCCTGGCCGGCATCCGGAACATGGGCGGACAGTAGCGGGGTCGCCACGGCTGCGTCATTGGGTGTTCCTGAAAAATCCTGAATCGGGCTCGCGGCCGGCGCTGCGCACGCAGGTTCAATCAATGCGCGGCGCCGGCTGGGAAAGTAAGCTGCAATGCCCAGGAGCGGGAAATCGCCATGAACCAGCTGACCTCCAGCCAGCGCCGGCAACTGCTGCAGGGCCTTGCCGCCGGCTGCGGCCTGGCGCTCGCCCCCAGGGGCTTTTCCAAGGACGCGGAGGACCGAATGGCCGACCTGATCGTACGCAACGCCAGAATCACCACATTGGATTCCGCACAGCCCGAGGCCGAGGCGCTGGCCGTCCACGACGGCCTCGTGGCCGCGGTCGGCGACGAAGCCGCGGTGATGAAGCTCAAGGGCGAGAAGACGCGAGTGATAGACGCCGGCGGCCGGCGGCTGATTCCCGGCCTGAACGACAGCCACATCCACCTGATCCGCGGCGGACTCAACTACAACCTGGAACTGCGCTGGGACGGCGTGCGTAGCCTGGCCGACGCCATGGCGATGCTGAAGGCCCAGGTGGCGCGCACGCCGGCGCCGCAATGGGTTCGCGTGGTCGGCGGCTTCACCGAGCACCAGTTCGCCGAAAAGCGCCTGCCCACGCTGGAGGAGATCAACCGTATCGCGCCGGACACGCCGGTTTTCATCCTGCGGCTCTACGACCGCGCCCTGCTCAACCGAGCGGCGCTGCGCGCCATCGGCTACGGCCGCGACACGCCCAATCCGCCGGGCGGCCTGATCGAGCGCGACAAGTCCGGTGAACCCAGCGGCTTGCTGCTGGCCAAGCCCAATGCGCTGATCCTGTACTCCGCGCTGGCAGCCGGTCCCAAGCTGCCGGCCGAATACCAGGTCAATTCCACGCGCCATTTCATGCGTGAACTGAACCGGCTCGGCGTCACCTCGGTGATCGACGCCGGCGGCGGCTTCCAGAACTACCCGCAGGACTACCAGATCATCCAGCAGCTGCACCGCGACGGCGAGCTGACGGTGCGCATCGCCTACAACCTCTTCACCCAGAACAAGGGCGGCGAACTGGCGGACTTCAAGCGCTGGACCAGCATGGTCAAGCCCGGCGACGGCGACGGCATGCTGCGCCACAACGGCGCCGGCGAAATGCTGGTGTTCTCCGCGGCGGACTTCGAGGACTTCCGCGAACCGCGTCCCGACCTGTCCGCCTCGCTTGAAGGCGACCTGGAGCCCGTGGTCCGCCTCCTGGTGCAGAACCGCTGGCCGTTCCGCATCCACGCGACCTACGACGAGAGCATCACGCGCATCCTCGACGTCTACGAGAAGGTCGACAAGGACGTACCCTTCCAGGGCCTGCACTGGTTCCTGGACCATGCCGAGACCATCAGCGCGCGCAACATCGAACGCGTGCGGAAGCTCGGCGGTGGTGTCGCCGTCCAGCACCGCATGGCCTACCAGGGCGAGGACTTCGTCGAACGCTACGGCGCCGAAGCGGCGCGCGCCACGCCGCCGGTGCGGCAGCTGCTCTCTTCCGGCGTCGCCCTGGGTGCCGGCACCGACGCCACGCGCGTGGCCAGCTACAACCCCTGGGTGGCGCTGTACTGGCTGGTCAGCGGTCGCACCGTCGGCGGACTGGCGCTGTATGGCGAGAACAATCTGCTGGAGCGCGAGGAAGCCCTGCGCCTCTACACCGAGGGCAGCGCCTGGTTCTCCGGCGAGGAATCGCGCAAGGGCCGGCTCGCAGTGGGACGCTACGCCGACTTCGCCCTGCTGTCCGGCGACTACATGAAGCTGCCGGAAGCGCGGATCAAGGACCTGAGCAGCCTGCTGACGGTGGTGGGCGGCCGCATCGTCCACGGCGAGGGCCCCTATGCGCCGCTGGCGCCGAAGCTGCCCAAGCCGATGCCGGACTGGTCTCCCGTGGCCTTCCACGGGGGCTACCAGGGCGCGACGCTGGCGCAGGCGCGGCAAGTCCTCCAGGCCGGCCATCACCACCATGGCGCGGCACCCTGCGCCGTCCACGGCCATGACCATGCCGCCCGGCGCGACACCCCCACGGACGATCTGCGAGCGTTCTGGGGCGCGGTCGGCTGCGCCTGCTTCGCGATCTAGTGAATCCGCCACCTCCCACCGCGGCCGGCGGCCCCTGGGCGCCGCTGCGCGTCGGTACCTTCCGCGCACTATGGCTGGCGCTGCTCGCCGGCAACATCGGCACCTGGGTACACGACACCGCCGCCGCCTGGCTGATGGCGGACCTCGGCGGTTCACCGCTGATGGTCGCCGCGGTGCAATCGGCCACTACGGTGCCGGTGGTGCTTCTGGCCCTGGTTGCCGGCGCCCTGGCCGACATCGTCGACCGCCGCCGCTACCTGATCCTGGCCCAGGCCTGGATGTTCGGCACCGCCTGCCTCCTGGCGCTGCTGGCGCAGCAGGGGCGCCTCGGCCCGGAACTGTTGCTGCTGCTGACCTTCGCGCTGGGCTGCGGCGCGGCCATGAACATGCCGGCTCAGAACGCCACCACGCCGGAGCTGGTGCCGCGGCCGATGCTGGGAGCCGCGGTGGCGCTGGGTTCGCTGAGCATGAACCTCGCCCGCGCGGTCGGCCCGGCTCTGGGCGGCCTGGTGGTCGGACACTTCGGCGCGGCCTGGGCCTTCGCGCTGAACGCTCTCTCCTTCCTTGGGGTCATCCTCGTGCTGTGGCGCTGGCGGCGCGACCCCGCCGCTTCCGCCTTGCCGCCGGAACGTTTCGGCGGCGCCCTGCGTGCCGGCCTGCGCTACGCCGCCCGCGCACCCGCGCTTCAGGCGGTGCTGATCCGCAGCGCCGCCTTCCTGCTGCCCGGCAGCGCCCTGGCTGCCCTGTTGCCGGTGCTGGTGCGCCTGCACCAGGGCAGCGCCACCACCTATGGGCTGCTGCTCGGCGGCATCGGCGTCGGCGCGGTAGGGGGTGCGCTGCTGCTGCCGCGCCTGCGCCGGCGCTGGAGCCGCGACCGCATCGTCGCCGCCGCCACGTTCGGCTACGCCGCCTGCATGCTGCTCGCCTCCGCCGGCATGGCCCTGCCCCTGCTGCTGCCGGCGATGCTGCTCGCCGGCTTCTGCTGGATCTGCGTGCTCTCCTCTCTGCAGGTGGCGGCGCAGATGTCCGTACCGGACTGGGTGCGCGCCCGCGCCCTGTCGCTGTACATCGTGGTGTTCTCCCTCGGCATCGCCGCCGGTTCGCCGCTCTGGGGGGCCGTCGCACAGTCCGGCTCCGTCGCCCTGGCCCTGCAGCTGGCGGCAGCCGCCGCCGTCATTGCACTGACGCTGGTGCGGCGGCACTCGCTGGATCGCGGCGAGGGCCTGGACCTCGCGCCCTCGGCTCACTGGCCTCAGCCGCTGGTCAGCCAGGAACCGGAGCATGACCGGGGACCGGTACTGGTCACTCTCGAGTACGCCGTGGCGGAACCCCAACGCCGGGAGTTCACTGAGTTGATGGCCCAGCTCGGCCAAAGACGCCGGCGCGACGGCGCGCTGGACTGGGGCCTGTACGAGGACAGCGCGGAGCCGGGCCGCTACCTCGAGAGTTTCACCACGGGGTCCTGGCTGGAGCACCTGCGCCAGCACGAGCGCGTCAGCCAGGACGACAGACTGCTGCAGGAGCGCATCCGGGCCCTGCAGAACGAGCCCGGCCTGCCGCGTGTGCGCCACTTCCTGGCGAGTTGACCGAACCTGGCCCCTCAACCGTATATCCGGGTCGCACGCCGCCAGGCGGAACTGGCACTGAGCAGGCGAAGGGCCGAGGTGAAAGAGCAGCGGCCGCCGAGCACCAACGATCAATGCCCGGCGCTACCCGGCAAGAAGTTCCCCTAACGAGCCTTGCGTGCGCTTGCGTACAGACGCTTCAGGAATGCCGGAGGCATCATTGTCGTTGCAGGCACCGCTCGCAGCCCTGTCAAACATCACGGAGAGCCATGCGTCGGACTCGGGTTACGTCTCGAAATGCCATCTACTCTTTCCTTCACCCTCTCGCGTGGATTTTTCTGTCAGTACTCCCTGTCCACGCGATCGACCGCCCGCATCAGGCGACGTTGCCGGAAAACGCCGTCGTCCGCGGCTACGGTGGGGGGTGGGATTGCAAGACCGGATTTCGTCGGGAGGGAGAACGCTGCACTGCCGTGGTGGTGCCGGAGAATGCGTACTCGCTAGAGCATGGATACGGCCGCGGGTGGGATTGCTCATACGGCTACCGCATGTCCGACGAGCGATGCGTAGAAGTAGCGATACCTGCCAATGCTCATCGGGAAGGAAGTGGCGGAGACCAGTGGGTTTGCGATCCGGGGTTCCGCCAGTCGGGCGATTCCTGCAACGCGCTGCAGGTTCCCCCGAACGGATTCCTGTTAAGCGGCACGCGATATTCCTTTTTCGGCTGGGCCTGCGAACGAGGCTATCGCAAGGAGGCCGATCGCTGCACCCGCATCGACGTTCCTGAAAAGGGCTTCCTGTCGGAGACAACCGCCAGGGGCTGGGACTGCGAGCGCGGCTACCGTGTCAGGGATAACGCCTGCACCGCGGTTGTCGTTCCTGCGAATGGCCACCTGTCGGATGCAGGAAATGGCTGGGACTGCGACCGCGGCTACAGCGCCGTGGGGCAGAACTGCGTGGCCTTGGTCATTCCCCAAAATGCGCACATCGACTACTCCGGGACAGGCTGGTCCTGCAATCGTCCCTACAAACGCCAACAGAACGGCTGCACACGGTGATGCGCCTTCGCAAGCCCCTTAATCCTGGGCTTTATTCATTCCGCTATCGTTGAGCAACTCTGCGTCGGGTATCGTCTTTCCGGATATTTTCTCCTGCCGCTCTTGACGCAGGCGGTTGAAGACCGGAAAAGACAGGCCATGGGAGCCGGCGCACGCACTGCTGGCTTCTGCTGAAGCGACATCGGGGCTGGAAATACCGGTGGATTCATCTGTGGGCTTCATTGCTTTTCTCATGGTGACGTGAGGGACCGGTGCGATGTCGGTCATCCTCCATCATGCTTCTCGCGACGGAGGGCTGTCTGTGCGCCATCCGGCATATCGGTCGTTTCCTTCTCCGAGACTCCCTTCGCCGGGCCTGGTTCGCGAATCGCCCAAAAAAGCGCTCCGGACCTGATATGTACGCTGAAGCACAGACACTGCGCCTGGCGTCCGACACAGTGTCCGGAAGCAGAACGTCGTCCGCCTGCGACCTCGCCGGCGGACGTATGTTCGGAGTTGCCTGATGACACATCGTAGTCACTACAAGCCCAAGCGCAGCCCCGGCGGGTCGCCTTGGGGCAAAGCTGCCGCCAACAAGCCAAGCTGGGGGAAGAGCGCTTCCAGTGCGCAGCCGACCGAGTCGGGACCGGACAGCCTTCCGCCAGTGGACCCCGCGGCAGCCTCCGCGCCGCCCTCCACGCCTGGAAAGGCGGATGTAACAGCAGTGGAAGCGGGCAACGTCGTGCTGCCGGAGGGTATCGGCGAAGACGGCAGGGTCTTCGTCGGGACGCAACGCTGAACGAAACCATGTCCCGGTAGCGAAGGACAACCATGAAGCAAAGCGACATGGAAAGGATGTTCGGAGCGCCGATCATGGTGGGCATGGCCCGGCGCACCGGTGTGGCCTGGTCCTTCCGCGCCAAGGTGCGCAATCTGTGGTGTGCTCGCTGCGCCCGCACGTTTCCGAATGGCGTGTACCGTGACGAGGCAGGCCTTCACCGATGCCCCTATGGCGACTGCGACGCGCCGGAGGCGGATGCACAGCCATGGCCCGCGATCCGGGTCGCCCGCCCCAATTATCCGGAGCATCCTACCCTGGGAATCCGGTACCCCCTGGCGGAGCAGGAGCAGGCCTGTCCCTGACTCTGCGACCGCAGCAGGCACACCCCATTGAGTTGCGGGTCGTGCGGCAGGACGGCAAGTCATGAGCATCGCGTTCTGGGCCCTGTTGCTGGGCTTGCTGCTGATCGCCATGGTGCTGGCGGGAACCCTGCTGCCCCGCCTGTTCGTGAGCAGTGCCATGATCTATCTCGGCGCTGGCTACCTGCTGGGGCCCCAGGTGCTGGGACTCATCACGCTCCATCCCATCCGCGATGCCGAGGTACTTGGGCAAGCCGCCGAGGTGGCTGTCCTTATTTCATTGTTCACCGTGGGCCTGAAGTTGGGAAGCGTGCCGCTGCAGGACGCCCGATGGCGGTTGCCACTACGCCTGGCTTCGGTGTCCATGGTGTTCTCAATGGGACTGGTGACGGCTGCCGGCATATGGGGCCTGGGCCTGCCGCTGGGCGCTGCCGTGCTACTGGGCGCCATCCTCGCGCCTACCGATCCGGTCCTGGCCTCCGGCGTTCAGGCCGGACCTGCCGTGGACCCGGACCGGCTCCGGTTCAGCTTGGCTGGCGAGGGCGGCCTGAACGATGGCACGGCCTTTCCTTTCGTGATGCTGGGACTGGGCCTGCTGGGGCTGCATGAGCTGGGTAGAGGCGGCTGGCACTGGTGGCTCATGGACCTGGCATGGCCCACGGCTGCCGGCTTGCTGGTCGGCACTGCCCTGGGGGGGCTGCTGGGCAAGCTGGTGGTGCACCTGCGCACACGCCATCACCAAGCCATGGGGCTGGACGAATTCCTATCGCTAGGACTGATCGCGGTGGCTTATGGCGGGGCGCAACTGTTGTCCGGATACGGATTCCTGGCGGTGTTCGCGTCCGGCCTTGCACTGCAGCGGGTGCGCGAACAGCCGCAGGCCGGGACCCACTCTCTGGCGCGCTCCGCCGATCCGGGCGGACACAGCTACGAGATGCAGGCGGCGCACTCCCATCATGCCAGCGAGGCCATGTCGAATGCCGTTCGGGGATTCAACGAGCAGTTGGAGAAGCTGGTCGAAATGGGCATCGTGATGGCAGTCGGCGCGATGTTGTCCTATGCGACACCGTCGATGTCGATGTGGTGGTTCGTACCGTTGCTGTTCGCGGTGCTGCGACCGCTCGCAGTGTCAGCCGGCCTGATGGGAGAGGCCATGCCGCTGGCGCAGCGTGCGATGATCTGCTGGTTCGGCATACGCGGCATCGGCTCCATGTTCTACCTGATGTTCGCCATCGAGCATGGATTGAGCGAAGCCATGGCACAGCAGTTTCTCACGATCACGCTGGTCACTATCGCCGCGTCGATCATCGTGCACGGCGTGTCGGTACGCCCGCTGATGCGGCTCTACCGGCTACGGAAAATCAACACGGCATGACAGGTTGCGACGGAGCGAACTGACGCCACGGTAGGCATACGGCAGATTCCCACCTCGCCCAGATATGGCTGGCATCACGTCCCCCTTTGCGCGTCCGAGAGATCCGGAGACGCACATGAAAACTTCAATTCCGAGTGAACGGACATCTCCCGTACGTCGGGCTGCGCTTCAGCGCGCGATGCTATTGGGCAGCAGCCGGTCGGTTTCGGTCTTCACCACGGCGTAGCATTCGCAACAAGCCTGTTCGAGCCTGCGTCGATCGAGAATGGTGATGCGCCCGCGACTGTACTTTATGATTTCCCGGTCCTGCAGCTTTCCGGCAGCCTCGGTCACACCCTCGCGTCGCACGCCGAGCATATTGGCGATGAGTTCTTGGGTCATCACCAGCTTGTTGCTGGGGAGGCGATCAAGGCTCAGCAGCAGCCAGCGGCATAGCTGCTGGTCCACCGAGTGATGTCGATTGCAGACCGCGGTCTGCGCCATCTGTGTAATCAGAGCCTGGGTGAAGCGCAGCAACACGTTCTGGAATGGCCCGGCACGGCTGAATTCCTGCTTGAGTACAGAGCCCTTCAATCGGTAGGCATTGCCTGCGCTCTGCACCACGGCACGATTCGGCATGGTTTCCCCGCCCATGAACAGGGCGACACCTACCATACCCTCGTTGCCTATCACAGCTATCTCGGCCGATGCGCCGTTTTCCAGGACGTAAAGCAGGGACACGATCGAATCCGTGGGAAAATACACGTACTGCATCGTGGCGCCGGATTCGTAGAGGACCTGGCCGAGCGCGACCTGCACCCGTTCCAGTTGGGGGAAAACCCGCGCGCCCGTTTCCGGCGGCATGGCGCGAAACAGGTGGTTTTGCTGCGGCTGGTGACTGGTGGACATGCTGATTCCGCGGAGGGGTGCAGCATAGTCCCTTGGCAGCTGTTTGTATGTACGCTTACAAGCATTGCTTGTTACGCGGCGGAATCGGCATGGCCAGCCGAGCGGATAGCCGTCCGCCGCGAGGATGTCTAAGTGGCATAAGGTACGACATCGCACTCGCCCAGGCAGATGATCGCCTCGTTGTAGCGACGCCTGGCGCTTCGCAACTCTGCGAACCACCGCCCCCTCCGCGACGGGCTCAGCTCCGGCGGCGGCGCCGGGGGGCGGGTCGGCGGCTCCTGGCCGGAGTGCGCTTGTTCTCGGCGAGGCTTTTCTTGAGCAAAGCCATGAAATCCACGACGTTGGTGGAGGTGTCGGCGGGCAGGCTCCCGCCGCTGGTCTCGGCCGTGACCTTCCTGCGGCTGCCCTTCTGCCTGACGCGGGCCTGCACCACCTTGTGCAGGCGTTCGCGGAATTCGTCGCGGTGCTTTTCGGGCTGCCACTCGACGGTCATGGATTCGACCAGCTGCTCGGCCATCTCGCGCTCGCGCGGTGCAATCCTGAAACCCCGGCCGCCCTGGGCCGGAAAGCGGTACTCGTCGGCGGAGACCAGTTCCTGGTGGAACCGCAGCAGCAGCAGCAGCAGGGCCTCGCCCTCGGGCAGCACCAGGGCCAGGTACTCGCGCGTGCGGATGACCACACGTGCCAGCCCGGCCTTGCCTGACCTGGCTAGCGTATCGCGCAGCAGTACGTAGCCCTTCTCTGCCTTCTTCGCAGGCACCAGGTAGTAGGGCTTCTCGAAGTAACGGGGCGCGATCCGGGCCAGCTCGACGAAGGATTCGATATCGACCGACTCCTTGCTCTCGGGCGCGGCCTTGGCGATGTCCTCCTCCTCGAGCACGACGAAGCTGCCCTTCTGGTACTCATAGGCCTTGACCACGTCCTTCCAGGGGACTTCCTCGCCGGTGTCGGCGTTGACGCGCTCGTAGCGGATGCGATGGTGATCGCGGCTGTCGAGCAGGTGCAGCTGCAGATCAACCCGCCTTTCGGCAGGCATGAGCTGCACCGGGATGTTGAGCAGCCCGAAGGAGATGGCGCCCGTCCAGATCGGCCTCGCCATGGAAAGGCCTCAGCCTGCGGGCGGCGCCGCATGGGCACCGCTCTCGCAATGGGCGCATTGCCAGGCATGCCGGGTGACCGGTTCGCCGGTGAAGCGATCCTCTTCCACCCCAAGCACGACCGGTCGCATGGGCCGATGGCAGCGGAGGCAACGCCGCACCAGGCTGGGCACCTCCGCCTCGGCCGGCCACCTCGAGGGCCGTCCCTTCGCCACCGCGGCCAGTGCCTGGACCATGCGATGCCCCAGGCCCGCTCCCCTACAGGGAATGCCTCCCTCGCTTCTCGCGGAGTTTTCCATGGCCAGCGTCCTCATTGTCGGGATGATGAGCCCCGGGGAGCAAGCACCG